>Ga0067045_1002447_pt1 | contig 117204 bp, 85 predicted proteins | sample TerdegcTABiofilm_FD_59184 | JGI IMG/M metagenome (GOLD analysis project Ga0067045, IMG submission 59184) | Combined Assembly of (Gp0054472, Gp0054536) Wastewater bioreactor microbial communities from Singapore -Terephthalate degrading...
GGGAATAGCCGTATACTAAAACTCTCATTGCAAATGAAGAGGAGAGAATGGTTCAAAGGTCTTTGGAGTTCAACTGAATTAATGAGTTGGCCTTTCCTTGTGCCTTCATAATCCTAATGACGGATCTGGGTTTAATAGTAGATATTTGATTGAAAATAACTCATTTTTGATTTTGTTAATGTTTTATAATTAACTAATTATCAGTGTTTAATAATAAACTTATTTTTAAAACAAACGAAATGAAATTTGTCTGATTATGAAAAACATTTCGTTTTTATTCGCACTTGCTTTCACCCTTTTCATGGCTTCATGCCAGAAGGAAGAAGTAAATCCTGTTGATCCATCAAAACCCATCGAGGAGTTAACCGTATCCAATGATTTTAAGTGGATTACCTCGCAGTCGGTTATCATTCATGTGAAAGGCTTACCCACCCCTGTACCTGTGAGAAATGTGCTGGTAATAAGAACACCCGATGGTTCCGAGATTCTAAAAATCTTTCATGAAATGAGCAAAGACGTGACCCTCGATGTAACCCTTCATTCTGTCTATAGTGAATTATACCTTAAGTACGGTGCCCTACAGCTTACTTCTCCAATAAAGGATGGAAAAGCTGAGTTCTCTTTAATTCCCTCGAAAAAATAACAAATTTAGACTCCTGCTAGCATGAAAAAAACTTCCGTATTTTTCTTTGCATTAATAATGATGGGCTTAGGGGGCCGTTTGAATGCTCAGCAGTTAATTCTTGATTTTGAATCAGGGAATGAAAACATTGAGCTTGCCAATTGCTGGGCATTTGGGGCATTGGCATATATTTCTAACGCGGCTCTTACACCTAATCTTGCCTTAAATGGAGGTTGGGCTGGTCGTACTAAGCCTTTAACGAATCTCAATCAGAACGCATGTTGGATAAAGACCCCATGGATTTTGCCATACAGTGGTAATATAACTTTTATCGCCCGGCTTACGGCCGTTAATGGTACTTTAAGAGGTATTCGTCTGTCATACATTTCTTATAATCCTAATTCTTCAAATTCGAGTAAGGAAAATACGCCGGTTGAATTCTATAGTTGGAACTGGCCTTCCATTAATTTAGGACTTTACACCATAACGGCTCCTATGCCTGCAGCTATTGCAAATTCGGGACAACCATACAAAATTCTTGTGAGCTTTGTGGGAACCGGCGGTAATAGCAGGGCTCTGGTCGATGATATGGTATTCCCCGGACAATATTGGTCGGATCCTTCCAGCAACTGCCTTGCTCAATCGGTAATTGCTGATGCTGATGGAGACGGCGTGGGTGACCAGGACGATGAATATCCTACAGATCCGTTCAGGGCTTTCAACAATTACTATCCTTCCTCCAATGGTTTTGCAACCCTTGCATTTGAGGACAATTGGCCCAATAAAGGTGATTATGATTTTAATGATGTGGTAGTGGATTACCAACTCAATCGGGTGACAAATTCTCAAAATCAGTTAGTTGAAGTCTTAGGGACTTTTGTACTTAAAGCTTCGGGTGCAAGTTATAAAAATGGCTTCGGATTTCAGCTGAATGGAATTCCTTCCGACAAAATAATCGGTGTTAGTGGTACAAATTTAGGGAGTACTACTTATATCAGCCTGATGTCTAATGGTTTGGAGGCTGCCCAAAGTTCTGCCAATGTAATAGTCTTCGATAATTTTACTGATATCATGCAGCATCCGGGTATTGGAACCGGTATCAACACAGACCCGACTTATCCCTTTGTGCCGTATCAGACGTTGAATGTGACCTTAACTTTTATGAATAATGGTACACCTGCTGTGGGTGGACCTGTTCTTTTAAATGAATTACCAATATCATCGTTTAATTTTTATATTATTGTAAATCAGGATAGAGGGCGTGAGGTGCATTTGGCTGATTATGTCCCCACCAATTTGGCCAATCCGGCTTATTTCAACTCCGGACAAGACGATACCCAGCCTGGCCAGGGCAAATACTATAAAACATCGAATAATCTCCCCTGGGCCATTTCATTGGTAGAAGGTTTTGATTATCCTATTGAAAAAGTCGGTATCGATAAAGCATACTTGCATTTTGTAGAATGGGCATCGAGTAATGGGGAGCTTTATCCCAACTGGTCAGAAAATGACGAAGGATATAGGGACAATACTAAAATTTTTTATCCTTCGTCAGCTAAGTGAAGGTTTTTTGTTAATGAAAATTCATATGGAAAGGCGGTCTGTACGGAATGGCCTGTTTTTTTCATAGTATAGAAATATTAATAAAAGAAAGGCTGGTCTCATCGGCCAGCCTTGCGGTTTCGTAAAAGGGGGGAAAATTATTTATTTTCTTGAAGGCGTTTGCGAATGATTTTGGGCAATTGCTCAATGTTTACCCTGTCTTGCTGCATAGTATCGCGTTCGCGGATGGTAACAGTATTGTCTTCGAGGGTTTGATGGTCGATGGTGATGGCATAAGGGGTGCCGATTGCATCCTGACGGCGATACCGACGACCTATACTATCTTTTTCTTCATATTGACACATAAATTCAAACTTCAGCGTATCCATTACTTCGCGGGCCTTTTCGGGTAAACCGTCTTTCGCTACCAAGGGTAACACAGCAGCTTTATAGGGCGCAAGCATTGGGGGAATTCGAAGAACAACTCTTTCTGATCCATCTTCGAGTTTTTCCTCGTGGTAGGCGTAGCTGAGTACTGCCAGAAACATGCGATCGAGACCAATGGAGGTTTCAACTACGTAAGGCGTGTAGCTATCATTGAGTTCTGGATCGAAATACTGAATTTTCTTCCCACTGTATTTCTGATGATTGCTCAGGTCGAAGTCGGTGCGGGAATGTATGCCTTCCAATTCTTTAAATCCAAAAGGAAATTCAAATTCAATATCGCTGGCTGCATTGGCATAATGAGCTAGTTTTTCGTGATCGTGCCAACGATACTTTTCAGCTGGTATGCCTAACGATAAATGCCATTTCATGCGTTCCTGTTTCCAGTAATTAAACCATTCCATCTCTGTGCCTGGTCGCACGAAATATTGCATCTCCATTTGCTCAAATTCCCTCATGCGGAATATAAATTGTCTTGCAACAATCTCATTTCGGAAGGCTTTTCCGGTTTGCGCTATTCCAAAGGGAATTTTCATGCGGCCCGTCTTCTGCACATTGAGGTAGTTTACAAAAATACCCTGTGCAGTTTCTGGCCTCAAATATACAGTGCTGGCCTCTTCGCTCACCGAGCCCATGGCGGTGCTGAACATTAGGTTGAACTGCCTAACCTCAGTCCAGTTGCGTGTACCTGAAACCGGACAAACGATGCCGAGGTCGATGATTAACTGTCGGATGGCTTCAAGGTCATTGCGTTCGAGAGCTCCATAAAATTTCTGTTTAATGTCGTCGATTTGCGATGTGTATTCCAATACCCGGGGGTTGGTAGTGCGAAATTGCTCCTCGTTGAATGCATCACCGAACCTTTTGGCTGCTTTTTCTACTTCTTTTGCAATCTTAGCCTCAATTTTCGCAATATGATCTTCTACCAAAACATCGGCCCTGTAACGCTTTTTAGAATCTTTATTGTCGATCAGCGGATCATTGAAGGCATCCACATGTCCTGAGGCTTTCCACACTGTGGGGTGCATAAAGATGGCTGCATCAATTCCCACAATGTTCTCGTGATGCTGCACCATGGCCTTCCACCAGTATTGGCGGATGTTGTTTTTTAGTTCCACTCCGTTTTGCCCGTAGTCATAAACTCCGGCGAGGCCATCATAGATTTCGCTTGAAGGAAATATAAACCCATACTCTTTGGCATGGGCAATCAGATTTTTAAATAATTCTTCGTTGTTTGCCATGCGGCAAAATTACGGAATTACGCCCATTCCGTAAAAAGTCGGGGTACTATTATCTGATTTAAGATAAATATTTGATTTTCTTTATGGTAGAATAACCAGCGGGGCTGATAACGATGGATAACCCTCTGAATAAACTTTTAAATGATAGATGCCTGGCTTGATATGTTTAATATTAATTTCATGGGTCTCCTGTGTGAGCTCTCCTTTCATGATTAACCTACCAGTGGGGTCTGTTAGTATAAAGCCGGCCACTTGTGAATAGTCTGCTGGTAAGATGATTGAAGTGGAAATTCTGGCAGGATTGGGTGTCACCCTCAACCTGGCGGGATTAATAAAATCATGGATACCAGTGGTTTCATGAAAAGTGCCCACCTTAAAGTCGTCGAAATAAAAGCCGTCTTTGTTGATTTGGTCGTTGGATCTGAGACGGAACATGAATTTTATTTTTTTCTTCAGAAAGGGTTTCAGATTTATTTGTTCTTTAACCCAGGAGAGTTGATCTCCGTCGAAAACAGGCTCGCCATCCACCAGTGGATTTGGGCTGGGGCGGGTATATCTGCCCGATAAAGGTACCCAACTGGAGCCATTGTCTGTGGAAACCAGGAATTGCACAAAATCGTGTTTTAGCTGCGTTTCCCAGCGAGCATTGAAGGTTACCATAGCCGCTTTTGCATCGGATATATCTATTTCGTCAGTTGTATAAATGGCAACGTCTGCATTGCTACCGTAGTTACCAAATCGCGAATCGGTTATCGATGCAGGTGCACTGGTATAGAAAAAGGTAGTAATATCCCATTTGTTACTATACCAACCTGTCATTGAGTTACAATCACTCTGGTATATCCAAGCTGGATAGCCATAAATTTTTACCAAGGTATCGATATGTGTGAAATAGCCATCACTGAGTTTTAGTAAAAATATGACTTCATCTCCCTCGTTAATAGAGGGGTGAAGAGTATAAGCTATGCTGTCATTGTAGGTTTTAAATAATACTGGATTATTAAAATTTTTGGGATTGCCTGTCGAAATAATATTTGAAGATACGGGAAGCAATTCTACGGTATAAGTTGCATTTTCTTCAAGACCATAGCGCTTAAAAGAAAAAGGGATAAAGCCTGTATTCTGATGGATGAGCATATTCGACAGATCTTTAATCTCTCCATATCTGCCTGCAAATCGGGCGACGAGGAAATTGGCCGATACATGTTCCTGGCAAAGTGGTATAATGCGGTCGATAGTCGGCCAGAATCCATCGTTTTGTCCTCCGACCTCTGGGGTATAAGCAAACATTTTTGGTTTATTTGGGTCTGCATACATCCAATCGTCGGAATTGCCGTTTACGGAATAAAGCGTGAGGCTGGATGGACCACTGCTATAAGCGTTATCCATAATGAGCTTTGAGGCAAATTGTGAAAAAATTCTATGGTCGGGTGTGGTATCAGGAATGTAACCCCAAGGATACAAAAGCAGGTTGGAATAAGAATGATAATTTAGAACTAAGGGGAAGGATTTTTGTAGAACGAAATCACGTATTGCCTGTGTTTCTGGTTCTGAAAAGGCCGATGGGCCGCGGTAGGTATCCGACCAGGTGTTAGGCGAAGAACCTATATCATCGTAGCCCCACATATAACCGTAATTTCGGTTCAGGTCCACACCATACGAGTTGTCAGGGTTTTGCCTGCGGTTTTTGCGCCACATGCCTCCTCCCTGAGGGTTGTACTGATGATTAAATTCGTATCCGTCGGGGTTGATGCAAGGGATAAAATACAATTCAGTGGTGTCGAGTAGTTGATGAATATAGGGATTGCTTTCGTAGTTTTCGAGCAAGTGGTACATAAAAAAGAGCATTTGTTGCATCCCGATAGGCTCCCGGGCATGATGCATACCAGTGTAAAGCACCTTGGTTTCGTTTTCATCAATCTCTGGATTGTCCGAGATTTTTACTACATATATATCCCTTCCTTCATGGGTTGTGCCTATCGATGTCTTACTTGTGATAAGGTAAGGATATTTCGAAGCCATGTTATCCAGATGATTTTCCATTTCGCTGAGCGTGCAAAATCCTCCCATCGAACCAAGTGTGAAATCTTGTGGAACTGGAATGCTTCCCGTTTGCAGGTTATCAGGTGAAAAAGTTTGGTTCTTGTTTCTATCAACATAAAACTGGGTAAGGTTTTCCACCAATACCTGATAATTGATCCCTGCTTCGCTCATTTGTTTTATTTCCGAGGCAGACACTTCCAGAATAAAATACCCTTCGGTATCAACAACGGATTCTTCAACAGGAATACCCAGGCGGGCTGCTGTTAAGATTTGTAGTGCCGGAATTCGGATTCGTTTATAAATTTCTTGAGAATAAAGCAGTTGAAGAATGAGGAGAAGGTTCAGAAGAACAGCGATTTTTTTCATTTGCCGGGTTATTGAAGGGAGTTATAATAATGACTGACACGGGGCTGGAACTACAAATTTAGCAGAAAATAATTCTGTAGAGAGAAAATAAGGTCAATGTTTATTTTGCTTTCCAACGAAGGGTGGCAGCTAAGTGTTCGATATCTGCAGCGAGGAAACGAATTACTGGTTCTAAAGAGTCATTGTTGGGCTTTACATTAAAATAAAGTGCTCCCCGTAAAAAGTGATGGGTACTATCTGTTAGAAAAAATTGACAGGGCGAGGCTGTCTCTTGCCCTTTGATGTACCACACAGTACCAAAAACTTTACGAGCAGGGTCGACAATTGTGCTCTGATCGATGGAGGTAGCCCTGGGTATGTGCTTCATGACAAAGGTTCGGGAATCTTCGGTTAGCGTCCGCAAGTTACCTTTTACGGGTTTATAGCTCAGATAAATCGTTGCCTTGTAGCGAGGAATTTCAATGTCCACCCAATATGAATTTTCTCCTGCATGGCGTGCGGGAAAAATACGTGAGTAGACCGGGTATTCAAATGCATAGGGAAATGTGGTGTCGTAAGTTTGATATTTTTTCTCAGGAAGGTCAATCCTTATATAACCTCTGGGTTTGGGTAAGGGGGCATCGTTGCAGCCATACATTGCAAGCGACAAAACGAACATGATGACAAGGTATCTCATGATTCCTCTTTTTCTTCGTAAACAACTTTTACCCTTATTTTCCCAATTTTCCGTTCGTTTGATTCTTCAATACGAAGTTCGAGATTCCGGAAGTGTATTACTTCACCTTTATCAGGAAGACGACCTTCTAATTCAAGAATAAGCCCTGCCAGTGTATCAAACTCACCTTCGTAGTCGCTGAAAAAATCGTCGGGAAGATTGGCTATACGTAGAAAATCGTGAAGCAAAATCTTTCCTTCGAAAACAAAAGTGTTTTCATTGATCTTCTCGTAATTAATTTCGGGCTCGGTATCAAACTCATCATTGATTTCGCCTATAATTTCCTCGAGTATATCTTCCAGGGTTACAATGCCTGAAGTTCCTCCGTATTCATCCACTACAATGGCCATGTGGATCTTATTGTTTTGGAATTCTTTAAGCAATGAATCAATTTTTTTGCTTTCCGGTACAAAAAACGCGGGTCGGGTATGTTTTTGCCAATTGTAGTTTGGCCCTTCGTCGAGGTGTTTAAGCAAGTCTTTGATGTATAAAATGCCGTTGATGGAGTCAGTACTACCGCTATAGACGGGAATACGAGAATAACCTGAAGAGGTAATGGTTTGAATTACTTCTTCGAAAGTGGCGTTATTGTTTATGGCTATCACATCTACTCTCGGGATCATGATTTCGCGTACGCTTATACTACCAAAGCGCACAATGCCCTTAACAATTCTAACTTCCTGATTTTCGGTATTCCCCGGAGCCGCAATATCTATGGCGTCACTAATTTCTTCCAGGCTGATGGACTCTTCTCCATTGCGCATACGCCGGTCGATGATATTGGTAGAATTTACCAAAATAGCACTGATAGGCCGGAATAATTTTCCGAGAAACAAAAGGGGTAAGCTCATGCGTCGCAGAAAAAAAACCGGATTAACCGTACTCAAAATTTTAGGAGTAATTTCTCCAAAAACCAGGATAACACCTGTTACAACGACCACTTGTAAAATGAAAGTTAGTAAAGGATATCTTGAAGTATCGAAAACCAGAGGTGTTAGATAGCTGGTGACTAAAACAATGGCAACATTTACAAAGTTATTCGCAATCAGTATAGTGGCGAGCAAATATTCGGGTTGTTCCAGCAATTTCACCACACGCTTACTGCTGGCTTTGTTGTCATTTTTATACTGATCGAGCTCTGGCCCTTTAAGACTAAAAAATGCCACCTCACTGCCCGAAATAAGGCCGGAGAGGATGATTAATAACAAGATTACAATCAAACCAATGTAAAAGGAAGCCGGCAACCCAGTCCACAAAAGTATAGCATTCAGGGCCGCAAAGAAACTATGGGGTTCGTTACAGATTGTTTCCAATCTCCAGGAAATTGGGTGTTTACAGTTGCAAAACTAATATAAAATCTCACAGCCCACCTAACGATTGGGTTAATTGTTTATGAGTCAAAAGCAGTTTCCTGCGGTTGCTATTGTGTGCTGTTGTTGCGAGAATGCTGATGTCGTAAAATAGCTTATGCATTGGATTAGAAAGGCAAACCCTCATCGTCGGGAGCAGGAGGAGGGGGCAAAATGGCAGCATCAGATACACCAGCAGGGGACGTACCTTCTTTACGAGGACCGCCAAGCATCATCATGTTTTCACCTAAAATTTCATAGATGAATTTTTTTTGCCCGTTGTCTTCGTATTCTCTGCGACGGATTTTGCCTTCGATGTAAACCTGGTCGCCCTTGTGAAGGTATTTTTCGGCAATCTCAGCCAATCCACGCCACAGAACAATGTTGTGCCATTCGGTTTGATCAATGCGTTTGCCGTCGCGATCTTTGTAGCTTTCGGTAGTTGCCAGACTAAAACTGGCTTTTTTGGTTCCATCGCCGAAGGTGTGGATTTCAGGATCCTTACCTAAATTTCCAACAAGGATAACTTTGTTAATTCCAGCCATAATTTTTGATTATTAAGGGATTAATGCCTGATAATTTGGTTTTCCAAAGTTAAATCAGAAAGACTCAAATTTATTCACTTTCAAAAAATTTTTTCGCCCCTGCAGAGTTTCGTAATTTCGCAAACTCTTTTTCAGCAATTTGAATATGTATAGAACACATACTTGTGGAGAGCTCCGGCTGAGTGATGCCGGAAAGAAAGTCACCTTGAGCGGCTGGATTCAGCGTTCGCGTGACTTAGGCGGAATGACTTTTATTGATTTACGCGATCGATACGGAATTACGCAGCTGGTTTTTAATATGGAAGTAAATGCTGCGCTATGTGAAGAAGCCCGTAAGCTTGGCCGTGAATATGTAATTCAGGTAAAAGGCCAAGTTGCCGAACGTGAAAATAAAAACCAGAAGCTTCCTACAGGCGAAATTGAGATAATAGTTGATGAATTGAAAGTTCTCAACGAATCGAAAATCCCTCCGTTTACCATCGAAGATCAGACCGACGGCGGGGAAGAGTTGCGCATGAAATACAGGTATCTGGATCTTCGCCGTAATCCTCTGAGGCGCAATATGGAGCTACGACACCGAATGGCTTTCGAAACCCGGCGTTATCTCGATCAACAACATTTTCTTGAAATAGAAACTCCTTATCTGATTAAATCTACTCCGGAAGGTGCTCGCGATTTTGTAGTGCCTTCGCGAATGAATCCGGGGCAGTTTTATGCGCTGCCTCAATCCCCTCAAACCTTGAAGCAAATTTTGATGGTGGCTGGCTACGACCGCTATTTTCAAATTGTCCGTTGTTTTCGCGACGAAGACCTTCGTGCCGATCGTCAGCCCGAGTTTACCCAGATCGATTGCGAAATGGCCTTTGTTGAACAGGAAGATATTTTGAATACCTTCGAAGGCTTGGTTCGTCACTTGTTTCGTGAGGTCAAAGGTCTTGAGTTTGGGGAATTTCCCCGCATGACCTGGGCAGAGGCTATGAAATATTACGGTTCTGATAAGCCCGATATACGCTTCAAAATGCGCTTTGTGGAGCTTACCTCACTGGTGAAAGGCAAAGGCTTTAAGGTGTTTGATGATGCTGAACTGGTAGTGGGTATCAATGCAAAAGGATGCGCCTCTTACAGTCGAAAAGAGATTGATCAGCTGACCGATTGGGTGAAACGCCCCCAAATTGGTGCAGCTGGGCTTATTTATGTTAAATACAATGACGATGGTTCATTGAAGTCTTCTGTTGATAAATTTTATTCAGAAGAAGATTTGAAACTTTGGGCCAATGCTTTTGAGGCTAAACCGGGCGACCTGATGTTGATTCTTGCTGGGGAAACCCATCGTGCCCGTAAAGCATTGGGAGAGTTGCGTCTTGAAATGGGTAATAGGCTGGGCTTGCGCAATCCTGAGGTTTATCAACCTTTATGGGTGGTTGATTTTCCCCTTCTGGAATGGGACGACGAAACCCAAAGGTTTTATGCTATGCACCATCCATTTACTTCTCCCAAGGCAGAAGATATTCCCATGCTTGATACCCGGCCGGCTGCAGTCAGAGCCAATGCCTACGACCTGGTCATTAACGGAGTAGAAATTGGTGGAGGAAGTATTCGTATTCATCGTAAGGATTTACAAAACAAGATGCTGCGCTTGTTAGGATTTAGCGATGAAGAAGCCCAGCGACAATTTGGCTTCCTGATGGGAGCATTCGAGTTTGGTGCTCCTCCCCATGGGGGTATTGCCTTCGGATTCGACAGACTTTGTGCTATTTTTGGCGGAAGCGAATCCATCCGCGATTATATTGCCTTCCCCAAAAATAATGCGGGTCGCGACATGATGCTCGATTCACCTTCCGAAATCTCCCGAGAACAGCTCGAAGAATTGTATCTTGAAATAAAAAAGCCGAAAGAGTAGAATTAAAAGTAATTCCTGTGCCTTGAGTGATGCTCCCCGCCTTTGGTCATGAAATAAAACGAAACAATGATTATAAAGACATAGGCGGGGAGATTGCTATATGCTCCTTTTGTGAATAGGTCCTTTAAAATCAGGGAAAAACTGCCCAGGGCTGTAAAAAAGAATCCGAGTATGTTGAAATTGTACTTGGGTGCAGCCAAGACAAGAATAACCATGATAACATATACAATGGCTGCAGCTATTTGTATAAAATCGTTCCAGAATGCAGTTTCAAAACCGGGCCTTCGGGCAAGATGCCAGAGTACTCCAAACAGATAAATGATTACACCGAAACGCAGGAAAAAATAGATGACTGTATTCTTCGAATCATGGCTACTCATAGGGTTATCCAATTTATAGTCAAAAAGATTTAAACCCAATGATTTCCCTGACCTCCCGTACCGTTTTTTGAGCGCTTTCGCGTGCTTTTTCGGCTCCGGTGGTTACTACTTTACGGAGGTAGATTTCATCTTTTTCTAATTGCAACATCTTTTCACGCATGGGGGCATTGAATTGAATAATGTCCTCTGCAAGTTGTTTTTTTAGATCACCGTAACGGATAGTGCATTTATTGTATTGTTCTTCGAAATAAGCCAGGGTGTCGGGTGAAGAGAGAACAGATAACAATGTAAAAAGGTTTTGAACGGGCTCCGATTTCGGTTGATTGGGTTGAGTCGGTCCTGTGTCAGTGACGGCACGCATAACTTTTTTGCGGATTACTTCGGGAGGATCACTCAGAAAGATAGCATTGCCTTCGCCCTCCGATTTGCCCATTTTTCCGCTACCGTCCAGGCCTGGGATTTTAATGAGTTCCTGCCCAAAATTATAAGCCTGAGGCTCTGGGAAATAATCCACCTTATACATTCGGTTGAAGCGATTGGCAAAAGTGCGCGTCATTTCGAGATGCTGTTCCTGGTCTTTTCCCACGGGAACTTTAGCAGCTTTATGGATAATGATATCGGCTGCCATCAAAACGGGGTAAGTGAGCAGACCGGCATTTACATTATTAGGTTGCTTCCTGGCTTTTTCTTTAAATGAAGTAACTCGCATCAGTTCACCGAGGTAAGCATTCATGTTGAGCAGGAGGTAAAGTTCTGTAACCTCGGGGACGTCACTCTGGATATAAAGCGTTGCTTTTTCAGGGTCGAGCCCGGCGGCCAGGTAGTTGATGAGCACCCTTTTAACATTCTGATGGAGATTTTCGGGGGTAGGGTGGGTGGTGAGTGAATGATAATCGGCGATAAAGAAAAAGCACCGCTCGGTTTCTTGCATTTGTATAAAATTCTTTACTGCACCGAAATAATTGCCAAGGTGCAGCTCTCCTGTGGGTCTGATTCCGCTTACTACTGTTTCCATGCTGCGAAATTAATAAAAAAGCCCGGTATAATTCACCGGGCTAGGCAGCAACAATTATGCGCTGGCGCAATATTCTCAGATTCTTATTTCGTCTCCTTTTAGATTGAAAAAACGGTAGTCGGTGAGATGGTAGGAGTTGTCAGGGTGAACAGGTATCCATTTCTTATACTTGAGCACCCATTTCAATCGTGGAGAGGGAATACCCTTGGTGAGGTAAGCATAAATGAAAGGGTGTACATGCAATGATACGTGTTTTTCGTTCTGTTCCTGAATAAGATAGCGCAGCTTGTTTTCAATTTCATCGGAAAGCAAGATGCTCGATTTGATCTGTCCTGTTCCCATACAAACAGGGCAGCGTTCCACAACTTCCACATCCGTTTCGGGCCTTACGCGCTGTCGGGTTATTTGTACCAGACCAAACTTACTTGGCGGCAGGATGGTATGTTTGGCATTGTCTTTAGCCATTTCCTGCTTCAGGTGTTCGTAAAGCTTACGCCGGTTTAGGGGATTGGTCATATCTATGAAGTCTACCACAATGATTCCCCCTAAGTCCCGAAGGCGCAATTGCCGGGCCACTTCTGTGGCCGCTTCCAGATTTACTTCCAGTGCATTGGTTTCCTGGTCATTATCTTTTTTGGATCGATGCCCACTATTGACATCAATCACATGCAGTGCTTCGGTTCTTTCGATGATAAGATAAATACCGCTTTTAATGGTTACCGTGCGCCCGAATGAATTCTTAATTTGTTTATCAACTCCAAAAGCTTCAAAGATGGGTGTTTTGCTTTTGTAAAGTTTAAGGATGTTTACCTTGTCGGGTGCAATGGTACTGATGTAATTGCGGGTTTCTTCGTAAAGTGCCGCATCGTTGATGTGGATGTTATTAAACGATTCGTTGAGCAAGTCGCGCAGGATAGCAGAGGTGCGATCGAGCTCGCTTACAATTTTAACGGGAGGTTTGGCATCGATGAGCCTTTTTAAGGCATTCTCCCATTTTTCCATCAAATTGCGCAAATCCTGATCAAGTTCCGCGACCATTCTACCTTCGGCTACTGTGCGGATGATGATACCAAAATTTTTGGGTCTGATGCTTGAAACCAGCCTTTTTAATCGGTTCCTCTCTTCATTGCTCTTTATTTTTTGAGAAACTGAAACACGGTTTGAGAAAGGAACAAGCACAAGATATCGACCGGCAAAAGAAATCTCGGAAGTTATCCGGGGGCCCTTGGTAGATATGGGTTCTTTGGCTATCTGCACCAAAACATTTTGCCCCGGGGCCAGCACCTGGGTGATTTTTCCCGTTTTTTCTATGTCTGGCTCGGGATCGAAATTGTTGAGACGAAAATCGTTAAAATTTCCGGCTTGCACCTGCCGGATGAGTTTGTTGAGTGACTGAATCTGAGGCCCTAAATCTAGGTAGTGAAGAAATGCATCTTTTTCGTAACCAACGTCAACAAATGCTGCATTAAGTCCTGTCATGAGTTTCTTCACTTTCCCGAGGTATATGTCGCCAACAGCATAATTATTGTTCACCTTCTCCTTGTGAAGCTCCACTAAGCTTTTGTCTTCTAAAAGCGCAATGTTCACCTCCCCGGAGTTCACATCAATAATTAGATCTCTGTTCACGTCTGTAGGTGTTTGGGGTAATTATACTGTGGGATGAGTAAGGCAGTGCAACTGCCTGTTATCAAGGTTAAAAATTATAATACAATGCACCCTCCCGAGGCATTGTATTATAATTTTAAGGTCTAAAGCAGAACGGAGCAGGCAAAGTTATTTCTTCTTATGCCTGTTCTTTCTCAAGCGTTTTTTACGCTTGTGAGTTGCCATTTTGTGTCTTTTTCTTTTTTTACCGCAAGGCATTTTCTCTGAATTTTAATTATTTAACTTTATTCTTTACTTCGTTAACGAAAGATTTGGCGGGTTTAAAAGCAGGAATGTTGTGAGCCGGAATAATGATAGTAGTGTTTTTGGAGATGTTCCTGCCAGTTTTTTCAGCCCTGCGCTTAATGATGAAGCTTCCAAAACCCCTCAGGTAAACATTTTCACCATTGGTCATGGCATTCTTAATAGTATCCATGAAAGCTTCAACGATCTGCTGTACGGCGACCTTTTCAACATTGGTCTTGTTGGCAATTTCTGCTACGATTTCAGCTTTAGTCATATCGTTCGTTTTTTAAGGGTTTGAATATTAGGTTTCTAATGGGCTGCAAAGATACTATCTTTTTTATTTTCACCAAGTTTTTGACTTAATTTGTTTTAAAATTGTTTAAACAAGTGACTATTTTTCAATAAAATGAATTTAACTGCCACATTATTAGCTTGGTATGAAATGGCGGCTCGTGAATTGCCCTGGAGAAAAACAAGGGATCCTTATTGTATCTGGATTTCTGAAGTCATTCTTCAGCAAACGAGGGTGAAACAGGGTTATTCTTATTACGAACGGTTTATTGCTCGGTTTCCCGATGTGGGTACACTTGCAACAGCACCTGAAGAAGAAGTATTAAAACTCTGGCAAGGGCTGGGTTACTATTCGCGAGCCCGCAATCTGCATACCGGTGCCCGGCAGATTATGCAGCATTTTCAAGGGGTCATTCCTCTTTCATACAAGGAGCTTATTAAGATTAAAGGAATTGGTCCATATACTGCCGCAGCTATAGCTTCGATAGCTGGTAACGAACCCGTGCCTGTTCTTGATGGAAACACCCTCAGGGTTTACTCCCGCCTGTTTGGCATTCAAGATCCCGTGGATAAGGCCTCGGGAAGAGAACAATGCAGATTGGCCGGAGAGGGTTTGATGTTTCATCGGGAACCCGGCAATTTTAATCAGGCTGTGATGGAATTGGGCGCCCTTATCTGTACACCCAGAAGTCCACGTTGTCAGGATTGCCCGGTTCGGATGCATTGCCTTGCCTATGCCCGCAATTTACAGGACACTTTGCCCCGAAAAGCCGGAAGTGTCAGCCTGAAGGAAATCAACATTAATTACCTGGTCTTACTTACGCGAAGTAAGGACTCTTACTGGTTATTCATGAAGCAACGAAAACAGGGTATCTGGCGTCACCTATATGATTTTCCGGAAAATTTACCGGATACCGAATTGCAATGGCCACCTTTGTCTGATTGCATTCATCATCAATTATTCTTATTGGGTATCCCCTGGAATTTTAAATTGTTTTCGAAAATGCGCCATGTATTAACACACCGCACTATTCATGCACAATTTAATGTCTATATCGCCGAAAATGAACCCAGGGCTGATATTCCTTCGGATTGGATGAGAGCGCGATTGATGGATAATAATTTGCCCGAATTGCCCATACCCCGGCTCATCGAAAAGTTTCTGAAAGGAAAGGACTTTATGAATATTTTGGTGTAATCATATGGCGTGAAAAGTCTAATTTTGTGGCACTATGAGGCAAAAGCACCCCAACTTTTTATTAATAGCGGGCAATGCCCGCAATGTTGGAAAAAGTAATCTGGCTGTAGCTATAATTCAGAGGTTTTCAAGGATATATCCGGTTGTAGGCCTAAAAGTGAGTGCAGTATATCCGGGAGATGACCCCTACCACGGCCATCACACTGAGGAGGCTCCTGCTACGTGGTCACTTTTGCAGGAAACATCTCCTGATACAAACAAGGACACATCGAAGTTTCTGAAAGCCGGAGCGACATCCGTTTGGTTTTTAAGAGCCAGAGATGAATTTCTGGCCGAAGGCTTTTCAGCTTTGTTAAAGGAGATTGAGCCCGATGCCTTGGTGGTGTGCGAATCTCGCAGCCTGATAAAATTAGTGGAGCCTGGGTCTTTTATATTGATTGAAAAGCATTTCGATGGCTTTCCTGTAAAAGATGTAACTTCCTTAATTCCTTTGGCGGATTTGCGGATAATTACCGGGGCTGGTAAGTATGATACCAAAGAAGTACTTGCATTTATTGAAACCGATGGTAAGTGCTGGCATGTAAATGCTCCCAACCGACTGATTTATCCCTGATTAAAAGATGAAAGGCGAGTAAAGTTGCAAAGTTTTTGCAAAATGCGGGCGCCAACATTAGCATCCCATTCATCGTCAGGTCCTGGAGCTACCTCACATAGATCGAAGCCAACAATCTGCCGGCCTGAATGAACGAGCATATGAAGCATTTGAATGGCTTCCATAAAGCTTAGTCCCCCTGGAACAGGAGTGCCTGTGTTAGGGCATAGTTCTGGACTAAGCCCATCAATGTCGAATGAGATGTAAACTTTTTGGGGAAGGCTTTCTACAATCTCGTGGCAAATATCAACAAAGGGTTCGCCAGCGAACTTACGCATGCTAAGGTGGAAATCATCAAATTGTTTGACAGCGGTATTTTCTGCTGCAAGTTGTACTTCTGCCTCACAAACATCGCGAATGCCAACCTGAACCAATTTGCCAGGTTGAGCATCTTGCAAAGTATTGAACATGATAGATGCATGCGACCAGGTAAAGCCTTCGTAAGCCTGGCGGAGGTCGGCGTGGGCGTCGATGTGCAGAATGCCAAAGCCTGGATGCCTTACCCCGATTGCCTGCATTAGTCCTAAGGGGGTACTGTGGTCGCCACCGAGCACAACGGGGATTTTTCCATTATTTAGTATATTTCCTGCCTGTTCTCTAACCCATGAATTTACCCGAGCAGAACCCGCATTAACTTTTTCGAGCAACGGACTGAGCCGGAGATCATCCTCTGGAATTCCTTGTTCCAGCATACCTATAATTTCCTCAGCCACGGGCCTCAACTGATGGTTTAGCCTGGAGATCTCCTCGGGAATGGGAAGAGTAGCTATTTTGTTTTCCCAGGCATTGGGTAAAAAGTAATCGAAAAGATCGGCCTGAAGGCTGGCATCAATTACAGCCTGAGGCCCTTTTGCCGTGCCGGGTCGGTAAGAGGTAGTTACATCCCATGGCACGGGGATAATGATGATTTCCGCTTCTTCTAAAGTATATGGAAGTCCAAGAAAATTTCCATTACGAATACCCACTCCATTAGGATCGAATACGGTCATAGAAAATTTTTTTGCAAAGATACGGTGGTACTATTTAACGAAAGGCATTAAAGCAACTTGCCTTAACCGGCAATTTTAATCGTGGAACGCCCCTGACCTGTAGATATAATTTCTATATGAGTAGGGATGCGTTCTTTGAGTTCGGCTAAATGGGATATCACTCCTATGATTTTTCCCTCGCTCTGTAAGTTAGAAAGAGCCGTTAAAGCAATGTCGAGATAATCAGAATCGAGTGTACCAAATCCTTCATCAATAAACATGGAGTCTATTCGTATGTTTTTACTGGCCATGTTTGCAAGCCCCAGCGCAAACGAAAGAGAAACTATGAATTTCTCGCCACCCGATAAGTTTTGTATAGTTCGGGTCTCTCCGTTCTGATATTTATCAATTACTTCCAGCTCAAAGGGATCTTCAATGTTGTCTGCGCGTTTCAGAACGTATCGGTCCGATATTTTATGAAGTTGTATGTTGGCGCGGTCTATCAGGTATTCGAAGGTGAGTGATTGCGCAAAGTTTCGGTATTTCTTCCCATCCTTCGAGCCAATCAATTCATTTAATGCACTCCATTGGTTAAATATTTGTTCTTGCTTCAATTTCTCATTTGCCTTTTGAGAAAGCATCCGAAGGTTTTCGTCGTTTATCAAAAGTTTTGTTTTAATAGCTCCCATTTCTTGTAAAATTGCTTCGCTCTTGGATTTCAATTGCTTTAGTTCTGTTTCCAAATTTTCAAGGGAATTATCCGGAATTTTATTTTGCCTGAGTTGTTGATATTCTTTCTCTTTCTCCGAAATAACGGCGTTGAGCTTTTCCAGCTGTGTTTGTATTTCAATGGTTCGGGCCTGGGTTTCCTCTTTAAGATTTTCGAGTCTTGAGATCTCTGTTTTGAGCCGGTTCTCTTCATCATCTACTGACTTTTCCCCCATTAGTTCTATTCTCTTAGCTTGTAATTCACGTTTAATTTGCTCTAGCTTGCCTCTCTCATTTTGTTTTTCGGAGAGTGTTTTGATATTGGTGCCAAGCTTCTGTGTTTTAAGTTGTATTTCATGTTGAAGGTTTTCTATTCTCTGGCTTAAAATTTCTAATACCTGGGAGTTTTCTTTCCAAACATCGAGCGAGCTCTTCAGATGTGTAATGTTAGCCGCTCCGTAGCGGTTTAACTTTTCGTTCAGAATGTTCTGTTGAGACGCAAACTGATTGAGAAGATCATCTCTGAATTCTTTTTTAACAGACAAAGTTTGATTTGCCACATTGATGGCCTTTTCAATTTCGTTTCTCAAAGCCTCGGCTTTCGTTTTTTCCGATTGTAATGCAGGAATTTCTTTTTCCCGTAAACGTGTGATGGATTCATTGAATTGGTGGGCAGTTTCAATAAGCTGTTTTAGCTTTTCCGTTTCAATTTCTTGTTGATGTAAGATTAGCCTGAGTGTCGGTATGTCCTGATTTTTCTCGTATGTGATGCCATCTACATGAAAATCATTTATTGTTACAAATATTTCTTTCTTTTTCTTTTGGTTGTTCTCCAGTATCTCTTCTGCTTTTTTGCGGTTTTTCTGGGTATTTTCTTTTTGAGTGGAAAGACTGGCTTTTTTTTCAATTAGGGTCTGTATCTCGAAGTTAAGTTCGTCGAACTGTTTTTTGACTTTTATAAGCTCTTTTTCTTTATCAGCAATGCGCGGAACGTTTCCCTGGGCGAAAGGATGTTCGGTAGATCCGCAAAGAGGGCAGGGTTCTCCATCTTTAAGTTGTATTCGATGTTCATCAAGACTTTGAACAGTACGTGCCAATTGGATATAATCATTCAGTTGTTTTATGGTCTCATTGGTTAATTGAAGTATTTCCAGACGATTTTCAAGGGCCGAAGAGATTTCCTGTATTTGGGTATCGAGTTGCTGCAGGGTATCTGAATAATTTTGAATGTCGGTAATCACGGCAGAATTGGATTCCTCAAGTTCAATGAGCCTGATAAAGTGACTTCGCAATTCCATGGCTTTGTCTTTTTCTTTTTGATATTCTGTGATTTGCTTTCCATTAAGGAGTTTTTGCAATTGCATCAGAATGTCTTTCAGGTTATCCTCTTTGGCTTTCAAAAGTGTCTCTTTTGTGTTGAGGTCATTCAGCGCTGCTTCATGTTTTTGGTTTTCGGCATCCAGTTGTTTCTGCAGGACTATAATTTCCTGGTTTAAGTTTGAGATTTGTTCATACCTCTTTTGCAGGGAAAAGTACTCTTGTTCGATGGCAGTATATTGGGATAGGAGTTCCTCATAGATTTTATTTTCCTCAGCCCATTTGCGTTTCTCTTCCCATTGAATTTGAGCTGTATTGAGTTCCTTTTGAAGATCCTGAATTTTCCTTTTGTCTATTGCTATGTCGTTCGTTAATTCGGCAATGGAGATATTCAAAGGTTGTATTGATTTTTCTTTCTCCGCCACTCTGGCATCGATCTCCCTCACTTCTTTGAAAATGGGTTCATTATTTCGTAGTTCTCCAATGGCTTTTTCCAGGTCAGAGGAGATTTCTTTGAGCCTGGCTTTAGCCGAAATGGCATTGGGTTCAAGTTGCTCGAGTGCTTCCCGATTTTCATTTAGCTGATGCTGTAGGGCATACAGGTCGGTTAGCCATTTATGGGCCTGTTCGGCATTTTGTATGGCGATAGACACCTCATTTTTTTTATTATCAAGTTCTGATAGCCTCTGATTGAGCCCCCTGATTTCCTCATCGGTAAAAGTTTTTATCGCTTCAAGTTCTATTGTTATTTTCTCAAGCTTTTCTTTTTCTTGCTTGGTTCTTTCAAATACTTTCTCGGAAATTATGCCATATATTTCTGTGCCTGTGATTTGTTCAAGGAGTTTACCCTTTTCGTTCTTATCTGCTTGCAGAAAAGCTGCAAAATTGCCTTGTGCAAGCATTATAACCTTAGTAAACTGTTCGAAATTTAGCCCAAGTATTTCTTCAATTTTTTTATCGCATTCTTTAATTTTTTCTGCAATTATCTCTCCTTTATCATCGATAATTCGTCTGTTAACAGGTTGCAAAATGCCTGTTTTGGATAGCTTTTGTTGCCAGGATGCGGTATATATATTGCCACCGGTTTCAATGGTTAGTTCTGAGAAACAATCGAATTCTCCTCTGGTCATTACCGGATTTTCGCTTTGGGAAATGCTGACACGCGGGGTTTTCCCATAGAGTGCAAGCGTCACCGCATCGAGTAAGGAAGTCTTGCCAGTACCCGTTTTTCCAGTTATGGCAAAAATCCCGGTATTCGTAAAAATGGGGTTTGTAAAATCAATTTCGTGTTCTCCAGCCAAAGAATTGATATTTTTAAATCTTAATTTCAATATCTTCATGCCTATTATTGATTTTCACGGTTTTTAATACTTTCAAGTATCTCGTTGTATAGGTTTAGCAATTCTGCCTTTTGGATATCCGGAATATTGTTTTTTTCTAAAAGATTGCGAAATATCTCCCCTTCGGTCAGTTCTTCAAGGGTTTGATTGATTTCCTGCCTTGTCAGCAGTCCTGATATATATTTCAGATTTTTAATGTTAATAACTTCAATGTTTGTATTTGCCGTTATTTGGTTAACCCATTCTACAAGATCTGTAAAAATTTCATCACCCGTATATATAATATCCACCCAAAAATTTTTTTCTAAACTTTTCAGTTCATTCAACTTTTCTTCAATTCTCTGTTTATCACCCTTAATGGATGCCATGTGCTGAAAAACGGGCACTTCAAGTTGTTCAATTTTTTTTGTATTGTTCGAAAAATTAATAATATACACACGTTTTGCTTGTGAGGCTTCATCGAAACCTATGGGAACGGGCGACCCGGAGTAACAAATATGTTCTCGGATGGCCCTGGGTATATGATAATGTCCCAGGGCAACATAATCGAAAATATCCGGAAATATTTCTGGTGTCAAGGCTTCAATATTTCCAATATATGTTTCTCTGACCCCATCATCTTCCCCTCTTAGCCCGCCTAATACCGATAAATGCCCGGTAGCGATTATCGGTATCCATTTCCCGGTGTTCTGCCTTATCTCTTGGGCAATATGGGCCAATTCTTCATAATGTTTTTGAATGCCCATATTGATGCGTCGTGCCCGATCTGCATAATTCTCTCCCTCAACAAATCGCCCTAAGTCTCGCTCTCGCAAAAATGGAACCGCACAAATGATGGCCTCCGGTTGATTGTCTGTGTCTCTAAGGATAATTATCTCATCTTCTATGTTTTCCGTTATGTTCCCGATTACTGTAACATTGAGAGCTGCTAATAAATCTTTGGGTGCATTCAAAAAACTGGGCGAATCGTGGTTGCCTCCTACCACTATTGTATTCCTGCATCCTTTTTTAAATGCACTAACCAGAAAATCATAATACATTTTTTGAGTTGTGTTGTTGGGAAAGGCACTATCGAAAACATCGCCGGCAACAATTAGAATATCAATTTTCTCGTTTTGCAAGGTTTCCAGGAGCCACGATAAAAAAGCTTGATGCTCATCGTGTCGGTCTTTCTTCGCATACAGCGTCCGACCCAAATGCCAGTCTGAGGTGTGTAATATCTTCATGATATTAAAAATATGATTATCAGTTTGATATACTATGATACCTAATTAATTCATCAAAGGATTTCCATTGTAATGAGCGAAAAAAAGCATTTCTGTAATTAAAATGAAAATCGCAAACATCACTTGGTTATTTTGAAATTTTATTTCAAAAGTAAACATTTAGCAATAATCGCAACTTCTTGTTTTTAGGATTGATTTTTTGGAGAGTTCAGAATGTTTTGATTGTCAATTCCATTAACCTGCCTTCAGAATATGTCCAAAGGGAGACTATTGATAAATAAGATTTATTTTTTCATGAATATTAACTCCCCTGACTGCTAACATATTCGCTGAAAGAGGGTTGCTGGTTGCTGCTGTTTCATTTGCATTGGCTTTCTTCCTTTTTGTGAAGGTTCAGGCACTTTGCCTCTTCCTTTGATTTTTTACGGGCATCAAATAGGCGTATTTTTAATTTTCATTTCCCGGTTTAATCATCAACTTTGCAATATGAAAGGTCTGATTTAAATTAAACCTTGGAGAACTGAGCGGGGTATTAACTTCGAAGATTGGGTTTTATCCCCAAAGCTTAAAAGGCTATAAATTATCAATTTGGGTTCCAATATTCTCTTGTTTGAATAGTTTTCCTGAATTCTTAGAATCAGCTTTTCTGAAAGTTTCTTAAAATCTGAGTAAAGCTTAATCTCCTGGCGGACTTTACGACTTAGTTGGTTTTGTTTAAATATATAAAGTTATGTCATTCAAATAGTTATATGTTTGAGATGATAAAAAATCAACAGGGTTGGAGAATTTTTAAGAAAAAGCCTAAATCTCTTGGTTTCTTGCAAAAAATCATTATATTTGCGGATACAACATTGCGATTCGACATACTTATCTCTTAAACGATTTCAAGCCGAAAGCACCATCGAATACGCCACTCTGTTATTAATGATGCTGCGCTGAAATAAAGAGAGTACTTAGACTACTGAGTTTACATCCTGTCAGCAAAATATTCTGTTAAAAATTCTTTCGACCGATGACTAATAACAGTGGGGAGACAGAATGCTGTTTTATATCTGCTTTAAGACCAAGAAGGGCCAAAGCAGTGAAAAGGGACAGTAACTCATCAAGATTTTGAGTCTGTTCGAACGGAACAACAGTGGGCATCCGCAGACAAGAGAGCCTCCGTGAATTTGATTGGCTAATTTATAAAAATAAACAATTGATAATACCACATACGAGGAGTACAGTAAATATAGAAAAAGCTACATAACCGAGAAGCCAAATGAGTTTGTCATAATAAAAGAGCAAAATATTTATGAAATTAAAGAATACGGCCTGCTTACCGTTTATTGGTCTGATTATTCCACTGTTTTCTCCTCTGATTTTCGTTCTGATTAATTTTGGAATATTACTATGCTTCTATCAAGATGTGTAACATTCTAATTTACAGGTGGATTATTTGTATGTTATGAAGCCTGTACGGACAACTTTATTACTTCATTTTTTTAAATCTTTTTAAAAATCAGAAATAATTATGGAACAAAATAAAAAAAATGACATTCTTGGGATTGATGAAGTTGAAAATCCGAATAACAGTGAGAACTTTAACCGACCTTTCAGGTCTGTACCCCCAAATGAATTGGAACGTTTTGCAAATACACTATATTACTTTGGTGTGACCCTATATGTCGTTGGAATAATGTTGCCTTTTACATGTTGTCCAAGTTAGCTGGACCTTTTGGAAGAGAGATGGATACCGACCGGGTTACAATAGCTTTAATTGTCTCTGGTGGTGTATTGTTTTATCATATCGTTCTGGGTATAATTTGTCAGGGTTTATCTATGATATTAAATAACATAAAAAATAGAAAGGAGGTATCATGAAAACAGAAAAGATTATTGTCGGCCTGGTCTTGGTTATCGTTGGTCTTTTCATGTTGTATATTGGCTATCAAAAAATGCAACCTGATGAGGTAGAAAAAGCCATACAAGTACTTAATGATCTGTCTAAAAATTTAACAGGTGATGAGATACCTGCCGTATATGAAAAGGATAAAACGGAAGCAATAATCTTTCTAATCATAGGATTTATTTTGTCAATTTTAGGAATACGAATGATCTATATAAGCAGAGACCATTAACCTGCCTAACACTGCTTGTATTAACATCCATCTGTTTTTTAGATTTTTATATAATAATTATATAACTCAAAAGTGATTCGACTAAAGCAATTCTGATATGCTAAAACTATATGTAATTCCGGTTATCTTTAATACAATGTTTTGAAATATGATATTTGTAATGTATAATTAATAATTATAAGTTTTAAGCAATATAGACTTTTGCATATTATACTTGTAGAAGCTTTAAATCCTAATCGGTGTAAGGATCATAGAAATTATAGAAATGCGAAGTGGTGTGGAATTCTTTGGAATTTTAATCGATGGATATAGTTAAAAAACTTAAATCTTACTGACATGAAAAAATATTTTGGTTTATTTGTTTTATTGAGTTTAATCTGGGCCATATCTTCATGCTCCGTCAAGCGAATTGTTAAAAATGAAACAACTTATGCGGATACACACAAAGCGCCTGAATATATAAAAGTTTCTTATAAATGGCCAGTGATTAAAATCAATGATAAAACCCCGGGGACACAAAGTAAAGGTGGAATCGTGATTACAGTAGAAATTTTGCCATTTATTATCGAGAAAAAAATAAAATCTGAAAGGAAAATTACGTATTGTGATCCTGAAATGCCAGGATATGATATTTACGAAGTTACCAATACACCTTATTTTGATGCAACTCCGGAAAAAATCCAATTCAAAGTAAGCGTAAAGAATAATGAATTTCTTCCTTTAAAGCTTAGTGATGTATGTTATGCGGTAATATTAAATAGAGAGCACTGGTCTTTTATAAGCGGAAATTTAGAGAAATTAAATGAGGGCCCGATTCTGTCGGGTTTTGAAAAAGAATTTATTATTGATGGACCGGATATTCATTTGTTGAGTGATTCTCGGTTTGTATATTTATTTCTTAACGGAGTACCAACTTCAGTTGATAATGTGGGTAATATAACGCAGAAAGATAACTTTGAATGGTATTTTGATTGTAGTTTCGTAAAGATGGAAAGTAACGAACAAATTAATTACTCATATGAACCTACTCCGGTTTATACAGAAAAATGTCCAAATTGCAACGGAACTGGATTAGATCCCGAAACTATTGAATGCGAACGTTGTGGGGGAAAGGGTAGCTTTGTGAATCGATTTGACGGGAAAACATACAAGTGCCCTGAATGTAATGGGACGGGTATTGTCCATGATGTATGTAAAACATGCAATGGAACGGGTGTAAAATCTTATCCAAAATCGCAAATGCCACCTGCAACGAATATTATAACATGGTCGGGTTGGGTAGTGAAGGTCAATACAATCCCATCAGGAGCAACTATTAAGAGTATGAATAGCAAAACAGGTCAATATGATATCCAATCGTGTACAACTCCCTGCAAGATTGATTGGTTTTGCACAGATAGCATTTCATGTCCCATTATTGTTGAATATAATGGCCAAAGTGTACAGGTGTTGCCATATACTGCCGACGGTAAAGAACTGAGTTCAATTACAATCGATTTTTCAAGCGGAAAACCCATAGTAAAAAAAGGACAAAAAACAAATTAATTACAAATGATTTATGTTTAAGGGTAGTGGTTAAAATAAGATTAGGCTTGTTTTAAAGTATCATTCCCATATAAGTTGTTAAATAGGCTGAGTCAGGTTTGATACTGATGGCTGTTTTATTTACTCTGTTTTCGGGCTTTTGTGCTGGTTCTGACGTTTCCCATCTTCTTGGAATGAGGTAAATAAAAATAGTAAATTATTAACTTTGGGAGCAGGGTGAGTTTATGCTAAGCAAGATCATAGAATATGCTGACGATTTTTTGTCGCTTATTTATCCGAGGCTATGTCAGGCTTGCGGAAATAGTTTGTATTTGAATGAGGAAATCCTTTGCAATCGTTGTTTGCTTCATTTGCCCCAGACAGGATTTCATTTGAATCCGAAAGATAACCAGGTTGTAAGGTCGTTTTGGGGACGGGTGCCGGTAGAGGGGGGTGCAGCCAGGTATTTTTTTCGTAAGAGTGCTCCGGTGCAAAGGCTTCTGCATAATTTAAAATACGGGCATGCACCCGAGATTGGAATTTTTGTGGGTTGTATTTATGGCAGAGAACTGCTTGAATCGGAAGTTTTTCGGGGCGTGGATGTAATCATTCCTATTCCTTTACATCCTGATAAAGAGAAAAAGCGAGGCTACAATCAGGCGGCCATGTTTGCCCTGGGGCTCGCTCAGTCGATGCATAAGCCTGTAGATGAAACCTCACTGCACCGTGCTGTCTTTACAGAAACGCAGACCCGTAAATCGCGGCTGAAGCGTTGGGAGAATGTAAAATCTGTGTTTGCCTTACGGGAAACTAAGTGCCTGGAAGGAAAACATATTTTGTTGGTAGATGATGTAATAACGACAGGATCAACAATGGAAGCTTGTATCAACCTGCTGTTGGAGGTACCTGGTACCCGTGTGAGTGTTGCCGCCATTGCCACAGCAGGAAGAGTAGTCTAAAAGGCTAAGGTGATAGAATCTTCCTTTACCGGGAAATGACAATTTTAGAAGAAAAAAACTTGTCTGAAACTTGTGCACGTAATAAATAAATACCTGGTGATAGCCAGTGGGGGAGGTTCAGCGTGGTTATCTTCCCAGAAGGGTTCTCCTCAACGGTAAACACAATAATTCCTGCCGAATTTATTAAGTTAACTTTTAATGTTTTAGCAGGGAAATACTCGGGGAAAGCGATATTCAGTTGATGGGTGGCAGGGCATGGGAAAACGCTGATCCATTCATTATTGTCTACATTGGTTGTCCCGGCTGAGGGACAACGCCAGGTAATGCAATAGTCGGCCTTTGGGTTGGGGCCTGTAGCACGAGGAATTAAATAAATTTGGGTGGAGTCGGTGAAAAAGTTAAAGCCTGCATTCTCATAAAATAAAGAAATTAAAGGCGGTCGGGTGGTATCGCAACCTTCAAAAACATCGAGCCGGGAATCCGACAGTGAAAGCTCTGGAAAGGAAATATGCAAGGGAGAGCCTCCTGCTGGGCTAATCATCAAAGGTTTGTGAGAAAAGGAAGGAGAAAGGTAGGCTGGTCCCCCTGCGTCAAAGAGAGAGTCGCTGCAACTCATACTGCCATCAGAGCCAAAGGCTTCACCAATGAGCTGCCACAACTCGCTGAAGCCATAATCATAGCCGAGAGCCCAGATGCCTATGCCACGCAATGAATAAGCGTTCACAACGTCGTATTTATGTTGAAGGTCTGCCTGTTCATCAATAAAGCAATGATTCCAACCATTGGCCTCATATGCATAATATGTAGCCCGTGATGCAGAATTATATCGGCGTGTTTGCTCATTAAAGATTGATGAATTGGATTTTACCGACCGGTAGGTCACAGCACTACCAGCACCTCGGGTATTGCTTGGCGCGGATGGTGATTGCACCGGCCAGGTTCTCCCGTAATAAGGTATCCCCAGCAAAACTTTGTTTTTTGGCACACCTTGGTTTAAGTAATATTGAATCGTCCGAACCACTCCATAGGGATATCCGCTCTCCATCGGATAAAGGGGTGCCACCGGGCCAGCCGTCTGGCTTAAATTCCAGTAATAGTCGTAAGTCATTATCATAAAAAAGTCACAGATCTGCACCAACTCAGGAAAATGGAAAGTATTACTCCAGTTGACTGCCGGCGTAGCCATGCTGAGTTGGGTAGATGGTGAAGCTGAATCAATGGAATGCCTTAATTCTTGCATAAAAGCCGTAAGCTCCATACTTTGCGATGAGGAAACTGCTTCGAAGTCGATGTTGATGCCGTGAATGCCTCTCTGTTTTACTTTCTCAACAAGTTGATTACACAAATTTCGCCGGGCCTGGGGATTTGTAAAAAAGGTGCTGTGTCCGCTAAACAGAGTTACACAAAGATGAACTTTTAATCCATGAGATAAGGCTGTATCAATAACTGCAGCGGTTTCGAAATGGTTGGTAGTAATTGCATTGCCAGTTGCCGGATCTACTTCGTAAGAGAAATAACATAAATCGGTAAGCAGATTCCATTGGTACTGGCTCCAGTTATTATTCATCCAATAGGGATGATATCCAAATACCCGAATGTTGTTTTTGATTTGTCCAGGGAGGCGAAAAGATTTGATTGAATCGGGTTCTTTGGGCGAAGAATGTGTTTTATAATACATGTTTTCTTCTGCGTGTATGGAGAGAAAATCCTGCGCCGATGCAAATACATTTATTTGAAGCAGGAAATAAAACAGGAAGCAATGAAAAGGTGATAATGCCGGTTTTGTCATTTCAGTATGGAAATTTTTTGTGTTATTTTTGAATAAGTTATGATATGCTTGTTTGTTAGTGGATTGAAAAACAGCGATATTTGTTTTTTGGATATATTTTTGTTTCCGGAGTAAATAAGTAAAAATCAGCGTGTATGAAGACCCTGAATTTTTTGCGCATTCTTGCAGCTTTTTTTATTGCATGGATGATGCTTCCTCAGCTTAGCACTGCTCAAAGCAACAGCCCTATTGTTATCAGCGAAATTAATTATAATCCGCCGGGGAGCAGCGATGAAACTGAATTTTTGGAACTTTATAACCGGGGGAACTTCCCCATTAATCTTCAGGGTTACCAATTTACAGATGGGATAGTATATATATTTTCTTCATATATTATAAATCCTGGGGAATACCTGGTTTTGGCTTATAATGCTGCCTCCATGCAATCGATATTTGGGGTGGCTGCCATTCAATGGCAAAGCGGCAGGCTTTCAAACAGCGGAGAGTTAATAAAACTGATAGATCCACAGGGTATTACCGTAGATAGTGTGTATTATGGCGTTGTTTCTCCCTGGCCAACAACACCCAATGGAACGGGGCCTTCTTTAGAATTGTGTAATCCATTTGGTGATAATTCGCTTTCTGAAAATTGGTCGGCTGCTACTTTGTATGCCGGGGTGTTGCCAACAGGCGAACCTGTGTGGGCATCTCCGGGTGCTTCATGCGGTTCGTGGAGTGGTGCCCCCATTGCCAATTTCTGGGCTGATAATACCACGATTATGGCCGGTGAAAGTGTTACATTTTTTGATATTTCATTGGGAAATCCTACTCAGTGGTCCTGGACTTTCGAGGGGGGGGCACCTTCTGCTTCAACGGCTCAAAATCCTGATATTACTTATAACATGCCTGGCGATTTCGATGTTTGCCTGACGGTAAGCAATGGTCAGGGAAACAGTACCCTTTGCCTGGATAATTATATCCATGTGATTCAACCCTACAGCGACATTGTGATCACCGAAATAATGTATAATCCGCCAGAGTCGAGCGATAGCCTTGATTTTATTGAGATTTATAACAATGGAGCGGAAAGCGTCAATTTGAATGGTTTTGTTCTGAATGCCGGCAATGTCAATTTTACTTTTTCCGGAATTGCCTTTAATCCAGGGCAATACCTTGTGCTGGCCTATGATACCTTAGCCATACGCCGGACTTTTGGAGTAAGTTCGCTGAAGTGGAATGGGGGTAAGCTAAACAACAACAGTGCATTCATTCAATTGAAAGACAATTTTGGGTTTCTTGTAGATACAGTCAGATATACGAATACACTTCCCTGGGATACCCTGGCTAATGGGTATGGTCCTTCACTCGTTCTTTGTGATCCGGGTTTTAATAGTGGAGTGCCCGAGAATTGGATTCACAGTGTTGAATTTCAGTCTATCAATGCAAGTGGTGAACCTATTTATGGAACACCAGGTGGCCCTTGTGCCCATACTGTTCCTCAACCCGATTTTAGTGCAAGTTCAGTAAAAATCGTTGCGGGTCAGTCAGTTTCTTTTACAAATCTTACCCAAGGCTATGCTTCTTATTATTATTGGGATTTTGAAGGCGGTGAACCTTTTGCCGACACTACCGCACAGCCTCCTGCTATCACTTACAATACACCGGGGAAATTCATTGTTTGTTTGACGGCAGGCAACGTTTATGGAGAAAATACGGTTTGTAAATCGGATTATATAGAAGTATTGGTTGCAGAGGTACCTGATCTGGTGATTACCGAGATAATGTACAATCCCCCTGAAACCCAGGATAGCATTGAGTTTATTGAGATTTACCACAATGGAACCGAATCCATCAATCTTGAGGGTTATTCACTTACGGCACGCAATATAAGTTTTACATTTCCCGCCCGTAATTTCGATCCCGGGGAGTATGTTTTGCTTGCTTATAACCCTGCTGCCATACTTCACACCTTCGGTGTGCCTTCCTACCAATGGATTGGAGGAAAGCTCAGTAATACAGGCTCGGAGATAATGCTTTTTGATAATTATGGACAACTGGTGGATTCTGTTTACTATCTAAGCTCCGCTCCATGGCCCACAAAACCTAATGGGGGAGGCCCCTCGCTGGTAATCTGCGATCCTTCGATGGACAATAGCTTGCCTGAAAATTGGATTTATAGCAGTGAATATGCCGCAAGCAACCAGGCAGGAAACAAGATCTATGCTACTCCGCTTGCACCCTGCAGTTTTACGGCGCCTGTTGCTGATTTTACGACCCTTGATACTGTCATTGCCATGAACCAGACGGCAACTTTTGTCAACCTTACCAAGGGTGCAGCCAACTCATGGCACTGGTATTTCGAAGGAGGTGATCCATTAGTTTGGGAAGGGGAAACCCCGCCTCCGGTGAGATACGAAGAACCGGGCTTATACAAGGTCTGCCTCACAGCCGGAAATATTTATGGACAGAATACACTCTGCAAGCCGGGTTATATTCAGGTAGGTGATAATAGCGCCGAACCCATTGTCATTACAGAGATAATGTATAATCCTCCCGAAACTAACCCCGACAGTCTCGAGTTTATCGAACTGTATAATCGGGGAGGCCAACCGGTGAATTTGAAGAATTTCAGTTTTACCGCGGGTATTGAATATGAATTTCCGGATGTCGTGCTTCAACCTGGATCCTTTTTGGTAATTGCCGGAAATCGAAAGGCCGCTGAAAGTTTTTATGAGGTCTCCTTTTTGCAGTGGACTTCAGGTGTATTGGCAAATTCAGGAGAACTCATCAAGCTGGTGAATAAATTTGGTATTACTGTCGACAGTATCCCTTATAAACCCAATAACCCATGGGATTCGTTGGCCAATGGTAAAGGCTACAGTCTTGAGCTTTGCAATCCAAATGCCAACAATGCTCTTGGACAATCGTGGAGCCGTGCATCGCGCTCTGTGGGCAAGATGGTTAACGGACGACTGGTCTATGCAACACCGGCAACGGGATGCAACATGGATATTCCTTCAGCTTCATTCACCAGTACGTCAACTTTTATTTTTCCGGGGGAGAATGTCAGTTTTACTGATTTAAGTACTGGCAATCCCACAAGCTGGAAATGGACTTTCTCCGGGGGAATTCCCTCGCAATCAACAAGCCAGAATCCGGCGGGAATTAAATATACCCAGCCAGGTGTATATAGAGTATGCCTGAAAGTTTCCAATGTGCTTGGTGCTGATTCGGTGTGTCAGGACAATTATGTATATGTGGCAGCTCCCGGCAAGACAAAGCTGGCTCTTACTGAAATCATGTACAAATCGGGCCTGCCAGATCCGGATAGTTTGGAATTTATCGAAATTCGTAATAATGAGAATCATTCAGTAAATCTGAAGGGTTTTTCCACAAGGGGTATTGAAATGACTTTTCCTGATTACCGGATGGAGCCGGGAGAGTATCTTGTTCTGGCCCGTTCTTCGCATTTGCTGGCAAAATGGTTTGGTGTGTCGGCAATGTCGTGGATGGCCGGTAATTTAAATAATGCAGGAGAACTTCTCATGTTGAAAGATAAATTGGGTTACACTATCGACAGTATTCCATACCTCCCTGATTGGCCCTGGCCTTTAGGAGCATCAGGTACTGCCCGTTCAATTCAACTATGTGATCCACTGGCTAACAATGCGGTGGGAGTCAATTGGAGCCGTACAGACCAGTTATTGGGTTATTTCCCTGGTGGCGATGGTTTGTTTGCTACACCCGGCTTTGGATGTGAAACTGGATGGCCGGTAGTAGTCATACGTACTGATAAAAATCCGGCTCCGGCTTATACGGTTGTGAATTTTGCAGCCGAAGACCTGGGAGGAACAACTACTGCATGGGACTGGTATTTCGAAGGAGGCACTCCTTCCTATTCCGACATTCGCAATCCAAAAGTGATTTTTGCAGATACCGGCTGGCATGCAGTTAAACTTGTGGCGTCTAATGCCCTGGGCTCATTTACCCTGAATTTTCCGCAATATATCTATATTACCAAAGCCTTGGGGGTTAACGAAAACCATGCACCTTCTTTGGGTTTATATCCCAATCCGGCAAGAGAAAGTTTTAGAATCCAAAGTTCTGTTCAAGCTAAGTATTCTTTGGTTGAAATATTAAGTCCCGGAGGTGGGCTGATAAAGAAATTTACTAAGCCAGAACCTTCAGGAAATTATACTATTTATGGAATAGCCCCTGGAATATACTTTGTGCGCATTGTGATGGATAATGGGTCGCAGGTTGTATTGAAATTAGTTGTTTCAAGGTGATTACAACTGAACATTTTTTGGGAATATGGCTTCCCCTGCTGGGTTTCATCCTTACGATGATGACCCTGCTGTGGCCAGTAAGCGTGCTACTCCGCAATGCCAGTATTGTAGATCCCTTTTGGGGCCTGGGCTTCCTGATTTCTGCTTTTTATGGTTGTCTAAAGTTTGGTCTTCCCCACGGAATTTTATCCTGGACGTTATTGAGTTTACTGGTAGTCTGGGGGATAAGATTATCAGCGTATTTGTTTATTCGGAATTTTGGCAAAGGGGAGGATCCTCGTTATCAGGCATTCAGAGCCAAATATGGATCAGAACGTTATTGGTATGTGAGTTTATTTCAGGTTTTCTGGCTTCAGGGATTTATCATGTGGATAGTGTTCTTACCGGTAACGGCAATTTGGATGAATTCAGGGGCTAAATTAGGCACAGGGATAGCAGCCTTTGGGCTTGTTTTATGGATAATTGGTTTTTTGTTTGAAGCAGTAGGCGATTGGCAGCTTTGGCGCTTTAAGCGCAATCCCCTGAATAAAGGGAAAATATTGGATAAAGGGCTATGGGCCTGGACACGTCATCCCAATTATTTTGGTGAAAGCCTTATATGGTGGGGAATGGGACTTATAGCAACCAGTCAGGGATTTTGGTTTGGGCTCATCAGTCCAATAGCTATTACCTGGCTTCTGGTTAAGATTTCAGGGGTAAAAATGACTGAGGAAAAATTACGCAAAGAAAAGCCTGCTTATTCTGATTACATCCTCAAAGTCCCTTCATTTTTTCCCAAAATGCCAAAAAAGAGGTGAGATCTATGGATTCCATCAATTATTCCGGGTTGCGCCTAAAAAACTTAAGAATAGAATCGTAATCCTTTTTTAATTCTTCTTTGGGGATGGGCAAGTGAAACCAAAGAGCCAATCCCGTGAGCCCACCTACGAGGAATGAGGAAGTAAACTGCAGCAGACTAAATGCAATTGCTTTTTCGCTTGATACACCAAATAAAGCCATAAGCATTACCAACGAAAATTCTCGTGTTCCCATACCGGCCCAGGTAACAGGAAGTAAAAGGACAACACTTGTCAGCGTCATAATAGCTGAGAGAGAAATGAAATCTATGGAGATATCGAGGGAGCGGGCGATGAGCCACGACTGAGCGAAATAAGCCAAATAGGCGAAGAAGGTGATGAACCAGGTGTGTGCTGATCGCATACCTGTAATCATTGCAAGTGAACCATGCAAAAATCCTATTAAGCTTTTAGACGGGTCTTTGGGTTGTATGAATTTTAATAATAGCCACAGCATAGGGAGCCCCAAGAGGCCTGCTCCAATGGAAGAAAAAAGGGAAATGGAGGAATAATTATTAAAAATGAGGAAATATGACACGATGCCGTAGGCAAAGAGGAAATATAGATCGTAGAATCTGTCGGCAATTACAGTTTGAAAGCTTCTAAAAAGTCCAGCACCGGGAAGAGAGCGAACATAATATACTTTGACAATTTCGCCAAACCTGCCCGGGGTAAGCAATCCAATAAAAAAGGAAGTTAGATAGGCGATAAAGGATTTTGATTGAGCGAAAAAAATATGCTGATTACGCATCAACAGATGCCAACGCCAGGCTTTTATCCACAATACAATTAATACTCCGGGCAGGCTGGGTAGGAACCAAACCAGGCGAGTTTTTGATATTACTTCAACAAAGGTGTCGAGCGCAAAACCAGTGCGAGCCACAATTAGCCATAAAAGGCCAGTAGCAACAACCGCTTTTAGCAGGTTTAATAATATTTTTTTCAGGATATTAAGATTCATGCTTCGAGATTGGTACGTTTAATCCCATGGGTTGCCTTTTTCCATCGGGTTCTTGCAGTTTCGAAAATTACACCCATCCAACGCATGGGAATGCGGTCGGCGACGAAGCGGGCCGGGGGTGTGCCCAGAATTAAAAAAAGGCTGCTGATAATAATTTCCATTAGGTAGCGTGCCAAGAGAAATCCTTTTAGTTTATATCCATAGTCGGGGTTGGTTAGCCCCAGCCAACGGCGGAATTGCATCCGGATAAAAGTGCCTCTTTTTTTCAGGTCGTAGCCATGGCTGTGCATGCGAATAGCCTCTTCTTCCTCCACAGGCCATGCCGTAATCCAATCCCCTTGAATCATTTCATTTAACAAGGCTTCGGCTGCACCCGATCTGACAATAATCATCGAGAATCCTTTACCTCTTTCTTCATACACCGGAGCCCAGGCATCGCCTCCCGAAAGATCGGTGAATTCGTTGGTAAGGTCGGTGCAAAGCAAGCTGTTTTTAAGAATATGAAATGGAATAAGGTAGTTGGCGTGAAACTTGGGCAATTCCATTACTTTGCCGTTTTCGAGTTCCACTCGCATACGCCCTGGCCATTCTCCATAACGGAAATACAACTTTTGAATACGCTGGTAGTCTTTTTCTCCATGGGCACGAAGAAAACTCTTGATGGAGGAGAAATGCAGGGTGTTTCCGTAAAAAGGCCCGAAAACAAAATGGATGTTTTTTACGGCAGGGTGCCCCATGGCCTGAAGTTTACGAATTGACTGAACCTGTCCGGGGAGGCCTACGTAAGCCAATTTCCCTTGAAATTTCTCTATCTGCGGCAAAATTTCATTTACCGAAGTAATGATGTACTTGCTTTGTGCCGATTCCAGGATTTCTTCCCGGGTGGTTGCGATAAAAGATTCAGTCAGCCAGGGTTGACTGTGCGACATGCGTGTGGTAACCACTCCATCAATTCGCTTTTTTTCGAGCAGGAAGATGAGTATTGCACTCAGAATACCCCCACTGGCTCCATTGGCTCTTATTTCCGGTTCATTCGCATGCCCTATGAGTAAACGGCGATAACTTCCTATAAAACGGTGGTAATGAGGTGACGATGGGAATAAGAGCTTGCTATATTCGGGGAAATTAAACTCATGACCAGAACAGGCGTTCAATAGAAGTTCAGCCTCTTTTTCGTTTAAAGGGTTCACTACCTGAGGGCGGTATTCTCCTTCACGGTTTCTGAAAACCACCTTTCCATCGCTCAGTCCCACGCAGGTACCACAGCGATTGCAAAGATGGCTTTGCATGACTCGTTCGATTTCTGTTTTATTTTTTTGCAACATAAAATTGTCTGATTCCTAATTCACTGATAAAGGTGCGCTGGAGCTTGCGAATAAGCCATTCGGCCCAATTTTTTAAAAAGTTTGGGCCCACCGGTAAGAGTAGAGTCCCTTCATGGTGCTGGAGCAACCAGCCTGCCTCTTTCATCATTTGTTTTACTTCTTTGGATGATGGGAAACGGTGAGGACCTTCCCCATGTCCTCCAAACAAGGCTGTATAAATTCTGTAAGGCCACTCGCTGGTGGCCGGAGGGCAACTGAGTACAAGTGTGGCTCCGGGTTTGGCGACCCGGTATAGCTCCTGCAAAAATCTAACAGGTTCTGCAGCATGCTCGAGAGTCTCGAGGCTTACGATGGCGTCAAAACTTTTGTCGGCAAAAGGGAGAAGGCTATAGGTTTCTATTTTTACCTGCCTTATGCCTGGCCATAGCCGATGGGCTTCCTGCATCAGCCCGGCAGATATTTCGGCATTCAAAACTTTTACTCCTGGCCTTACTCTCTCAATATAGACTGAAGCTTCAGCATCGCGACTGGTAATGTTTAAAACTTCCGATCCCTCAGGCAGAGGGGGCAATAGCTCCAACATACGCTTGAACCGCTGATCGTGGGTGTCTTTTACTTTGTGGTTTTCAGCAATATAAATGGAGGCTACTCGATCCCAATGGGCTTCTACATCTTTGTCTGTCCAGGAATTTATGCGGAAGTTATGCTTCATCCTTCAGAATTTGCGACGGTTCATTACCGAAATCTGATCGGCAAGTAAACCAATGAAAAACAAAAATATACCACTTATGATCAATATGGTTGCTGTATTGGGGAAACGACTAAAAACGGTATATCCATGGATGCCCCAAATTATCCCGGCTATAAAAAGCAGTACACTTCCCGGGAAAAATACTTTGAGTGGGTTGAATAGCATGGTTAGCCTGAACAACAGAAGAAAAGTTTTGGGTCCATCTTTAAGAAATTTGACGGTGCTTGCCCTTCCCATGCGCTCTGTGACTTTAATAGGGAATTTGCCGATAGTATATCCTTCTTTTAAAAAAGCGAGGGTAGAGGTTGTTGAAAATGAGAATCCATTAGGCATAATGTGTAGGAGGGAGAGTATGAGGTCGCGTTGAAAACCGCGGAAACCGGAGTTGAAATCGGGCAACTTTTGTTCCACCAGGTATTCTCCTACCCAACGAATGAGCTTCTTTCCACCGGAACGTGATTTCACTTGAAAACTGTCGGCAGTTCTTTCTCCAATAACCATATCATAATGGTCCAGCATTTTAACCATTTCGGGCAGGAAAGCGGGATCGTGTTGCCCATCGCTATCCATAAAAATTACTTTGCTGCCCTGAGCTTTACGGATGCCCGTTTTGAGTGCGGCCCCATATCCTTTGTTGGTTTCGTGACGGAAGAGCCTGAGGGGAAATGATGCGGCCACTTGTGCTGTATTATCGGTAGAACCATCATCAACCACAATAAACTCGTATTTTTCGAAAAGACCAAGCCGGGCAATTTTTCCTAGAGTAGTTTGTAAACCGGTTTCTTCGTTGTAAGCCGGGATGATGACGGAGATGGTAGGATTTTCCATAAAAATTAAAGGGTTGCTAAAAATTGTTTAGCTATCAGGTATTGTTTTTTTCTGCAAAAATAGGATTACATTGAGTATTCGCAGCGGAAAGGGAGGTCACTGGACCATGTATTCCATGGGTTCAAAAACTTCAATTCGAAGGTCGTCGATGTGGTAACCTTTTTTTCCCCGGAACCAGATATAACTTTTAATTCCATCTTCAGGTTTAATACCATCAGGAGTCATATATTCGGCCCAGAAATAATTCCACCTGCCGGGTATAATATGTAATGTGGTATCGGAGATAGAGCGCGCAAAATATTTGAATGCCTGGTTATTTCTAACGGCATGGGTAACCAGCAGCAAAGGGGATTTATCGAGGTCGGAAACACCGGCGTCGGGAAATACCCTTGCGCTAATACGGATATAGATGTAAGAGCGATTGCTTAGGTCGCCATATTTGCATTCTAATCCGCGGGGAAATTCAAGGGTAGAATCTAATTTTAGAGAAAACCGGCCTGAATAGGAAAGGGTGGAATCCAGATATTTGTTGTATTCGGGATTAGGAACTTCGTAATCGTAGAAACGCACAACGCGATTGAAAAAACTTCCGGGATGCTTAAGCATTTCTTTACCTGTAACAGACCTTTCTGGAAGGAGAAGCTCTTGGTCTTTGTCAGTAGGATATTTTTTAAAAAGGGTAGCAAAGTAATAGGCTCGGGTCATGCGAGAACCATGGATGGTACCATTATTGATTTGCATAGCCTGATATACATTGAGCACGCCGAGAAATATCAGAAAGGCCGTTAGTGCGATTTTTTTTACTTTGGAAAAATGGAGCAGATAGTTGGCAAAAAGTGCCATGGGTAGTAAAAGAGCAGCGTAGCTTTGAATAAATGCTCTCCAACCATAGCTCACAAGACTGGTAAAGCTGGCTATTAGATAGAGGTTTAACAAAAAGTAGATTGCAATTCCACTGGCCCAAATTTTCTTTTCTTTGATGGATTTCCAGAGGCCCCACAGGGAAAATATCATTACAGGGGAATAAATGAGCCAACCTTTTCGGAATCCAATCAGGGTGTGGAGAAAACGCGGATTACGTAAGTCAAGCTGAGAGCCAGGGTCATTGTAGGCATTAAAGAGCCATTGCCCGGCCACTGCTTTCCAATATAGCAATTGAGGAATGAGAAGAATGACAAAAGCGAACCCCATCGCCAAAACCGATGGCCAGTTTTTTAGGAGTAATTTAAATTTGTTAATGGCAGATTCTTTGTCGTGGACTCCCCAAAGCAAGGGAATGAGCAGAACAAGTACTTCGCTGGGTCTGGATGCAACAATCAATCCAGCTGTCAGTCCGGCAGCTAGTGCGGTCTTTGGGTTGGGGGCATCGTGCCAGCGAATGGTAAACCATATGAGCAAAGTAAGTAAAGTGAAAAGGTGGACATGTGGAATTTCATTGCCGTAACCCATGAAAAAATATAGGTTGGATACTAAAAACATCAGTACCAGGGTCACCGTTGTAGTTAATTCATCGAAATAGCGAAGCAAAATTTTTCGTGAAAACCACAAACCCGCAAAATTCAACAGTAAACCCCAAATCCAAACCGCTGTGGTATAGGGAGTTGAAAAACCATCCCGAGGAGCACCGCTAAGGCGAGCCCAAACGTCTCCTGCCCAGAAAGCGGGCATGAGCACATACGACATTCCCTTGTAAAACCTTATAACTTTTTGTCCATCAGCACCATCAGAGAACTGATAATAAGTCGGAGTGCTATTGTAGATCTTATTGATTTCTTCTACCCATTTAAAATTCCGAATACCGGGGTCATCGTAGATATACCGCGCCGGTAGATGGATGTAATAACCAAAAGTATCGAAGCTGAGAATATTTTTGTGGGGGTGAGAAAATCGGATGATGGTAAGCAGAAGAGCAATGATAATCAGTGTAGTTAGCGATGGATTCTCTTTAATTTTATTTATCATGGTTTAGTAGGTTACTTAGGTGATGTATTCTTGAGTTTGGCAAAGTTATCAAACCATGTTGAATCAGTAGGGATAATCCGAACATTGAAGTCGTCGATATATACAGTGTCGGTGCCTGTGTACCAACAATAGGCGGTGAGTAAGTCACCTGGCCGTAAACCTGGTTTAAGTAAAACCGAGTCTGAAATCTCATTCCATTCCTTGTTGGTAATGTTTTCCGGATAGGCCACTCTATACAACTGGCGTACCTGGTTGTTTTCGAGTGAAATTACCAGTTTCATCTGATTGTCTATAACATGTCCACTGTAAAAAGCAGAGACAATAAGGGTTGCCGCACCTCTAATTTCAGTGTCATTAGCAGTGAGGTAGAAAGCAGGAGAGTAGGATTGGCCCGGGTGAAGAGCAATAGCACGTTTACCGCTACGGGCCTTTCGTGTACTTGTCGGGTAGGTGGCGAAACCCGGGGCTGGGTGTTCGAAATCGGTATAGAAATGTGTTCTTTTCTTTACGTCATCGAAAACTTGTGGGTAAAAAGTTTTAAGGGCTAGGGCGATATTTCGTGCTATGGCTTTGCGTCCGGCTTCAGCGTAATGCTCAGTGGGCCAGTTTTTATCTATGAATAATGAAGAATCTACAACTGTGAGGTTATCCACAACTATTGCACCCATGCGTGAATATCGTTTCACCAGAAGGTCACGGTTTTGCATCATCAATGAGGCCAAGGCATCGCCGGTAAGCAAGCGTGCTTTTTCCACATTTTCCGACAGAATGTTGAAGACCAGTTTCCAGCCTCGCTTTTGGGCTAGTTCTACTATCTTATCAAAATCCCTGATTCTTGGGTTAGTTGAGGTATCTATTCTAAAGGCAAAAAGTCTTATAAACGTTTGGGCAAGGCTTAACGATGCAGAGTCTGATAGTGAAGGGTTTGACTGTCCGGATTCAAGAGCATCTATCCATGCCTGGGCTGTCGGGTAGGGTGCATGAGGTCCTAAATAGTCATTTTTAAAATGCCATTGCAGTAAAACTTTGCGCTTGTATTCTCCGGGATTATAATAAGCTTTAAGCCCCATGCGAAAACGGTTCCATAATTTGGGACCGGGAGTTAATAACAGAATGTTGCGCTGAAGCACATTTTCCAACTTAGAGTGAATCCAGTCGGCACCAAAACTTCTCAGATTCATGGTTACCACTATAGTCTCAACTTTACTTTCAGCAGGTATTTGCTGAAGAAGCCGAAGATAAATACCGGCATGCAGGGCGCCTTTATTCAATGTGCCCCAATCGAGACCTGGGAAATAATCAGCAGCCATGTCGCTTATTCGGCGTCTGTCGCGGTCATTCCAAGAAAAACTGAAATTTGATGATTCTCCCAGGTAAAGGATGTTACATGAATCTTTCACTAATTGCAGGCTATCCGCCAGGTCAATTTTTTTCAGGTCGATCGGGTAAATATATCGGGTATACAGCTCGTTAAGCACCAAAAACAGGAGAATAATAGCTACCAGCCGTGGAAGTATCTTTTTAACCATAATCGTTTAGAATTGGAAATAGATAAATGGCTGGTTATCAGTGCCACCAAATCCGGTAATCGCAAAAATCAGAATAGCATAGAAAAGCCACCGGGCTATTAGTGGAAGTCGTGCCATGCGCTGATCGAAGCGGGAATTGAAGAGCCATATGTCGGAAATAATAAAAAGACCTAACCATATCGTTACAAAGGTGTCCGGAAAAAGTGTGTTCTGCAGATGTAGGTTTAGGTATAAATGCTTGCATAATTCAAGTGCCTGGCTTACAGAGGGGCTTCTGAAAAATATCCAGGCAAGGGTAACAATGATGAAGGTCTTTATAACACCTGCCAATCGTAGCCAATTCCATCTTTCAGGGGTTATCCAGTGAAATTTTTCCTGGAATATTCTTTCAATCAAAAACATGATTCCAAAGATACTGCCCCATATTACAAAAGTCCAGTTGGCCCCATGCCATAGCCCGCTGAGAGTGAAGACCACAAATACATTCAAAGCCCAACGCAGCCAGCTCACCCGGTTTCCGCCAAGGGGAATGTAAACGTAGTCGCGAAACCAGGTACTCAGACTTATGTGCCACCGTTTCCAGAACTCCGATATGTTTCGCGATAAGTAGGGTGTACGAAAATTATCCATCAGCTGAACGCCCATTAGCAATGCTGAGCCAACTGCAATGGTAGAATATCCGTAGAAATCGGCATAAATCTGAAACGAATAGAAAATTAGGCCAATGGCTATAGAGGTCGTGGAATAAGCTGCATATTCTTCATAGATTTTTTCGACGTATGGAGCCAGGTTATCTGCAATTACCATCTTGGTAAACAAACCAAAAAGAATCAGGCGAAATCCATTAGAGAAGTTTTCATAAGTCGGACGGAAGGTAGCTTTGAGCTGAGGGGATAACCTGTCGAAACGCTCAATAGGCCCGGCTACCAATTGTGGGAAATACGTAACATAGAGGGCAAAATACCCCGGATGCTTCTCTGCCTTGATTTTCCCTTTGTAAACATCTATGGTATAACTCAGGGTTTGGAAGGTATAGAATGAAATACCCACGGGCAACAAAACATCGAGGTAAGGAAAATGTATCTCAATCCCTGCCAGTGAGAGCAGTCGTTGCATGCTCCCGGCAAAAAAGCCATAATATTTGAAACTAAAGAGAAGACCCAGATTTGTGAATAAACTTAAAAGCAGGTATTTCCTTTTTTTCTTTTTGAGAGGAGTTTTTTCAATGGCGCGTGCAGCAAAATAATCTATCGCAGTGGAGGTGATTATGAGAATGATATATAAAGGATTCCACCACATATAGAAAAAGTAACTGGCGGCCAGCAACAAAATCCATCTGTACCGAGGGTTTAGACTATAATAAAACCCTACCACCAAGGGAAGAAAAATCAAAAACTCCAGTGAGTTGAAAGTCATGTTGTCTTCAACGGGTTATGTAAACACTATCGGGTACCTGGTTGTGATATCTCACTTCAAACATGTATAAGGCATCGAGGGTAAGCATCGAGTCAGTTGAAATACCTTTACGTTGAGCCTTTTCTTTGATTTTTTCCCACCATCCGGGGGTGGCTTTAATGTTGTTTTTTAATAGCTGAATGAATTCATTCACATTGGGTTTTTGAAGTAATTCTTGATTTTGATTTTTAAGTTTAAAAGGCTGGAAATCATTTTCAAAATATATCCCTTTCTTGGCATCTCCTATGTTAGCTTCCCATATTAAATCATAATATGCTTTTGGGGGAATCTTGTGTTGAATAGAATGCCAGTAGGCTTCCTGCGTCATCCCTGACCGATGGACAATGCCTTTAGAGTACTGCCAGGTCTGGTAATAATTTAAATGAATAAGAAATGCTGCCAAAAACAATAATATTATTCTTACCCATCCAGGAGTCCGGCCAGAACGGCGAATAAAAGCGGCTAAAGGGATGGCCAACATCGGATAAATATCGATAAAACTTCTTCCTCCAAAAGCCCCGCCATACCACCAACACCACCAGGATGAAATTACATAAAGAAAGAGTATGAAAAATATTGCAATACTCAGTGAATGGCGATTTTTATCTTTCCATAAAAAATAAAAACCCAGCAGGGCAAATAACATCAGGGGAGAATAAACCAACCAACCGTTGCGATAGCTGAAAAGTACATTGATAATCTGTGGATGGTTGAAGAAAAAACGCTCTCCTAAGATCCCATAAGTATAGAACATGTAGCTGCCCGTCACCCATTTCCAATAGATCATTTGTGGCAGCCAAACAAGGAGGATGCCTCCTAAAATAATAAGTGTGAACCGGTAGTTTCGTATAAAGAAAACGATTCTACGTTTAACGGCATCGAATGATGTGCAACCCCAAAGCAAAAACAATAAGCCTACAAGAGCATTGCTGGGTCTTATCAGGCTGATAATACCCATAAGTAAAGCGGTTTTTACTGCCCGAGAAAAGCTTGGCCTACGATAAAAAGCGTCGGTAAAATAAAGTAGCATGGCTATCAGCCCAAAAGAAATGATGTGTGTCATCCCGGGATGCAGGGTGATGTATGCCAGGATATTTGTCGCCAATACCACCAAAACGACTGTAATACCGGTTATAAGAGGACTAAAGTAAAGCAAGAGTAATTTTTGGGTATAATAAATCCCTAATCCGAGGAAAATGAAAGCTGTGAGTGCTATAGCCCATTGGTAAGGCAAAGAATATCCGTCGGTTTGACCTGTCAGTTGGCCAATGAAATGGGCAACTGCAAATGAAGGCAGGTTTATGATAGACAATCCGATGGTCATGCGGCCAATAGCCCTACCGTTCTCAAATGGAAAAATTGCTATTCTGTTTTTGAGTTCTTGGGGGAGGGTATCGTAAAATTTAAAGGTCAGATCGTTGTAAATAAATAATGCCGGCAAATATTGATAATATTCTGCTGCATCGCTTTTCAGGAAATCAGGCTCTTTGTCTTGATAGGTGTAAAAGATTTTGAAACCGATAATAAATAACAGCAGGTAAGTCAGATAACCGGCAAAGGGTCGGCGGGGGCCCATGTGCTGAAGGTTGTACTTGAAAATGGTGTAAAGCGCACGAAATCCATCTACAGCCTTTATTTTTTTCCCTTCAGCGTAGCTACGGCCATAGTAACTGATACCCACCTCATAAATCCGTATGCCCGGGATACGTGCAATTTTGGCCGTAACTTCAGGTTCAAAGCCAAATCGGTTTTCTTCCAGCTCAATGCCCTTCAATATATCCGCCCTGAAGAGCTTATAACCCGTTTCCATGTCGGTGAGGTTGAGGTCGGTGAAGGCGTTTGAAACCAGGGTCAGGAATTTGTTGCCAATGGAGTGCCAGAAGAACAAAATTCGGTGAGGGTTTCCGCCAACAAAGCGTGAACCATAAACCACATCGGCGTATCCATCAAGGGCTGGCTGCAGCAATAGATTATAATCGGCAGGATTGTATTCGCGGTCAGCATCCTGTATAATTATCCAATCTCCACTGGCTGATTTGATTCCATCTCGCAAGGCAGCTCCCTTCCCCTGATTTTTTTTCTTACGGATGAAACTGATCTTGTATTCCGGATGAGCAACAATAAAATCTTCGATTTGGGCTACTGTCCGATCGGTAGAGCAATCGTCCACCACAATGATTTCTTTTTCAACCCCTCTGTCGAGGGGAGTTTCCCAAACCTTTTGTAAAACTTCGGTAATGGTTTTTTCCTCATTATATACCGGAATAATAATGCTGAGAAGTGTTTTTTTATCCATGCTTGGAATCTGGTTTAATCCATCAGATAAATCCTTTTAACTCTGGGGGAGATACCTGTGATGATTTCGTAGGGGATAGTATTTAGTAAACGGGCAAGATGTTTGATTTCGTCTGCATTTTCGAAAATAATTACCCTATCGCCTTCTGATGCAGGAATATCAGTAAGGTCTATGGCACACATATCCATCGAAACGGCTCCGATTAATGGGGCTTTATAGCCGTTGATTCTAACTGAAAATCCTTTAAAAGACAGTTCTCTGCGCAGGCCGTCAGCATATCCAATAGGAACTATGCCTACCAGGGTTTCCCGGGGCGCCTTCCAGCGGCGGTTATATCCGACGCTCTCGCCGGGGGGTATGCGTTTAATTTGCGAAATAACAGAAGAAAGCCGGCTAACCGGCATAAGTCTTTCCTGAATCTCAGGGCAATGTGCCAGGCCATACAAGCCAAGCCCAAGCCTCGCCATTTCGAACTGGTATTCCGGAAAGCGAATGATGCCAGCTGAGTTGAGCAAATGCCTCATGACCGGATATCCCAATACATGACTTACTTCATCAGCCATTTCCAGGAAGAGCCTTGCCTGCTGATGCGTAAACTGATCATCCTCAGGATCTTCACTGGCTGCCAGGTGCGAAAATACCGAAGCCACCTTTAAATGCCTGTTGTTTTTAATAAAATGCAAGGCCTCAGCCAGCTCACCGGGCATAAAACCCAGGCGGTGCATACCTGTATCGAGTTTCAGGTGAATCAGAAAAGGCTGTCCTATGCTGGTGTTCCTTATTAAAAAATCATGGAGGCGCTTAAGGATGGCCAGGCTATATATTTCGGGTTCGAGGTTATGTTCAATAAGTAAATCGAAACTATCGTTTTCAGGATTCATCACAGCAATAGGAGCCGTGATACCGGCATTGCGAAGGGCAGCACCTTCATCGGGATAGGCCACAGCTAGATAATCGATATGCTGATGCTGAAGAAGCGCTGCAATTTCATGACTACCACTCCCATAAGCAAAAGCTTTAACCATGGCCATTACTTTCGTTTGAGGCTTGAGATGAGAACGGTAAAAGGCCAGATTATGAGCAATGGCAGGCAGACTAATTTCGAGGGTGGTTTCATGCGTTCTTTTGCGCAAGGCTCTTGCTATGCGTTCAAAGCCAAAACGTCGGGCTCCCTTCAGGAGGATTATTTCATCGCGAAGCGAATGTATGGGGAATGAAGACAGAAACGAAGGTGTATCCGCATAAAAGTACTTTTTCAGGGTAAAAGCATTCCCCTGGCTTGCAATGTCAGGTCCTATGCCTATTAATTTGCTGACACCTGCATTCTTTAACATCTGATTTACCCTTTCATATAGTTCAGCCGGTGATTTTCCACTTTGCAATATGTCAGAAAGGATAAGGGTTTTGTTTTTGTGTCCGGCCTGACGAATCAGATACGAAAGACCAACCTCTAAAGAATTCAGGTCGTTGCTGTAACTATCGTTAATCAATGTGCAACCATTGAGGCCTTCAACCATTTCAAGACGCATGGATATGGGGTGGAGATGTCCAATATCATGAGCAGCTCGCTCCAGGTCCCATCCAAGCACTACAAGAAGGGCAAGACAATGGAGAGCGTTTTCTAAAGAGGCATCGTCAGTCAGTGGTATGTTCAGCTTTTGTTCGTGTCCTTGATAAATGAGAACAATCTCTGAATGGTTACCATTGCGTGTAATATTTTGAATTAGCAAATCCGCGTCGCTATGCCAGCCCCAGGTGAAAATTTTCTGGAAAGTTTCAAGTCTTTCCTCCATCACGCACTCGTGTATTAACAAATGATCGCGGCAGTATATGAGGAAAGCCGTATGTCGGAAGAGTTTGAGTTTTTCTTTGGCTTTTTCTTTTTGCGAAGAGAAATTCTCTTGATGGGCTTCACCGATATTGGTAAAAAGTCCTATGGTGGGTTGAATTATTCTTTCGAGGCGATCCATTTCTCCGGGTAAAGAAATTCCGGCCTCGAATATGGCCAGCTGATGACTGGCATCAAGGTTCCAAGCCGAAAGAGGTACTCCAATTTGTGAATTATAGCTGTTGGGGCTGGCACATACCGTCAAACGCGAAAGGGCCATTTCTCTTAACCATTCTTTGACGATAGTTTTTCCATTGCTTCCTGTAATGCCTATGACAGGGATGTTGTATCTTTTGCGATGCTCTGTGGCAATCAGTTGTAAGGCCTCTACGCTGTCTTTGGCAAGAATGACATTGGTAAAAGGTCTTATTTTATGAAAAACATCCGGGTTGCTTACCACAAATTGCTTTACTCCTCTTTCAATCAACTCATCGATAAACCGATGCCCGTCATTTTTTTCGCTTTTAATTGCAAAAAATAAGGTGTTTTCTGGGCATTGAAGTCTGCGGCTATCGGTAAGCAAATTCACAACGGGTGCATTTCGGTCAAACGCCGAAACTTCTTGCCAGTGGTGCATTTTTGCAATATCTCTAAAACTGTATCCCATATTTCAGGTTCAGTCTTCTATCTGCTCTGCAGTATCCCCTTCCTTGTTGTTTTGCAATGGGTTTGCTGTCATCTCAGAATATTGTAAGCGATTAAAATAAATATCTATACCCAGGAAAATAGCTTCGCGCATGGAAAGGCTTGATGCCTGGTCTTTGCCGGCAATTTCATAAGCAGTACCATGAGCAGGCGATGTCCTCACAACTGGCAGTCCTGCAGTGAAGTTGACACCTCTTCCTTCAGCCAGAAGTTTGAATGGGGTTAACCCTTGATCGTGATACATAGCCAAAATAGCATCAAATTTTTGAAATTCACCTGAACCGAAAAATCCATCAGCAGGATAGGGACCAAAAACAAGATATCCCTCTTCAAAGGCTTTCTGGATAGCGGGAGCTACTATTTTTTCGTCTTCATCTCCCAACAATCCCTGGTCTCCGGCATGAGGATTCAGACTTAGTACGGCAATACGGGGTTTTGCAATTCTAAAATCCTGAATAAGTGATTGCTCGGTGACTTTTATTTTATTGATTATCAAATCTTCTGAAATTGTTTCGGCAACTTTTCTTAAGGGTAGGTGCCCAGTAATGGTTCCAATACGAAGATTGTCGGCTACCATGAGCATGAGTGGGCAACAGGCATTAAAGACCCGGGCAAGGTATTCTGTGTGACCGGGAAATTGAAAGTTTTCAGATTGGATATTGTGTTTATTGATGGGGGCGGTTACTAGTACATCTATCTGACCCTCTTCCAGGTCTTTGCAGGCTTGCTGCAGAGCCATAAAAGCGAGCTCTCCGGCTTCCTGGGTCGATTGGCCCAGGTTAACCTTCACTTCCTTGTCGGTAATGTTAACAATATTGAATTTATGCTTCTGCGCCTGAGAGGCCCGGCGGATATGATTGAAAGGCAGGTCGGGGATGTTGAGGGTTTTGCGATGGTATGAAGCAATTTTGGAGGTTCCGTAAATGATGGGAATAAAGTGATTGAAGATGCCTTCTTCAACCATGGTTTTCATAATAACCTCATAACCAATGCCGTTGATATCGCCATGGGTGATGCCCACGCGGATTTCTCCCTCGGCTTTGATTTCCCGTTGCTTGAGCGAATAAGGACGTTGATTCATATCCATAATTTATTTTTTCGTTGATTCAGGCAAGTTCTAAAAGACTTTCGGCAAAATGTACCAGCAGTCTTACTCCGGTACCTGTAGCACCTTTGGTAAGGTAATGTTCTGGTTTTTCTGTGAAAGAAGTACCGGCAATATCCAAATGAATGAAGGGGTAAGAGGTGAAGAACTCAAGGAATTTGGCGGCTGTAATGGCTCCGGCTTCAGCTGGTCCAATGTTTTTAATATCGGCAATATCAGATTTAAGCAAGCTGCCATATTCTTCCCACATCGGAAACTCCACCATGCGTTCATAGGTGGCTTCACCGCTCAATTTTAATTTCTCGGACCAGTTGGATGCTTTCACCTGCATCATCACCATGCCATAAGGCCCGACAGCCCGCGCTGCTGCACCCGTAAGTGTTGCAGCTGTTATCACTAACATGGGATCGAGCTTGGCGGCATAACTCAACGCATCTGCCAAAATAAGGCGTCCTTCGGCATCGGTATTGAGTACCTCCACTGTTTTTCCGTTGTGGATCGTAATTACATCCCCAGGTACCATTGCCTCCGAATTGATGCGGTTATCGGTTGCCGGTATGAGGGCATAAACATGCAGGGGAAGCCCCATCCGGGCAATTGCTATAAGCGAGGCAGCCACAGTGGCAGCACCGGCCATATCCATCTTCATACCATCCATATAGCTGCCCGTCTTAATGTTCATGCCTCCTGTATCGAAGGTTACGCCTTTTCCTACCAGAACGAGAGGTTTGCTGTTAACTGGATTTTCAGGGCTCCATTCTAAAATGGTGAAAGTGGGGGGAATACTACTGCCTCGATTTACTGAAAGCAGTCCACCCATTTTAAGGGATTCTATTTTTTTGATATTGAAAACTTCTGCTTTTATTCCCAGTTTCGAGGCTTCATCGAACAGCACTTGGGCCAATATTTCGGCATTCAGTGCTGCTGCTGGCTCGTTAACCAGGTTGCGGCAGAAAAATACAGCTTCAGAGATAATCCTTAAACGCTCAATATCGGCTTCTCCCAGATCCTCAGAATGTACATCAACGTTCTGAACAACAAAGGGAAGTTTTGCTGGCTCGGTAATATATTTACCGAAAGCATAATTCCCTAAAACAAATCCTTCCGTGAAATGAAATATATCGATGGCTTGCAGGCCAAATCCCGTAATTTTAACTGAAGCAGACTTTTCTTTAGCAAAGAACTTTCTTGCTCTGGCTCCGGCCCTGCGAAAGGACTCGGCGTCGGAATCAGAAACTCCGGAGGTCTTTGGAATTGAAACAAGCCAGGAATAAGCTCCACGCGGTAAGGCCACCTGCACCGAATCTGCCTCTCCACTCATACGTTCGATGTATTCCATTTCTTCAGGCCTAAACCATCCCTCGGGAAGGCTTTGGGTATTCTTTATTAAAAATACTGTGGCTGAATTAAAATTCTCTCGCGTCTGGGATTTATATAGGTTAAGCATGATTAATCCGTTGTTTTAGAAAAATGTAAACGGCAAAATTAAAGAAAATACCCGGAGGAAAGCTGCCTTCTGTGAACCCAGGACAATTACAGGGCCGATGTGGAAAATATTCTATCTGACGAGGAATGATGGGTATTAATAACCTTTGATTCTGACAGGATTTTTCGGCAAATAAACCCTGAATATGAAAGCAAGTTCTAATCCAGTACCTGTTTTTTTCTAATTTCGTAACTCTTTAAAAATTTTAACAGGCATGAATTTTCTAGACCTCGTAAAAGCCAGACATAGCACCCGCCAGTATGATGGTCGACCGGTAGAAAGGGAGAAAATAGAGCGTTGTCTGGAGGCCGCCAGGTTGGCTCCTTCTGCAAGCAATAGCCAGCCTTGGACTTTTGTTGTGGTGGACGATGCTGAATTAAAAGACAAGATTGCCCACGAAACGTACAGCCCCATTGTCTCCTTTAATAAATTCGTGCTCAAAGCCGGGGCAATCGTAGTAATAGTTATGGAGAAGCCAAAAATTATTACGCAGGTGGGCGAGCTTATCAAGAAGAAAGAATGGCCGTTGATAGATATTGGGATAGCAGCTGAGCATTTTTGTCTTCAGGCCCAGGAAGAAGGACTGGGTACCTGTATGCTTGGTTGGTTCAATGAGGCACCTATTAAAGATTTGTTGCACATACCCTCTTCTAAAACCATTGGTTTGCTAATTGCAGTGGGTTATCCGGTTGCGAATGAGGTGATTAAAGAAAAGAAGCGGAAGGCCATGGATGAATTTCGCCGTTACAATTCTTACCGTTGATTGAGCCATGCATTGCCGTCTGGTATGCGCTCCAAGATTTCTAAGGCCATTTTTTTGTCCTCCACTAACTGGGCTTTAAGTGCCTCCATGGATTCAAATCGGACTTCATTGCGCAGGCGATCCACAAAATAAATGGTGAGATTTTCACCATAGATTTCGCGGTTGAAGTCGAAAATATGTATTTCAACAGCAAAGCTGCTTTTTTCGATAGTGGGCCGATTGCCAATATTGCACATTCCCCCGTAAATACGCCCCTGATATTCTGCACGGGCCACATAAACCCCGTTGGCGGCTATGAGTTTGTATTTGTCGTCGGCTTCTATGTTTGCGGTTGGGAAGCTCAACTTATGTCCTATCCGATTCCCATGTACCACTTTGCCGGTAATGGAATATTCATAGCCAAGAAGGAAATTGGCCAGACGTATATTTCCCGAATGCAATGCCTGACGTATGCGTGTAGAACTCACTTCATGCCCGTCGAGATAAAACGGAGGGATTTCTTCAACACAGAAATTAAAATCTCTGGCAATACGCATTAGCTTTTCGTGGTCGCCTTCACGTCCCTGGCCAAAGCGATGGTCGTATCCCACAACCAGGCATTTAACTTTGATTTTTTGGGAGAGAAACTCTTTTACAAAGGCTTCCCAGGGTATTTGTGCAAACGAAAGGGTAAAATTGAGGACTACAACGTGATCGATGCCTAACGATTCAAGAATTTGGTATTTGCGATGCGGGATATTGATGAGCCTTACGGGGGTTCCGTAAGGGGCGAGTACCATTCGGGGATGCGGTTCGAAGGTTACAACAACAGTTTCGCCATCTGTACGTGTTGCAATCTCACGCATTCGCTCCAAAATTTTCCGATGACCCCTATGCACTCCATCAAAAGTGCCAACGGTAACCACCGGATTCCGGAATTCGGGCAGGTGCTCTACGTCTCTGTGAATTTTCACCACTTTAGCTTATAAATCCACTATTTACCAGATGTTCTGCAATTTGCACGGCGTTAGTAGCAGCGCCTTTGAGCAGGTTGTCGGACACTATCCATAAATTGAGAGTACGGGCTTGCGATTCATCCCTTCGGATACGACCCACAAAAACCTCGTCTTTACCTTCTGCATACAAGGGCATGGGGTAGAGGTTTTGTCGGGGGTCATCTAACACTTCTACTCCAGGAGTATTTCTTAAAATGGTAATTACTTCTTCTAGGGTGAAGTCGTTTTTAAATTCCACATTTACTGCTTCGCTGTGGCCACCTTTTACCGCAACGCGAACCACAGTGGCTGTAACGGCTATGTCGTTGTCGCCAAGAATTTTACGCGTTTCATGAACCAATTTCATCTCTTCTGAGGTATAACCGTTCTCAAGGAAATATCCTCCATGAGGAATCAGGTTGCGGTAGATGGGATGTGGATAGGCCGGATTTTCTACACTTTGCCCTTTTTCTTCGGCTTCCAGCTGAGCTATGCCTTTTTGTCCAGAGCCTGTAACGGATTGATAAGTAGACACTACTATCCTGCGAATACCCAATTTCCTGTGCAAACCAGATAGGGCCAGTACCATTTGAATAGTAGAACAATTGGGATTTGCTATGATACGGGTCGACGGAGTAAGGGTATGTGCATTGATTTCAGGTACAACGAGGGGAATTTCGGGAAACAATCGCCAGTAAGAGCTGTTGTCGATAACAAAACCGTGTTGGGCAAACCGGGGGGCAAGAATACCGGAAGCTTCAGCTCCGGCAGAAAACAAAGCAATATCTGGCTTTTCCTGAATCCCTTCCGTAGGTGTCACTACTTTCAGGATACGGTCTTCTATCCTTATTTCTTTCCCTGCCGATCTTTCGGAAGCAACAGCAATAAGTTGCCATGATTTGAAGATGGGGGAATGAATGACTTTTTCGATCATCCGACGACCTACAAGGCCTGTAGCTCCCACTACGGAAATTTTTGGCATAGCTTGATGATTTTATTACTGATTACTGAAATAACCTGCCTGAGCAGGCCGGCAAAATTACTATATTTACAGTTTCAACGTCTTAAATGGCTTTTGTATGATGCCCTTTTGCAGAAAATTATTATTGGTCACCCTAATGGCTGTTTTTTGTGGAAGTTATCAATCACGCGCTCAGCTTTCCGATAGTTTTGAGGATGGAGATTTTACCCAAAATCCGGCATGGACTGGAACCGATGTGTTTTTTAAAGTAAACAACTCAAAACAATTACAGTTGAACGGAAGTGGGGAAGGAACTGCTTTTCTTTCTACTTCCTCAACACTCCTTAAGCCCGCAGAATGGAGATTTTGGGTAAAACTTTCATTTTCTCCCTCATCCAATAATTTTTCCAGAGTATATCTTATTTCTGATCAGTCTGATTTAAGCGGGTCGCTTAATGGTTATTATCTGCAATTGGGGGAAGCGGGTTCGAATGATGCGCTTGAATTGTTCAGACAAAACGGGAATCAAAGCGTTAGCATTTGCAGGGGAATTGATGGCCTGATAGCGACCTCATTTACTTTGCGCATTAAAGTTGTCCATAAGATGGATGGTACCTGGGAAATTTGGGCCGATCCTACAGGGGGGGCTAACTTTCAGTTACAGGCTTCGGGTAATGATTCCCAAATAAACACAGGGCAGTATTTCGGGATTTTCTGTAAATACACTACGAGCAACGCTACTAAAATGTACTTTGACGACTTTTATGCCGGAGAAATTCAGGTGGACATAACACCTCCTGAACTTCTTTCCCTGACCGTCCCTTCGGATACTTCCCTGGAATTACAATTTTCTGAAGCCCTGGCACCAACACCCGCAGGTTTACCTACAAATTACAGAGTTCAACCTGGAAATCAGCAACCTTTCCAAGTACAACTTTCTACAGCGATTCCCGGGCTGGTTTCCTTGGCGTTTCATAGTCCTTTCCAACCCGATATAGACTATATCCTGTCGGTCGATTCGGTGAAAGACCTTGCGGGCAATCGTAGTGGCCCCTTTATGCGAAGTTTTTCTATTTATCAGCCTCAGCCTTACGATATTGTAATTAATGAGTTGATGGTGGACCCTGACCCGCCGGTTGGTTTGCCTAATTGGGAATATGTTGAACTTTACAATACCACCAGGAAATCTTTTAGCCTTAAAGGATGGAAGCTGGTTACAGGTAACACCATTAAGTCTATCCCCGATTGTGAGATTGCGGCAGAAGGATTTCTCATCCTTTGCCGGCCGGAAGCTATTCCGGAACTATCATCTTATGGAACCTGTGTAGGCATCTCTTCGCTCAGCCTGACTAATACCGGCCAGGACATTAAACTGCTGGACAATACAAATCAAGTGATTTCGAGGGTCATTTATACGGATAAGTGGTATCGTGATCCAGCAAAATCCAACGGTGGATGGAGCCTTGAACAGATCGACCCTTCGGCCGTTTGCCTGGGTGCTGCCAACTGGAAGGCTTCAGAAAATATAAGCGGAGGAACCCCAGGTGGCCCTAACTCTGTTCTCTCATCCCTTACCTTGCTTCCCTTACCGGAAGCGCTCATCGTTATTGATAATCAAACCCTCAAGCTTATCTTCAACCAGAATATGGATAGCCTGTCGTTAGTCAATTATCAATTGTATGAGGTAAGTCCTGCAATTGGTTTAGCTGATTCGGCCTGGTTATCAGGCGATGATTTTTCGGCAGTTATGTTGCATTTCCCCATAACTTTTGAAAATGGAGTATCTTATCGCCTAATCTTATTGCCGGGTCTTCAAAATTGTAAGGGGGAGGCTGTTCCTGAAAATACTTTTCTGGATTTTACGCTTGCACCACCCGTTCAACCCTTCGACGTTTTAATTACGGAAATTATGGCAGATCCTGAGCCTGTTGTTGGTTTGCCCAATTTTGAATACATCGAAATTTATAATACAACTGCTTCTACCATTGACCTTTCAGGATGGACATTACTAATTGGGACATCTTCAAAAGTTTTTCAAAATGCTTATTTGGGTGCGAATTCCTATTTGATTATTGGTTCCGAAGGAGCTGCTTCTGACTTTGCCCCATATGGCAATTTTTACGGATTTTCTTCCTTTCAGTTAACCAATACAGGTCAAAGTATAGCTTTGGTAAATCCTATGGGCGAGGTGATAGCCTGGGTTGATTACACCGATAAATGGTATGGTAGCTCTCCTAAGAAGAACGGGGGTTGGTCGCTTGAAATGAGGGACTATGAAAACTTTTGTACACTTGATGGCAATTGGGCGCCTTCAGTGGATGCTTCTGGCGGAACACCCGGTCGCGATAATTCTGTTAAAACAAATAATCCTGACTTAACATCTCCTTCATTGCTTCGCGCCTTCCCTGTTGATAACACCCATCTCAGTGTATATTTCTCTGAACCCATGGCCGAAGAAACTATTACAAATCCTGCAAGGTGGAGCCTTCCCGAAGGGCCTGGAGAGGTTGTTCGAATATCCCCGACAGATTACAGAAATATCGTTTTTGTTTTCGAATTAAGTGCTTCTATGGACCCTGGTCGTTCATATTTATTGCAAGCTAAGGGAGAAATAACAGATTGTGCGGGAAATAGTCTTACCGGCGGAGAAATTGTCTTTGGCTTGCCTTCTCCGGTCTCTTCCGGTGATTTGATTATTAATGAAATACTTACAAATCCCCGTACCGGGGGGGCTGATTATTTAGAGGTTATGAACAACAGCAGTAATCTTCTTGATTTAGCCTCTGTATCGCTTATATACAAGAGCTTAACGGATACTTCCCGCACGAAAATCATCTTCTTGCCCTCCTGGATGTTAGTTCCGGGGCAATATTATTGCCTGACGCGCAATCCTGGGGCCGTGGCAGCTCAATATGAAGTGCCTTATCCCGCCAATCTTGTTGAAATCAGTGATCTCCCCGATTTTGCCTCTGATCCCGGTGGGAGAATTGTTTTGTCACTCAGAGAAAATGAATCTTCAGAAATTGACAGACTGGAATACACTCCTTCGATGCACTTGCCTGTATTGAAGGACCTTGACGGCGTTGCGCTTGAACGTATAAATCCTCATCGTCCCTCGACAGACCCAACCAACTGGACTTCAGCTGCCGAATCAGCTGGATTTGGAACACCTACTGGAAAAAATTCACAATTTGCAGAAACACCTCTTCCTTCAGGCCGATTAACCGTCTCCCCCTCTATATTTTCACCCGATGGCGATGGTGTTGACGATAATACGGTAATTGTATTAAATGCTCCCGGGGACGGTTGGTTGGTAAATGTGAGTGTTTATGATGCTATGGGCCGACTTGTGCGTAAATTGGCAAGGGCATTATCTGCAGGCATTGAAACGGTTCTATCGTGGGATGGTTGCCGCGACGATCGTTCACTGGCGCCTGTCGGACGTTATCTGATAGTCAGCGAGTTTTACAACACAGCCGGTAAACGCGAAGTAGTTAAATCTTCGGTTGTTTTGGCAGTGAAGTTTTAGCATTTGTGGTTTTTTCCAAATCTGGTCTTTTCCTAATAGAGGTCAATCCACAGGAAACAAAGAATGATCTGATTTATTATTCTGCCACTATTTTTACAAGTTCTTCTGCCGTTAGCTTTTGTTGTTCGCCGGTTTGCATGTTCTTTAACGTGAACATCCCGGCATTTATCTCGTCTTCTCCAGCCAGCACTACGTAAGGAATTCCGTATGCATCGGCGTGAGCCATTTGCTTTTTGATTTTGCTTGCATCCGGGTAAAGCTCAGCACTGATACCTTCCCTACGAAGTTTCAATAACAGAGGGAGACAGTATTGTTCCTCTTTTTCTCCGAAATTTAGAATTAGCACTCTGGTGCCGCTGGTGGCTTCCGCAGGAAATCTTTCTGTTTGCTCGAGAACATCGTAGATACGGTCCGCACCAAAAGAGATACCTACTCCCGAAATACCGGGTAGCCCAAAGATACCTGTGAGGTCGTCGTAGCGGCCACCTCCGCAAATGCTTCCCATGCTTACATCCAGCGACTTTACTTCTATAATGGCACCTGTATAATAATTTAGCCCGCGAGCCAACGTCAGGTCAAATATAACTTCGCATTGTACCCCAAAGTGAGGGAGATAGTTCAGCACATTCTGTAACTCTTCCAATCCTTTAAGGCCTACCGGAGATTCTTTAAGCAGTTCGGTGAGTACCTGTATCTTTTCCTCATTTTTTCCACCGGTAAAAAGAACAGGTTGTAATTTTTCAATAGCTTCAGAGGGCAGGCCTCTTTCGCTGAGTTCTTGATTAACCTTTTCGAGACCGATTTTGTCGAGTTTATCGATAGCTGTAGTGATGTCGATAAGCATTTCCGGGTGCCCGATGTATTCTGCAATACCAGCCAGAATTTTCCGGTTATTTAATAGCACACGAACTTTGAGGTTTAGTCGGGCAAATACCTCATCAATCATGCTGATGAGCTCGGCCTCGTTGAAAAGAGAGGTACTGCCAATAACATCGGCATCGCATTGATAAAATTCGCGATAACGCCCTTTTTGGGGACGATCGGCACGCCAGACGGGTTGAATCTGGTAACGACGAAAAGGCAAAGTAATTTGATCGCGGTGTTGAACCACAAATCGCGCAAAGGGTACTGTAAGATCGTAACGGAGGCCTTTTTCGGTGATGTGGGGTAAAAGTTGGATGGCCGAAGGCTGCTGCAATATTGTGGGGGGGACATCTTTTAGAAAATCACCGGAATTTAGAATGCGGAAAAGGAGCTTATCCCCTTCTTCTCCATATTTCCCTAACAGGGTACTCAGATTCTCCATCGCCGGAGTTTCAATGGGCTGATAACCATAGAGTCTGAATACCGAGCGAATGGTGTCGAAAATATAATTGCGCCGTTGCATTTCGGCGGGCCCGAAATCGCGGGTACCTTTGGGAATCGAGGGTTTCTGCATGTTTTTATTAAAGATAATCAGACATTGTTTGCTACCAGGGTTCCGATGTGTTGTCCTTCAACCACCTTGCAAAGATTACCTTTGGTATCCATATCGAAGACGTAAATAGGTAAGTCGTTTTCCATGCAGAGGCTAAAGGCTGTAAGATCCATTACTTTAAGACCTTTGGAGTAAGCTTCCTTAAATGAAAGCGTGCTGTATTTTACTGCCGAGGGATCTTTTTCCGGATCGGCAGTATATACTCCGTCCACACGTGTGCCTTTCAGTAACACATCGGCTTTGATTTCTACACCTCTTAAGGCTGAGGCAGTATCTGTTGTGAAATAGGGATTGCCTGTTCCTCCGCTGATAATTACGACTTTTCCGGCCTCGAGTTCTGCAATGGCTTCCCGTCGACTCATGGCACGGGCTATTGGTTTAACCTCAAGGCCACCTAATAAGGCTGTATGGATTCCTTGTTTTTCGAGCTCAGCCTGCAATGCCATACTGTTAATAAGGGTGGCCAGCATTCCCATATAATCTCCTTGTACTCGGTCCATGCCCTTGGCTGCTCCCTGTAATCCTCTGAAAATGTTACCACCGCCGATAACTATGGCAATTTGAACCCCTAATCGGCTTACTTCTGCTATTTGTTCGGCATATTCGGTAAGCCGGGCCGGATCGATACCATAGTTCTGGCTTCCCATCAGCGATTCACCACTGAGTTTGAGTAATATCCTTTTATATTTTATCATTACTGAGAGTTTTGGATGATGTCAGATCTGGTCTTTACCGTGGCAGTTTTTATATTTCTTTCCACTACCACACGGGCAGGGATCGTTGCGGCCCACACGCTTTTCTACCTTTACAGGTGAAGGTTTACCCGGCGCTTGGGTTGGGCTGGCCTGTGAGAGCATATCCGTCCGTTCCTGTTTTAACCGGCTCATATCGGTGCGACGGGGCATTTGTGCTTGTTTAACTTCTGTTTCTGCACCCGGCAAGTTGGCTCGCATCAGGAATGAAGTGATTTCGCGATTAATACGCAACAACATCTTGCTGAAAAGCTCAAAAGATTCGAACTTGTAAATGAGTAAGGGATCTTTCTGTTCGTAAACCGCATTTTGAACCGATTGTTTCAGGTCATCCATTTCGCGCAGGTGTTCTTTCCATGCATTATCGATAACAGCCAGAGTTATTGTTTTTTCCATGGTCAGTACAACCTCGCGAGCCTGATCGTTATAAGCTTTTTTAAGATTGACAACAAGATTGAGTTGTTTTCTGCCATCGGTCAGCGGTACGGCAATGTACTCGTATTGAGAATGGTTTTCAAAAACATCCTGAATGACAGGGAAAGTTCTTTCGGCAAGCGCCTGACATTTTGCGCGGTAACGGTGATAAACCGTTTCGAAAAGAATGGGAGCAAGCTCTTTGCGGTTGCGATTATAAAACTCATTTTCGATGAATGGACTGTCAACACCAAAAATTCTCAGAAGTTCCATCCTGAAGGAGGCAAAGTCTTTCGCTTCCCAATATTCATCGACGAGGCTGTGGGTAAGGTCTTCCATCATATTGCGGATGTCGAGGGCCAGGCGTTCGCCATGGAGGGCGTTTCGGCGGCGGCTATAAATCACCTCGCGTTGCGCATTCATTACATCGTCGTATTCGAGCAAACGCTTACGGATACCAAAGTTGTTTTCCTCGACCTTGCGCTGGGCTCTTTCTATAGATTTTGTAATCATAGAGTGTTGAATCACTTCTCCTTCTTTCAAGCCCAGTCGGTCCATTATTTTTGCAATACGGTCAGAACCAAAAAGGCGCATCAGGTCGTCTTCGAGAGAGACGAAAAATTGGGAGCTTCCCGGATCTCCCTGACGGCCGGCACGTCCGCGTAGCTGACGGTCAACGCGCCTCGATTCATGTCGTTCGGTACCAATGATAGCCAAACCTCCGGCTTCTTTTACACCTGGGCCCAGTTTGATATCCGTACCTCGCCCTGCCATGTTTGTGGCAATGGTTACCGTACGTGCCAGGCCTGCATGAGCTACAATCTCTGCTTCGCGGGCATGCTGTTTTGCATTCAGCACATTATGCGGAATTTTCCGTAAGGTCAGCATCCTGCTCAGCAACTCCGATGTTTCCACAGAAGTAGTTCCAACCAATACCGGTCTGCCTATATTTATCAGGCGCTCTATTTCCTCGATTACAGCATTGTATTTTTCGCGTTTGGTCTTGTAAACCAAGTCCTCCATGTCTTTTCGAATAACCGGTTTATTGGTAGGAATCACCACAACATCCAACTTGTAGATACTCCAGAATTCTCCGGCTTCGGTTTCTGCTGTACCCGTCATACCGGCCAATTTTTTATACATTCTGAAGTAGTTCTGCAGGGTAATGGTGGCATAAGTTTGGGTGGCGGCCTCCACTTTTACATTTTCCTTGGCTTCTATGGCCTGATGCAATCCATCTGAATAACGCCTCCCCTCAAGAATACGGCCAGTCTGTTCGTCTACAATTTTAACTTTATTATCGATGATTACGTATTCAACATCTTTTTCAAAAAGCGCATAGGCCCTAAGCAGCTGGTTGACTGTGTGAACACGCTCTGATTTCACCGCATAATCGGCCATGAGCTGGCTTTTTCTTTCTTCTTTCTCTGCTTCGGAAATATTCATCCTTTCAATTTCCGATATCTCGCTGCCAACATCAGGCAGAATAAAGAAATGCGGATCCTGGTACGATTCGGTCAGAGCGTCAATGCCTTTTTCGGTGAGTTCTATTGTGTTATTTTTTTCATCAATAACAAAATAAAGCTCATCGTCGATGATATGCATATTTTTGGCCTGTTCCTGCAGGTAAAAGTTTTCTGTCTTCAGCAGTAAGGCTTTCATGCCAGGTTCGCTGAGAAATTTGATGAGAGGTTTGTGTTTGGGGAGTCCTCTGTGTGCCCTCAGGAGCAACTCTCCACCTTTGGTTTCCTGTTCGGGGGAAGGGTTACCCGTAAGCAATACCTTGGCTTCGGCCAGTATTTTGGTGACCAGATTTCTTTGTAGGTTGTACAGCTTGCTAACCATAGGCTTAAGCTCATCGAAAAGCTGGTCTTCCCCTTTGGGTGTTGGCCCTGAAATGATGAGGGGGGTTCTGGCGTCGTCGATAAGTACAGAGTCAACCTCGTCGACAATGGCATAAATGTGTTCACGCTGTACCAGTTCATCCGGACTTTGGGTCATGTTGTCGCGCAGGTAGTCGAAACCAAATTCGTTGTTGGTGCCATAGGTGATGTCGCACAAATATGCTTTGCGGCGGGCTTCGCTATTGGGTTCATGCTTATCGATACAGTCAACACTCAGACCATGAAATTCGAACAACACACCCATCCACTCCGAGTCGCGCTTTGCCAGATAGTCGTTAACCGTGACCACGTGTACGCCTTTTCCGGTAAGGGCGTTCAGGTAAACGGGTAATGTAGCCACCAGGGTTTTACCTTCTCCCGTAGCCATTTCGGCAATTTTGCCCTGGTGTAACACTATGCCCCCAATCAGCTGAACGTCGTAGTGAACCATGTCCCAGGTAATCATATTGCCTCCCGCCATCCATTGATTGAGGTAGCACGCCTTATCACCTTCAATTAAGATGTTGTTTTTACGGGCTGCCAGGTCGCGGTCTTTCTCTGTAGCGGTTACCCAAACCTTTTCATTCTCTTTGAAGCGGCGAGCTGTCTCCTTCATTACAGCAAAAGCTTCAGGAAGTATCTCGTTTAGAATCTGTTGGCTTTTCTGGTATGAGCTTTTGGACAGCTGGTCGATTTCTTTGTAGATAGCCGATTTTTCTTCAACATCCATGTCAAGTTCCGTCTCAATACGGGCTTTAAGCTCTTTGATGCGGTTTTCTTCTGGAGCAATGTATTCGGCTATTCTTTTTTTGAATTCTTGGGTTTTTGCTCTTAGTTCGTCGTTGGATAACTGTTTGATGCTTTCATAAGCTTTGTGGATTTTATCCACTATTGGCATAATATCCTTTATGTCGCGCTCGGATTTCGTGCCAAAAAATTTCTTTAAAAAGTTCAACATGATTATAAACAGTTTATTTATTGTCAAATTATTACATACGTCAAGAATCGTACCGCAAAAGTACCTAAAAATCAGCGATTGGTTTTAAAAATGAGGATTCGAAGATACTCCCCATAAAAATAAAAACAGGGCTTATGCCCTGTTCTGTAAGGAATTATAAATGATTAGTACTCGTCCTCGTGAAAGAAGAAGTCTTCTTTTGTTGGGTAATCGGGCCAAATGTCTTCGATACTTTCATAGACATCGCCCTCGTCTTCGATTTCCATGAGGTTTTCGATAACCTCTTGTGGGGCGCCTGTACGAATCGCATAATCAATCAGCTCCTCTTTGGTGGCTGGCCAGGGAGCATCCTCTAGTTTTGAAGCAAGCTCAAGCGTCCAGTACATGTTTAATAGGTTTTATAGGTTCTTAAAAAATGGGCGCAAAAATATAACAAAATTCATTTATCACCGTACAGATTTAAAAAATTATTTTGCGGGTTTCCAGAGATTCTCTTTAACACCCGCGTCCTGACCCAATTTACGTGCCAAAACAAAAAGATAGTCTGATAGCCTGTTGATATATTTGATACTAATTTCTTCAGATGGAGTTTGCCTGGATACTTTCACCATGCACCTTTCGGCCCTCCTGCAAACCGTTCGTGCCACATGGGCAGCCGATACCTGAGGGTGGCCTCCCGGCAGGATAAAAGAAGACAAGGAAGGAAGGGTTTCATTCATTTTATCAATGGCTTTTTCAAGCGACTGAATATCCTCTTCGGAAATTTGGGGCAAACCTGCCATATCGTCAGGAGTGGCTGCTGCAAAAATCGACTCAATGACAAAAACACGATCTTGAATTCGGAATAGGAAATCTTTTAGCTCGGGTTGGGTTATGGCATCAAGCAATACCCCTAAAAAAGCATTAAATTCGTCCAGAGTTCCGTAGGCTTCTATTCTCTCGTGCCATTTGGGTACACGTTGTCCACCCAAAAGACTCGTTTCCCCTTTGTCCCCTTTTTTTGTGTAAATTTTCCAATTCTCACTCATTCTTTTAAAATGGATTTTTTTAGTTAGTAAACATATCGTAGGGGCATTTGTTGAGGGTAAAATTTATTCGGCAGGCACTGTTTGGATTACTTTGTGAATGTTGGTGTTTGGAAAATCTGCCTCAATGAGTCCATCGCGAAGGCGCACAATGCGATGGGCATGACGGGCAATATCTTCTTCATGGGTAACCAAAATAATGGTATTACCGGCATCATGAATCTCCTCAAATAGTCCCATGATTTCAAGAGATGTTTTTGAGTCGAGATTGCCTGTGGGTTCGTCGGCAAGGATGATGGAAGGACGATTGACCAGTGCTCGCGCAATGGCAACACGCTGCCTTTGTCCGCCAGATAGTTCATTGGGTTTGTGGTTCATGCGATCGGCCAGATGAACCTGCTCAAGAGCTTCTCTACCCCTGCGCAACCTTTCCTCCTTGCTGATGCCTGAATAAATCAAAGGCAGAACTACATTTTCTAAGGCAGTAGATCGGGGTAAAAGGTTAAATGTCTGAAAAACAAATCCAATCTTTTTATTTCGAATCTCGGCCAGTTCGTTGTCATTGAGTTTGCTTACATCATTCCCTTCCAGAAAATACTGCCCTGCGGTTGGGGTATCGAGGCATCCCAGAATATTCATCAAAGTGCTCTTGCCCGACCCTGAAGCTCCCATCAGAGCAACAAATTCCCCTCGGTTAACATTTAATGTTATGGATTGAAGAGCTTTTACTATTTCAGCCCCTACTTTATAGTGCTTTTTGATGTCAACCAAACGGATAAGTTGTTCCTGAGTTTGCATATTATTGAGATTTATTTCCTTAATAAACGCCTTTTTTTGACTATTGTTACAGGAAGAGGTTTAGAAATGCAATATAAAATGTTGTTTTGTGAAACCTGCTTTAAAAAAAACGATACCCATACTGAAGATATCAATGGAAAGGCTGATTTCTGGGCGACTGCATATTTCCTCCCAGGCTTTCTCCATTCCAGCCGACCAATGGATATCATCGAAAACAAATATCGTCGAGGGGCGGGCGAGGGGCAACAGCTGTTCGAAATAATTCAGCGTGGGTTGATACTGGTGGTTGCCATCGAAAAGTACAAGTCCGGGTGTGATGGAACCATCCGAAAGTAGTTGTGGCAGTGTTTCTTCGAACGGGCCAGGCAGGGTTCGTATATTGCTCATTCCTTGCTGGTTGAAGTTGTTTTCTGCAATCGCAAGCACTTCCCTGCATCCTTCAAGCGTAATTACCTCGGCATATGGGCAGGCAGCCGCAAGATAGAGAGTGCTGATGCCCAAAGAAGTGCCCAGTTCAAGAATTTGAGCCGGTTTCTGCCATGCTGCCAATCGTGCCAGCAGGCGGCCCTCTTTTTTTCGTTTAGCAGAACGACGAGCAATTTGTGAAATACGAATAGAATAATTAGGGTTGTATTGCCCTCCGGTTCCAAAATCCTCAAAGATGATTGATCTATTGTCTTTAAACATCCTGGCTCGGGTAGTTTCTGCAGGTATATACCCGTCTTTTTTGCCTTTTCCTCTGATAACTTTTTCAATGAAATCGTAAACAAATGGAGAATGCACAGAATATCTTGTCCGGGCTTTTACCCGATAATTTATATAAGAGACGAGACGCATCCTGCCTTTTTTTACGCAAAATTAGGGAGTATTATCCTTTGTGGATTAAGGATTGCGTTTAGCCTTGTTTCTTAAATCATTTGCAAAAGTTGTTCTATGGCTAATTCTGTTCTGACTTTTTTATTAATAGCTTCAATGATACTTATAATCATGGCATCGATAACCTGGTGTTTGAAGCCCAGTGTCCTGGCCATTACCTTACATAGGGCATATTCTCTTTTATCAATTTCCCCATCAACCATCATTACCAGGACCATATCCATCATTAGTTCAACGCGTGCCCTGTCGTTTGCCGGAGGAGTGAAAGATATACTTTGCGGTCGCTCGACGATGCGTTCAAGTTCGGCAGATGTTAGCCCATGCCTGGCGGCAATGTTAAAAATGATTTCCATCTCGGAATCGTCAATGTGACCATCAGCTGCAGCAACAGCCAACAGATTGAGCACGTGCGACATGCGTTCTTTCTTGTCGCGGCTATCAAAATAATCTAATAGATTCATAAATGTAAATTTTTAGTTGTTACTTGGGTTATAACATTTTTCAATCGCATCAATAGCATCTTTTGGGGTAACTCCTCCATAGCAAACGGCCATAATTCCCGGCAGGTAATGGTCGAGGGTGTAAAGGGAAGTTAATAAGTGTCGAATAAAGGTTATTTCACTTACCTCAAGATACTCATCATAAATAAAAGAGCTTTTGTATCTTAAATCACCATCTTCAAAGTCCATTTCGAAATTACCTATTTGAAGATTATAGTTGGCCCGCGTAAGAAATTCAGCCATAATGCCTCTTCTGTTTTCGGGGATATTAACAGGTAACACGTCATAGATAAAAACCTTTTGTTCCTCAGGCCTAATATCAATAATGGTTTCACACTTTCCGTTTTTGAGCGAAAATCCACACTTTAAAACCACCTGATGAGGTTTTTCGACAATGAAGTGGTATTTAATGTCCTTATCTCTGAGCGCTGATTCAATTGTATTTATCATGGCTGAAGTTTTTAACGGTTTCTTTATGAAGCTCATCGGAAATGAGGGCTTTCATGGCATTTTTATGATATCCATGGCTCAGATGTTTTTTCAGGCTTTCCACGAGATGGTCAACGACTTCAGGGTCGAAACCAAGGGAGGAGGCAATTTTTTTACAATCTGCGGTTTCTTCTTCCTTAATTACCCCATCGCATGCTGCCAGATTGAACAGGTCGTTCAGTAATGAATATCTTACGAGGGGGTCGGTGGGAAGTTGAGGCGTTTCCAAGGGTTCATCCAGGAGGTGGAGGGCAATTTGTGGCGCTATGCCTAGTCGGTGTGCTACCTCCAGAATGCAATCCCTTTCGCGAGGATGCAGTTCTTTGTCAGCCCGGGCCAGATGCACCAGGTTCTGAAGATACAGTAGTTTTTCATCCATTGATTTGTGGTTTTGGTTAGAAAATTGATCTCTTGCAGCAGGCGTGAAGTTGAATTTGGCTTAAGTTTTAGTAAGAAGTGTTTTAGGGTATATGTTGTCGCCTGAAAGAGAATTTACAAATATAGGTTTTTTTTATGTGTTTTGCTTAATTGTGAAAAGAAAAATAAGATTTTCCTTCATGGTTCTCTAAGTCAATGAAAGAAATTTTAAATTTTTTATCTAAACCCTTGTTTGTGTTGAAAAAATATCGAACTTTGCACTCCCTTTTCAGGGACTGTTTTGAAATCATTTAAAAACTGACAATATCATGGCAAGAATTTGTGATATTACCGGAAAACAGCCCATGACCGGGCATTCTGTATCGCACTCCAATCGTAAGACCAAGCGCAAGTTTTATCCTAACCTTCAGGTTAAGCGCTTTTATATCCCTGAAGAGGGCGTGTGGATTAAACTTAAAGTTAGTGCTGCTGGTCTGCGTGTGATTCATAAAAAAGGCATCCTCGAAGCATTGAAGGACGCAGCTTCTAACGGCATTATCGTTATAGAATAATTTCGTCTTTCTCAAAGAACCGAAAGGGGAGGGATTGGCCAAATTGCCAGTCTCTCCCTGTTTTTTTGCATGAACCAGCCCAAAATTTTGGATGGTAGCCGACAGTTTTGTATGCAGAGAGGTTAATTTATTATTTTTCAATAATTCCGGATGAAAATTCCTGTCCTAATTTATATAGCTCACTTGCCTTTTCTTTTGGCTTTCCCCCTTTTTTGTACTAAATCCACCACCTTCCCGTTAAAAGCAACGGCAGTCGTTAATTCCTTAACTTTGGCGCCGAATTTCTAAATGCTACCAGAATCGTTGATTAGTCATAAGCCTCAATGTGCGGATCGCTGCACGCTGATTTATGGGTTGTTTTTGTGGATGCTTGTATTCCTGTGGCAGGGGGTATCGGCCCAGGAAAGACAGTATGCCCGCATTAAGGGAAAAATTACAGGTCCGGGAGGAGAACCTCTCGAATGGGTAAACATTGCCTTGCAGGGAATGCCAGGGGGTACCGTGACCAATGCTTCGGGTGAGTTTCAACTTACGGTTGCCGCAGGAAAACCATTGGAGGTGGTCATCAGTTTTGTGGGTTTCAAAACCGTCAGAGAGCACCTGATTTTACAACCCGGGGAAATGAAAATCATGAATCGCAGGCTTGAGTATGCCTCTACAGAATTGAGTGGTGTAATGATAGAAGATCAACTCATTCGAGGCACAACACTCACACGCATTGACCCTAAGATAGCAGCTGTTTTACCTACAGTAGGAGGAGGTATTGAATCGCTTATAAAGACCATGCCCGGGGTATCTTCGAATAATGAACTGAGTTCTCAATATTCGGTGCGGGGAGGCAATTTCGACGAGAATCTTGTGTATGTAAATGATGTTGAGATTTATCGTCCCTTTCTCATTCGCAGTGGTCAGCAGGAAGGATTGACGTTTCTTAACCCCGACCTTGTCTCTTCCATACTTTTCTCGGCCGGTGGATTCGAGGCACGCTATGGCGATAAAATGTCATCGGTTCTGGATATTCAATACAGGCGACCAACTGCATTCGGAGGAGCAGCCTCTGTAAGCTTATTGGGAGCATCGCTCCATCTCGAGGGACTCTCGTCTGACCGTAAAACCACTTACGTTGTTGGAATAAGGCAGAAATCCAATCAATATTTGCTGGGTTCACTTCAAACCAAGGCCGATTATCAGCCCAGTTTTACCGATGTGCAGGCTTATATTACCCGTAAACTCTCCAATAAACTCGAATTGGCCGTTTTGGGTAATTATTCTCACAACCTTTTCCGCATGGTCCCTCACGACCGGGAGACTTCTTTTGGTACTATACAACAGGCTTATCGTCTTAGGGTATATTTCGAAGGACAAGAAGATGACAAATTTATAAATGGAACCGGTGCCCTTACTCTGACTTACCGACCCAACAATAAGGTTTCGCTTCGACTTATTACCTCAGCTTTCCAAAGCCATGAAAGTGAAACTTATGATATTTTGGGTCAATATTGGATTGGGGAGCTCGAAAGCGATCAGAGCCTGGATGCAAATAAACGTGTAATTGAAGAACGAGGTGTAGGGAGCTATCTTAACCATGCACGCAATCGGTTGGAAGCTACTGTTGCCTCGGTGGAGCATAAGGGTACCTTGCTTTTGCCGGGAGAGAATTATCTGAACTGGGGAATTAAATACCAGTATGAAAAGATTGATGATAGGATAAATGAATGGACACTGATTGATTCTGCTGGGTATACTCTTCCGCTTGCGAAAGATTCTGTCGGATATATAAATGCACTTGTGCAACCCTCTCTTTCATTACCGGTTACGGCTAAAATAAAGGCGCATAACACCACTTCGTCGGATAGAATTTCCGGATACTTACAGCGATCATGGTCGTGGGAGGCGGATAGCATCAATTTTACACTAAATACCGGGGTAAGGGCAAATTATTGGAATTTGAATAGACAGGCTGTTGTGAGCCCCAGAGTTTCACTTTCAATCAAGCCTGACTGGAAGAGAGATGTGGTCTTTCGCCTGGCCGGGGGCTGGTATTATCAGCCGCCATTTTATCGCGAACTGCGTGATTATAATGGTGAGGTTCACAACACAGTCAAAGCGCAGAAATCGGTTCAGTTGGTTGCCGGCGCCGACTACAATTTCAGCCTTTGGAATCGTCCCTTTAAATTGGTAGGCGAGTTTTATTATAAAAAGCTCAGTTCTCTCATCCCCTATGATGTGGATAATGTTCGCATTCGCTATGCGGCTGTGAACAATGCACACGGATATGCCACCGGTCTGGATCTTAAGGTTAATGGCGAATTTGTTCCCGGTGTAGATTCCTGGGCGGGTCTCTCCATCATGAAAACCATGGAGGATATTGAAGACGATTATTATTGGGAATATTACAATGCTGCCGGACAAAAGATTATTTCTGGCTATACAACGGATGTAGTGGCTGTAGATAGTGTAATGGTAGAACCCGGATATTTGCCTCGTCCTTCTGATCAGCGAGTTAGTTTTAACTTGTTTTTCCAGGATTATCTTCCCAATAACCCCACTTATAAAATGCACCTGAACCTGGTTTTTGGCACTGGCCTGCCTTTTGGTCCGCCGGGTTCGCCCCGTTACCAGCATGTTTTCCGCACGCCTCCCTATCGAAGGGTGGATATAGGTTTTTCGAAGCTTATTCAAAGTGAAGCCGGTACAACACGCGGATTTTTGCGACATTTTTCCTCCATCTGGATTACTGCAGAAGTCTTCAACCTGCTTCAGTTTAGCAATACTGTATCATATGTGTGGGTGACAGATATTAACAGCAGGCGTTATGCAATACCCAACTATCTTACACCACGCATGCTTAATGTGAAACTAATGGTTAATTTTTAAAGAATCCGTATGAACAGGGGACTCATAGAATTTACCCGGGAGGAACTTGAGAAGATGGTAAACAGGCTTGACGGCATACCGCGGTCAATAAACGAAGCTGAAATAGCCGCGCTTCCACAGGGGGGCTACGACGGGCCTGTAAAAGTTGTTGATACGGTAGATGCATTAAATCAAGCACTTGATATCATGAGAGGTTGGGACATTGCAGGTATTGATACCGAAACCCGGCCTTCGTTTCGTAAGGGAGAACGACACACTCCGGCCTTGCTGCAGGTAGCTGGGCCTGGAGAGGTTTTTCTATTTAGGATTAATATGTTGGGTTTTGCCCCCGGATTAAGATCATTTATGAATAATAAAGATGTAATTAAAATAGGTATTGCCCTTGAGAACGATATCCCCGAACTTGCCCGCATGGGGCGATTTTCACCGGCTGGAATGGTCGACCTTAACCAGTTGTTTACTATGCTTGGCTTCAAAAGCGTAGGCGTACGAAAACTTGCTGCCTTATTACTTAATATTAAGATTTCTAAAGGGCAGCAGACATCGAATTGGGAGAATCCTGAGCTTAAACCTGCCCAGATTCGTTATGCAGCAACCGATGCGTGGGTTTGCCGGGAAATTTATCTGAAACTTATGGGAATTTACTAATGAAAGGGCATGAGGCATGATTAAAAGTTTAAAAATACTAAAGTATGCCCTCCCATATTGGGGTTCGGCTCTGTTGAATATTTTCTTTAATCTGCTCTCTGCGCTTTTTTCCTTGGTTTCGTTCACCCTATTTATCCCTGTGCTTGAAATTTTATTTGATCGCACCCATCGTATGGTGCCGGGGGTAGATTTTAATCCCGATTGGAGTTCCATACATAGCGTATCTGAACTTAAAGCCTGGTTTTATGGCACTATTAGCAGCGTTATCGAATCGTACGGAGAAATGAGGGCCTTGTGGTATATTGCCTTAATTATCATTGTGCTTTTTTTGTTGAAAAACTTGTTCCGTTATCTTGCAATGTATTTTCTGGCCAGGGTGCGCAATGGTGTTGTTATGGATTTGCGTAATGCAATGTACTACAAGGCATTGATATTACCCTTGTCATTTTATTCCGGACAGCGTAAGGGTGATTTGATGGCCCGCCTGGGCGGAGACGTTCAGGAAGTAGAATGGTCGGTGATGAGCTCGCTTGAGATGCTTTTCCGTGACCCGATTACCATTTTGAGTTACCTGATAACCTTATTTATCATAAACCCTTTGCTTACCGGCTTTGTACTTGTTTTGCTACCTATAAGTGGACTTCTTATTGCTCAAATTGGGAAAAGCCTGAAAAGAACCTCGCGCAAAAGCCAGGAAAAAATGGGTTTTCTGATGTCGCTGGTAGAAGAATCTATTTCTGGCTTGCGCATTATCAAGGCCTTTAATGCTATCGAAGCTTCCCGACGCAATTTCGAAAAAGAAAATCGCCGTTATACACGATTGATGATACGCCTCTACCGTAAGCGAGATCTGGCTTCACCCCTCAGCGAATTTTTGGGTGTGGTAGTGGTTGTTATCATTTTGCTCTTTGGGGGTAAATTGGTTTTAGATCCTTCCGGTAATCTAAAACCAGAAGTCTTTCTTGTATATCTGGGAATTTTCAGTCAGCTTATTCCCCCTGCCAAATCTGTTGTACAGGCTTTCTATAATGTTCAAAAAGGAGCAGCCAGTATTGAACGAATCAATGCGATTTTAAAAGCGGAAGAAGTAATCACAGAAAAGCCGCATGCCCTCGAGAAACTTACTTTTGATGAAACCATTGAATACCGTGGCGTTTGGTTTAGGTACGAGCATGACGATGTTCTCAAGGACATTCATTTAACTATCCGAAGAGGTCATACCCTTGCCATTGTAGGTCAATCGGGGAGTGGAAAGTCAACTCTCGTCGATCTGTTGCCTCGTTTTTATGATCCCTCCATAGGAGCTATTTACCTTGATGGAGTCGATCTTCGTGAATATCGAATAGACCACTTACGCGCCTTAATGGGCATTGTCTCACAAGACACCATTTTGTTTAATGATACGGTTTTCAACAATATAGCTTTAGGCATGAAGGGCGCAAAGGAAGAGGATGTAATTAAGGCTGCTAAGGTGGCCAATGCTTACGATTTTATTATGCAATTGCCCGATGGTTTTCAAACAATTATTGGAGACCGTGGTCTGAAACTCTCAGGTGGGCAGCGGCAGAGGCTAAGTATAGCCAGAGCAGTTCTTAAAAATCCACCCATTCTTATTCTTGATGAAGCCACCTCCTCTCTGGATACCGAAAGCGAACGACTGGTGCAGGATGCTCTTGATCATCTGATGGAAAATCGTACAGTTATTGTTATTGCCCACCGGATTTCAACCATTCGTAATGCAGATGAGATCATAGTAATGCATCAGGGTTCCATCGTTGAGAGAGGAACCCACGAATATCTTTACGCGATGGATGGGATGTACCGAAAATTATTTGACATGCAAAACCTAAATGGAAACCTGCCATGAGCACTCTCGACAAATATTTTCTTGGTTCAGCCGAGCGGATGTTGCCCCGGCTGATTGAGGTGCGACGACACCTCCATCGGTATCCGGAACTGTCGGAGCAGGAGCACGCTACCATGCTTTATCTCTCACAATGGCTTGAGGAGTTAGGAATTAAACACCAAAAGGGAGTTGCCGGCACCGGGATTGTGGCCCGGATTGAGGGTGAAAAGAAAGGAAATTCTTGTGTGGCCCTCAGGGCCGATATGGATGCCCTGCCCATTGAAGAAAAAAATGAAACAGATTATGTTTCTCTTAATCCCGGAGTAATGCATGCCTGTGGTCATGATGCTCATATGGCCTCTTTGTTGGGCGCAATGATGATCTTGCAGGAAAATCGTCATGCCTTTGGAGGTACTATTAAATGTATCTTTCAGCCTTCCGAAGAAAAATACCCCGGAGGCGCAATTCGAATGATTGGAGAAGGGGTGTTGAAAGATCCGGAGCCTGCAGCCATTTTCGGTCAGCATGTCTATCCCGATTTACCTGCTGGCAAGGTGGGTTTTAAAACAGGAAAATACATGGCCAGTACCGACGAAATTTACATCACCGTCAAGGGAAAAGGAGGTCATGCAGCCTCGCCCCATCAGAATGTTGACCCCATTGTTATTGGCAGTGAGATTATACTCGCACTTCAGCAGGTAGTTAGTCGGAGAGCCAATCCTACAATGCCCACTGTTCTTTCCTTTGGTCGATTTATGGCCCAGGGGCGTACCAATATCATTCCTGAAGAAGCCCGGTTAGAGGGCACATTACGCACTTTCGACGAACAATGGAGGGCAGAAGCTCATAGCCTTATTCAGCAGATTGCCACCGGGATTGCTTCTGCTCATGGCGCAAGCATTGATGTGTTTATCGACCGGGGTTATCCTTTTGTGTTTAACGATGAGGCTTTAACCCAAAGAGCTATGAATGTTGCACGTCGGCTTTTGGGTAGTGAAAATGTTTTGGAACTCGACTTGCGAATGACAGCCGAGGATTTTGCCTATTATGGCCAGTATGTGCCTGCCTGTTTTTATAGATTAGGTACTGCTCTTCCTTTTCGGGAGTTTACACCTTTACACAGTGCTCAATTTGATATTGACGAAAGTGCTCTCCTTACGGGTTCCAGCTTGATGGCCCTCCTGGCTGTGGAAGAGTTGAATTTTCGGTCTTCGGTAGAATAGTGAATTGGAGCGATCAGTTACTGATATACAACCTTCCGTAGTTGGCATCGTAGTAGGTCTTGTACCTTTTTAAAGGCAGGGTAGCTTTCGAGCCCTCCATGGGTGATCCATCAATAATTAAAAAGATAGAACCGCAGCAAGTATCGCGTGCAATAAGTCCCGAGGGGTCCATTACCAATTTGGAGCAAGGTTGATCCCAGTCATAAGTGCAGGTTCTTTCAAAGGCTATGTATTCGTCTTGTAAGTAGTGGTAAACGATAATTCCCCTGTATCCACCCTTGATAAGGGCATAATTTCCTGGAATGTTAAGGTTGTTATATTCTATTGAAGCGGGATTAATAACAATATTTACATAAACATCGGGAATGGGTGACTCCTGTGTTTTATCGCATCCCGATTCTGTAACTGATAAAAGAAATAGAATAAGTAAGGTGCGAATACTCCGCATAACTTGAATGGAAAAAGTCATCAATTCTAGGGTTTATGTTTTCTTTGCATTTGCAAAATTAATCTTGCATGATTAGTCATGAATACTTTTCAAGTAAATAAGAGAAAATTTCTTCAGTGGGTATCAATACTATTTCTATTAGGCGTGGCCATTATCATTAGTCCGGGATGCCATGTAAGAAAAAGCCAGGCCGAACGACAGCAAAAAGCTATTGAAAAACGGAAGGAGGAGAACAGGAAGAAAGAAATGGCCCGCTATGAAGCAAAAAAGCGACGTCATGAGCAATTACAAGGAGCAGAAGGGAAGAGGCTTTTGAAGAATGCCGAGAAACATACTCAAAAGCTTGATAAGGCTTCAGCTCCTAAAACGTTTTTTCTATGGCGATGGCTCGAAATTGCACCCAGAGACAAGAATGCATGCGCACAATAAATAGCATTCTGCAAACGATTGATGTTTTGTAATCAGATGATTATAAATGCATTAATGATATTTTCTGTTTATATTGCTGCAAAGCGATAGTTTTAAACTTAATTAATGTTATTTTTACACCGAAAAACAATAAATCAATGGATGACCTTTTAACGATTTTGCTTGTAGTGGGCTGGATGGTTCTGGGTATTTATCAAAACTCACGCAAGCAAAAGAAACGGGCGGAAGCCAAGCGACAAGCTGCGGAGCGGGAAAGGCAACGGAATAGCCCTCCATCCGGCCCGGTGTATCAGACCACCAGGCCTCAAGAAAACAGACCACAAAAGCCCCCCCTCATGGAGGAAGCAGAAAATTTCCCTCAAGAGCCCAACCTCGAAGAAGTCTTAGGTGAACTGCTTGGAATGCCTGCCAAACCAAAACCAGTTGCAAAACCTCGTGAATCTAAGCCGGTTGAGACCGCAAAAGCTGAACCTTATTCGCCTCTGGCCTACACACCATTGATAGAACAAATCAACAAACCTCAATATGAAAGCATAGAATTCAGGGAAGAGCACAAAACCCCTGGTTATCATATTCAAGATACTGGAAATGTTCAATGGACTCATCCCGAACTGGAGGGATTTGATCTTCGAAAAGCAGTCATTTATTCTGCCATACTGAATCGACCTTATTCCTAAATTTATTTAGAAAGAAGGAAAATTAAGTATGGCTGCATGTATTATTTATAAATCAAAGTATTATTAGTCAAGAAATTATAGTTAAAAGGCTCAAAGGATGACCTAAAATTATTCTGCTCTATCCTTGTGTATTATTTCCAAAACTTTCTAACTTTACCGACTTTAAAAGCACAACGCAAATCATCAATAAATCTATCTGGTATGATAAGAAATATACTGTTAACACTGGGGGTGATACTGGCAGCGCACGTGCTGGTGTTTTCCCAGGCCACCGGAACCCTTAAAGGGAAGATTGTTGACAAAAGTACCAAAGAACCCATTCCTTTTGCCAATGTGGTTATAGAAATGAATGGCGTTCAGGCTGGCGGTGCAACATCCGACTTTGATGGTAACTACATCATCAAGCCTATTAACCCGGGGCGATATGATGTACGTTGCTCTTATGTAGGGTATAAAACCTTGCTGACTAAAGGCTTGGTAATTGGTGCCGGTAAGATTGAATTCTTTAATATTGAGCTGGAACCTACTGCTCTGGCCCTTACGGAAGTTGAAGTAACCAGTTATAAAGTGCCCCTCATCGAGAAAGACCAAACGACGGTGGGCGCTACAGTTACTTCTGAGCAAATTGAGAAGATGCCTAACCGTTCGGCCAATGCTGTTGCTACTACAGTAGGGGGCGTGTTCTCGGCCGATGGTGAAAGGGGTAGCGTGCGTGGAGCCCGTAGTGAGGCTACGGTAATGTATATCGACGGTGTTAAGGTTACCGGATCATCCAGTCTGCCTCCCTCAGCTATCGAACAGGTTTCAGTTATTATTTCGGGTCTTCCTGCACAATACGGTGATGCCACCTCGGGGGTTATCAACGTTATTACCAAAGGCCCGTCCAACCAATATGCCGGAGGTGTTGAAGCTCAAACATCAAAGCTATTGGATAAATTCGATTACAATCGTTTGGGAATTAATGTTCAGGGACCTGTTATTCGCAAAAAAGATAAGGAGAAAGGAACCAGCCAAAGTATCCTTGGCTTCTTCTTAGCCGGCGATTTTCTCTATCAGGGTGATGCCGCTCCCAGTAACATTGGCCGCTGGAAGGTTAAAGACGATGTAGTGGAATATTTGAAGCAGAATCCATTGCGTCCCACCGGTCTTGGCTATGGAACTTATCCCAATGCTGCCTTTTTGAGCAATGACGATTTTGAACAAGTTAAAAATTCTCAGAATGCCAGTGCTACCAGTATTAACTTATCTGGTAAACTTGATTTGCGTTTATCGCAGACCACCAATTTTACCCTGGGTGGTTCAGCCAACTATAACCGTAGCCATTCTTTTAGTTATTCTCGCTCCCTGATGAACTGGGAAAACAATCCCTTAAACGAAAATTACACTTACCGCACCTTTGCAAGGTTTACTCAGCGTTTTCCCACTGCAGGCGATAGCAAGGCATTGATTAAAAACGTTTACTACAGTTTACAGGCCGACTATTCTAAATATCATTCAAAAACCCAGAGCGAAACACATAAGGATAACCTCTTTAAATATGGTTATTTAGGGCGTTTCGATACTTACACTACCCGCTCCTATGAACTTGGCTCTGATACAGTGAATGGAAGTGTTTATAATAATATATACATCCACAACGGTTACCGTGATACTATGGTGACTTTCAGCCCAGCCGACTTTAACTGGGAAGCTGCCCGCTATACTCAAACCTATTACGATTTTTATCCTAATGTGGATGGCAATTGGGAAAACTTTACTCAATTGCTGCTTGGAGGAGCAAAAATCAATGGGATGAGCCTCGACAACATCTATGGCCTGTGGCAGGCACCCGGTGCTGTCTACAACGGATATAGCGAGTATGATGCCGATCAAATTGGTTTCAACGGTATGTTCTCGGCCGATATAGGCAACCATGAAATTCAGTTTGGTATCCAATATGAGCAGCGAAAGGAAAGTTACTATGCCTATGCTCCTGTGGGTTTCTGGCAGTTAATGCGCGGCCTTACCAACTTCCATATTCTTGAATTAGATCAAAACAATCCCGTCTTGGTGACTCGCGATGGAGTTTTCCAGGATACCATATATTATTATAGGAAATACGATGCCAAATCGCAGCGTACCTTCGACCGCAACCTGCGTCGAAAACTGGGCCTGCCGGTTGATGGTGTCGACTACATTAACATCGACTCCTATGACTTCGCTTCACGTACCATTAACTACTACGATAAAGATGGTAATCTGAAAACCATCACCATGGGGGAAGATCTTTTCGATGTTAGCATGTTCTCGGCTGATGAATTGCTCAATGATGGTAACTCGTATGTTGCCTATTATGGATACGATTACACGGGAAAGAAACTCAAGAAGCAACCTACTTTTGAAGACTTTTTGACCAAGAAAAATTCGGATGGAGACTTCCTTCGCGAAGTACCAGCTTTTCAACCCATCTATATGGCCGGTTACATTCAAGATAAGTTTGCTTTCAAAGATCTTATTTTCAATGTCGGTGTTCGTGTTGACCGTTTCGATGCCAATCAACTGGTGTTAAAGGATCCCTTCTCCCTGTATCCAACACGTACAGTAAAAGAAGTTACCAAGGTGGGCGACCAAAGCGTATCCCATCCTCAAAATATGGGCAGTGATTATGTTGTGTATGTGGATAATGCCACCAATCCTACCCGTATCACTGGTTATCGCAATGGCTCCGTATGGTATAATGCCGATGGTATCGAAATTGCTGACCCCTCGGCTCTGGATGCCGGTTCAGGGGTAACCCCTTACCTGGTAGACCCTGCCAACCAGACGCTGCAAAAAGCAGCCTTCAAGGATTATGAACCGCAACTGGCCATTATGCCCCGTATTTCGTTCTCCTTCCCCATTTCCGACGAGGCTCTGTTCTTTGCTCACTACGATATTCTTACCCAGCGTCCCCAAGGAGAGAACAGGTTCGACATAACCGACTACTACTACTTTAATACCCGTACCGGAACCCTCGATAACCCCAATTTGAAATCGCCCAAAACTATTGACTATGAGTTGGGCTTCAAGCAGAAACTGAACAACGCCTCAGCACTCACGCTTTCTGCATATTATAAGGAAGTGCGTAACGAAATACAGATTTATCGTTATTCCGGTGCTTACCCAAGGGATTATGTTTCTTACAATAATATTGACTTTGGTACAGTAAAGGGTTTCACCATTACCTACGATCTACGTCGTACGCGCAATGTTACCATGAGAGCAGCCTACACACTGCAGTTTGCCGATGGTACAGGATCAAGCCCCACCACCGCTGCTGCTCTTATTGCTGCCCGTCTGCCGAATCTGCGTACGCCCAACCCCCTTGCCTGGGACCGCCGCCATGCTATCAACCTCAGTGTTGATTACCGTTATGGTGCAGGAAAAGACTACGATGGACCCCGCATCAATCGTAAAGACAAGGCACCCATTGAGCTTCTGCGCAATACCGGTGTCAACTTTACCGTCATCGGTGGTTCAGGTACCCCCTATACCCGTTCGGCTAACATCACCTCAGCTCTCAGTGGTGGTTCACGACTGCTGAAAGGCTCTTACTATGGTTCGCGCCTGCCCTGGCAGTTCCGTGTAGATGCCAAGCTCGACAAAGACATTGACATAGTATGGAGTAAAAAGGAAGGTGAAAAACCCAAAGTCTCCACTCTCAACCTTTACTTCCAGGTGCTCAATGTGTTTAATTTCAAGAACATCATGGCTGTTTACCCTGCCACTGGTAACCCCGACGACGATGGTTACCTGGCAGCAGCTGAATGGCAGCGCGAAATCAATCAACAGCTCAACCCCGATACCTACCGCATGATGTATAAGATTTACATCAACAACCCGGGCAACTACTCCAGTCCAAGGATGATGCGTATTGGCATGATCTTCAACTTTTAAGCGGCAGGTGAGCAGTAATAATTATGACTAAAGGAAATAAAATAAAATCAGAGCATATGACCAAGATGATACAGCGAATTTTGGTGGTTGTCGGCCTCTTCTCCCTACTAAGCGTGAACGTTTACGGGGATGTGTTTGTGGGCGACAAGCAAAAACAGTCCAAGGCCGTCAAGGCCAGTACTGCCGGCTGCTCAGCAGCTTCGGCCTACCAGTTTATGGATATCAACAATGTAAGATGCCGTATCAATACAGGTGGCGACATGTGGTGGGACCTTGGTGCAGGTGCCGGTTCACAATACTACATTCCGGCCAACACCACCAAGACCTCTCTCTTTGCAGGTTCTCTCTGGATCGGTGGTCTCGACGTGAACGACCAGCTTAAAATGGCTGCCTTGCGCTTCCGTCAGGTGGGTAACGACTACTGGACCGGGCCTTTGACCATTGATGGTACCGCTGCCGTCGATCCCGAAACATGCGCCGAATACGACAAATTCTTCATTATTACCCGTGCCGAGGTGGATGAATTCCTGGGTTGGTGGTTTAGTGAAAATCGCGCCGAAGAATATCCCGGCTATTCCATCCCCAAAAGCATCCTCGACTGGCCAGCTCATGGCGATCCCTCCAAATTCCAGAGCTATTACCTGGCTCCTTTTTACGATATGGATGGCAACGGAGAATATGACCCCAATCAGGGCGACTATCCTTACTACGATATTCCCAACGAACTCTGCCACAGCCCTATCCAAACAATGGAAGGCATACAGGGTATTGTTAAGGGAGGAATTCTTGCCGACCAGGTTCTAAAAGGAGACAAGACGTTCTGGTGGGTCTTTAATGATAAAGGTAACTTCCATTCCGAATCTCAAGGTCAGGCCATTGGTCTTGAAATCAGAGCTCAGGCTTTTGGTTTCTCTACCAACGACGAAATTAACAACATGACCTTCTATTCCTACGAAATTATCAACCGTTCTACTTTCACACTTACCAACACGTACTTCTCACCCTGGACTGATGCCGACTTGGGATATGCTTACGACGACTATGTGGGATGCGACGTATTGCGCGGAATGGGATATGCCTATAATGGTAAAGCAGTGGATGGAACCGGCCAGGTGGAAGCTTACGGTGACCAACCCCCTGCCGTAGGTATTGACTTCTTCCAGGGACCCTATCTCGATCCCGATGGTTATGATAACCCCTCATTTATGGGAGATGGCATTCTCGGTCCTTCTTTTAATGGTGACTGCTCTATCGTGAATTTTGACTCTACTGTAATCGTAATGACCTATGGAAAATCCGGTGAACTAAAAACCGGAAACTTCCTCGTGAATAGTGCTGCTATCAACGGCGTCAACTTTGGTAATGGCATTGTCGATGATGAACGTTATGGTATGCGCCGCTTCGTTTATCACAACAATGATAATTCAGTTCAGGGTGACCCATCCATTGCTGCTGAATATTACAACTACCTGCGTGGTATTTGGACTGACAACACGAAGATGGTTTATGGTGGTAATGCTCACCCCTCAAACCCTGGTGCTGTAGGTCCTGAGTGCGATTTCATGTTCCCGGGCGATTCCGACCCCTGCAACTGGGGAACTCGGGGTATTCCGCCTAACGGAGGTTATAACCAAAACGGGCTTTACTGGACTGAGGTTACTGCCGGCAACCAACCTTACGACCGCCGTTTCATGCAATCCGCAGGTCCTTTCACATTGTTGCCTGGTGCAGTAAACTACATCACTTTCGGTGTACCTTGGGCACGCGCCATTTCCGGTGGCCCTGAGGCCTCAGTTAAATTACTGCGCGTGGTTGACGACAAATGTCAAGCACTTTTCGACAACTGCTTTAAAGTTCTCGATGGACCTGATGCTCCCGATCTGACTATCCAGGAGCTCGACCGCGAATTGCTTATTTATCTTACCAACAAGAAAACCTCTAACAACTACAGGGAAGGCTACGCCGAACGCGATATTACCATCAAGGGTGGTGACTCGCTTTACCGTTTCGAAGGTTATCAAATCTTCCAATTAAAAGACGCTTCCGTTTCGGTTGAAAGCCTGCACGATCCGGCTAAAGCCCGGTTGGTATTCCAATGCGATATTCGCAATGGTGTTACTAAACTTGTCAACCACAATACAGACCAGGCTATCGGTTATAGTGTTCCTGTAGTTGAAGTGGAAGGTGGTGATAATGGAATTCAGCATATTTTCAGAGTTACTGAAGACGCTTTTGCCACGGGTGATCGCCGCCTGGTAAATCACAAACAATACTATTTCCTGGCCATAGCTTATGCTTACAATGAATATAAAAAATATACCATCGATCCCACAGGTCTTGATGGTCAGAAAAAGCCTTACCTGGCCGGGCGTAAGAATATTAAGGTTTACACCGCCATTCCCCATAAAACCATCAATGGTTTGGTGGTAAAATCCAGCTTTGGCGATGGTCCCACGATTACCCGTATTCAGGGTCAAGGAAACGGCGGAATGTCGTTGGAATTTACACAGGCTACTATTGATGAGATCCTGAGTAAACCTTTGGCGCATCCTGTAGATAATCCCTATGGTAGTCCCAATTATCCCATTGCCTACCATCCGGTTTATGAACGTGGATACGGCCCGTTGAATATTCAGGTGATTGATCCTTTGAATGTTAAGAAAGGCAACTTTACCGTTGAATTTATTAGAAATGTTGAGAACACTAGTGGTCAGTTAACCAATGCTGCCTGGAGGATGATTGATGAAAACGGTAAGGTATACAAGAGTGACTCCACGATTAATTATGATTATCAGCAACTTTTCCTCGACTTAGGTTTAGCTGTGCATATCTATCAAGTACCATTCCCGGGCGATGCAAAAGCCATCAAGAATGGTTTCATAGAATCCAATCTGATTTATGCAGATAGCTCAAAACGTTGGCTTAGCGGTGTTTACGATAACAACGTCCCGTCCAGTTCACAAAACTGGATTCGATCGGGTACCTATAAAGACGACGAAAATCCAAACTACAACGACTGGCAGATGGCCGGATCTCCTGCCAACCCTTGGGACGCTAATGAATACTTCGAAAAAGTAATTGGCGGTATGTGGGCTCCTTATGGATTAACAGCCTACAACGACCAAAGCCCCGAAGGGCCTGCCTACAGTGTTGTATCTAAAAATAACTGCNNNCCCCTCTCTACTGCTGCCAGTGTCGATATTGTCCTGACAAGCGACAAATCGAAATGGACCCGAGCACTCGTTATAGAAATGTGTCCTGATCCTAAATTGGCAGAAGGTGGTGTCAAAAGGTTTAGTCCAAGGGCAGGGGCTTCTGTTAACAAGGATGGAGTTAAAGCTACTGTTGACGCTGTTCCCAGCAATGATCCCAATGACCCGGCTTTCATCAATCCTGTTGGATTTGGCTGGTTCCCCGGATATGCTATAAATCTTGAAACGGGTGAACGTTTAAATATTATGTTCGGCGAGGACAGTTGGTTGAGTGGACATAACGGACGCGACATGATCTTTAACCCATCTCCGACTCTTTATGAAAATGGAAAGCCTGTCTTCGGTGGGAAGCACTACGTATATATAATGCAGCACACCAAAGTTCGAATTCAGGACTCGGTATATGAATTCCCGGCTTACGATGGTTGCCGCTATATCTACAATGTTTTATTGAGGACACCTGAGATTGTTACAAAAACTGCTGTTTTTGCCAGCACTATGTGGGTGGGAATGCCCCTGCCTGATGCTGATCATCCGGAATGGTGGCTCTCTAACGACGCAAGGTTCCGCATCAGAGTAAGCAAACCCTATGCCCGCTATTATTCAAGGCCCTTGCCTCCAGGTACAGAGGATACTCTTAACAATAATTTCCCCTTATACAATTTCTCAACCGAAGGTCTGGAACCTGTTTACAGCGACGCTGTTAAAACACAAACGGACCTTGACCTAATCAATATTGTTCCCAACCCCTACTATGCATATTCTTCATATGAGACCAATGCCCTTGATAACAGGGTGAAGATTACTAACCTGCCCAAGAAATGCGTGGTTACTATATACAACATGAATGGAACGCTCATACGTCAGTTTACTAAAGACGATCCAACAACCTTCCTAGACTGGGATTTGAAGAACTTTGCCGGAATACCGATAGCTGGCGGTGTTTATATATTCCACATTAAGAGCGATGGAGGGGAGCGTATCCTGAAATGGTTCGGTGCTCTGAGGCCTATCGATCTTAATACCTTCTAACGATGGGTACTATGATAAATGCCAAATGTTTAAACATCTTAAAAATGAATGGTATGAAACAGATTTCTAAATATTTGATCGCAATAGCCCTCACCGGATTATTTTTACTCCCCTGCCAGACCTCCATGGCTGGCAACAAAGACCGTTCCGGACAAGCCGGTGGATCGGAACTCCTCATTAACCCCTGGGCACGGAGTAGCGGATGGGGCGGTGTGAATGTTGCCTCTGTTCGTGGCCTTGAAGCTATGTTTACCAACGTAGCCGGAGTTGCCCATACTAACTCCACCGAACTCATTTTCTCTCAAACCCAGTGGCTCAAAGGTACCGATATCAAGATATCTGCCTTCGGTTTTACTCAGCGCGTGAGTGAATCTGGTGTTTTAGGTATGAGTATTACATCCATGTCCATCGGAGATATTATGATTACCCGCACCGATCTGCCTGAAGGTGGCATTGGTACCTATTCTCCTAGCTATCTAAATGTCGGAATTAGCTATTCGAAAGCTTTCTCCAACAGTATTTATGGAGGATTGTTGCTGAGAATTATCAACGAATCCATTTCTGACGTTTCGGCTGGCGGTGTAGCCCTTGATGCAGGTATCCAATATGTTACCGGAGAACAAGAAAACATCAAGTTTGGTATCACTTTGAAAAATGTTGGCCCCACCATGACCTTCTCAGGTGACGGCTTTGCCACCCGAGTATATATCCCAGGACAGGAAACCCAGTTTACTCTGACTCAGCGTCAAGCTAAATTTGAGTTACCCACCGCAATGTGCATCGGCGCTGCATACGACTTCTTGTTTGATAGGTCGAGGTTAACGTTGGCCGGAAATTTCCAATCGAACGCCTTCTCCAACGACCTTTTTATGGCTGGCGCCGAATTTTCCTTTAGGGATTACGTCATGTTGAGGGGCGGCTATACTTACGAAGATGGTATGTTTGAAGACATCGAGAGCGGAAACAAGATTACTGTCTCGAAGGGTTTTAGCGGAGGATTCTCTGTGCAAATACCTCTCAATAAAGACAAAGGTTCTCTGTTTGCCATTGATTATTCCTACCGTTCCACAGAACATTTTAATGGTACACATTCTATTGGTGTGAAAATCTCTTTATAAAAATTTGTTGTATCTTTGCACCGCATTTTAAGAGGGCCCTTTCCAGCAAAGGGTCTTCTTTTCTTTATAGTTTAAATGAAAATTGAATAGGAATGAGTGAAATTCATTATTACACCAGAGAAGGACTCAAGGCTTTGCAGGAACAGCTTGATTATCTAACTAATGTTGAGCGTCCCCGCATTTCGCAGATGATCGCTGAAGCCCGCGATAAGGGCGATTTGTCAGAAAACGCTGAATACGATGCGGCAAAAGAGCAACAGGGTTTGCTCGAACTCAAAATTTCTAAGCTTCAAAATCTCATTCTCAACGCTCGTGTTCTTGACGAATCTGATATCGACACGAGCAAAGTCGGGTTATTTACCACGGTTAAAATCAAAAACCTGCAGAATGGCACGGTTATGTCCTATACTGTCGTCCCCGAGACGGAGGCAAACCTTAAAAGCGGAAAAATCTCTATTACCTCTCCTATTGCCAAAGGATTGATGGGCAAAAAACCCGGCGATAAGGCTGAGATAGTAGTTCCTGCTGGTAAAATGATGTTTGAGATTCTCGAAATTTCACGATAAGCTATGGCTAGCATATTTACTCGCATTGTAAATGGAGAAATTCCGGCCTATAAAGTAGCCGAAAATGACCGCTATCTTGCCTTCCTCGACATCAATCCTTTACATAAAGGACATACTCTCGTAATTCCCAAACGAGAAGTAGATTATCTTTTCAATCTCGAGGATGATGAATTACAGGGATTGATTGTTTTTGCCAAGAAAGTGGCTAAAGCTATCGAGGCTGTGATACCTTGCAAGCGTATCGGTGTTGCAGTAATTGGTCTTGAAGTACCACACGCTCACGTGCATCTCGTCCCTTTACAGGGTGTTTACGACATTGACTTTAGTAAACCTAAACTTAAACTCTCACAGGAAGAATTTTCTTCCATTGCTGCCTCTATTCAGGAGGAATTTTTGAAAAGATAGTCAGATTTTATCCTGGCCGGTTAGTTTATAACCGGCTTTTTAATTATGAATCCCGAATTCAATAAGCTCTCTCATTGCGGCCTTCCACATAATTCACAAAGGCCTTGTTTACTACTTTATTCCCTCCGGGCGTTGGATAATCTCCTGTAAAATACCAATCCCCTCTGTGTTCGGGAATTGCCCGGTGAAGATCATCCACCGACTGAAATACTATCTCTACTTTTGATTTTACTTTGGGATGGGTCACCAATTGGGCGATTTTGTCTGCAATTTGCTTATCTGTAAATGGTGCATATATTTCTTTAACAGGATTTATCATTTGCTCTTTGGGTAAACGCAATTGTTCAAGGGCTTGTTTGTAAACCCTGTTGATGATGTTTTCTTGATGAGTGTCGTGGAGTAGGTCAATAGCGGCTTTGAAAGCAACAAAGTCTCCCATTTTAGCCATATCAATTCCATAACAATCGGGATATCGGATTTGGGGAGCTGATGAGGCAATTACGATTTTCTTAGGTTCAAGGCGGTCGAGAATACGGATGATACTTTGTCGCAAAGTAGTCCCTCTTACTATCGAATCGTCAAGCACCACCAAATTATCTATTCCGGGTCTGACGGCTCCATAAGTAATGTCGTAAACATGGGCTACCAGGTCATCTCTCTGGTCGTCCTGGGTGATGAAAGTACGTAATTTGATGTCTTTAACAGCAATTTTTTCGAAGCGAGGCTTGATACTGAAAATTTTGTCTATCTCTTCTACTGATGGCGAATGCCCCAGTGTCAGCAATTTTTCTTTTCTCAGTTGGTCGCAAAATTCTGTAAGTGCTTCCATGAGCCCTTGGAAGGCCACTGCTGCTGTGTTGGGAATATACGAAAATACTGTATGTTCAAGGTCGTAGTCAATCGATTGAAGTATTGAAGGTAAAAGAAAACGACCGAGAGCTTTGCGTTCTTTGTATATGTCTTTGTCTGTGCCCCTTGAAAAATAAATCCGCTCAAAAGAACAGGCAGCTTTGGGTCGTGGTTCAGTAAAAGCTCCAATACGAAACGAACCGTCATGTTTGACTAAAAGGGCATGTGCCGGAGGTATTTCCTGAATTTGTTCGGCTTTCAGATTAAATGTAGTCTGGATGACCGGTCTTTCCGATGCTGCTACCACTACTTCTTCATCTGCATACCAAAAAGCCGGTCGGATACCCGCCGGATCGCGCATGACGAAAGCATCTCCATGCCCCAGTAATCCGGCCATCACATACCCACCATCCCAATGCTGTGAAGCTTCTCTGAGAACATTTAATAAATCAAAGTCTCGAATAATGAGATCGGTAATCTCTTTTTTAGAGAATCCCTGTGCCCTATAATGCTTGAATATCCTTTCATTTTCCTCATCTACAAAATGTCCGATTTTTTCAAGAATAGTTACAGTATCAGAGGTTTCTACAGGATATTGACCCAATTCAACCAGACGACCAAAAAGCTCATCCACATTGGTTAAATTAAAATTACCTGCCAGCACCAGGTTTCGGGTTTTCCAATTGTTTTCCCGTACAAAGGGATGAATATTTAAAATGGTGTTTTTACCGAACGTTCCATAACGTAAATGTCCAAGAAATAATTCGCCGCTAAAGTCAATATTTTCTTTCAGGAATTGCACATCGAGCAGGCGATGAGGATGTTGCTCTTTTAGCTTTTTGTACGGGGCAAAAATTTGCTCAAAGACATCTTTTATCGGCGTGGAAGAGTTACTGCGTATGCGGTTGATATATTTCCGACCCGGTTCGAGATTTAATTTTATGCATGCCAGGCCTGCTCCGTCTTGTCCTCTGTTGTGCTGCTTCTCCATCAGCAGCTGTATTTTGCTAAGTGCCCAGGTCGTAGTACCGTATTTTTCGAGATAATACTCCAATGGCTTCAAAAGCCTGATAAATGCAATACCGCATTCGTGCTTTATTATGTCGCTCATCTGCCGGTGAATTGAAGTGCAAAAGTAGCAAACATACGATTATACCCCTGACGATAAAGAAAGTTTGCTTGTTTGGAATAGTTTTAAATTATTGACTTGGTGAACTTAATCGTGTCTGAAATATATTTAGAATATTTTTGTTTTTAATTTTGAAAAATAAATAACAACAAAACTTCCTGTTCTTTTACAAAAATACTATTCCTCCGTTTTAGGAATTTTCTGGCTGTTTATCATTGTTGCTTGATGGTACCAATTGTTAGGCAGTCTGGATATTTGAATTAAATAATTGATAAACAGCTATATGAAAAAATATTTTGTTCTTTTGGTATCTATAATAATTGGGATGAGCCATATAAGCGCTCAGACCAATAATGGCCTTGTATTCTGGCTCTCTGGGAATAAGTCGTTGAAAGATGCCTCCGGCCAAAATGTAAAAATACAGGGAAACCCTCTGCACAGAGCGACTGACCCTCTTGGCAATGAAGGGAAGGCTTACGTCTTTGATTATTCTGCGAAAAACCCCACGCATTTTTTAAAGACTGATCTCGATATTAGTCCTAAGCAGTATCCTGAGCTTACCATTACTTTGTGGATAAAGCCTTCAAATACCAATTCCCGGGCAGAGGTTATTGTTCAGGGAGAAACCAAGGAAGGGAGGGGCTTAGGTATTGCCTACAAGGATAATACTCCTTGCTGGGCAGCCCATATGGGAAAAAATGATGATTTAAAAGAGGGAAGGGTTACTGCTCAATGGCATTTTTTGGCTGTGATATATCATCAAGCGGCTGAAAAAGCCTGGTTGGTGGTAAACGACGAAGTATTTTCAGGAAGAACAGCTATAAGGCCTACATCCTCCTCGGATAATACACTGACTATCGGCAAGTTCGAAGGACAAATTTCCGATTTGAGAGTTTATAATCGCATGTTGACTTTGGATGAACTGAATGAACTGGCCGGGAAGCCAATAAAAGCTACAGCTGCCGATTTTTCTTTCAAAATCAGACGCGATTTCAAAAAAGAAAGAAAAGAAAAAGAACTCCGCCAACTCGATAGCCTCCCCTTACGCATAGTTTATGTTAAAGAGTTGGCTGTTTACGACACCACTGAAGGCAAGAATATTGTTACTTATCTTCATAAAGGAGATACACTTAGGCTACTCCGACGTACATCGGAATATGGGATATTTGAGTATGCTAATCACCAGGTGGGTAGGAATTCTCTAAATACTTTAATCAAAAAAACTTACCCTTCAGGACAATCTTCCTTGTCTGCTTTTTTCACGCATGGCCTTCAAAACGGTGTGGACTATACTTCGTGGCGTTTCTGGGTGGTTATTCTCCTCTTGGGCTTAGGACTGTTCTTTTTGTATAAATATTTCGTACGGATTGATGCTTATTTAATATACAAAGGTCAGCATCGAAAAGTGGAAAGCGCAAGAAAAGGAGACACAGAGCCATTGCAAGCACCCATAGTTACCTATTTGCGCAGAATTTTTCCGATTCAGCGCTTTCGCAGGTGGACTTTTCTGATTGGATTTGTGGCTGCAGCCACGCTTTTCCTGGGTGCTTTGATTGACGGATCAGAGCTTGAGTGGTTTATCAATGGCGGATTTACCTTGTTTCCTGGCGAAGATTATCATGGGTTCACCTATTTTCTGTGGGCCATGACTATGGGGGTCATGTTGCTTTTCTTCCTCATGATTGTGGAGAGTTTTGTTAGTGCCGGGCTGGTTTGGGGATTTATCAGGATAATTTTTATAACGGTTATTAATGTTCTTCTGATGATTGTAGCATTATTTGCAGCAATTGCAGTCCTCCTCATAGTTGTTGCAGTGATTGCATTCCTTTTCTTTGGTTCAGCTCTAAAGTCATCGCTCAATCAAAATTATCGTTGCAACAAGTGTGGTAATATTATTCCTGATGGAGGTCGTTGCCCCTATTGTGGTTAAAAAAATTAATGAATCAAATTTAAATTATGGCTGGTACAAGAGTTGTTTTTACGAAAGGATTTCCCGAGCAAAAAATTGATGAGGCTTGGGGAAAAGGTGAACGGATACATATATTGGCTTGTGCAGGCGAAACCTGGGTTCTGATTTCGGATAATAATAGTCCCTATGATGCACAACGCTGGAGCACGCGAGCTGAATTTCCAAAAGATGCTATAGCTCAGGCATGGAAAGACGGCCTTGATATTTCTGACATCGGATATGGTTACGACCGCTGGTGGGCGGTATTTTCTGATAATACAGGAATTCTCAATCAACGATGGATGAGTTCAAGTGAATTCCCCTCTAAAGAAATCAAATCAGCTCTAAAAGATGGGGATTTTATCACCCATATGGCTTATGGAGATAGTCGATGGGTGATTGTTTTTGGGAGTTTGCCCGGATTTACGGAGCAAATTAGTGGTTTATATGGTGATTTACCCACAAAGACCATTCAGGAATATTGGGCAAAAGATTTTTATATAACGGCAATTACTCCGGCAAGTAATGGGAAATGGGGTCTGGTGATGACAAAAGGAGCTCCTTATTCAGATCAATATTTTGCTTATAACAAGGACTTTCCTGAAAAAGAGATTAAAACCAAGTGGGATGAGGGTTATGAAATAACCCATCTTGTCTATGGAAATGGATTGTGGTTGCTTGTGATGTCGGTACCGGTGAGGCAAGAAGATGACGTAACGATAGGGGGTGATGAAGAAGAAGAGGAGCCCCATGAAGAACAGGCTGAACCATCTTCGACCCCATTTGACGTTAGTCCCAAAGCTGAAAGATTGTTTCAAACCGGGCAACAGTATTTTGCGAAAGAAAACTATCGCAAAGCATTGGAATATTTCGAAAAAGCGCTGGAGGAATCACCAGATTATCCCAGTGCACTCAATTCGGCTGGAGCCGCCTGGTCGTGGCTCGACGATATGGGCAAGGCCCTGGAGTATTATCGTAAAGCCTATAAACTAGAAAATACGGATGAGGTAATACTGAGCAATTATATTATTGCTCTTGAAAATGAAGGAGAAACAGACGAATTATTAGAAGTAGTACGCAATTGTAGTTGGAAGGTAGCCTCTAAAATGGATACGGGCTCATCCTTTTTATATGCAGGCAGGGCTCTCATGGATGCTGGTGACATCAAGTTGGCGCTTAAATGGCTTGAAAAAGGACTGCAAGTTGACCCAGAAAACGAAGAGTTGAAAGATGCCATTGAAGAGTGTAAAAAAGCGCCCTCTGATAAACCCTCAGCGGCCCCAAAGAAGGAAGAAAGCCCGGACGTACCCCTGGAAGATCTTTTGGCCGAACTGGATCGTTTGGTGGGCCTTTCAAATATAAAATCGGACATAAATAGCCTGATGAAATATATAAAAGTGGAGAAATTGCGGAGAGAGAGAGGAATGGCTGCCAACCCCATTGCTTTGCACTCAGTGTTTCAGGGTCCTCCGGGAACAGGCAAAACCACTGTGGCTCGTTTGTTAGGCAAAATTTATAAATCATTGGGCTTGCTGGCCAAAGGTCACCTGGTTGAAGTAGACAGATCGGCTCTGGTGTCGGAATATATTGGTGAGACGGCCATAAAAACCAGTAAAGCAGTAGAGTCGGCCCTCGATGGTATTTTGTTTATTGATGAGGCTTATACCCTCATCCCTGCAGATGGAGGCAAAGATTTCGGGAAAGAAGCTGTGGATACCCTTCTTAAACGCATGGAAGACAATCGCGAACGCCTCGTTGTGATTGTTGCCGGATATAACGATGAAATGGCCCGATTCATAGGCTCTAATCCCGGCCTGCAGTCGCGTTTCAGCCGATATTTCACTTTTATGGATTACACGCCTGAAGAAATGCTGGAAATATTTTCACGCATGGCTGATGCCAATAAATTTAAGATTCAGGAAGATGCCCGCGAAAAACTTTTAAAATATTTTACATGGAAGTATCAATCGCGTACCAAGAACTTCGGGAATGCCCGCCTGGTTAGAAATTTATTTGAGGAAATCGTAAGATTGCAGTCCTCGCGCCTGGCCGAAATGGATGAAATTACGGATGCAGACCTTGTTACTCTTACTCTGTATGATGTCGAAAAAGCAGTCAGCGATGAATTTGTTGAAGAAGTTGTAGAATCGGTAGAAGATATTCTGAAGGAACTCAATGAGTTGACAGGGCTTAATAACATTAAAGAAGACATTAAAAATCTGATTAGTTTTCTGAAGGTGGAGAAACTTCGTCGGGAGCAGGGCCTGACAACCCAACCCCTTTCGTTGCATGCCGTTTTTCTGGGCCCTCCGGGCACAGGGAAAACCACAGTAGCTCGATTGATTGGGAGGATCTACAAAAGTCTGGGAATTTTGCCTAAGGGCCATGTAGTTGAGGTTTCACGCAATGACCTCGTGGGCGAATATATTGGTCAAACTGGTCCTAAAACCGAGCAGGTTATCGACTCTGCCATGCACGGCGTTCTGTTTGTTGATGAAGCCTATAGCCTTAATCCTGCCGGAAACTCTGGCAATGATTTCGGCAGAGAAGCCATGGAGACCTTGCTTATTCGCATGGAAAACGACAGAGACAAATTTGTTGTCATTCTGGCTGGCTACACCGATGAAATGAAAGCGCTCATAGAAACGAATCCGGGACTCAAACATCGTTTTAACCGTTACTTTTCTTTTACCGACTATCAGCCAGATGAACTTTTCGAGATATTTGAATCGATGTGTCGTAAACGGAACATGGAGCTCGACCCTGAAGCTGAAGCCGCGCTCATTGGATTTTTTATCGATGCGTATGAGTCTAAAGACAAACATTTTGGAAATGCCCGTTTTGTCAGAAATGTTCTGGAAAATGTCCTCAGAGCACAGAGTGAGCGCCTTGCCAAAATGCCCGACATCCCTCATGATGCATTGCAAATAATTACACTCGAAGATGTTGAATCTGTCATTCAGAATGTTAAACCCAACCAGCCTAAGGATAGGCCCTCCATTGGCTTCAAACCTGGAGGGAAATAGGCTTCTCTCTAATGTGGATTCTATGAAAACCGGTGCATGCTAATGAAGATCTGTGCACCGGTTCAATTTTGGGCGTTCAGTTGTGTTGATAGGAAGGTGTCGGGGATTTTTGCATCTTTACTTCTAATTTAGGTAAGCATAATGCAAAAGCTTTCTTACGAGCATGGCCTCAAGAATATACTCCTTCGATTGGATGGAAAGGCAAATAGAATACCCCTGGAATTCAGGGTTGGGTTCTTCCTTGCACTTCTATTAGGAATAGCCTATGCCCCCTTGATTTCGGGTTCATCAACGCTGAAGTGGGATGCGCTTGATTGCTACTTGCCATGGCGTTGGTTTGTCGCTAATGCTCTCGGGAATGGTGTATTCCCTCTGTGGAATCCTTATCAGCATTTAGGTTATCCCATATTCGCCGATCTTCGTTCCGTTTTTAGTCTGGAGCCGTACTTGGTTTTTGGGTTCGGAGGGTATTCTCTTTCTGTCTTGCATGCATTGTTCCTCTTTTACCTGTGGTTGGCTGGAATGGGCTTTTACAAGCTAACCTCCCATTTTTTTGAAAACTCCCTTGCTCGCTTTGTTTCTGCCCTGGCATATATGCTCTCAGGTTTTTTTGTAGCCCATGGACAGGAGCTTTTTGGTCTTACGGCGGGGGCAATGATGCCCTGGGTTCTTTTTTATTTTATTAGTTTACAGCGGGCCAGGATGTTCAGTGATGTATGGAAAACGGCCTTTTTCGTTATCTTGCTTTTAACAGGAGGGTATCAGGCTCTGAGCATTATTCTTTTTTACCTGCTCCTGTTTGTTTTTTCAGCACAACTTGTGTATCACATTATTCATCGTGAATATGAATTGATAAAAAAAATCATCCAGCTCAACCTTTTGCTTGGCTTGATTGTGTTGGCCTCAATGACTGTTGTGGCTGTTGCCTGGTTTCAAGGCAGACCCTATGTGGGCAGAATGAGTGGAATTACGCTTGGGGATGCCTGGTTTATGCCTTTTAGCCCACAATCTTTGCTTTCTCTTTTTACTCCGTTTGCAACCGCTGGTGACCCCGGATTCTGGAATACAGACATTTCAATGAACAACCTGTATTTCGGAATTATCCTTGTCGGATTTGCGTTTCTGGGGATGATAAGAGTAAGAAAAGACTATACATTACAACTCTTTTTGTTTTGGGGAGTCATTTGCTTGCTTGCCTCTATGGGGGCCTATACCCCCGTCAGGGAGTTTTTTTTCAGGTATGCTCCGCTAATGAATCTCTTTCGTATGTCGGCCTGGTTTTCCTGGTTTTTCCTGGCTGCTATGATTATCGCTGCGGGTAGGGGGGTAGCACATTTTCTCCAGAATCCCGGCTCATATGTTAAGCCTATTTCGATAAGTGTTATACTTACCTTATCGACCCTTCTGCTGATATTAGGGCTTCATCTGAAGGATGTGGCCGGTGCAATGAATTTGATGTTTTCTGGGGGTTCCATGCATCAAAAAGTTTCCCAGGCCACCTTGGGTCAACGTTTTGCTATTAATGCGATTACACAGCTTGTAATCTTATCCTTTTGGGGACTTTTGCTTTGGCGCTGGATGGATAAGCCGATGCTGCTTCGGCGGGCATTTTTACTCTTGGTAATCTTCGATTTGGTTTTTGCGGTAAAGTTGAACTTTTTTGCCACGGTAGGTTCAGAATTTACGGTGTCTCAGGTTCAGCATGCTCTCGATAGGGCTCCCAGGCATTATCCCCTACACGACATACGCTATAATTTAAATTTATATACTGATAATCAGCGTAAAACTGCACCGTTGTGGAGGAATACACATATCTTCACCCAAACTGTTTCAGCCGAGGGTTTCAATAGTTTCAGACTCGATGCCTTCGAAGAACTGACGGGTAAACACAAAGATATTTTCAGTGCAATCCTTCAAAACCCCTTGGTGTATTTTTCGGCCGACGTTCATCCATGGAAAGATTCGGCTCAGGTTAAATTGAATAAGACTACCTGCTTTATTGATGAAAATGAAATTTCTTCATTTCCCAATGAGATTTCTGTTGAAGGCGCCAGGGTTAATTTAAAAGAGTTTCATCCCGGCTGCGTGGCATTACTTGCCCACACCAAATCCCCATCACTTCTCGTAATATCTCAGGCCTGGTTCCCGGGTTGGAAGGCCTCCCTGGATGGCCACAATGTTAAGATTTTCAAGATAAACGGCTTTCAGATGGGTCTGCTATTGCCACCAGGCGATCATGAAGTGGTTTTTCGATTCGAAAACCCTTTACTCATGAAAGCTTTCTGGTTTTCGGCTACAATATTTTTTATTGTTTTGGTAGCCATTGGGTTCGTTTTTTTGAGAGATAAAGTAAAGTCAATTCATCAAAAGCTGTTTTTGTCGTTTATTTTCCCTGCCTTGCTTTATTTAGGCCTTATCGTCTCTTTTATGAATGGCACACAGGCCAGGTCGGCCAAAGCAGGTGAGTTATCTGCCCTTCTTCGTCTCATAGAGCAAACAGGCGACAGAAATGCCTTACTGGTGACCAGCGGAGGTTGGCCCTATCTTGTTGACTCATTGGTGTCTTCCGGAGGCCTTTCTTTGAAAACACTGCACCTGGGGACAGATCCGGAATTTAGCTTACAGGCTCTTGATAATTTGTTAAACAGAAACAAGCCTGAAGTGCTCTTTTTATTGAATGATGAGATGTATAAGGATTTTTCTGTTGAAGATATTTTACGCACTAATTATGCTGCCTGCGATACTTTATTTGTAGATAAGGAAAAGCTGCTGTTACGATTTCATCCCCAAGGAAAGCCTCATGTCGTTTATAAATCTTGCCTGGATTCTACTTCGATAGATGATTCTCAAAGAGATTTATTTCAGCCTGCACCCGATGGTAAACCTGCCATTCGTCTGGATAGCCTCCGACGGGGAAGTCCCTCACTGAAGTATGCAATTCCAGCAGAATATTTCGGTAAGTCTCTTAGTGTGGTTGCTTCATCTCACCTGATGCTCACTCCTCAGGCCGGGGTTACGCTTTATATAGAAGTTGTCGACAATAATGAAACTTTGTTACGCAAAACTATCTCAACGCGCCAGATCGAATTTCCTGATTTAAGTATGGGATGGCTGGCCCAAACGGCTCGGATTAAAATCCCTTCAAAGGCTAAAAACCCTGTAATTCAGTCTTTCTTGTGGATGGAGGGTGACCGTCCTTTGTGGGTGGACGACCTGCAATTGATAATACTTCCCTGATTCCTGTTTTCTGGAATTGCAATTTGTTGGAATTACTCTTGCTTGGGCCTTTCTTTCCGAAGGATATACTGGGGCCGGCGTTTGCTTTCCATAAACAATTTGCCCAGATATTCTCCAATAATACCCAATACAATGAGTTGAATACCACCTATAAGTAAAATACTTCCCGTTGTGGAGGCCCAACCGGGAATAGCTTTATCGGTAAACAGAAAGATGTATAAAATATAGATGCCGTAGAGAAAGGCCAAGCCTGCAATGACCAGTCCCAGAATGACACTAATCCGTAAGGGTTTGATACTGAAAGAGGTGATTCCGGCCAGGGCTAACTTCATCATTTTCTTGAAATTGTAGCTCGACTTACCGGCATATCTTTCAGCAGCCTCATAGGAGATAGAAACCTGTTTAAATCCGGCCCAGCTTACGAGACCTCTTAAAAAGATGTCACTTTCTTGCATGTTTCTTATCTCATCAGCTACTGCACGGTCAATGAGTCGGAAATCGGCCGAACCTGGGGGTAAGTCAATGTCGGAGAGAAAATGTATGAGACGGTAGAATAATTTGGAAAACAGGCGCTTGTAAAAGTTCTCTCCTTTGGTTTGTTTCCGTAAGGTGGTCACTACGTCGTACCCCTTTAACCAATGATCTACCATCTCAGGAATGAGTTCGGGAGGGTGTTGCAGGTCAGCATCAAGCGAAACAATGCAATCGCCGAAGGCATGATCAATACCGGCTTTTAAGGCATGCTGATGACCAAAATTTCTTGAAAGTTGTAGCAACCTGACATGAGCGTCGTTGGCCGACAGTTTTTTAATGCATTCTGCAGTAGAGTCGGTGCTACCATCATCCACAAAAATCAACTCATAGTCTTCAAAAGAAGCTATTTGAGGGCTAAGCCGTGCATATAATGCGTCGATGTTTCCTGCCTCGTTATGACAAGGTACTATTATCGATAACCTGAATCCTGTGTATCTTTTCATAGGCGGGTTGCAAAGAGTAAGGTCAAAATTACGCATTTGCGAGCGTTTTATTTCTGCTCCACTTCCCTATATTTGCGCAATCTAACTATTTACAACCATGAAATCCATTTTCAGGCTTTTATTTATCCTTTCAATCATTCTTGGGAAGATTCAAACCACCCATGGGCAAGGCGGAAATCCTGATGCTCAATTTCTTTCAGTTGTTCGTGAATATACCTTGCAAAAGGATGGTAGCCAGGAGTATAAGGAGTCTTTCTCAATAAAATTGCTCACTCATAATGCATTCCATCGCATGTATGGTGAAAGTTTTATTGTGTATAATCCTCAAGTCCAGAAGCTTAAAATTCAAAGGGCCGAAACAATTATGGCTAATGGTAAAAAAGTGCAGAATCCTGCTAACGCATTCAACGAAGTTTTACCTTCCTGGGTTAGCGGTAGTGCAGCCTTCAGTCACTTGAGAGAAATGGTAGTGTCGCATACAGGACTGGAAGTTGGAGCTACGATTTTTCTTGACTACAAAATCGAAACTCAGGCGGGTTATTTCCCCTATTTTTCAGGTGCTGAAGTTGCATCGCTTACCAGTCCCGCTGAAGCCTTTAAAGTGATTATCAGAGTGCCTGCAGGCACACAACTTAATTATAAGGTATTGAATATCAGGCTTGCACCCGAAATTACAAAAGAAAAGAATTTTGATGTATATGTTTTCAATTTTGGTGCCGTACCAGCTCTTCCACAGGAAAGTTTTGTGCCCAGGCGTTATAGTTACCTTCCTGCCGTTGTATTCAGTACTTCCGGCAATAGGGATGCTCTCCTCGGGGTCGGTTCAGTTACAGATGCCCAGCTTCCGCCGGACGCAATCAGGGCTGTGCGCGAGTTGAAAGAAAAGGCACAAGATACCCCTTCATTGGTAGCCGCTGTGAGAAATATGGTTGCTAACGAGTTGGCCTTAATTCAGGTGAAACCTGTTTATACCGGTTTTAAGATGCGCAACCTTCGCGAAATATGGGAATCGAGATCTGGAACCATGGCTGAAAAAGCATATTTGCTTGCAGCCCTTCTCCGCGAAGCGGACTTGAATGCCACTCCGGTATTCGCTCTCCCATCGAATGTCGTACTGGCCGACCTTTTACCTGCTTCATTGATTGAAGATTTTTACGTAAAAACTGAGGTTGATGGGTTACCTGAGATATTACTTTCTCCCATTTCTGCTTCAACAAGAGATGAACGACCTTATCTTTTTGGGATGTCTATATTTGGCAAAGGCAGAAATGGTAAAATGGAAAGAACAGATATTCACCCGGTGAATTCGGAATACAGAGTGGAAGGTGCATTAAATATTGATACAGGTATTGCTGTCTCTGGTAACATAAAAGTTAAAGCAGAAGGTATCTTCCATCCTTTCTTTGACCTGATAAAAGATAAAAATGCTTTAGCTACTACTTTAAAAAACATCCAGGGTGATAAAACCGAGGTGACTCTGCAACGATCCAATCCGCGCCGGGTGGAAGGCTCAATCAGCTTGAGTGAGCACAAAGGATTGAAGAAAAAGGGAGATGTCATTTTGCTTGAAATACCTCATGCAACCTCCGGTGTTGATTCGTGGAATGCCAGAGTGCTGACATCTGCCCGCGATGTGCCTTTTAGCCTGCCCTTCTTTGTTCTTGAAGAATATAAATATACAATTACTCTTCCTGAGGGCTGGGAATTGATTACTCCGGAGTATACACGAGAGGTAAAGAAAGATTTTGGGGGAGTGTCTCTGAAGCTTTCGATGAAAGGAAGAACCCTGGAAATATATCAGGCTATAGAGTTTATTGAGAAAGAAATCAGTGTTCTAAACTACCCTTCACTTCGTGAAATTCTGAATACCTGGTACGATCCGGGATTGCAGGTTTTAGTCTTCAGAAAACATTAATTCAGCATATTTTAGACTTGAAAGCTATATTGGTGTATACCAACAACTTTTCTTAAGTCGTTATTCGGTTTTAATGGACTTAAATGAAAAAGCCACCCGACGAGGGTGGCTTTGGTCTATCAGTATTCTGCTTCTAAAGTTTTTTATAACAGAACCACCAATCAAAACATTCATATTGCGATGGGCGTTTTTTGGCGGTTTCCACATCTTTGGCAGGCGGAATAATTACTTTGTCACCCAACAAACTGTTGTTTGGCCAGTTGGCAGGAGTAGCTACACCGTTTTGATCGGTTACCTGAAGGGCTTTGAGGGCACGGAGAATTTCTTCCATATTGCGACCAATTTCCTGAGGATAGTAGAGGATCAGGCGAACGATACCCTTGGGGTCGATCAGGAAAACGGCACGTACGGTATTACTTCCTTTTCCCGGGTGCACCATACCTAATTTGGCAGACACTTCACCAGCTCCGTCGGCAATGATAGGAAAGGGAATTTCTACCTTTAGTTTTTCTTCAATCCATTCATGCCATTTGATGTGACTGAAAACTTGGTCCATCGAGAGGCCCAGAAGTTCGGCATTTAGTTTGTCGAATTCCGGTTTCAGCTGAGAAAAAGCCACGAATTCGGTGGTGCATACCGGAGTGAAGTCGGCCGGGTGACTAAACAATACCAACCATTTACCAGAATAATCCTGAGGCAGTTTTTTCATTCCGTGAGTGGTGAGTACTTCCATTTCGGGCAAGGCATCGCCCAACAGGGGGAATTTGCTAACACTGTTTTCCATACATATTGATTTTTAATGGGTTAATAATTAATTTTTTAGGTAGGCTGTATACATCCAAACAAGTTTTTCTTGCTGGCGAATATAATCGCTCATCAGAGCGTTGGTGCCTTCATCTCCTGCTTTGGCAGATAGGTCAAGCAATTCACGTTCTTTAATAAGAATGGTGCGAAATGCCTCGAGGATACTGCGAATGCTCTCTTTTCCATCGGTGAGGTTTTTAACCTCTTTTACATCCGAATGATTGATGAAATCGGTAAATGAGTGCATAGGGGTGTAGCCCAGGGTAAGAATGCGTTCGGCTACTTCATCAATTTTGACCTGAAGGTCGGTGTAGAGTTCCTCGAATTTGAGGTGAAGTTCGAAGAATTTGTCACCTTTGATGTTCCAGTGAAATCCTCTGGTGTTCATGTAAAAAACGTGGAGGTCAGCAAGCAGCAAATTCAATTTTTCGGCAAGTTGCTGAGATTGATTGACATCGAGTCCAATTTGACTTAAATTGTTCATAGTGTGTAGTTTTTATGGGTTATACATTAATTTTCGAAAAATCCGGTGAGTTGAAGTTTAATATCAGTGATGCGGAATCCCTGAATTTTCTTGCGATCAAAATACTCTTGAATTAAACGGTCGAGATCAGGATCGTAGTAATCTTCCATTCGGTCTGAGGCAGCACAATAGAGATGATGATGTGGTGATTGTATGGCATCATAGCGCTGTGTCCCCTGGTCGGTTTTAACTCTTTGTACTAATCCTGCCTTACAGAGCGAGTCGAGGGTGTTATAAACCGTAGCGGTTGAAAGTCCCGGGAATTGACTTTTCAGTTCATTGTATAACATTTCTACAGTGGGATGGTCGTTACGGTCGATAAGGGCATTGTAAACAGCTATCCTTTGCGGTGTAGCCTTCAATCCCTTTTCTATTAGTAATCTCCGTATCTCGACCAAATTGTTTTTCATTTTACAGTATGTTTTAACTGATAATAATTACAATCTAAGTTTTATTTTGTTCATTGAATTCATAAAAAAGTAGAATTTTTTTTAAATAAAACTGGTTTTCTTTTATAAGATATTGATAATAAATGATTTATTTTTTAATCAAAAGAATGGGTTCTTTTGAGAGATAAAAATGTCAGGGCATAAATCAAAAGAGGAATAGGAATTTAATTTTTTGTTAGGTTTGGGGATTGGCCATTTGATCTGTAATATATTGAAAATCAGCACCACGTTAAACTGGCAGAGAATTCTTCGGTGGAGATTCCGAAACCTTACCGATAGACAAGTTGTCTATGGGTTAAGTGTAGCTGTGGGTATTCTCAGTGGTTTGGCTGCCATGGTTCTTAAGAATACGGTCCATTTTACACATTTGATGGTTTCGAGTGACTTTGGGTTGGGAAGCAACAGTATTTTGCTTTTCCTTTCTCCGGCTATTGGTATTCTATTAACCGTATTATTTGTTAAAAGGGTTGTGAAAGATGATATTTCACATGGAGTAAGCCAGGTTTTGTATGCTATTTCACGAAAGAGCGGCCTCATGAAGGCACATCACATGTTTTCGTCGGTAATAGCCAGTACGCTCACTATAGCATTTGGCGGTTCTGTTGGAGCAGAGGCGCCTATAGTACTCACGGGTTCAGCTATCGGAAGCAATTTGGGAAGATGGGGGAGGGTTACATACAAACATCGTATTTTGCTTATTGGGTGCGGTGCAGCAGGTGCTATTGCAGGTATTTTTAAAGCTCCTATTGCAGGTATTGTGTTTGCTGTAGAAGTATTGATGCTCGACCTTACCATGGCCTCTTTGATTCCGTTATTGCTTTCAGCATCTACAGCCTCAGTCATTTCTTATTTCTTTCTGGGCAAAGATGTCCTTTTCGCCTTTCCTTTGCAGGAAATCTTCGAACTCAGAGATTTGCCTTTCTACCTTTTGCTGGGCATTTTTACGGGTTTTTATTCTCTATACTTCACCAAAGCATCTGACCAAACGGAAGAATTGTTAAAAAGAATTCAAGAACCTGTAGCTCGTGTAATTAGTGGCGGACTGATACTCGGAGTGCTTATTTTCTTGCTGCCAGCATTATACGGCGAAGGTTACGATACATTGAAGCTGATGCTCAACGGTAGGGGCAACGAGATTATCAACGAATCCATTTTTGGTAAGTGGGACATTTCTACCTGGCTTTTTCCTGGAGTTCTTCTCATCATTTTAATTCTTAAGGTAATAGCCATGGCGCTAACCAATGCGGCGGGTGGCATTGGCGGAGTTTTTGCTCCTTCATTGTTTACAGGCGGGCTAAGTGGACTCTTTTTTGCTCGCAGCTTTAATCTATTATTTGGCACGCAATTACCTGAAACCCATTTTGTATTGGTGGGAATGGCCGGAGTAATGGCAGGAGTGATGCATGCTCCTCTTACGGGAATATTTCTGATAGCTGAAATTACAGGCGGTTACCATTTGCTTACTCCCCTGATGATTACGGCTGCAGTGTCGTATATCACCATCCATTATTTCGAACCGCATTCTATCTACACTAAAAAACTTGCAGTACGCGGCGAGCTGATGACACACCATAAAGATAAGGCCGTTCTCTCCCTTATGAATGTTTCCAGCCTTATTGAAACTAATTTTAAGACTGTAAAACCTGAGTTTACCCTCGGAGAATTTGTCAAAGTGGTTGCACAGTCAGAGCGCAATGTATTTCCTGTGGTGGATGATGAAAATAATTATCTGGGAGTCGTTTTTATTAACGATATACGGAACATTATATTCGACCATTCTCTATATGAAAAAATTTATGTGCGCGACCTGATGTTTATGCCCGACGTGCAAGTCTCGCCCACTGACAGTATGGAAGATGTTGCACTCGTATTTCAAAGGACATCCCACTATAATTTGCCTGTGATTGATAAAGGGAAATATGTGGGTTTTGTATCGCGTGCTAACGTTTTTTCGCAATATCGGAAGTTGTTGAAAGAGTTTTCGGAGGATTAGAATGTGTTTCAGGTTCCAGGTTCCGGGTTCCAAGTTCCAGGTTCCAGGTTCCAGGTTCCGGGTTCCAAGTTCCAGGTTCCAAGTTCCAGGTTCCAAGTTCCAGGTTCCAAGTTCCAGGTTCCGGGTTTTGTATTGACCCTCTGCATCATTATATTCTAATATGCAATTTTAGTTCATGGAATTGATTATCAGTTGTGTGGAGGTTGTGGTTTTTCTTGAGGTTTGTACACGAGATATGAAGGGAATAGTGGGATGAGAGTAAAGTGGTTTCCTATCCTTATGCGAATTGGGATTGGTGTATGTATAGGGTTTTACTCGTGTTTTGGGTCTTCAAGTTTAAGGGCATCAAGGAGTTTTCCTGTAATGGAATGAATAAGGTTTACGTCGTCGCGGCCCAGTTCGGTTAGACGTTCCATTATGCGGCCATAAATCAGTCTGTTGGGACCCAGGTCGAGGTGGTGAAGCAATACATTGATGCGCTTCAGCAAAGCACTCATGCTTGCCTCGCTGGCAGGATGAAATTTCTTCAGTTTGAGCCCCTTTATGCTAAACTCACTAAGTTCGTAAGCATAAATCATTACACTCTGAGCCAGATTTAACGATGGATAGTAGGTTTGCAGGGGCACTTTTGAAATGCGGTGGCAAAGTGAAATTTCTTCGTTGGTAAGGCCACTTTCTTCACGCCCGAATACAATGGCCAGATGATGAATAGTCCCTGACTTTTTGGAAAGAAAGGCAGGAAGGTCGGGGCACAAAAGTATATCCTCTTTTACATTGCGTTTTTTGGCAGATGTTGCAATGGAAAAATCAATGTCAGCCAATGCTTCTTTTAACGTGCTGAATATCTTAGCGTTTTCCAGGATTTCATTTGAAGCATGGGCCAACATGCGGGCTTCCATACTCAGATGATCACAGGGTTTGACCAGTCGCAAATCGTCGAAGCCCATGGTTTTGATGGCACGCGCAGCTGCCCCTACATTGGCAGGGACAGCTGGCTCCACCAGGATAAAACTGATTTTCAGTGTCATCCCAATTATTTATTCTGTAAATATTTCAAAGCTTCACGTGACGATTCAAGCAAAGGCTCCACCGAAAGACCTTCACCTGTAGCAATTTTAAGCCAGAGTTCGGGAATGAGTCTTCCCTGGCTAAAAATACGCTGAACCTCGTCGGCAAACACCTTGCCTTTTAATTGTTTTTCGAGTTGAAATTCTATAAGATGCCCCATAGGATAGGCCGAAAGGTATAGCGGGTTATCAATCATGTGGGAATAAATAGCAAGAATAGGTTCATCCTTCTTCCCAAAGTTTTCTGCAAAATATTGGTTCCATACATCTTTGGCAATAGTCATAACAGCCTCTTTAACTTCAGCAGGCTTTGCATCGGGATGCTTATACAGCCATTTCCATAATTTAATGTCTACCATTGAAACTCCCATAATTTCATAACATGACCAGAGGTTGTCTAAAGTTTGCAGGTATTCTTTTTTCGGATTGGTTTCTTTTAATCCCAGAACATCAAGGTCGCGTTTTTGGAAAACAAAGGCAAGAGCCTCGGTGAAGGCAGTATTAGGGACTCCGTGCAAGGTATAATAATCCACATCATGCAAAGAAATTGTTTGTTCAACGGTATGTCCAAATTCGTGCATGGCTATGTTGAAGCCTTTATAATTCATGCCACTGGCAGGGATGCGGGTTCTCAGCAAAGCATTGTCTTTGCGCATTTCTCCCCCCCATGCATGCCCGGCGCCACGTGAATTTTCAACTTGAATTCTGGAGGCGATGAATTCGGCTTTTTCTTTTGTCCATCCCAAAGAACCTAGAATTGAGGGAATTTCTTTGGAGAATGCTTCTGCATTGGCGAATCGTCGGGTGGTTATTGCATCAAGTTTCTCTGAAGGAATGCTGCTGCGTGCTTTAAATCCATCATACCAGATATCGAAGGGCTCCAGTGGTCTACCCAGCCTCTGGCTGATGAGTTTTGCTGTTTCTTTGACCTCAGCTGATGAAAGCAGGGTGGCAAACAGTTTTTCTACTTCATCAACAGAAATCTCAAACTCTCCTTCAAATTTCCGCTGAATGAAGGTTGGAAGGTTGGGGCTGTAAGGATCCATGGCCTTGAGTGCCTTAAACTGGTTGATGACGTGTTGATATCTTACATCAGGTTCGGCCATTCCTTCAACCGGGTTGCCATCCAGTTTCAATTGATTGTTGAAAGGATTCCAGGTGTATTTCTCATTATTGATGACTTCTTTGGGGATGCTTTGGTCGATAATACGTTTCATTACCTGATAAATCATCTGCTGACGCTCAAGTCCCTGAGCGCCATCTGCATAGCGAGCCTTAATTTCATCCCTTAAGCCCCAATGGCTTATTAGTTTTAAGTCTTTCGGAAAAAGCCTTTCGCCTTTATCGTTTTCAAGATTACCCAGGTAAATATTGTACTCACTGATATAGGTATCAGCGGCAGTATTGGCTGTTGTAAAATTCTGTATTAATTCGGACGGAATACGACTGGTAAACATGTCGCCCATGCGTGCATATGCCCATTCAAGCCGGCTCCAAGATGGGCCTTTCTCCGTTTTCTCCTTTAGGCTATAATTGGGGAAATTGAGTATAGTAATAAACGCAATTTTGTTGGCAAAAAGGTCCTCCGTGAGGTGTGCGGCTGGATTGAACCCCCCAAAAAGCTCATCCACAGGAGTAACCGGGCCCCAGTCGAGATGGAGGGGACGTAGCAATTCTTTGTTGAGAAGCAGGAAGTAGCCATTAAGCATCTCGAAACCATAAGATAATTTGTTGAACAATTGCAGACGCAGACTGTCGTTTCCAGCATAGTTTTCGATGCATAATTGCATAAAGTCTTTCTCGGTGCCGTCGGTTGGCCTCCAAAGTGCAGCTGCCTGACTGATGCCTTTCTCCATTTTTTCGCGGTCAGCATTTCCCCAACGCTGGGTTAAAGTATCAAGAATAGCTGAAATAGCCCTTTGGCTAATAGTAGCCTCAGGCGCTTTTTCTTTGGATGTGCAGGCCCCAAGGGCAAACATTAGGATTAGCATACTGAAAATAGAATATCTTCTCATAAAGGTCGATTTTGGTAGTTGTTGCAAAATTAATGGGTTTATATGTGTAGTTGGCTATCATAATTAGCAAGTCGGTATTTGGCACAAAGGAAAAAACCTATATTTGCAGCATCAGACCTGATAAACAATAAAAACAAACAAGTCTATGCTGAAAAAACATCCACAAGGATTACTTGCTGCTGCACTCGCCAATATGGGCGAGCGTTTTGGTTTTTACACCATGATGGCCATTTTGGTTTTATTCCTGCAGGCTAAATTTGGACTTTCGGGAACCAACGCAGGCCTGATCTACTCCATTTTCTATTTCTCCATCTACATTTTAGCTTTTGTTGGGGGACTAATAGCCGATAAGACCCGCAATTATAAAGGAGTGATACTTATTGGCCTTATTGTAATGGCTACCGGTTATTTGATTCTTGCCTTGCCAACCCCCACACCTTCGCCGCATCGGACCCTATTGCTCATTCTTTCCTGCTTTGGTCTTTTTACGATTGCATTTGGGAACGGGTTATTTAAAGGCAACTTACAGGCACTGGTCGGCCAGATGTATGATAATTCGGAATATAGTAAAATGCGTGATTCGGGCTTTTCTATTTTCTACATGTTTATCAATGTGGGTGCCCTGTTTGCTCCTATCTTTGCAGTAGGTACACGTAACTGGTGGCTCGAACACAATGTTTTTCAATATAATAGCAGCCTGCCTGAGCTGTGTTATGCTCATCTGAATGGCACAATCACCCCGGAGGCTAATGAACGTTTTGTAAGCCTGGCTCAGGAAGTGAGTGGTGCACCCGTACCCGACTTAACCGCTTTTGCCAATACATATTTAAATGTTTTCACCACAGGCTTCCATTACGCTTTCATGTTTTCAATTGTAGCTATGCTTATTTCGCTTACTATATATGTGGTTAATAAAAGGAGATTCCCCAATCCTGCTCCGAGGGTTAAATCCACTTCTGGAATGTCAAAAGATGAAATGGATCCGGCCGAGGTAAAGCAGCGCCTTTACGCCCTTTTTGCCGTGTTTGCTGTGGTAATTTTCTTTTGGTTTTCTTTCCATCAGAATGGCCTCACCCTCACCTACTTTGCCAAAGACTACACTGACCTTAGCGGCATAGCCATCAATTTGGGCATAGTTACCATTAAAGGGGCTGAGATTTTTCAATCCATTAATCCCTTCTTCATTGTGTTTCTCACTCCCATTATTATGGCTTTTTTTGGTTGGCTTAGGGCTAAGGGTATGGAACCTTCTACACCGAAAAAGATTGCCATCGGCATGGGTATAGCTGCTACTGCCTATTTGGTTATGACTCTGGCTTCAATGGGTTTGCCTTCTAAACAAGAAGTTATTGCCATGGGTGGACTTTCAGATGCACAAAGAGTTACTCCCTGGCTTCTTGTGGGCACTTATTTTATTCTCACTGTGGCCGAATTGTTTATTAGCCCGCTGGGTATTTCCTTTGTTTCCAAAGTAGCCCCCCCTCAATATCAGGGAATCATGCAGGGCGGTTGGTTGGGTGCCACTGCCATTGGCAATCAGTTGCTCTTTATTGGTGCCGTTTTGTATGATAGTGTTCCTTTGTGGATGACATGGAGCGTATTTGTTGTAGCTTGTCTTCTCTCGATGATGACCATGCTCTTTATGCTCAAATGGCTTGAAAGAGTTGCAAAATAAATTTCCTGTCTATTTATGTTCGAGAAACCGGAGGATTACACTCCGGTTTTTTATTTCTTAAATTTCAAAATGGTAGCTGTTTTATGATTCTTCAATCAAAGTACCACGCGTAGATTACCAGATAAAGTATGCTTTATGGGCCTCTCCGGGTGTGCGATATTTTAGAGCCAATGCTATTATTATATTTTGCATCAGTGAAGTGCCTGATAAACAAATATCCTGACGCCGTTATGAAAATTCAGTAGTAGTATTATTGAACTGTGGCACCTCGATTTTGAGTCATGGAAACTGAAAGAATTTGGCTGAGTAACTTCATTTCAGTTTCGTGAGAGAATGTAAATATGCCATGTATTGGGTAGCGACTATCTTTGTGCCGGAAAAGTTAGTCTTATGAGCCAACCCGGGATATTTTCATGGGGGGACACACGTCCGTTTTATTCCCAAAAGGCATATTTTCTTCAAAAATTTGGGGGAAGGGTTCAAAAACTCTCGGTAGATGGAGGTTTTACCTGCCCTAACCGCGATGGCACAAAGGGCTGGGGCGGATGTACCTATTGCAACAATGATGCATTTAATCCTTCCTATTGTAGTCCTCGCAAGAGTATCAGGCAGCAGCTCGAAGAAGGAAAAGCTTTTCATGCATGGCGTTATCGAAGGGCGGTGAGTTATCTGGCCTATTTTCAGGCTTATTCCAATACATATGCCCACTTCGAAACCTTAAGGAAAATGTATGAGGAAGCACTCTCTGTAGACGGTATCATTGGTCTGGTAATATCCACCCGGGCCGATTGTGTTGATAATCAGTTATTGGCTTATCTTGAAAATCTTGCTAATAAATATTACATACACTTGGAATATGGCATAGAATCGTGTTACGATGAGACATTAAAAAGCATCAATCGTGGGCACGACTTTGCAACAGTTGCCCGGGCAATTCAGGAGACGGCCGGACGAGGCTTGCCTGTTGGGGGACATCTTATTCTGGGCTTACCTGGCGAAACCCGTCAGATGATGGCTGCATGCGTACATACTATTTCTGATCTGCCCCTTACGAGTATTAAATTGCACCAGCTACAGATAATAAGAGGAACTGTACTGGAGGCTAAATACCGAAAATCTCCAGAGGAATTCTCTCTTTTCAACAGAGATGAATATATAGATTTTGTAGTGCAATGGGTTAGTCGGCTCAGGCCAGATATTGTGATAGAGCGGTTCACGGCAGAAGCTCCACCCCGGCTTGTTGTAGCTCCTGATTGGGGGCTGGAGAGAGCAGATGAATTGCAGCGCAGCATTGAGAGGAGGTTCAGGGAGTTAGGCTTATGGCAAGGGAAAAATTACATAAATTAAATCTTTATTTTCTTTTATTGAAGTTTCCGCTTTGAATAAAAAAGTATTATGTTTGTACTCCCAATTTCTGTTTATTAACCAAAATTTAATGTTATGAGAAAACTTGTTTACACAATCATTGCAATGTTCTTCGTATTGGGAAGCTTTGCCCAGAATCTTCCCTATTCGGACAACATGGAATCCTACACTCTGGGAGGTTACCTGGCCGCCCAAAATGGCACCTGGTGGACTACCTGGAGCAATCAACCGGGAACCGGTGAGGATGGTATTATCGACAATGCCCATGCCAACAGCGGTAACCAGGCTGTGAGAGTGGATGAAACCGGCGGTGCTACCGACCTGATTCTGAAACTCGGCAACAAAACAACCGGAGCCTATGAGCTTTCGTGGTATATGTTCGTCGACAATGGAAAAGCCGGATATTACAACATTCAGCATTTCCAATCCCCAGGTATTGAATGGGCTTTTGAAATTTATTTTAATGCCAATGGTAGCGGACTGCTTACTGCCGGAGGCCAGGACTACAACTTTACCTATCCCAAAGCAACTTGGTTCTTGGTTTCACATACTATTGACCTTGATGCTGACCTTATCACTCTTTTTGTGAATGGTACCCAGGTCGCCCAGTGGCCCTTCAGCTACCAGGCAAGCAGTACATCAGGTACCAAGCAGTTGGGCGGTGTAGATTTGTATGCAGGTGCTCAAACCGGTGAAACTCCTCAATACTGGTTCGATGATGTAGATTATTCGGTTGCTCCTACTGTTCTTTATTTCCAGAATTTCGACAGTTGGAACCCCGGCACCTATGTTGCAGTAAATGATCCTGAATGGTTTACTACCTGGAGTAATCAGCCCGGAACCGGGGAAGATGCTCTTGTTGACAACACCAAGAGCCATTCCCCCGCCAACTCTGCTCTCGTTGACATGACCGGCGGGGCCACTGACCTTATTCTGAAGCTTGGAAATAAGACCAGCGGACACTACATCCTCTCCTGGTACATGTACGTCGAAGCAAATTATGCTGGCTACTACAATATTCAGCACTTCCAATCCCCTGGTATTGAATGGGCTTTTGAAGCATACTTTAATAAAAATGGTTCGGGTACCCTGGAAGTTGGCGGACAAACCATTAACTTCAACTATCCCAAGGATACCTGGTTCAAAGTGGAACATGACATCGACCTCGATAATGACTTGATTACCCTTTATGTTAACGGAGTAACGGTTTATCAATGGCCCTTTAGTTATCAAGGAAGTAGCACTACCGGCACCAAACAATTAGGTGGTGTTGACTTTTACGCAGGAGCACAGACCGGGGAAACACCCAAATATTTCTTTGATGATTTGTACTTTGCTGCCCTGGCACCTCCTATGGAACCCAACATCGAAGTTGCTCCCACAAGTATCAATGCCTACCTTATACCTAATACTACCTCTACCGATCAGATAGTGGTTTCCAACACCGGCAGTGCCGATCTGGTAGGACAAGCCATAGTGATACTGAATTCCGATAAACTGGCACCTGTTGGTTCGGGTAACTCTGTTTCCTTAAGCCCCGGTGATGTTAGTGCCGGTCCTGTTTTGAACGGAGGAGCCCCAGCTACCGATGCCACCGCAGTTTTGCACTATGATGGTGACAATAACTCGGCAATTGGTTGGAGTAGTGTCCCGGTAACTGTTACCGTTGCAGCTATGTTCCCCAATTCTATGACTCTGCAGTATGCCGGAATGAATATTACCTCGGTTGATGTATACGTAAATGATCTCAATACTACTGGCAGCAACCAGATGAAGATTAAGATTTATGGTATGGGTACTACTTACGAGCCCGGACCGCTACTGTATGAACAAACCTTCACCCCGGCTGGTGGTAGTTGGGAGCATGTAGTTCTTACAACCCCTGTGTTGGTAACCGGCCAGGATATTTGGGTTGGATATCAGTTTACTCAGAGTGAAACAGGAATTTACATCCCCGGCTGCGATGCTGGTCCCAACCATCCCTATGGAGATTTCCTCAGCACTGGTGTAGGCTGGTCACATCTTTCCAACAATCCCAGTCTGCCGTACAACTGGAATATCAGGGCTAACCTCGAAGGCAATCCTTTACCGCAGTGGCTGAGTGTTGCTCCTACCAGTTTCACCGTAGCTCCCGGCGGCACACAGGATTTGACCGTAACTTTCAATGCAACCGACCTGCCCATCGGTATCCATGAGGGTATTGTTCGTATCCTTAGCAACGATGTAGATCAACCTTCTGTTGATGTGAACTGTGTGTTAAGTTGCTCGGTTGGTATCGACGAAGGCGAAAAAGTGGCTGTATTGGTTTATCCCAACCCTGCCAAAGATCGCATCATGATTTCGTCGAACTACCCTGTAAAAGAGGTACGTATCACCAGCATGACCGGAAAAGTTATGTATAGCGGCAACCTGCAGTCCATCGATGTAAGTAAATTTCCAACCGGAGTATACTTCATCCAGACTACCACTCATGCCGGTGTTGCTAACATTAAGTTCATGAAGGAATAACTAATCAGTTTGTCTTACTTGAGGCGCTTCCCAACGGGGGCGCCTTTTTTATACTTTTTTCTTAACCTTTTTTAACGCTTACTAAGCTTTGCATAACTATTTCAGGCAGTGATTTTGTTTACCTTTGCCCAACTGAACCATAGCAGCGGGTTCTGTGTTAGTATCCACTTTCTCCAAAAAGTAAATTTTTATGAAAAGCAGGCTGAGAACCTTTGTCCTTGTGTTTTTCGTGATGTTGCTTTCGCTCAATGGGTGCAAAGCCCAGGTTGACGATCAAAAGCGGAACCTTATTCTCATGGACCTTCTTAAGCGTAGTCTTGATGAAGGACATTTCAATCCCATACCCCTCGATGATAATTACTCCCGCAGGGTTTACAAGGTTTTCTTAGAGCAAACAGATCCTTTCAAACGGTTTTATACGCAAGAAGATTTGGCATTGCTTAAGCCTTATGAGACTCAAATAGACGATGAGTTCAAAAATTATAGTACAGAGTTTTTTGATCTGGCTTATCAATTATTTGATAAAAGGTTTAATCAGATAGATAAATGGTATCAGGAGATTCTCTCCAAACCCTTTGATTTTAACAGAGATGAGAATTTTGAGATGGATCCCGAAAAACGTGATTGGCCTGCCAATGAGAAGGAATTGCGTTTTGCCTGGGAGCAGATGCTTAAATACGAAACGCTTACTCGCCTGGCAGATATGTTGGAGCAACAAGAAAAGGCAAAGGCTAATCCTGACTCAGCCCGCAAGATAAAGACCACCAATGAGCTCGAACAGGAAGCCAGGGAAAAAGTGAAAAAACGTTACGCCGATTGGTTCCACGAAATGAAAAAGCTGGATAAGTCGGACCGATTTGGCGATTATTTGAATGCACTTTGCAGTGTTTTTGATCCTCATACCAATTATTTCCCCCCAAAAGATAAAGCCGACTTTGATATACAATTTAGCGGTCAGCTTGAAGGAATTGGTGCTACCTTGCAATCGAAAGACGGGTATGTAACCATTGTGAATATCGTACCTGGTGGTCCGGCCTGGAAGCAGGGTGAGCTGGAAGTAAATGACAAAATCATCAAAGTTGCACAGGGTGATGGAGAGCCAGTAGACATTACCGATTGGCGCGTGGATAAAGCTGTACAATTAATTAGAGGGAAAAAAGGTACTACCGTTAAACTGACGGTCAGAAAACTCAATGGCACCGAAAAAACAATTACTATCGTCCGCGATGTTGTAGTTATCGAAGAAACTTACGCTAAATCGGCTGTATTGGTTGATACACTTACAGGTGCGAGGGTGGGTTACATTTTCCTGCCTTCCTTCTATGCCAATTTTGATGATCCTAATGGGAGAAGCTCCTCTCAGGATATGTTGCGTGAAGTGAATAAATTGAAAAATGAAGGCGTTGAAGGCATTATTTTGGATTTACGTGGCAACGGGGGTGGTTCACTTCAAGATGCCATCGAAATTGCCGGGTTATTTATCGACCAGGGACCTGTTGTGCAAGTAAAAGGAAAGATTGGGGCAGCGCGAGTGTATGGTGACCCTCAACCCGGTGTGGTTTACGCCGGACCTTTGGTAGTGATGGTTAACGGTATCAGTGCCAGTGCCTCCGAAATTCTTGCCGCTGCGCTTCAAGATCACCGCAGAGCACTAATAGTTGGTTCTTCGAATACTTTTGGAAAGGGAACTGTTCAACGATTTTTTAACCTCGATGACCTGGCCCGGGGATTCGACGAAGTGAAACCCCTCGGTTCGTTGAAAATGACGATTCAGAAATTTTATCGGATCAATGGAGGTTCAACACAATTGCGTGGCGTTAGCCCTGATATAAAGATGAGCGACCCATACTCTTACATTGAAATCGGGGAAAGCGAATTAAAGTTTCCTATGGAGTGGACGAGCATTGAACCAGCACGTTACACTGCCCTCGACAATGATAAGTTGTTTGGAAAACTCAAGGAAAACAGCATAAAACGCATGAAAGCCGATCCTCTGTTTGCTCGTTTAGATGAGAACGCCCGTTTAGTGAAGAAACGCAGAGATGAAACCCTTATCCCTATGAAATTGGATAATTTTCTCAGCCGCAAGAGAATGTACGATGCAGAGGCAAAAACCTTCGATAGCCTGGCAAAAGCCCCTCTGAGCATTAAGCCAATGGCCCTTAAAGAAGACATTAACCGCCTGGCCGCTGATACTACAAAAACCAATATACTTACCCGTTGGATAAAAGGTTTACGCTCTGATGCCTATATCCTCGAATCCATGCATATTATTGATGACTGGAATCGAATGACTGCTACCAGAAAGGAGTAAATCATAGTTAGAATTCTTTATCTTCGCAGGATGAATTTTGTAAAATGAAACTTCGTCCTGCGATTTTTATTTTGCTTTTTCTTTCAGCTTCTTTTTCGCTGACAGGACAGGTTACCGTAAATGTGGGTTTTACGGCGCAACAGTTAGCCCAAATGCTTGTAGGGCAGGGGATTTCCATCTCTAATGTAACAGGAACAGGACTTCAAGGCTCCGGTACCTATCTTGCAGGAAAATTTTATGGAGGGCTCAACGATATAGGCATTGATAGCGGTATTGTGATGACCTCGGGCAGTGCCCTTATTGCTCAGGGGCCTAATAATCAGGGAAGTGCCGGCATGGGCGTTGGCCTTCCCGGTGACCCTCAACTTACAGCTTTGGCTGGAGTTGGTACTAACGATGCTTGCGTACTGGAGTTCGATTTTATTCCGCAATACGATACCATTCGCTTTCAGTATGTATTTGGCTCTGAGGAATATCATTCTTTTGTGGCCAGCTATAACGATATTTTTGCCTTCTTTATTTCAGGCCCTCGGCCCGGAGGCGGAAATTATAATAATACGAATATTGCGTTGATACCCGGCACGGACCTACCGGTGAGTATCTATAACATTAATTTTGGGCATATTGGCGATTGCCCGGGTACAGCTTGTATTAATTGTGAGTACTTAATCAGTAATTGCGGAAATTGCCAGAATGGATGTGCTTCTGGTGTTAGTGTTGAATATGATGCCTATACTGTAGTATTGACGGCATGGGCTGTTGTGATTCCTTGTCAGACGTATCATCTGAAACTAGCTATTGCGGATGCAGTTGACGCATCACTCGACAGCGGCGTATTTTTAGAAGCAGGTAGCTTTAGCAGCCCGGGCGTAACTATTAATCCTGTATATTCCACCCCTGGCGGGGAACGCCTGGCTGTGGAGGGTTGTTCTTATGTTGATTTAGTGGTGAGCATTCCTTTTCCTATGTCCGACACCATGTGGCTGGTTTTCGATAGCATAAGAGGTACAGCAACCAATGGCGTCGATTGTAATTTTATTAATGATAGTATTTTCATTGCCCCCGGGCAGTTAAGCAACTATTTGAGAATTACGCCTGTTTACGATGGTACCGTTGAGCCAACTGAAACCCTCATTTTTTATTACTCTTCCTCAAGCGCCTGCACAGGAACTACATTCTCATCTATTGTGGTTTATCTGGCTGATTGGAATCCCATTGATATTGGCTCAGATACTACCGTATGTCAGGGAACCCCTCTCGTTTATGACGCAGGTGAAAATTACCGATTTTACCAATGGCAGGATGGTAGTACAAACCGATATTTTATCCCGAATACTTCTGCTCCCGGAACCCAAACTATTTCTGTTACAGTTACAGATATTTATTTATGCACATCTTCTGATACATTGCAATTATTAGTTGCTCCCCTTCCAGGGGCTAAATTAATTCGGCATAATTGATAAATCTGGCAGAATTATTTACCCTATATTTTTCGTTGTTAGATAATTTCCGGGATTCCAAAAAAATCTTTAGGTTTGCGGCAAATCAGTCTTAAATGGCCGAAAGTTCAATCTGTCTGGTTTGTGGCAACCAACTCACCGAGCCTGCTAACCCAGCAAAGCACGCTTGTTATTATTGCGGTGAAGTAGCTAAAGAAGATGCCCTGGTTTGCCAGATGGAGCACTATGTTTGCGAAAAATGTGTTTCCCTTCCGGTAAATGATAGAATTCTTGCTTATTGTCTTCGAAGCACCGACACAGACCCGGTTCGTATAGTACAGGAAGTGATGGATAATGCAGGGGTGATGATTCACGGACCTGAGCACCACTTTCTCATTCCCGCAGTCTTGTTGACTGCATATTTTAATTTTATAGGTCAACCTGAGCGCAAAAAGGAGATGCTCGACGAGGCACTTAAAAGATCCGCCCTTATACCTGGTGGTTTTTGCTGGACCAATGGTACCTGCGCCGCTGGTATTGGGGTTGGAACCTTCGTTAGTCTTATTACACGAGCAACAGCCCTGTCGGGAAAAGAATGGATGCTGAGTAATCTTGCAACTGCCAAAGCCCTGGAAGCCATAGCCCGTTCGGGTGGTCCCCGATGTTGTAAGCGCGATACTTTTATCGCCATTCGCAAAGCCTGCGAATTTCTCGACGAGCTTCTTCAGGTAAAATTACCCTGCGATAGTCGTATCATTTGCCGTTATTTCTCCCTTAATCGCGAATGCACCCGCGAAGAGTGTATTTTCTACTACAAAAATTATGAAGGTGAGGATGTTAAGGCATGAGTCGCATCTACACCATAGGAGAGACTGTACTCGACCTGTTGTTTAAAAATAATACCCTTCAGCAGGCTGTTCCCGGAGGTGCCATGCTCAATACGGCTGTTAGTCTTGGTCGATTGCAGCTTCCCGTATTCCTTTTGACCGAATGGGGAAATGATGTTGCCGGAACCTTCATTCGTGACTTCCTCGTTCGTAGCGGTGTAGACCTCAGTTTTGTTTATGAATACAATCAGGGTAAAACTTCACTCGCCCTTGCTTCACTCGATGCCCAGGGAAATGCTACTTATACCTTTTATAAGGATTATCCTACGTTAAGAATGCAGTTGGAATTTCCCTGTTTTTCTTCTGGAGATATAGTTTTATTCGGTTCTTTTTTTGCCCTCGATACCCATGTCAGGTCGAAACTAGTAGAATTACTTGACAGGGCCCGTAGTGGGGGTGCTTTCTTGATTTATGATCCTAACATTCGAAAAAATCATCTTCATCAGCTCCCCGAATTGAGGCCTCTTGTAAAGGAAAATTTTGGCCTTGCCCATTTGGTTAGGGCAAGCCATGAGGATTTTATGAATTTATTCGGAATTTCTGATTCATATGAGGTTTTTGAGCAAGTTGAAGCCCTTGGCTGCGATCATATCATTATGACCCGGGGTGGAGAAGAAATGATTTTTATGAAACCAATGGTTAATACAACACTGGCCCCATACCCTGCCGATGTCATTAGCACCATTGGAGCCGGTGATACTTTCAATGCTGGTCTTATTTTTTCCTTGCATAAAAGAGGTATTCATGCGGGCAATTATCGTGATTTGCCTGCATGTGAATGGAGCGATATTATGGCTATTGCTTCTGCCTTTGCTGCTAATGCATGCGAAAGCACCGAAAATTATATTTCTGAGTCGTTTGCCCGTCAAATTTTAAATTCAGCCAATTTATGAGCCTTCTTATCCCAGCTCTTAAGCCACTATTGAAAGAAGTTGCCCGGGTGGCCGGGTTGCTTTGGGAAAAGGGATGGGCTGAGCGGAATGCGGGAAATATTTCCATTAATGTCTCTCATCTTATACGGCCTATCGATCTTATTAGCGATCGTAAGCAGAAACATCACCGTGTCCCGTATTGTTATGAACACCTGGCCGGGCAGTCTATTTTGATAAGCGCAGCTGGTGCCAGAATGAGAGACCTGGCCCGTAAACCCTCTCGCTATATGGTCTTGCTTCATATTCCGGAAGGCGGAGAAGACATTGCGGTAGTGAAATTTGCCTCCGATACAGGAAATCTGCTGCCTTCCAGTGAATTGCCGACACACCTTGCTGTCCACGATATGCTAAACGCTATTGGAAGCGAAGCTCGTACAGTTCTGCATGCTCATGTTAGTCCATTAATTGCCTTGGGCCATTTTGCTGAGCTCTGTCATAAAAATAATATTAACCGAACACTGCTGGCAATGCACCCCGAAACCATTTTTTTCTTAAATAAAGGAATTGGATACGTACCCTTAGTGCTTCCCGGCTCAGAAGACCTTGCCCGGCTTACAGCTTCAGAGTTTCGGGATCATTCAGTGGTCATTTGGGAAAAGCATGGTGCACTCAGCACGGCAACCTCACCGACCGAAGCCTTCGATCTTTTGGATATTCTTGCCAAGTCGGCTTCTATTTATCTCCAATGCAGGGAAGCGGGTTTCGAACCTCACGGAATTACTATCTATACACTTAAGGAATTTTATAAAGCATATGGCTTTGAAGGCCCACTGCCTTTTCAGGTAATTGATGAATAATTCTGACATTTACAAAGAACTTTAATACCAAAAACATGAGATTAAATCACATGAATATGAAAAGGATAGGCTTGTATTTTCTGTTTTTGCTGCTAAGCACGCGGTTCGTATTTGGAGCAGGTGACGACATTCGGTTACTACTCAATCGCTTCAAGGACAACAAAAAATATGAAGGTCATCATTTGGTCGTTGTTTTCGATTCAACGCGAACCTTTGTTGAAGAAAGCGGTCTTTCAAAAGTGTTTATGCATCAGCTTTTTAAAGTACTGGATGTACAGGGATGCCTCTCAAAACGCGTAATTACCATTGGTTATGATCCTTTATCGGCTTATGTTAAAATACTTGAGGTAAATATATTCAAAGCAAATGGGGATGTAATCAGCTTGGATACATCGTTGGTTAAAGATTATCCGGCACCGGCCAGGGCTATATATTGGGGAGCCCGCGAGAAAATGTTGGAGGTTGGTCGTCTTGAACCCGGAGATGCATTGGAAGTAAAGCTTTTCAGAAAAGGTTTTACTTATGCCCTTCTGGCCGATGAGCCCGGCGATGAGAAATACATCCCGCCTATGCGGGGCCATTTTTACGATATCGTTCCATTCTGGTCGGCGGAACCGGTGGTTGAAAAAGTATATCAGGTAAACCTTCCGGCCATTAAAAACCTCCAATTTGAATTTTACAACGGTGAAGCCAAAGTATCATCTGTTTTACGTGGAGAACGCGAAATTTACACTTTTACCAAGACCGATATTTTTCCTTTAAAATCAGAGCCCAGCATGGTAGCCTGGAGCGATGTGGCGCCCAAATTGCTGCTCTCTACCAGTCCCGACTGGAAAGCCAAATCTCTCTGGTTTTTTGGTGTCAATGAGAAGTACGGAAGCTTCGAAACTACCCCTGAAATCTCTGCAAAAACGCGGGAAATTTTACAAGGTGCCCGCGACGAATTAGATTCTATCAGCAGGCTTACCCATTGGGTTGCTGATGAAATACGTTATTCTGGACTATCGATGGGCGAAGGGGAAGGATATACCCTCCACAAGGGAGAAATGACCTTCCGCGACCGTTGTGGTGTCTGTAAAGACAAAGCCGGTATGCTTATTACTATGCTCAGGGCTGCCGGTTTTAAATCATATGCGGCCATGACTATGGCGG
>Ga0067045_1002522_pt1 | contig 117198 bp, 119 predicted proteins | sample TerdegcTABiofilm_FD_59184 | JGI IMG/M metagenome (GOLD analysis project Ga0067045, IMG submission 59184) | Combined Assembly of (Gp0054472, Gp0054536) Wastewater bioreactor microbial communities from Singapore -Terephthalate degrading...
ACGTACTCCACGTTGTGTTACGTGGTGCGGGTAATTGGGAACAACCAGCCGTGAAATGCGTGGCATATGCGTGAAACGTAGCAAATAGATTCTAATAGTCAGCTGAAATTAGTATTATGTCCCCGGAATCGGTACTGGATGGCTTCCGAGACGTGGGCTGCGAGAATGTTTTCCTCTCCTTCGAGATCGGCGATGGTGCGGGCCACTTTGAGGATGCGCGTGTAGGCACGGGCGCTCAGGCCCAGCCTGTCCATGGCCATTTCGAGAAGCTTCCGGGAGTCTTCCCCGATGGCGCAGAACATTTTCAGCTGGCGGTTGGTCATGCGGGCGTTTGAGAACGTGTGCTCGCCTTCGAAGCGCCTTTCCTGTATTTTTCTTGCGCGATGAATTCTTTCCCTGACGTCAGCCGATGATTCTGATGCCGTCTTTCCAGTCATCTCCCGATAACGGACGGCCGGTACGTCGATATGGATGTCGATCCGATCGAGAAGCGGCCCCGAGATTTTGCTCCGATACTGCCGGATCTGCTGAGGACTGCAGCGGCATGACTTGTGAGGGTTGGTAAAGTGACCGCAGGGGCAGGGGTTCATGGCCGCGACCAGCATGAAACGGGCGGGGAAAACGGCCGTGACGGAAGACCGGGTGATGGCAACGCGGCCGTCCTCCAGCGGCTGTCTTAGGACCTCGAGAGCGTTCTTTCTGAATTCCGGAAGCTCGTCCAGAAAAAGTACGCCGTTGTGGGCGAGGCTGATCTCGCCGGGACGGGGAACCTGTCCACCGCCGACAAGCCCCACGTCGGAAATGGTGTGATGCGGGGTGCGGAACGGCCGCACTGTTATCAGCGGTTCTGTACGGGTCAGGAGGCCTGCCACCGAGAATATCTTGGTGGTCTCGATTGCTTCGTCAAGGGTGAGATCGGGCAGGATCGTCGTGAGACGCTGGGCAAGCATTGTCTTTCCTGAGCCGGGAGGCCCCACCATGAGAATATTGTGTCCTCCGGCGGCGGCGACCTCCAGGGCGCGCTTCGCCTGTTCCTGTCCGCGAATCTCGTTCAGGTCGAATAGATACCGGATATTCTCGCTGAATATCTCCGAGGGAAATGTCCGCCTCGGTTCAATGGTGAGCCTGCCGCTGAAAAATTCCACCACGTCTGACAGGTGCTCGACGGGGATGACGTCGATGCTCTGTACCACGGCGGCCTCCCGCGCGTTGTCCGCCGGCGTTATTATGCCGCGAAGACCCATCTGGCTGGCCCGGAAGGCCGATGGAAGGGCGCCGTGTATGCCTTTCACGCTTCCGTCCAGCGAGACCTCGCCGATGATCATGTATTCACGTAGCCGGTTTTTCTCGATAAACCCCTGTGCCGCCAGAATTCCGACGGCTATGGGAAGATCAAAACTGGTTCCCTCCTTGCGGATATCGGCGGGGGACAGGTTCACGGTCACACGATCACCCGGAAATTCGTAGCCGGAATTCCTGACAGCGGCCCGGATGCGGTCCTTGCTTTCCCTCACCGCCGCGTCGGGAAGTCCGACGGTTGCAAACTGGGGCAGGCCGGGCGAAATGTCAACTTCCACGTCCACGGGGTGGGAATCAATTCCGATCACGGTGCTGCTCAGTATCTTGATGATCAAAGCCTGCTCCCTTCAGCCGCTGCGCCGGGAAAAACCTGTTCTCCGGCATTTCAGAAAACGAGAATTAGTGCGTATACCTATATGGTTGGTTTGAAAACGCAATACCCAATCGTTTCCTGGAATCTGCGGAAAGAATCCAAGTGTGAGGGAAATAATGAATGAAATGATTATTGAAGACGGCGGTTCAGCTGAAAACTACCGGGCTCTTTTTCGGGAGATTCTGCCCCGGATATTTTCCAGGGCCTTGATGATTTCATCCGCGCCCCCGTGCGCCGTTTTGCCGTTTCGGGTTACTATGACGATGGTCGGCGTGGAGTTGATCCGGTCTTTCCGGATTAGTTCCGAATAGGCCTTGAAATGAGGTTTTACGTCAATCTCGGAAAAGGGGATATTTAGTGTCTTAAGGTATTCCGTCAATTCGTTCTCGTTACTGATTTCTTTTTCGGCCGCCTCGAAGAGCACCCTTCTGAAAGTGAGAACGGTCTTGAAGTCAGCCTCAGGTTTTGCCTTCAGGATGTAAATGAAATATTTCGCGTACAGGACAGTCTCCCTGTGAACAGGCGTGTCTATGAAAAGGACGCGGGCCCTTCTTTTCTTGACAATCTCCGCCAGAAGATTTTCCATGCCGGACTCCGCATTGCGGCAGGGCCCGCAGAAATAGTCAGTGTAGACTCGAATCTCGCGATCACCGGACCCGTAAATAGCCGGGACGGGATCCGCCGCGTGGAGGGGCAGGGCGACGCCCGAAAAGATTGTTGCCATGACGCCGCATCCAGCAAGCATAAGCAGGATCAGGCAGTATTTCATTAGTGCGGATGCAAACCCATCCCCACCGTGTGAGTCAGCAGATTTTCCAACTTTCATCTTCGTCGGAATTCCCCCGGGCTATTTTGTTTTTTCCGCAGGTGCCGCAGGAACTGAAGGCGCCGCCGGTGTCGGAGCCGCCTCGGGGGCTTTTCCTTCGGGTTTCTCTTCCGGTGTTTTTGCCTTTTCCGCCTTGTCTTTAGCGGCGGGGACGTCCGCTGCCTTTTCAGGCTTCGCCTTCTCGGCGGTCATGCCCTTTATCTGCTCTTCCTGAGTCTTGATCTTTTCAGCGAGATCTTTCATCTGCTGTCTGACGGCGGTCATGTTACCCTCCGTCTTGATTCTGTCGCTCTCGAGATCCACCTTCTTCAGCTTTAGTTTTGTGAGCGCCTTGATGTTATCCTCTTTCTTGCCCAGACCAGCCGCGTCGACGGCACCTAGCTTCACGATGTCGTAGTCCAGACCGGCATCCTTCGCGTCGATGTCCGCCAGATCTTCCTCGTAGCCTGCGATCTTCTTCTGCAGGGCCGCCAGATCGCTTTTCATCTTCGCCAGCTTCAGCTTTTCTTCCGCAGCCTTGACCGTCGCTTCGGCCTTGGGGAATTCTCCGCGCTTGTCGTCCGGGACTTTCGCCACGAGGTTCGGGTCCACGTTGGAGGTTATGGAAGTCACCTTGGTTGACACTTGACTTTTGATGTCACTCACCGTCGTGCAGCCGGCAAGGGCCAGAGCCGTCGATAAAAAAACAATCATCGCTGTCCTTTTCATCATGTGCCCCCTTTGTTGATGGTTAAGGAGAAATATTTCCGAAAACAACCATTAAGGAGATTATATGAATGCGTCATTTTTGCAAGAAGTTATTCATTTCCGATCGTTGCGCATAAAGCCGCTTCACACGGGCGATTTTTCGTGGGACAGGTCCGGTTCTCCGCAGTAGCGGAGGATGTGCTCCCGCGCGGCGTCACGCAGATGCAGAGCCGCTTTCCACCGGGCCGATTCCCCTTCGGGTTTTTCGGGTTCAATGGGTTTTCCGATGGTGACGGTGATGGACCCCCGGCGGGGAAACCAGGTGTCGTCGAGCAGGATTGAGCGCGTGCCCCTGATCGCTACGGGAACGACGGGAATGCCTGCCTCGACCGCCGCCAGAAACGCCCCCATGTGAAAGGGTAGAAGCCCCGGTATCCGGGTGAAGGTTCCCTCGGCGAAAAACATGAGGGATCGGCCTTCGCGCGCTGCACCGGCGATGCGTCTGGCGTCCTCAACGCCTTTCTGACGGTCGAACCGCTCTACCAGTTCCGCTCCGATGCGGCTCAGAAATAGGCGTTTGATCCGGCTCGCCGCGAGTTCGCCTTTGGCGACGAAGCTTAGCTCACGGGGAATGGCGGCCACAAGGACATAGCTGTCGATGTAGCTGGCGTGATTTGACACGATGACACAGGGCCGCCCTTGAGATACATTTTCACGTCCCGTGACATGGAGCGGCGTGAATGAAGCTCGCGCAAGGAGCCGCGCCACGCCGCGCATGAAAGACCAGCGCCGGGATGAGCCGGGCAGCAGCATTACCGTGAGCCAGGCGAAAGGAGCGATCAGCCCGAATATCGTCCAGCACCATCCGGCGTAGAGCCCCGCTGCGGCTGCCCGTCGCAGCCTTCTCAATTCCGGCAGCCATCCCATCAGTGCGACGCGCGTTACCTGCCACCACACGGCTCCGCCGGTCTTTCCAATCTGATTCTTCTCGTAGAGCTCGCGGTTCGCTGTCCGGCGGATTTTTCCGCTCGATGTTTTCAGAACTGTTCCCGGTGGGACCAGAACCACATCATCCGCCGGTGTCCCCGTGAGATCCATGGCGAGGGCATTGATCTCGGAGCGCAGTTCGTCCGCCCTTTCAGGGTCATCCTCGCGAGTTTCCGCCAGAACGACAAGCCGCTCCGTTCCCGAGCCGGCCTCAGTGCAGCCGAAAACGGCGACTCCGCCCTTGCGGATTCCCTGTATGCCTCCCACTGCCTCTTCGAGTTCCTGGGGATAGATATTGCGTCCTGCGCGGATGACTATGTCCTTGGTACGTCCAGTTATGTAGATGTCGCCGCCGGCCATGTAAGCCATGTCGCCGGAATTGAGCCAATCATTGTCGAACAAGCGTGCCGTTTCGACGGGGTTCCGAAAGTAGCCGCTTGTCGTTGAGGGGCCGCGGAACTGAAGCCGTCCCTCCATGCGCTCCGGAAGTTCCCGGCCGGCGGCGTCCACGATACGCACCTCGTGACCTGGCAGGGGTCTGCCGCAGGCCACAAAGCGGAAAACTTTCGGATCCGACGGCTCGGCGGGGACAGCCCTCCCGTCGCTGAGAAACGGTTCGCGCTGGATTGTGTCAACGAGAGGCCCGCGGTCGAGGGGAGGAAACGAAAGGGCGACTGAGCATTCCGCCATGCCGTACACCGGAAGCATGGCCTCGCGCCGGAAGCCGTATTTCGAGAGAGTCTCGCAGAACCGCTCAACGGTTTCGGGACTAACCGCTTCGGCTCCGTTGCATGCTCCCCGCAGGGAACTGAGGTCCAGTCCCCCGAGGTTTTCCTCCTTCAGCCTTTTCAGGCAGAGTTCATATGCGAAGTTCGGCGCCGCCGTAAGCGTCCCCCGGTAGCGGTGGATGGCTCTCAGCCACCGATCCGGCCGTGACAGAAAGCTCAGGGGCGACATAAGAACTAGCGGGGCGGCGTAGTAGAGGCTGCACATCCACGCTCCGATCAGTCCCATGTCGTGGTACAGTGGAAGCCAGCTCACCACGACGTCCGAGGGAGTGAATTCCACTACGTCGCCGATGGCCCGGATGTTGGCCAGTAGATTCGCGTGGGTTAGGATGACGCCTTTTGGGTTTCCCGTGCTGCCGGAGGTATACTGCAGAAAGGCTATGTCCATGCCGCCGAGCTTCGGCTTCACATAGGCATCCGGCGCCGATGAGAGCTCCGGCGGGGTCAGAAGTTCCTTCAGATTTTCCGTCTGGGACTTCAGGACCTGGGCGAATCGCCTGGCTTCGGGAAGGATGATCATGATCGCCGCGCCGCAGTTTCTCAGGAGAGCACCGTGGCGCCTTAAGTGATCCTCGATCTGGCTTTTTCGCGCCGGCGGATAGATTGGAACCGGGATGCCGCCCGCCATGAGCGTGCCAAGGAAGGAAAAAAAATAGTCGGGTCCCGTGGCCAGCATGATGACGACGGGTTCTCCGGGCCTGAGCCCCCTGCGCTGAAGTCCAGCGGCCAAGGCCTGTGCGCCTTCGTGGAGCTGCCGGTAGGTCAGGACTTCTCCCTCGCCGTCATCCATGTAAAAGCGCACGTGGGGCCTATCGGGGTGCCGGCGCACGTGCCAGTCCACGACGTCGACGAGTGTCCGTGCCGTGTGGGGCGCAGGCAGGGCTTCCCCCAGATATTCAGCCCGTATTTCCAGGTCCGTGGCCGGGGTTTCAGACGGGCTTGCACCGGTCACGGCCCGCAGCAGGTCCCGCGGAGTCTCGGCGTCCGCGAATATGCGCTCCGGGATCGTGACCCGGAAATGCTTTTCGATGCGGGCGAGAAGTTCCACCCGGGCGAGGCTGTCCAAACCCAGGTCCCGTCCAAGGGCACTGTCGAGCGTGACAGGCCTTTTCAGCGGGCGACGCGGATGCAGCTCGGCGGCAAGTTCCTGAATCATCTTAATCAGTGTCACGGCGTATTCTTCCATAATCTTTATAGACCATGATCGCCGCCGCCTGTCAATGGATTATCCCGAATGATTTGCTCTTGAAGGCTGTTCTGTTGTATAGAAAATAAAGAATGGAGGAGCAAACACTTTGGAAAGAACTATCGTGAGTCCGGATGAATACCGGTTCGGTCCGGAGAACGAGTGGCGGATCGTCATCGCGAACACTAAATCACTTCGCGAGGCGGCGTTCAGGCTCGTCTATGACGTTTATACCGCCAAGGGATATGCTCTCCGCGTTCCACGGGAGAGCGGTCTTTGGTGCACTATATATTTCATGCATCCCGACACGATCATCTTTCTTGTTCTCAAGGGAGATGAGGCCGTCGGCACGGCCTCTGTCGTTCCCGATTCCCGGCTCGGCCTTGCCGCGGATCTGATTTTTCCCGAGCCGCTCCATGCGCTCCGGAGCGGAGGTAGGCGCCTCTGCGAGGTGTCCTCGCTGGCAGTGACTGAGGGAATTGCCCACGAATCAGTCGATCTGACGACGCACCTGTACCGCCTTGTCTACCTTGCGGCGGCTTATCCTCTCAGAGGTACAGACATCGTCGCATGCATCATGGCCCACCACGGGGAGTTCTACTCCAGCGTCCTTCTCTTTGACGAGGTTTCGACGGAGACACGGCGAAGTCCGAAAACCGGCCAGCAGGTGCGCTACGCGAGGCTGAACCTCGAGACGATGAAAGAAAGGTACGCACGGGGATATGAAGGTTTGACCGGACGCAGGAATCTCTATCGCTGGTTCTTTCAGAACGAGGACGAGCCTGCAATGCTCGATTGGATGAAGAGGAACAGACGGCCCATGACCCGGGAAGAGATACAGTATTTCGGGGCGGAGAAATCGAGCATCCTGGCCGATGCCGGTCCGGAGAAGGTGGCTGCTCTCATGGAGTATCACGAAAAGGCCGCATCCTCTCTTTCCCGTTACTGAACTGAGGAGATGAAAAGAGAATGACTTTTTTTGAGAGGGACCTGCAATGCAGTGGAGTGACATCGTTGATCGGCAGAGCGGCATCCTGAATTTCACTGATGACCTGAATGAGGCGATCGGCCGGACGCGGGTGCTGGCTGTGGGCGCCGGGGGAAACGGCACCGTGCTTGATTTTCTGGTCCGGGTGGGCTACCGGCATCTTGCCCTCATTGATTTCGATACGGTTGAGGCATCTAATCTGAATCGCCTTCCATTCACTAAGGATGCGGTCGGAAAGCTAAAGACGGAGGCGTGGACGGAATATCTCAGGAACGTGAATCCAGAATGTCATGTGGAGGCATACTGCCGGAAGATCGGCTGGCGGGACGAGAAGTGGCTGGAGGGCGTCATCGCCGGGGTTGACGTTGTGGCCCTCGGGATGACGGATCTCGAAGCCAACTTTCTCGTTGCGAGACTGTGCCACCGTCTGCGGAAGAGAATGGTGGTAGGCCCGGGAACGTCGAACTGCTGGGTCGTAAGCACACTGACCCACGAGGGAGATATATCGCTTGAAAGTGTTGCGGGCTTCGGGACGGAACACTTGAACGTCGGTGAAATAGATTACCGCTCGCTCCTGCCTAAGTTCATGAAGATATATATGTTTCCGGGAAGGACGGAAAAGCTTTATCCGGAGACGCGCCGGAGAGTTCTCCGCGGCGAGATACCGCCGAGAAACTGCAAGATTTTCGTTTCCATGGTGAACGCCGCTGCCTGCTGGGAAATCGTTAAGAACACGGCAGTCATGAACGGCATCCGGCTTGAAAAAACAAAGGTGGTGGAGTTTCCCCTGATTCAGGTTTTCGATCCCTTCAGAGGCAGCGCTTATTATTACGATGCGGGCAGGGACAGGATCGGAATACCCAGCTGGTTGACTGGTAGAATTCGCTGGTATCCCGCTGAAAAGATCGAAGATGCGAAGAAGTGACACTGAGAAGATGAAACGGCGGAAACGGAAAATAGGGGAGGTAAGATGAACTTCCTCCTGATGTTTCTTCTTGGCATCGGTGTTTTGGCTCTGGTGTCACTGGTCTACTCGGCATGGTCGAGGAGAAGGGTTGAGCGGAGACTGAACAGTGTCCTGGAAAGCTCTCCCATTCCCACCTTCGTGATCGGCAAAGACCACAGGGTAATATACTGGAACCGTGCCCTCGAGGAACTGACCGGGGTACGGGCGGGGGAGGTCATAGGCACCCGCGAGCACTGGCGGCCTTTCTACAAGGCGGAGAGACCATGCCTGGCCGACTTGGTAATGGATGAATCGGCCGACGGGGTGTCTCACTGGTACGCGGGAAAATTCGAGCGAGCGAAGGGACAGGAGAAAATCGGTACGACGACGGATTTCTTTCCGGACATGGGGGAGGGAGGCCGGTGGATACGTTTCACGGCTTCCGTTATCCGCGATTCCAGGGGTGAGATCGACGGGGCGATAGAGGTTCTGGAAGACGTAACGGAGCAGAAACTCGCGGCGCAGGAACTGGTCAACCTGAAAAAACTTGAATCTCTGGCGACTTTCGCCGGAGGCGTAGCCCGGGATTTCGATACCCTGATTTCTTCGATCCTGCGCGACATCTTTCTTGCAAAGCTTTCCATGCCCGAAGAAGATGAAGTGCTTGAGAAGGCGCTCACGGCGGCGGAAAAGGCGAGTCTTCTGGCCAAGGAGCTGTCTTTCAAGCTGGTGACCTACGCGAAAGGCGGTTACCCGCTGCGAAAGACGGAGAGTCTCATTCCCGTTCTTCAGGAGGCCGTTCAGAGTATGCCGGCCGGATCCAATATCGAGTGTCGCGCCTTCATCTCGGATGATTTGTGGCCTGCGAAGATCGATCGCGGGCAGATCAAGCAGGTCGTCGAAAGCCTGATGATGAATGCCGTCGAGGCCATGCCGGAAGGCGGAGTGATGGAGCTCCGGGCGGGCAATGCGGTGATCCGGGAAAATAATCCAGCCGACATCAAGGCGGGAAAGTATATCAAGGTATCTCTCAAGGATACGGGCGGAGGAATCGCGAAAGAGCACATAGGGAGGATATTCGACCCCTATTTTACGACGAAATCAGAATCGGGGAAAAAGGGCCTGGGGGCGGGGCTCGGGCTCTCAGTGTGCCGGTCAATTCTCAGGAATCACGACGGCTATATCTCGGTGGAATCGGAACAGGGTTCGGGGTCGACGTTTCATGTTTTTATCCCCGCCTCGGAAGAAGAAGAGACCCTGGCGTGATCCGCTTGCTTAAAGAGGTTCCCGGGAAGAATTATGAATAACTGCAATGTGCTGATTATCGGTTCCGGTCCGGCCGGACTCTTCGCGGCGATTTGGCTGGAGCGCCTGAGTGTAGACGGCATCGTGATCCTTGACCGGCATGCCTATCCCGCGGGCGGTCTGCTGAACGACGGCAAGCTGAATTTCGATCATCGCCTCGGCATGGATCTTGATGAACTTCGGATCGACAAGGATACTGCAGAGCACTGGATAGATGTCATCAAACCATATTTCACCCGCTTTCCTAAATGCCGCCGGGTGACTGCCGCCGATGAGAATCCGAAGATTGAAAAACTGCGGGAAATAGCCGCGGAGCAGGGGGTCGAGTTCATAGCACCGGAGCAGTGGCACTGGGGGACCGACCATGGCAGGAACGTGGTGGATTATCTGCGGAGCTACCTTAAGAAGACCACCCTGATGCTCGGCACTGAGGCTCTGTCCATTGCGAAGGTCGGGGAGGAAAGGTTCGAAGTCGTTTGCCGGACCCGCGGCAAAGAGATCGTTCATTCAGCCGGCGTTGTCCTTGCAGCACCGGGACGGGGAGGTGCCTACTGGCTGCGGGACGTGGCTGATAAGATGCAGGTTCGCCATCATTTCGGACCTATCGATGTGGGCATCCGAATTGAGTTGAATAAACAATTCTATGATGCCGTCACGGAGAGTGTCTACGATCCGAAATTCATTTTCCGTACGTCCCGACACGGGGACAGGGTCAGAACCTTCTGCACCAATCCGGGAGGCCGGGTCAGAGCGGAAGACTACTGGGGCTTCAAGCTGGTGAACGGAGACGCCCTCTCCGGCCGGAAAACCGACAATACGAATTTCGCACTCATTAACACCGTGTCCCTGACCCGCCCTTTTTCCGACACGACGGAATACGGACGAATGATCGCGCGGCAGTTTCAGCTGCTCGGAGGCGGAAGGCCAATCGTTCAGAGGGTGGGGGATTTCCGGGAAGGAAGGCGAAGCTCCCGGGAAACATTCAACAGTACCACCCGTCATTTCGGGCTGTGCAGGGCGACGTACCACGCCACGCCCGGAGATATAACCCTCGGCATGCCGGCGCGGATCATCGACAATCTCTGGGAGTCTCTGAAGAAACTGGACAAGATCGTGCCGGGCATTCTCCATCCCTCGACTCTCTTCTATGCGCCGGAGATAAAGTTCTTCGATACCCGGTTCCCCACGGATAGGAACCTCGAGACAAACGTGAGTGGTTTCTTTGTGGCCGGGGACGGCGCCGGAAAGAGTCGGGGCATCGTGGGCGCCGGCATATCGGGCATCCTCGCTGCGAACGGGATTGCGGCGAAACATTTCGGCAGGAGCGAGAGGCTTTCGTGAAGGTTTGCCGGATAAGAGATGAAGCCGCACCGCAAAATGAAAAACCCTTTGACCGCATCGATCAAAGGGTTTTTCTTATATGGTGATCCCGCCGGGATTTGAATCTTCTATATAATTCCCGAACGGGAATATCATCTCATTTTAGGCGTGCTTTCACAGAAAATATACCCGTACGGGAATAGAATACTTGACAAAGAGACAAAATCAAAATATTATTCCCGAACGGTAATAATATCAATAGACACAGGAGGTAAGCAAGCTTGACGGGAAAAGTGACTTCACCAGCCGATATAGGGCTGATGGTGAGAAAAAAGAGGAAGGCGGATGGTTTGACCCTTGCGGATGCAGCGGCGCTGTGCAATGTAGGCTACAGGTTTTTCTCGGATCTCGAAAATGGAAAAGCTACCGCGCACATCGGAAAGGTCATTCAGGTCCTTAGTGGTATGGGACTTGAAGTGAGAATCGAGCCGAGAGGTTGGAAAGATGAATAACGGCGAGGCAGGTGACCGGCTCGTGGTTTATTTAAACAATGCAATCGTCGGGCATCTGTGGCTCGACGAGCGAAGGAGATTTGTATTTCAATATGATGACGAATGGCTCAGAAATCGAGCAAGTATCTCCTTGTCCTTGAATCTTCCTCTCCGGCCTGAGGCTTTTGGGGATGATTCGGCTCGTCCTTTTTTTGCCAATCTTCTTCCGGAAGCTGAAATCCGGAGGGTCATTGCAAACCGCCTGGGAATTTCCGAAAAGAATGACTTTGTTCTTTTGAGGGAAATTGGGGGTGAGTGTGCTGGCGCGGTATCTCTTTTTCCCGAAGGCGGATCGCCAATGGAGCGACCCGGATACCGCGAGCTTGACGAGAAAAAGCTCCACAAAATAGTGACTGAACTCCCAAGAAGACCGCTCATGGCGGGGGAGAGGGGGATACGCCTTTCCCTTGCAGGGGCTCAAAACAAGCTCCCTGTTTACATGGAAGAGGGGAGGATCTTTCTGGCCACAGGCAATGCTCCGAGTACCCACATCCTGAAGCCGCCCATCAGGGAACTCGAAGGGACGGTGATAAACGAGGCTTTCTGCATGATCCTTGCCGGTAAAATGAACCTCCAGGTGCCGGAGGTGACAGTCCGTGAAAACCTTGACAACTTATTTATCGTCAAGCGTTTTGATAGAGAAAGGAACTCTGCAGGAGAACTGATTCGTCTTCACCAGGAAGATTTTTGCCAGGCACTGGGAATTCTGCCGGACCAGAAATACGAGACTGAAGGGGGTCCGTCACTGAAACAGTGCTTTGACCTAATAGCCAGGGAAAGCATCCGTCCGGCGGCGGATCGGATGTCGCTCTTGAGCTGGGTCATATTCAATGTGCTGATAGGAAATGCGGACTCTCATGCCAAGAATCTTGCCTTTCTCTTAACGAAGCCGGGACCCCGGCTCGCACCCTTTTATGATCTTATCTGTACGGCGATTTATGAGAGCCTAACGGACAGGCTCGCCATGAAGATAGGCGGCGAAGACAGACCGAACTGGCTTCGAATGCGTCACTGGAAGAGATTTGCCGATACAATCGCCGTTAAACAGGACCTTGTTTTGAGGGTGTTGTCGAATACAGTCGAAAATATATTGCCGAAGGCAGAGGAGACAGCCAAGGAGCTTTACGCAAGGCATAAGAGCACGGACATTTTGGAGAAGATTCTCTCTGTCATAAAGAAGAGGGTCAAGAAGATAGCATAGATAGTTGGATGAGTTGTGGCGCGGTTGACGTTATGAATTTTGAAGAGTTGCTCAAAAAATATCTTGCGTTAGTTGCCGAGAACAGATTCTTGAAGGAGGAAAATGAGATATTAAAGGCAAAATTGCGTATACCTGTGAATCGGCATGCAATAATGACCCACCTACAGGCTAAATCGGCTTCGAATGTTGACCCATGCTTGTAACCGTGAAGTATCGGTTTCTATTATTAAATAAAGATTATTTAGCGGGTCAATTTTAGATGCCGACAGTGGGTCATCATGATAAGCCTGCTCACACCTATTCTGTCTTTCACTATTTCGGCTCCTCGTGGTTGCTTCAGTCTTCAGGTTTCCCAAACAACTTTGATAGACCGCGAAAGAGCAGGAATAATCCAATTGCCACGAGAGCAGCGAAAAAAAGGATGTTTGTTCCCCGGAGCGCGTGAGATTCGCTGATGGCCATCCCTACTTCAATGAACACCAAATATAGACCGGCAAGGGTTACGAAAAGCCAAAATGCTTTTTTTAGAAGCGTCTTCATCACATTCTATTTGCCCAACAATTATTATACCAACTTGGTTTTTCCCGATATCCGGAGGCGATATTATCCTTTATTGGAAAGAATGCAATGAAATAATTGCTTAAATATAGAGCATATTAAGTGTCTTCTTATCAGGAAAGACTCAATTTGAAAATGGCTCAGTTCCAAGGGGAAAGATCAATGGTAATTATACAGATACGCAAGAGACGATGAAACTTCTCGAGCTTTCACATCTTAAAAATTTCGGTTGAATTTCACTCAGTATTTCACTCAGCAGGAATAAAAAGGGGCTAGCCGCATTGGGTTAACCCCTTAATATTAACTGGTGATCCCACCGGGATTTGAACCCAGGTTCTCGGCGTGAGAGGCCGATGTCCTAACCGCTAGACGATGGGACCATTGGCTGGGGGACAAGGATTCGAACCTCGGTAACAAGATCCAGAATCTTGTGTCCTACCACTAGACGATCCCCCAGTGGTAGTCGGAGGCGGGAATGTAAAAAAAACGGCTGAAAATGTCAAGGCTAATTTCCTTTCATCCTCACCCAGCCCTCTCCCATCCTGCCACAGGCGGATCTTCGACAGGGGAGAGGGCATGAAGGTTCTTACCTATTGAGAGGAGTCTGAAAGGAGGGAAGGATTGGATCAGTCTGTCCCTCCGATTTCCAGGGCGCTTTTTATGCGCGCCATGACTCTGTCTTTTCCAAGTGTGATCATGACCTGATCGATTCCGGGACTCACGGTCTTTCCAGTCAGGGCCACGCGGAGCGGCTGTATGACGTTCTTGAGCTTCAGGGTCCGCTTTTCAGCGACGTCCCTGAGCATGTTCTCAACCCCTTCCTTGGTGTAATTTGAGAGGGACGGCAGTTCCTCGAGGATCGCAAGGAGGGATTTTCTTCCTTCGCCGTCGAAATACTGCTCGGCGAGTTTCGGGTCGTAGTCCAGAGAGTCTCTGAAATAGAAGGCGCCAGCTTCGGCCATCTCGACGAGTGTCTTCGAACGCGTTTTGAGATCGCCGATCACTTTTTTTACCAGGGCCTTGTCGGTCACGCGGATGTTCAGGTCTTTCAGGAACGGGCAGAGCAGATCGGCCAGCCGGTCCGTGTCCCCCTCCTTTATATAGTGTTGATTTAGCCAGAGCAGCTTTTCCGGGTTGAAGACCGCCGCCGAGCGGCCGACGCTTTCCAGAGAGAAATAGCGGATGAGTTCTTCGGCCGTGAATATTTCCTGGTCCCCGTAAGACCATCCGAGCCTGACGAGGTAATTGACAAGGGCCTCAGGGAGATAACCCATCTCCTGGTAGGCCATTACTGAAGTCGCCCCGTGACGCTTGCTCAGCCTTGCCTTGTCGGAACCTAGGATCATTGGAACATGGGCGAATTCGGGAACATCATAGCCCAGGGCCTTGTAGAGGAGAATCTGGCGGGGTGTATTGTTCAGATGGTCATCTCCCCGGATGACATGAGTTATACCCATTTCGGCATCGTCGACGACGACAGCGAAGTTGTATGTGGGATAGCCGTCGCTCCGTTCGATTATGAGGTCATCGAGTTCGTCGTTGCTGAATGCGATGATGCCCCTGATCAGGTCGTTGACGGTTGTGGTTCCGGCCGACGGTGTACGGAAGCGCACCACCGAGCCCGGTTTCCACTCGATGTTCTTGTCCCGGCAAGTCCCGTCGTATTTTGGTTTTCGTCCCTCGGCAAGTGCCTTTTTTCTCTTTTCCTCGAGCATCTCAGGCGTGCAGACGCACCGGAAGGCCTTTCCCTCATCCAGAAGTCTGCGGACAGCCTCCTGATATCTATCTATCCTTTCCGCCTGATAATAGGGCCCTTCGTCCCAGTTGAGTCCAAGCCAGTTCATGGCGTCGAAGATCGCCCGGGTTGATTCCTCCGTTGAGCGTTCCTGATCCGTGTCCTCGATTCGAAGAATGAATTTTCCGCCGTGATGACGGGCATATAGCCAGTTGAAGAGAGCGGTTCTCGCCCCGCCTATGTGCAGATATCCGGTGGGGGAGGGGGCGAACCTCGTTCTTACTTTATCGTCGTGAGTCATTTTTTTAGGAACCTCGGTTTTTCCTATGTTTATAAGTTGCCCCGCTGTGGATTGTCAAGCCTGTTTTCTCTGCAAAACTCATGGGGTGTGTTATTTTTGCAACAGAATCATCCCGGGGGTCAAGTCGGCAGTGGACCTCAAACCGTGATAATCCTTCCTCTGCCTGGCTAACCCGTAGTCCTTCACCCTCTGTCTCCCTCTGGTATGCAACTTGCTTTCTGGTACGGCGGCCAATTATTCAATGAAAATCTCTTAATAATATTCCTTGACAGGATGTGCCGCTTTTAATTAGATTTACCGCTTACCTCCGTTCCCTCAAAAGAGAAAACTCCGGAAGAGAGCGGCCGATTGGAGGTGGAGGTCATTGAAAATAAAGGTCGGAAATATCCCGGAGGAGGGTCTTGAGTTTCGATTTTCCCGGGAGGGAGAAAAATTTCTGGAGCTTCTCCCGGAAAATGATGAGAGAGATTTTTCTCTCAGCACCCTGGAGGTATACGGGTCGGTTCTGAAGGTCCGCGAGACGGTCTCGCTTCAGCTGAAGATGGAAACCGTCATCGAAATGGAATGCGGACGCTGTCTGGAGCTGGCGGTCTATCCGGTGAAGGCGGAGATGGTGTATACGCTCGTTCCCTCCGGTGGAAGGGTCGGCGAGGAGGACCCTTCGCAGTCCGACGAAGACCTCAACTTCGGTTATTACAGCGATGACGTGATCGATCTGGACCCCCTGGTAATGGAGCAGGTGGTTCTTCGCGTCCCGATAAAGCCGCTCTGCAGCGATCTCTGCAAGGGGCTCTGTCCCCGGTGCGGAACCAATCTCAATACCGGGAGTTGCGAGTGCAGGAGCGAGGCGCTCGATCCACGTTTTTCAGCATTGAAGAATTTTAAGGTGACTAAATAAAATCCAATTATCAAAGAAAGGTTGAACCATGCCAAATCCAGTTAAAAGACATTCGAGATCGAGAAGAAACAAGAGACGATCTCACGATTTTCTGACTCCGCCCCTGACATCTCTCTGTCCTCAGTGCAATGAGCCCAAACTGCCCCATCAGGCCTGCCCGCACTGCGGAACTTACAAGGGCAGAGAGGTGCGTTCCATCGAAAAGGAATCCTGAGTTTTTTATAAAAAATCGGGCCCGGTGTATAAACGGGTGATGCAGAAACGATGAAGACCTGGGAGTGAAGGGCATGAACCTGGAAGGAAAAGTGGCGCTGGTCACCGGCGGTTCGAGGGGCATAGGCCGCGCCATATCCGTGAGGCTGGCGAAAGACGGTGCCCATGTGGTCGTTAATTACGCGAGCAACAAGCGGGCCGCCGATGAAACGCTGCAGGGCATTCTTGAAGCGGGCGGTTCCGCCGAGGTTTTGCCTTTCGACGTTTCGAACTTCAGGGGCGTTCAGGATGCCGTGGGCGAAATCGTCAAAAAGAAGGGGAGACTGGATATACTGGTGAACAATGCCGGGATTTCCGTCGACGGCCTCATCGCAATGATGAAAGAAGAAGACTGGGACCGGGTAATAGCCAGCAACCTCAAGGGGGTTTTCAACTGCTGCCGGGCGGTGGTCCGGCAGATGATCCGGCAGCACGGGGGCTGGATCGTGAATGTCAGTTCAGTCGTGGCGGCCACGGGAAATGCCGGGCAGGTCAATTACAGCGCCTCCAAGGCCGGTATCGAGGGACTCACGAAATCTTTGGCCCGGGAACTCGGCGCGAGGAACATCCTGGTCAACGCGGTGGCGCCGGGATTCATCGAGACAGACATGACAGCCTTTCTGAAAGAGGCGGAACGGGAAGAAGTAAAGGGCCGGATTCCTCTCGAGAGGCTGGGAACACCCGAGGACGTGGCGGGAGTGGTCCGTTTTCTCGTTTCCGAAGAAGCCGGTTACGTGACGGGACAGGTTATTCACGTCAACGGCGGCCTCTACATGTAATAATGCAGCAAAATAGAAAAGCGACAGCACTATCGAATGAAGGAGGATGTCTCAAATGTCGTCTATCGAGGAAAAAGTAATCGAAATTATCATGGAGCAACTGGATGTAACAAAGGAGGAATGCGTTCCCGAGGCCGCTTTTATTGACGATCTGGGTGCCGACTCGCTCGATATTGTGGAACTGGTAATGGCCATGGAGGAAAATTTCGCCATCGAAATCAGCGATGATGAACTCATGAAGATCCGGACCATCCAGGACGTGATTGATTTCATAAAGAAGAAGCGGGGAATTCTAAGCTAGGAAGAAAACCGGAGCCGCCCATTGAAAAGAAGGGTCGTCATAACGGGCATGGGAACCGTCAATCCCCTCGGCAATTCCCTGAAGGAAACATGGGAAGGGATATGTTCCGGGAGGTCGGGAATCCGGACGATCACGAAATTCGACCCGGAAGGGTTTGCGACGAAGATCGCCGGAGAAGTGAAGGGATTTGACCCGCAGGCCTTCTTGAACGCGAAAGAGGTGAGGCGTCTTGATCTTTTTATCATTTACGCGCTGGCGTCGGCCTCAATGGCCCTGGAGGATTCAGGTCTCACAATCGACGGCGATCGCGCGGAGCGGACCGGAGTCATCATCGGATCCGGCATCGGTGGGCTTCTGACAATGGAAAAGGCCAAGGAGATCCTCACAGAGCAGGGACCCCGGAGGCTCTCGCCATTCACGATACCGGCGGTTCTGGCGAATCTCGCCGCCGGCCAGGTGTCGATCCGTTTCGGGGCGAAAGGGCCCATAAGCTGCACGGTCACGGCCTGTTCATCGGGAGCCAACGCCATCGGCGATTCATTCCGGCTGATAGCAGGAGGCCACGCCGACATAATGATCACCGGCGGAACCGAAGCAGCCGTCTGTCCCCTGACCGTCGCGGGCTTCAACGCCATGCGCGCGCTTTCCACCAGGAACGACGCACCCGAAAAGGCCAGCCGGCCTTTCGACAGGGATCGTGATGGGTTCGTTATCGGAGAAGGCTGCGGGATTCTCATCCTGGAAGAACTCTCCTGTGCCCTCGAGCGGGGAGCGAGGATTTATGCGGAGATCGCGGGACTGGGTGTCACGAGCGATGCCTTTCACATTGCGGCGCCGCCGCCGGGGCACGAGGGAGCGGCAAGGAGCATGCGTCTTGCCCTTCAGGAGGCATGTCTCAAGACAGACGAAATAGATTACATAAACACGCACGGGACATCCACGCCGCTCAACGACCTCTATGAAGTGCAGGCCATCAAGCAGGTATTCGGAGAAAAAGCCTCTTCTCTCGCCGTCAGTTCCACGAAGTCCATGACGGGACATCTCCTCGGGGCGGCGGGGGGATTGGAGGCCATAATCACCGTCAAGGCTATCGAAGAGGGCATTCTTCCGCCGACCATCAATCTGGAAAACCCCGACGATGGATGCGACCTCGATTTTGTGCAAAACGGTACACGCAGGAAAGAAATCCGCGCCGCCCTGTCAAACGCCTTCGGCTTCGGGGGAGTGAACGCGGTGCTGGCGTTCAAGAGATATGGATAATAGGCAAAGGGCGAAAGGCAAAGGGCTTGATGGCTGATTCTATTATAATCGGTGCCGATCATGCGGGATTTTCTCTGAAGGAAAGACTTAAGGATTTTCTGGCGGAAAGAGGTCTGGACGTGGTGGATGAGGGAACGTACAGCGATGAACCTGTTGATTATCCCGACTTCGGGCGGAAGGTGGCCGAGAGCGTGTCCTCGGGTAGAATGAAGCGGGGAATTCTGGTGTGCGGTTCCGGCATAGGCATGAGTATCACGGCGAACCGTTTCCCCGGCGTCCGGGGGGCCCTCTGCCTCGATGCGGAGGCGGCACGCCTGAGCAGGAAGCACAACGATTCCAATGTCCTAATCCTTGCGGGACGAAGAACGGACTATGAAACGGCTAAGGAGATCGTGACGGTCTGGCTGGAAACGGACTTCGAAGGCGGTCGGCATCAGAGGCGCCTCGACAAGATAGAGGCTATCGGAAGAGAAATCAGGAATTAGAAATAAATTTGGAATTTCACAGGCGGGGGACTTGTAAATGTCGATCTTGAGAAACTTTGATCCGGAGGTGGCCGAGGCCATTATTCTTGAGACGAAGAGGCAGGCGGGCAAGCTGGAACTCATTGCCTCGGAGAATTTCGTAAGCGAGGCCGTCCTCGAGGCCCAGGGATGCATCATGACCAACAAGTACGCTGAGGGTTATCCCGGAAAGCGGTACTACGGCGGGTGCGAGTTCGTGGACATCGTGGAGTCGCTTGCCATCGAGCGGGCGAAGAAACTCTTCGGGGCCGATCACGTTAACGTCCAGCCCCATTCGGGCACCCAGGCCAACATGGCGGTGTACTTCGCCGTGCTTCAGCCCGGCGACACTATACTCGGAATGAATCTCTCCCACGGGGGCCATCTCTCGCACGGAAGCCCCGCCAACTTTTCCGGCCGGCTTTACAACGTCGTGTTCTACGGCGTGGACCGGAGGACGGAGACAATTGATTTCAATGAGGTCGAATCTCAGGCGAAGCAGCACAAACCCAGGATCATCGTCGTGGGAGCAAGCGCATATCCCCGGACAATAGATTTCGGGCGCTTCCGGCAGATCGCCGATCAGGTCGGGGCGGTGATCATGGCGGACATCGCCCATATCGCCGGCCTCGTGGCCTGCGGCCTCCATCCCTCGCCGGTCCCAATCTGCGAATTTGTCACCACAACCACCCACAAGACACTGCGCGGTCCCCGAAGCGGTATGATCATGTGTAAGAGCGACTTCGCCAAGACCCTCGACAGCCGGGTCTTTCCGGGAAGCCAGGGCGGCCCGCTGATGCACATCATAGCCGCCAAGGCCGTTGCTCTGAAGGAGGCGCTGACCGACGACTTCAAGGTCTACCAGAACCAGATCGTAAAGAACGCCAGGGCGCTGGCCGAGACTCTGACCGCCGAGGGGTTCCGTCTCGTATCCGGCGGAACGGACAATCACCTGATGCTCGTGGACCTTACGGACAAGGGGATAACCGGAAGGGAAGCCCAGGAAACCCTGGACCTGGCGGGGATTACAGTGAACAAAAACGGTATCCCTTTTGATACGAAAGGCCCTATGGTGACGAGCGGCATCCGCATAGGGACGCCTGCTGTGACCACAAGGGGAATGAAAGAAGATGAGATGAGAACAATCGCCCGTCTCATCGCCCATGTTCTCAAGGACATCAGGGATGAAAAGCGCATCTCCGAGGTCCGTGAGCAGGTCGGCACCCTGTGCGAAAAATTTCCCCTGTACCGCCAAAGGATCGAAGCTTGGAAGTTGGGAAGATGAGAGGTTGAGACGAAAAACTCTGAGCCCGAAACTCGAAACTAGAAACTGAGACGTTATGGCCAAGACAATCAGCAATCAGCAGTACGAGCGGCCGAGCTGGGATGAGTATTTCATGGATATCGTCAGGCTGGTTTCGCGGCGGTCCACCTGTCTGAGACGGAGCGTCGGGGCCGTTCTCGTCAAGGACAAGAGGATCTTAGCCACGGGTTACAACGGAGCTCCGAGCGGGCTTCGCCACTGTGTCGAAGTAGGATGCCTCAGGGAGAAGATGAACATATCCTCTGGAGAGCGCCATGAGCTCTGCCGGGGACTGCACGCGGAGCAGAACGCGATCATACAGTCCGCTCTTCACGGCGTGAGCCTCAAGGGGGCGACCCTTTACAGCACGAATCATCCCTGTGTCATATGCGCGAAGATGATCATCAACGCGGGAATCGAGAGGGTCTATTACGGCGACGGGTACCGGGACCGGATGGCGGAAGAGATGCTCGCAGAGGCGGGGGTAAAGGTGATCCGATTATGAAATGTCCTTTCTGTGCAGGCGCGGAGAATAGAGTGATCGATTCGAGGATCAGCAAGGACGGCGACGCCATCCGCAGGAGGCGCGAGTGTGCCCGTTGCGGCAAGCGTTTCACGACCTATGAATACGTCGAAGAGGTCCTGCCCATGGTGGTGAAGAAGGACGGCCGCCGCGAGCCTTTCGATCGGAACAAAATTCTCATCGGCATCAAGAAGGCCTGCGAGAAAAGGCCCATAAGCGTTGATGTGATGGAAGAGACCGTGGAAGGGATCGAACAGGCCTGCAGGGAATATCAGGCGAAGGAAATTCCCTCCTCGGCTATAGGCGAGAAGGTGATGTCTGCGCTGCATGATCTCGATGAGGTGGCATATGTGCGTTTCGCCTCGGTATACCGGCAGTTCAGGGACGTGAATGAATTTCTGGAAGAACTGGAAGATCTGAAAAAGCGAAAGACGGAGAGCCGCAAGGCCGGCAGATAGCGGAAGAGAAAGAATGTTCACGGGCATCATTGAGAAGACGGGTATTGTCAGGAGAATGACCCGCAGGGGCGAGGACGCGCGCCTCGAAGTTGAGACCGGCCTTGACATGAGAGACGTACGCGTGGGCGACAGCATTTCCGTGAGCGGGGTGTGCCTGACCGTTGTTACCCTGACGGGGAGGGGCTTCGAGGCCGATGTGTCGGCGGAGACCCTTTCCAGGACGACACTTGGAGCTCTGAAGGCAGGAGACCCGGTTAATCTGGAGAAGTCCCTGCGGCTGAACGGTTTTCTCGGAGGTCATATTGTTCTCGGCCACGTGGATGGTCAGGGAAAAATAGTCGAGAAAAAGACGAAGGCGAATTCCATCCTTTTCGGCGTGGAGGTCGATGAGGTTCTCACGCGTTACATCGTCGAGAAAGGCTCCGTGGCAGTTGACGGAATCAGCCTTACAGTAAACGAGTGCAAAAGAAACAGGTTTTATGTTAATATCATCCCCCACACCGTCCGGGAAACGGCGCTGGGATTCAAGAAGACCGGCGATGCGGTGAATGTGGAGACGGACATCCTGGGAAAGTACGTTGAAAAGCTTCTCGGACGGGATAAGGACCCGAAAACCGGCGGACCCGGTAAGGGGCTGAATCTCGAATTCCTGGCGGAGCAGGGGTACCTCAAGTAAAAAACGAAGTTAAAAAGACGGGAAGATGCAAAGTTGAGTTTTTTCCGTCCCCATCTTTTTGACTTGTCATACTTTTATTGACTTCAAGCAGGTGGATTATGCCGATAAGTACAATCAAGGAAGCGATTGATGATATAAAAAAAGGCCGGATGGTCATTCTGGTCGATGACGAGGACCGCGAAAATGAGGGCGACCTCTGCATGGCGGCGGAGCACGTGACGCCGGAGGCGATAAATTTCATGGCGAAATACGGTCGCGGTCTCATCTGTCTGAGCCTTAGCAACGAGATCGCCGACAAGCTCGACCTGCCCCTCATGGTGAGGGACAACCGTTCCCGATTCGGCACGGCCTTCACTGTTTCCATCGAGGCGAGACGGGGCGTGACGACTGGGATCTCCGCGGCGGACAGAGCGACGACCATCCTGACGGCCGTGGCGGATGAGACGACGGCGGATGACCTTGTGAGTCCCGGGCACGTCTTTCCCATCCGCGCGCGCAAGGGCGGCGTTCTTGTGAGAACGGGTCAGACGGAGGGTTCCGTGGATCTGGCCCGGCTGGCGGGACTCAAGCCGGCAGGGGTAATCTGCGAGATAATGAAAGACGACGGCACGATGGCCAGGATGCCTGATCTAGAGGTCTTTGCCAGAGAGCATCACCTTAGGATCGTGACCATTGCCGACCTTATCGATTTCAGGCTGAAGACGGAACGGCTGGTCCGGAGGGCGGCGGCGGCCAAGCTGCCGACGCGTTACGGCGGTGAGTTCAAGATTATCGTCTATGAGAACGATGTGGACACAATGAAGCACGTCGCTCTGGTCAAGGGGGAGATCGATCCGGATGACGAGGTTCTCGTCCGGGTCCACTCGGAGTGCCTCACGGGTGATACCTTCGGATCGGAACGCTGTGACTGCGGCGATCAGCTTCACGCGGCAATGAGGATGGTGGAAGAGGAAGGCAAGGGCGTAATAGTCTATATGCATCAGGAAGGGCGGGGCATAGGCCTGGTGAACAAGATAAGGGCCTACGAACTTCAGGAGCATGGCCGCGATACAGTGGAGGCTAATATAGAACTGGGCTTCAAGGAAGATCTAAGGGACTACGGAATCGGCGCTCAGATACTCGTCGACCTCGGCGTGAGAAAGATGAGACTCATGACCAACAACCCGAAGAAGATAATAGGGCTTCAGGCATACGGGCTTTCCATCACCGAAAGAGTTCCTATAGAAATCGAGCCGACAGAGTCCAACCTACGATATCTGGAAACAAAGAAGAAGAAGATGGGGCATATACTGGAATTATAGGCAATGGGCAAAAGGCTCGAGGCACAAGGCAGGTAAAAAGAGTCGAGCATATTTATTACCTTTTGCCCTTAGCCTTTCGCCTTTGGCCAAATTAATGGAGGACTGGAGCATGCCGAAGGTCATCGAAGGAAAAATTGTCGCGCGGGGAATGAGGTTCGGGATTGTGGCGAGCCGCTTCAATGATTTCATCTGTGGAAGACTGATCGACGGGGCCGTGGATGCCCTGACCCGATCGGGAGCCGAGGAGAAGAACATTGACATTATCAAGGTGCCGGGCGCCTTCGAGATTCCGATCGCGGCGAAGAAACTCGCCAAGAGCGGGAAATACGACGCCGTAATCTGCCTCGGGGCGGTCATCAGGGGAGCAACGCCGCACTTCGAGTACATAAGCGCCGAGGTGTCGAAAGGGATTGCCCTCGTTGGCCTGGAAACTGAAATCCCCGTCGTCTTCGGCGTCATAACGACAGACACAATAGAGCAGGCGATAGAGCGGGCCGGTTCGAAGTCCGGTAACAAGGGATGGGACGCCGCCCTTTCGGCCATTGAAATGGTGGACCTATTCAAAAAAATATAACCGCGGCACCGGCCCAGTCCGACCGCCGTTTCAAGGGATGTGACATTCCCTCATAAAGGGACGTTCTTTCAGTCAGAGGATTATGGGTCACAGAAGGAAGGCGAGGGAAATCGCCTTACAGGTTCTTTACGAAATAGATGTTCTGCAGATCGGTCCCGATGAGGCTCTCGACCTTTTCTGGAATAATTTCGAAGCACCGGAAGAGGCCAGGGCCTTTTCTTCGGAGCTGGTGGAAGGGGCCACCCTGCATCAGGAGGAAATAGACGGCTTCATCGCGGCATGCTCCGATCACTGGTCACTGGACAGGATGTCTCGGGTGGATCGGAACATTCTGCGGATGGCGGTCTATGAACTTCTTTATTGCACGGATATCCCGCCGAAGGTGACCCTCAATGAAGCCATCGACCTCGGTAAGGAGTTCGGCTCGGAGAATTCGGGTTCCTTCATCAACGGCGTCCTGGATGCCCTCTACGCAAAGCTGAAAAATGAGGATGGCTTTAAGGATATCGACTGAATCCCTTGACGTACTCGATTGCGAAGGGATTGTCCTCACATTTTTCTCCGATGAAAAACCTCCGAGAGGCTCCTGCGGTTTCGCGGATTGGCGCCTGAACGGCCTCATATCAAGGAACATGAAAGAGGGCAGGATAACGGGAACCTTTCTTGAGAAGATTCTAATTCCATCTCAGCAGAGAGTTCCTTGCGGGAGGATTCTTCTTTTGGGGCTCGGAGAGAGCACCTCGCTTACCTACGATCAGATTTACACGGCAGGATATACAATAGCCGAGACCATCACGGGTATGGGGTGGCGCGAGATCGTCTTGGATGTTCCGGCGGGAGGCCGCTGTGGGCTCGACGTTCCGGTAATGACGGAAGCCCTGATCACCGGATACGTCGATTTCTGCAACGAGGATTTAAAGAGGTGTTCCATTCAGTTGACGGACCTTCTGGCCGATGCTTCCAGTGTGGATGATGTGCTGGCTGGAATGGAGCGTTTCAGGCGGAATACAGGAAAAACGATGAGCGTGGATGTTCACATTTAGAACACCCCACTGTCACCCTGAGCTTGTCGAAGGTTGGAGGGAGCGCCGCACCGCTAATGGGCAGGAAGGCTTTTACTTCAGAAAAGGATGGCGGAGAAGGAAATGAACGGAAAATATGACCCCCGGTCGGTCGAGGAAAAGTGGCAGCGTTTCTGGGAAGAGCGCAAGACGTTTAAAGTGACGGAAGATCCTCATAAGAAAAAGTATTACCTGCTCGAGATGTTTCCATATCCCTCGGGGAAGATCCACATCGGCCACGTGCGAAATTACACCATCGGCGACGTTGTTGCCCGCTTCAAGCGCATGAGAGGTTTCAATGTCCTCCATCCCATGGGATGGGACTCTTTCGGTATGCCTGCTGAGAATGCGGCAATCGAGAAAGGGGTCCATCCGGCCAGGTGGACGAACGAGAACATCGAGGAGATGAAAAGACAGCTCAAGCGCATGGGCTTCAGCTACGACTGGGACCGGGAAATTTCTACCTGCGAGCCATTCTATTACAAATGGGAACAGCTCTTCTTCCTCTGGATGTACGAGAAGGGCCTGGCATACAAAAAAGGTTCCTCCGTCAACTGGTGTCCCAAGTGCGCGACCGTCCTCGCCAACGAACAGGTGGAGCAGGGTCTTTGCTGGCGCTGTCACAGCGAAGTGGAGGAGAATTACCTGGAGCAGTGGTTCTTTCGGATCACCTATTACGTTGAGGATCTCCTGGAATACTGCGATCGGCTGGGGGACGGCTGGCCCGAGCGGGTCCTCACAATGCAGAAGAACTGGATCGGGAAGAGCTACGGTCTCGAAGTGGATTTTCCCATGGCGGACTCCGATGAGGTAATCAGAGTCTTCACGACCCGCCAGGACACCCTTTATGGCGCCACGTTCATGCTCATCGCCGCGGAGCATCCACTGGTCATGAAGCTTGCGAAGGGGAAACCCTGCGAGAGGGCGGCGATGGAGTTCGTGGAGAAGGTGAAGAAGCAGGACCGGATGATGCGGACATCCGACTATTATGAAAAGGAAGGCGTCTTCCTCGATGCTTACTGCCTGAATCCTCTCACGAATCAGAAGATGCCCATCTACGCCGCCAACTTCGTTCTTGCCGATTACGGGACGGGCTGTGTCATGGCCGTTCCCACCCATGATCAGAGAGATTTCGAATTCGCGAAAAAATACAATCTTCCCCTCATCGTCGTCATCCAAAACCCTGAGATGACCCTGGACGAGGAGACGATGGAGGAGGCATACGTGGATGAGGGCATCCTGGTGAACTCGGGGCCCTTCAACGGCATGAAAAACCTTGAAGCGCTCGATGCCATGGCGGATCACCTCGAAGCCATGGGGCGAGGCAAGCGGACTGTGCAGTACCGGCTGAGAGACTGGGGAATATCACGGCAGCGTTACTGGGGGGCGCCGATCCCAATCATTTATTGCGACAGGTGCGGCACTGTTCCGGTTCCAGAAAAGGATCTTCCTGTTGTTCTTCCCCTTGACGTAGAGATTACGGGCGAGGGCGGGTCGCCGCTTGCAAGGCATAGGGCCTTCGTTGAGACGAGCTGCCCCTCCTGCAAGGGGCCGGCGCGGAGAGAGACAGACACAATGGATACATTTGTGGAGTCATCCTGGTACTTTGACCGGTTCTGTTCGCCTCATCATGATGAGAAACCGGGGCTGGACCGGAATAAAATGGACTACTGGCTGCCCGTGGATCAATACATCGGCGGCATAGAGCACGCCATTCTCCATCTTCTTTATTCCCGGTTTTATACCAGGGTATTGAAGGACTTTGGGGTCCTCGGGATCAAAGAGCCCTTTGCCAACCTCCTTACACAGGGTATGGTCGTCAAGGAAACCATGCGCTGCAGAGAGCACGGCTACCTCTTCCCCCACGAGGTCCGGGAAGGGAAGTGCGTTCACTGTTCCAGAGAGGTCGTAATCGGCAAGACGGAGAAGATGTCCAAGTCCCTCAAGAACGTCATCGATCCCGACTACCTCATCGAAAAATACGGGGCCGACACAGCGCGGATGTTCTGCCTATTCGCCTCGCCCCCGGAAAAGGACCTGGAGTGGAGCGATCAGGGCGTTGAAGGTTCTTTCCGTTTCCTCGGCAGGGTCTGGCGGATTGTCACGGATTATCTCGATGACATCAGGAATGTCGAGTCATTTGCGGGAAAGGAGGAGCTTGAAGGAGAGCTCAAGGAACTGAGGCGAAAGACGCATCAGACGATCAAGAAGGTGACCGAGGATGTGGATGAAAGGTTTCACTTCAACACGGCCATCAGCGCCGTCATGGAACTTGTCAATGTCCTCTATCAGGTGAAGCGCCCTGCAGAGGGTGACGCGAAAGCCTTCTCCGTCATCAGGGAATCCCTCGAGACGGTGCTCATCCTGCTCGCCCCCTTTGTTCCCCACATCACGGAAGAACTCTGGGAAATGATGGGGAACAGGGACCAGCTAGTGGACAGGGCATGGCCTGATTATGATCCCGCCGTGGCCTCGGAGGAGGAGATCACGATCGTCGTTCAGGTTAACGGCAAGCTGCGTGGAAGGATAGTGGTTCCGGCGGACGAATCCGACGCGAAGATAAAGGAACTCGCCCTCGGTGACGAGAAGGTCAACAAATTCCTCGGGGGAAAGAAACCGCTCAAGGTGATTTACGTTCCGAAGAAGCTGGTGAATATAGTTGTAAAGTAGGCGAAAGGCGTCATGGCGTCTCGTGTCTATTGCAGTAGGAGCGTTCATTGATGCCGTGAAGCGTAAAGAGTAACTTCGCGCCCCCTCCCTTGGAGAGAGGGCTTAGCAGCAACATATCCCTCTCCCTTGATGGGAGAGGGTAAGGGTGAGGGTGAAGTTCGCAGCTTCTCATCTTCATAACTTCGGTCGTGTAAGGTAGAAAAGATGAAACACAAAAGATATATTGTCGCGGTAATTCTCTTGGCCGTAGCCCTGCTGGCGGGTTGCGGTTACCGCTTCTCGCCCGGCGGGGAGCATATCGACAAGAGCGTCCAGACGGTTTATGTGGAAAATTTTGCGAACCGGACGAGTGAGGCCAACGTCGAGAACATATTCCGCAACGCCTTCATCGATCAATTCAGGAAGAGCAGCCGCTTCAGGGTTGCGGAAAGAAGGGCGGAAGCCGATGCCGTCGTGACGGGTAGCATAAATAATATCTCAAGCTCTCATCTTTCATACTATTCGGCCGGTGTGGCCAGGGAAGATCGTGTCACGGCGGTCATGGAGATCGTCTTCGAGGAGCGGGCCAGCCGTAAGGTCATCTGGTCGAATACATCCTTCTCCTGGTACGGGGATTACGATGTAAGTTCAACCAACCCGGCTACCACTGACGCCAACAAGAGAAGCGCCCTGAGCAAGCTGGCCGATGACCTGGCTGACAGGGCGTTCAGGATGATGATGGCGGGGTTCTAATCAGGCTGTTGAAAAACGCCGGGGTTCCCCNANTNTGTCATTCCCTCCTTTTATCTAGTCGTTTCTGCTTCCTGTTTTGTCGCACCCGTTCCCTTTTAGCCAGACCCATCCCTGTCATGTCTCCCCGCTTTCTATTTTGTCATTCCCTCCTTTTATCTAGTCGTTTCTGCTTCCTGTTTTGTCGCACCCGTTCCCTTTTAGCCAGACCCATCCCTGTCATGTCATCCCCGCCTCCTAACATGTCATCCCCGCGAAGGCGGGGATCCATAAACTTATTGAAATGAAAAGACTATATTCCCGTTCCCCAATCAGGTCGAGGACGATTTTCACAAGAATGACAATGATGAATCGAAGAACAGTTCTTCGATAACTTGTTAAATGGAGAATAAAAGAGATTTCCAAAAGAAGAAACGGGGAGCGTTTACGCTCCCCGTTTTGTATGGGGGCTTGGTGTGTGTTATGCGAGGGCGTTTACCCTTCGCGTGAGTTTCGAGATCTTGCGGGAGGCCGTGTTTTTGTGAAAGACCTTCTTCGCCGCTGCCCTGTCGATGATGGATACGGCCTCAAGGAGGGTTTTCTTCGCCGCTTCTTTTTCCTTCATTTCCACGGCCTGTAAAACCTTCCGTGTCTTGGTCTTCACAAGCGATTTCACAGACATGTTTCTCAGTCTTCGCTTTTTGCTCTGCCGGTTTCTCTTTTCTGCCGATTTATGCGTCGCCAAACGCCTGTCCTCCTCATGGTCAATTTTTGAAGGTTGAGCTTCTACAACAGTTTATCCGTTCTGTCAACGGGAAAATAAATTATTTATATTGTCATTTCTTTAAATTGAATTGAGATTATCAATAAGGTCCCGTCTGCTTTGTTCCCTGGAATATACCGACCGCCTGTGCACCAGACGAGCTTATGGCCCAGACCCCGCCGATCGCCTGTCCGCCTGGTCCGTAAATAGAACCGTTCGTTTTGTGTGCTGGGTTAGTCCCAGCCGTGATGGAAACCGATCCACCCGATATAGTGAACTGGCTGGAACTTCCAACGAAAGATCCTTGCGCTCCGGTTATGGAAGCTGATTTTCCATAGGTGGCATTTTCAACAGACATGTTGAAATTGGTAATCGGGTAAGCTTGCGGTCCAGGATTGAAATCCACGTAGGCACTGAATGTTCCCGTCATGTCAATGCCGCCACCACGGTTGTATTTCCAGTATGTTCCGTAGGCATTGCCACTATATGTTCCCGTGACTGAAGCCGCCTTAAGCGCAGCCATCTGGGCATCTGTGGTCTGGGTTCCGTGAATGTAATAACCTAGGGTATTTCTGTCAGAGGGATCAAGGTTTTGAGTGTCGTATGAGTAATTGCCTGACCCAATCAACATGGTACCAGGCTGTATCCAGGAACCCCATTCCATGTATTCGTTGGACCCGATACTTGTGTGTGTGACGGTACTGCTTCCCGTCCAGGTAGCAGGAGTGGTGCCACCGGTGTAAATTGTTACCTTTTTAATTGTCGGTTCCTGATAGTTGCTGCTTCCGTCAGCGGTTATGGAATGGGCATTCGGGTCTTCCGGATCTTCGAAAGGATCTTTACCTGATATGGATGAGGATTGGAAATCCTGTATCGTGGTACTCATTGAAAAGTTTTTAAAGCAGGGGCCGTCACAATTGAAAAAAAGCATCCCTACAAAGTAGCCGAGATGCTGCTTTTTCCCCACGAAGATTCTCGTGGCCCCGGCGCTGGAAGTTGCCATTCCCCAGGCCCCGCCCATGTACTGGGCCGAACTGCCGTAGAGGGAACCGTAGGCCATTTGATAGGTGGGGGTCGTTCCGTTGAGATCCCATGTCCCGCCAGTGAGGCTGAAATGGGCATCGGAACCGATGGTTCCCGTTGCCCCGCTGATGGAGGCATAATAGAGCTCGCTGTATGAAACCGAAAGGTTAAAGTCACTGATGGCGCCAGTGCCGAGATTCACGTCGCTGCTGAAGCTCCCGGTCATGTACGTCCCACCGGAGGAAGACCAGTAGGTGCCGTATGCATTGCCGCTGTAGTGGAACGCTCCCGTCAGGCTCGAAACATTCTGGGTGCTGGGTCCTTGGACCCACCAGCCTCTGTTGTCTATAGCGTAGTTTGACCCGTCCACTGTGAAGGCATCGGGCATGGTCCAGTAACCCCATTCCATTTTATAGTTTTCGAGGGCGACTTCATTGATTGTGGTGTGACTTATGAGATTGCTTGTCCCAAGGTCTCCGGAGTTCTTCGTACCTGAATCAAACATCACCCACTTTGCGTAGTCTCCTGCTTCCGTCCATTTCTCGGTATCCACACGGATGTAATCCTTGGTCACATCCTTTGCGCCCCGAGCCCATATCCTGGTGTCAAAGTTCTGTCGGTTCTTGCTGACAAAGATCTCGGCAAGCGATGAGCCTGTTTGGTTTGTGAGCATGCCGGAGACATAGCCCACCTGGCTTCCGCTCGCGTTCGTCCCGGGGTCAGAGACTGGATCCGAGGCCCCGGAGGAGGCGTCTTTTGTCGTCTGGTCCTGGGCGATTGTGCTCGTGTCAGGCGGTGGTGTCGTGGTTGTGTCTCCGCCGGCAGTAGTCGTGGTTGTGCTCGTCGTCGAACCGGTTGTCGTGGTTCCCGAGCTTGACGTCCCGCCGTTTCCGCCGGGTGCGCTCGTGTCCGCGCTGAACTGCTGTGCCACGTCCTGAGGCGTCTGGAACGTGGCGCCCAGTCCCGTCCCTCCTGCGTTGAGTCCCTGACCCGCACCGAGTGATGTGGTCTGACCCGTGACAGTCGATGTGACCTGTATCTGGCCTTCGAAGGCGTAAACGTTGGTCTGGAAATTCGGCTGGTTCGACTGAGCCAGATGACGGAATCCTATGTCTGAGAGGTCAGCGACGAGAATCGGCAGGGAGGCGGTCGGTTTGCCGTCGAGCTCGACTATCTCCACGCCCCACTTCGTCCCCCGCACGCCCACAACGGCCGTGGGGGTTTCCACCGTCATGGCGGCACCCTTGTATCGGAGAAGCTTCAGGGCGTAGAACATGGCCTTTCCGTTGCCCATCTTCAGGGTCGAACTTTTCGTTCCCCGGCTCTTGTCGAGGTGGAAGCCGCTTATTGCGATCTTCGTTCCCTCGCCCATCGTGACCACGTCTTCACCGTTGAGCCTTAACCGGCACCGGGATCCCTTGAGGGTGTAAATCGTGTCCTTCTCGTAAAGCCTGTCTCCGGTCGCACTGAAATAGGCTTCCTTCAAGCCTTCCCGGGCGACGATCACGTGTCCGACCACGGACTGGATGACACCGGCTGGCTTTCCGGTCGAGGGGATGAAGGCGTTCTTAACCCGTACTCCCTTCAGATCCCGGGGAAGTTCCCCGGCACCCTGGCCGCGTTCCCCGGCGGCGTAAAGAGCGGCCGGGAAAAGGAAGGCTGTTCCCGTCCAGAGGAAAGCGGCGATCAGCGCAATGATGATGCTCCGGTATTTCATGGCTTTTCTCCTTAAGAAGCCCTTTAGAAATAGAATCCCACACTCAGCGTGTAGGTTGTCTTGTCGAAGTCATACAATTCCGCGTTTGAGCTGTTGACTATATGGTTTACCGCGAAAGACGCAAAAAAGTGCTTTTTTATCTCCTGACTCAGGACTGCCGTGTAGGTGCTGCGGCGGTCCGCCCTGGCGTCGGGATAGAGAAGCGGGGCGTCCTTGTAGTCCTTGTCTGCGAACTGATATCTCAGGAAGAGATCGGTCTTTGTCGGGAACCGCGTGAAATAGGACATGGTGAAGTATTTCGCCGAGTAGGTATAGCGCCTTGCGCCTGCAGAGAGATCCTCGTAGCCGACCGCGAAGGAGATGATGTGGCGGCGATTGTCGAGATAAATGTTCGGATTGAGTTCATAGCGCCGGGTGGTATTGTCCAGGAGGCCGTTTTTCGCCGTATCGTAAAAGCTCTCCGTGCTGAAGCTGTACTGAGCCTTCAGACTGAGATTGGGATTGAAGTAGTGCTCGAAGCTCGGGTCGATGTGAAAGATATAGGAGAGGCGATCGCTGCCATAGGTCTGGTCGGATATGCCGAAGGGAATCTTGAGAATGTCCTCTCTGCCCACCCACCACGGACCGGTGGTTGCGTCGATGAGCATGTAATTGAATTTTCCGTGGCTGAAGTAAACACTGCTGTAAATGTCGGCCGTGGTGTTCCACATGAAGTTCTGTCTCTCTCCGATATCATAGAGGACGCTGCCGGAGAGGTTGGTGATGGATGCCCAGTCGCGGACTTTACCGGCTTCGGTATCGAGTGTGAGCGTTCCCCCGGTCACATTGAGTTCTTTTTTGTCCGGACCGCTCGAGATATTGGTGTCCCACTGGATTCCCTGGGAGAAACGGATGTTCGCGAAAACCTTTCTTGTCCTCTCGTCGATGGCGGCGAGGAGCTTTTCAATATTGTTGAGAACCTCCTGGGGAGGTTTAGAGGCCTTCACGGTCTCCAGCTCTTTTCTCGCTTCACTGTACTGCCCGAGTTCAAAGTAGGTCGCCGCGAGTTCCAGCCTTACCCTGGCGAGAGTGGGATCCACGGCGAGCATCTTCTGGAACCTGTCAATGGCAAGCTTGAGATTCCCCGTTTTCATTGCGCTCGTGCCGACCCACCACAGCACATCCATGGTCTCAACCCTGGATGCGATCTGGTTGAAGATGGGAAGGGCCTGGCCGTACTGTCCGTCGTAATATAGCGTCAGGGCCTCGGCCAGCCGGTCCTCCAGTTTGTCAAGCTCGCCCGGTGAAAGCTTTTCAAGCTGGCGGCGGTCGTGATCGGAAGAAGCGGCGCTTTCAGCCGCGACCGAGCCCCGGTCCTGCTGTGCCCGGCAGGGCGAGAAGCCGGTCAGAAGAATCAGGAGAAAGATAAAACAAAGATATGCGCTTGCACGGAATATCTTTTTGGGAACGGAAGATACAGCAAGGCGGAAATTGTCTTCAATTTGAGAGTTCATGATCCGGCCTCAGGGGAGATTTGTGAGTGTCAGGCGCTATGAAAAAACCGTGTAAAAACTATCATTCCCATATTCGGCTGTCAAGGAATATACTGGAACGGGTAACGTCAATATTTTTCCATTTCACCTATCTTTCGGCAAATGATATAGAAAATATAAAGTTCGTTTTATACTGTTAACTATTAACTACTGTTCCCTGCTTTGCAATGACCGAGGATGAATTTTTAGAGGCCCTTTTCAAGCGTTTGCCGGTTTCACCGGCGGAGCTGGTGATTCCGCCGGGGGATGATTGTGCGGCACTGCGCATCGGCCGGGGCCGGCTGCTCCTCGTTGCGGTCGATCAGGTTGTCGGGGGAAGGCACTATCTCCGCGAGGGGAGGAAAGCCGCGAAAGCGCAGGCAGTTGGCAGGAAACTTCTGGCGCGGAACCTGAGCGACATAGCCGCAATGGGCGGCCGGCCGCTTTACTGTCTCGTGGCATCGGCCTTCGGTCCCCGCCGCGACGAGGCGTGGCTTCGAAGGTTTTTTGATGGCATTCTCAGTCTGGCGCGGGAATTCGGGGTTCACATGATCGGAGGAGACCTTGCCGTCACGCTGGCCGACGACACCGCAAGCCTTGTCATCCTCGGCGAGGTTTCTGAGAGAAATGTTGTCCGCAGGTCGGGCGCGCGTCCGGGTGATTTTCTATTCGCCACCGGGTGCTTCGGGCGTGCCGTAGCTTCCGGACATCATCTCGTCTTCCGGCCGCGATGCCGGGAGGGCGAGTGGCTGGCCTCGACGGGTTACGCCCGGGCGATGATAGATGTAAGCGACGGATTGCTTCTTGATGCCCGCCGCCTCTGCCGTTCTTCGGGGACGGGTCTCATATTAGACACGAAATGCATTCCCCTCCGAGGCTCCAGGACATCCCTGCGGGAGGCCCTTACTGAGGGGGAAGATTATGAGCTCATCTTTGCTGTGTCAAAAAAAAGGGCGAAGAAAATTCTCAATGAGTGGCCGTTCAGAGAGACTCCCCTGACGATAATCGGCGAATTCACCGCCTCCGCCGCACCGTCCGTCGTTGATTCAGCGGGAAACCCTCTTTCTTATGACGGCGCAGGCGGCTTCGATCACTTCGTATCGACCGGCGGGGGAAGAGGAGAAGAATGAGTCTCCTGAGAGGGTTTCCCGGTGCCCGCGACCTCTATCTGATTTAGGGGAGGCGAGACGAGCTCGCTCGCCACGACCACTCTGTCGGTTTCCTTCCCATCGGTGATAGTTATGCGGTAAGTGATTTTTTCCTGTCCTTCCCGGCCGGCCTGAATGACCTTGATAATACCGGCGGGCAGGGATTCATCTGATTTCTGCTCTTTCTGGAAGGGAATGGGAACGACCTCGGTCACCGTGCGCTGCACGATCCGGGGCGCCGTTCCGACCCGCTCGATGTGTGGCCTCGGAGAAGAAAGCACCTCTCTTCCCAGCACGGTTCTCTCCACCTCGACTCCGTTCATTTCTCTTATCCTGAAGGTGACCCGCTCCCGGCCGTGGCGGCCCTGCTGGACAACCTTCACGACTCCCTTCTGCAGGGTGTCATCCGGCTGGCGGATTTTCTGGAACGGCACCATTCTGAGCTCCGTTATGACCCTTTCTTCCCCCTGAGGAGGAGCCGGTTTTTCCTTCTGCTGCGCCTCAGGAATCTTTTCGGTGGCGGGTGCGGAAACTTCGCTGCCTGCGGGGGGCTGCGCGTTACCGGCGGATGGTGTCCCTAGCCAGAGAAGCAACGAAATACAGATAAGCAGGAACGGTAAAGTGAAGGGCTGAACCTTTGGGAGACACTTCGCTCTCATGATATCCCTCCTTTTCTTTCTCTGTGTTCTCTGCGGTCTCTGTGAGAGGCCGGTTTTTCTGATTCTATTACCCCCGAAGGCTCAAAATAATCAAGAAAATTTGTATTTTGGCCTGACAATTCACTGTTTACTTGACCGGTGAGATGCGTTAGGATGACCACGATTCCGGGGAAATAAAAGAAGAAAAAAGGAAAACTGAACACAGTTTAATACATCCATGCGCAGAATCGGCATAATCGCGGCGGTCGCCGCATTCCTCTTGCTTCTGTTCTTTGTCCGGCATGTCACAAGGGAAGAGGTGTCCGATCCTCTTATCGATCAACTCCGCCTCAGGCTGGAGAGCGATAGAGAGTTATCCGCAAGAGATAAACGGACGGGCGGGCTCCATGAGCCGCTTCTCATCAGGGCTGTTTATTCCGAACGCAATTTCCGGCCGCTCTGGTCGTCGCCCGAAGGCCCGATGCCCCGCGCGGCGTCTTTCGCGAAGATCATCGCGACGGTTGAGAGCGACGGTCTGAACCCTGAAGACTATCATCTGTCAAGAATCGAGCCTTTTCTTTCCGGCGAAGGGAAAACCGGCAAGCGTTTGAATCCCGAAGAGCGTCTCGAACTGGAACTTCTTCTTAGCGATGCATTCATCCATTACAGCAGGCACCTCATGAACGGGAGGGTGGATCCGCGGGTTCTATATGAGGACTGGTTCCACCTGCCGAGAGAGGAGAGAGACGAAGGCATGATTCTCTCGGCCCTCAGCGCAAGGGACGTGGAGAAGGCCCTGGAGGTTTTCAGGCCATCCGATGCGACATACAGGAAGCTGCGGGCCGGCCTTGCGCTTTATTCCGACTTGCAAAGGCAAGGTGGCTGGCCTTTAGTTCCCGATGGAGAGAAAATCAAGGCGGGCGAGCGCGACAGCCGGATGCCTTTGCTGAGAAAACGACTGATCATGTCGGGCGATCTTTCTGCATCCGCGGCCGGCGAAGGAGACCTGTTCGATTCGGAGCTAGAGCAGGCCCTGCGGCTGTTTCAGCACCGGCACGGCCTGCTTGTGGACGGAGTCCTGGGCGGCCGGACGGTCGCGGAGCTGAATGTACCAGTGGAGAAAAGGATTCAGCAGATAAAGCTCAATATGGAGCGCCTGCGCTGGCTGCCCAGGAATCTCGGAGAACTTTACATACTGGTCAATGTGGCGGGATTCAGCCTCGAGGTGATGGAGAAGGGTGAGCCGGTCCTCGATATGAAAATCATAGTCGGGAAGGATGAGGAGGATCAGCAGACCTTTCTCTTCGCGGGTCGGATGACTTACCTGGAACTGAACCCTTACTGGAATGTACCCGAGAGCATCGCCGTCGAGGAATTGATCCCGAAGCTCAGGAAGAACCCGCATTACCTGGCGGCGCAGGGTATGAGAATACTGGACAGCTGGAGTGAGAATGCAAAGGAAATCAATCCGGCGACCATAGACTGGGAATCGGTTGATCCAGAGAAGTTCAGGTACCGCTTCCGCCAGGACCCTGGACCGAAAAACCCTCTCGGACGCATCAAGTTTATGTTCATTAACGAGTTCAACATATATCTCCATGACACGCCGTCCCGCACTCTGTTCGAGAGGACAAGAAGGACCTTCAGCCACGGCTGCATCCGCATAGAAAAACCCATCGAGCTCGCCGCTTACCTCCTGCGGGGTGAAATGGGATGGTCGAAGGAAACAATCCTTGCGGAGATCGCGAAGAAGAAGAGACAGGTAATAAAACTGCCGAAACCCGTACCTGTTTATATTTTTTACATGACGGCGTGGGCGGACAGGGACGGGTTTCTTCATTTTCGGAGGGATATCTACAGGAGAGACAGGGCGCTTGAAAAAGCGATGGGCGAGGCGTCCTGATATTTTAGAGCCTTTGATGTTATCGGCATTATCATTGCGTCCGTTCTTGACAAAAGTAAAAAAGTGCGTTTTAAAGCAGCATTCAAAATATGGGTGATCCCGAGGATAAAATTAATCAGGCCGGAAAAGTCCGACGATGAAAACAATCAGGTCTTATCAGACTCCACAGCTGAATAAATATCCTTCCAGGTATATTTACCTGAAGCACTCCCACCTCAAAATAGGGATCGCAGTTCTCGCCTGTCTTATTCTGATTATTTCAGGTTTATTTTACGCTCTTGTTCGAGAGGGGGCCAGGAACAAAAAGCTGATGAGCGTGATGACCGAGGCGAACAGGAGACTGGAGCAGGTCAACAAATCCCTGGGAGACAGAGACATCCAGAAGGCGTTCGGCGATCTCCATGCGGCACAGAAACAGATGGTCGCCATGCTGACACCATCCGCGGAGAAAGCGTCTGTAAAAGAGACAACGGCCGCGAAACAGACCGCTCAGACAAAAGCCGTTGCGGTGCAGGCTGAAGGGAGACTTCCGGATCTGAGCAGGGAAATTCCGTATCCGCTTCTCGTTGCGGGCGAGGCGGATAATATGCTGCTCTGCGAGAAGGAAACCACGACCCTCTATGTATTCCGCAAAACCGGCGGGAAGCTGACGCTTGTTAAGGCCTATCCATGCCTGATAGGGGCGAACCAGAGGGAAAAGAGAAAGGGCGGAGATCTGGCGACGCCGGTGGGTGTTTATTTCTTCCAGAGATTCATTCCAGGAAAAAATCTTGCGGAAAATTACGGCTACGGAGCGTTTGTTCTCAATTATCCCAATCTTCTTGACCGAAGGGAGGGAAAGGACGGGGCGGGCATATGGCTTCACGGCCACAGCGCGGGTAAAAGCCTCGGCGAGGATGTCTTGAATACGAAGGGATGCATCGTAGTGGGCAACGACGCACTCAGAGAGATGAGCGAATATCTCAAACCGACCGGCACGGCGATAGCCATCGTCAACAAGCTTACTTTCATGAAGGCGGAGAACCATGAGGCACTGTCGAAGGAACTGACGGCGTTTATAGAATCCTGGAGAAAGGCCTGGGAGAGTCGCAGTGTCGAGAAATACATGAGCCATTACGCGCGGGATTTTGCGAGCGCTGACGGTATGAACTACCAGGCCTTCAAGAAACACAAGGAAAAGGTAAACAGGGGAAAATCGTTTATTCGCGTAGCCGCCGACGATCTGGCGATCCTTCTCCCTCAGGACGGCGAAGGCAGATTCGCCGTTGCGAGATTTTATCAGCGATACCAGTCAAGCAATTTCAAGACTGAATCTTACAAGATTCTTTACCTGAGGAAAGGGCAGGGGGGATGGCAAATCATAGGCGAATCCTCATTCTGACCCTCTCGGCGCTGGCCGTCGTCTATCTATTCTTTGCCCTTCGGCAGATTCTCGAACCAAGAGATATTGTGACGGAACTCGATCTGAAGCCTGACCGCCGCGTGCATAAATATTTCGAGGGGACCGGGCAGGACCTCAATGTCTATCGTCTCTCGGGGCGGGAGAAAGGCCCGACGCTGCTCATAATCGGCGGGATTCATGGAGATGAAGCGGCGGGTTATCTCGCGGCAGACCGCTACACCGGAATCAAGTTGATCAGAGGAAATCTCATCATCGTTCCCCGGTTGAACCGTACGGCCATCGAGAAAGGCAAGAGGCATGGAATCGACGGCGACATGAACCGCCTCTTTCATCTTCCCGACGACAGTGATTCGCTCAGGGATTCGAAGGTCGTGAATCTGGCGAAATCGCTCATCAGAGAAGCAGACTGTGTTCTCAACCTTCACCAGGCTGATGGCTTTTATTCTCCCAGATGGGTTTCACGGAAGCGCAACCCTTTCAAATGGGGACAGTGCAATGTCATTGACGCGCCTTCCTTCGATCTTCCCAACGGCGAGAAGCTGGAACTGGAGCGGTTTGCCAGGGCGGTTGCGGAAAAAACAAACGGAAAAATCGGGGACAGACGTTTTCATTTTCAGGTGAACAACACCAACACGGCGGAGAGCGGCTCGCGTCACAAGGAGCAGCGGATGTCACTGACCTACTATGCCCTGTCGAGACAGCACAAGCTGGCCCTGGGGCTCGAGGCCACGAAAAACTGCTCCCTTCCACAGGCGGTCTCTTTTCTCACTATCGTGATCAACTCAGTCATGGAGGAGATGGGAATAACCGCGGCTGACATTCCGTCTGAATCGCTTTCCGTCATCAGCAGCGAGGTGGCCGGTAGCCGTCCTGTGTAGGAAGAGGTTTGCCGGTTGTGGCTTTGTTATATGGATTTTGCGGGAGAGGAGAGGATACCGGTTCGAAAGGAGGCGGAAATATGACGGAGAAGACGGACAGAAAAATGTCCCGTACGCAGAAAAAAGAGCTGGAGCGGGCTGAGAACCGCCGGCACTGGCTTAAGGAGGAGGAGAAGATATATGCGTTGTGGGAGAGGGCCTATAATCCGGGAGGCGAGGCGCAGAACGAACGCCTGGCGAAGCAGGGCAAGAAGCCGCCGCGGCAGCTCATACGGCAGCTTATCGATCCCGGAACGGAATTTTTCGAACTGAGCCGGGGAGCTGGTTTCGGGATAGGATATGAGGGTGTCGAGGACGTTCCGTCGGCGGGGCTGGTTACGGGAATAGGCAAGATTCACGGCAACTGGGTGATGATCCTGGCCAATGACAGCCGGGTGACCGCGGGCGCCTATTACCCCATCAGCTGCAAGAAACACCTTAGGGCCCAGGAGATAGCCGAAAAGTGCGGACTCAATTTCGTTTACATCGCCGACTCGGCCGGTGCCTACCTTCCGCTGCAGGACAGGATTTTCCCGGGAAGGAATCAGTTCGGCCATTTCTTCTACAACATGTGCCGGATGTCGGCGAAGGGTCTCAAGCAATACACTCTGAGCACAGGGGGCAACACTGCCGGAGGCGCCTATATCGTTTATCTTGCCTGCGAGTCCGTCATGATCGACGGCATGTCCTATTCCTTTCTCGGAGGACCGCCCATGGTGGAGTCCGCCATAGGCGAGAAAGTCAGCATGGAGGACCTGGGCGGGGCGAGAGTCCATACCCAGATTTCAGGCGGTGCCGATCATTTCGTGAAATCACAGGATGAGGGCATCGAGAAGCTCCGGGAGCTACTGGCCTTCGACCCGAAACAGACCCTTTACATCGACCGGCGGAGGCCGGCGGATCCGAAGGTCCCAGCCGATCATCTCTACGAGGTCCTTCCGAAGGAGACGTCGAAAGGAATCAATGTCCGGGAGGTGCTTGCCTGTATAGCCGACGACAGCTATTTCAGCGAATACAAGCGCAACTACAACCCCGGGCGGGGCGACAACATCGTCTGTGGCAAGATCTTCCTCAAGGGGATTCCCGTGGGCGTAATCGCAAGCAACAACAATGGTGTCATCTTCGTGGATTCGGCCCGCAAAGCCATAGAGTGGGTCATCCGCTGCTGCACCATGAAGATTCCCATTCTTTACATCCAGAACTCGCCGGGCTACATGGTCGGCACGGCCGAGGAATACGCGGGCATCGGCAAGTACGGCTCGGGCATGGTGAGGGCCTGCGCATGCGCGGAGGTTCCCCGAATCCAGTGGGTGATAGGGCCGGACCACGGGGCTGCTAATTTCGGCATGTGTGGGCGGACCTTCGATCCGCTGTTCATTTTTGCAACAATGCGGGCACGCACCTCGGTGATGTCGGGGGAAACGGCCGGGTTCATTCTCACGAGCCTCGAGCGGGTCAACCGGAAGAAAAGGGGTGAGCCGATGGACGAGGAGGCGGCGAAGGCATTCCGCCAGATGATGATTGACAAGTATAACCGCGAGGCACATCCCTTCTACATGGAGGCGCGCCTTTTCAACGACGGGACGCTGCCGCTCAAGGACTGCCGGGACGCACTGGCCCTGGGCTTCGAGGTCTCTCTCCTGCAGCCGGTCAGGGAATCGAATTTCGGCAATTTCAAGTTCTAGCGGGTTGACTGTCCGGGTGAAGAGACTGTGCAGTGATAGAGGGAAAAGCCTTTAACGACGTCATCTTTGCCTTCTATAAAAAGCCCTTTAAAAATAGAATCCCACACTCAGCGTGCAGGTTGTCTTGTCGAAGCCATACAATTCCGCGTTTGAGCTGGTGACTATATGGTCGACCGCTTTGTCATCCCCGCCATCTATTTTGTGATGACCCCGCCTTCCATTTTATCATCCCCGCCATCTATTTTGTGATGACCCCACCTTCCATTTTTGTCATCCCCGCTTTCTATTTTGTCATCCCCGCTTTCTATTTTGTCATCCCCGCTTTCTATTTTGTCATCCCCGCGAAGGCGGGGATCCAATAGTCACTGAAAGGACTTGATTCCCCCCGACAAATCCGGGGCAGGCTCTTCGTCGTCGCGCTTTGCCTGCAAAGAGTAACTATATTATGATTATTATATCGTGTAGAAGACGGATGGTATTCGACGAGCTCAGCATGCCGGGGGATTGGATGAAATCACCGTGGACCACTGGAAGGGTTTATTTAGAAAAGTTTTTCTACAATGGGCCGATCGGCTTCGGAGAAGTCGTATCGGCCCAGTTCTTCGACGGGGACCCAGCGAACCTCCTCGTGTTCCCTGACAGACCATTCATCGGAAAGGCACACCGCCCGGTAGGCCAGAAGTTCGATCGAGGCGTGGGGGTAAGTGAACCTGCTTGATCCGATGAATTCCCTCACCTCGATATTCATACCGAATTCCTCCTCAAGTTCCCTGCGGAGACCCTCTTCAGGCGTCTCTCCCGGTTCCAGCTTTCCGCCTGGAAATTCCCATTTGTTTTCCAGGTGGTCTCCCTTTTTCCTCCGGGCGATGAGAATCTTTCCGTCCTTTTCGATTACCGCCGCAGTTACTTGCCGCATTTTCTGTGATTCGCCTTTCATCGTTTCTGGAATGTTATTAACATAACCCGTACCTGAAACAAAGGTCAAACAGTCGGTCAACATTCTCGCCTGTTATGTTTCATCACTGAGAACTCGAAACTACAAACTCGAAACTTTTTCTTATAATTTGTTGCATGATGCAAAAGGGTAGGATATGTAAGTCCCAAAACCGAGGCCGGTTGAGGAAGGAGTTTGTATTAAGGATGGGCACCAGGGACGAAAAATTCGAGTTGGCGGAACGATACATTAAAGAGGGTCGCTTTTCCGAAGCGATCATTCTCTATGAACAGATGGTCGATCTCAATCCCGACGAGGATTCCCTGCGCCTGAGGCTTGCATGGGCATACCGTGACAGCGGACGGCTGAACGATGCGATAAGGGTTTTCGAAGTTCTTCTTGAAAAAGAACTCGGGAGGAAGGTTTTCACCGGTTTCGCCTTCGACGAGCTGGTGAAGATATTCAAGGAAGAAAAAAAGTATGACCGGATGATCCTGATCTGCGAAAGGGCCGTCGATGCCCAGCCCGATGACGTGAGCCTCCTTTTTACACTGGGTGATGCCTATCTGCTCGGCGGGCTCCCTGAAAAGGCCATCGACGTCTTCAAGAAGATTATCGTGATGGAACCCGATGCCTCCGCATCCCACCTCGGCCTTGGAAACGCCCATATAGCGACGGGCGATTATGAAAGCGCCGAGAGGGCATACGAGGATGCAATTTCGATAGATCCTCCCGACGCCGACGTGTACTACAACAGGCTCGGCATGACCTATCTGCGCACCGGCGAATACGCCAGGGCCGGCGCGGCATTTGATAAAGCAATAGAACGCAGGGCTGATGAACCTCTCTATCACTGTAACCGGGGAGATGTCTGGGTTATGGAAGGCAGGCTCGAGGATGCCGCGGCCTCATACGAGAAGGCCGCAGCCCTGAATCCGGAATCGCGCGGTGCATATCTAAACCGCCTCGGGAACACGCTTTACCGCGAGAAGTGGTACCTTCAGGCGATCGATACATTTCGGGAGGCAATAGCGGAAGAGCCTCTCAACCCCTTCTATCATCTTCATCTGGCCCGCTCGTACGAGGCGGCCGGTTTTCCCGAAGAGGCGGCCAAGGCCGACGAGAAGGCGCGGGCTCTTCGCTGACCGCGGTGTGTTCTAACCCTTCCCGGCCTTGATCATGGCCTCCCTGAAAACTCTGTAGAAAGCCTTGTTGTCCGTCGTGCCGCGTTTGATGATCGTCGCGGCGTCGTCGAGGTTCTTTACATTGATGATAATATTGACGCTCTTGTTGAAAGCGGCCATGTTGTCCATTGTCCGGAAGCGATCGCTCACCAGGGCCACAAACATCTGACGTCGAACACTCATGTTGAGGCCCTGCAGGTAGGACAGGATGTCGTTGGTATCAGGGTTCTGCGTGTCGAAATTCTCGTTGAGCACGACCAGATCGTAGACATGGAAACGCATCTTCTTGAGAGCATCCCGGGCCGAAGAGGCCTCCGTGATCTGGTAGCCGAGGGTCCGGAGCGCGCCGCTTATTTTCTCCATGGCCTCCGTGTCCGACTCACACACCAGCGCCGTTTCCCCGTCCTCTTCCACGAAATCGAAGGGCCTGTCCGCGGCATCGTATATGTCCGATGCGACTTCGCTCAATAGGTTCTTTTCATCTTCCATCTGTGATTCTCCTCATGATCGGCTTTCATCTCCGCTTTCCGTAATCCCTGTCAACTTCGAGTTTGCCTATGTCCGTCGTGGCCTGACCGCGGGCGCTCTTGACGGCGTCTATGCCTCGGCCGACGATGCCCTTGTTCGAGGCATAGGCCTTGGCCGTTTCTTCGCTGACCAGGCCCTGTTTGTAAAGCTCCACGATGTAATCGTCGAAGGTGATCATGCCGAAGGCTTTGCTAGCCTGGATGATCTCGTAGAATGTTTTCCCCTCCGATTCCCCGTTGAGAATCGTATCCTTGACCCGGAGGTTGGTCCCCATGATCTCAAAGGCGGCGACACGCCCCCCGCCCTCCTTCGGCAGGAGCCTCTGGCAGACGATCCAGCGGAGCGTGTCGGCGAGACGTATACGGACCTGGTTTTCTTCTTCCGTTGAGAACATTCCCAGGATGCGGTTTATGGTCTGACCGGCGTCCACCGTGTGCAGGGTGCTCATGACGAGATGGCCCGTCTCCGCCGCGCTGAGACCTATCTCCACGGTCTCGCGGTCCCGCATCTCGCCGACGAGTATGACCTTCGGCGCCTGCCTCAGGGCCGCCCTCAGCCCGTTGGCGAAGGTATCGAAATCCGTCCCCATCTCCCGCTGATTGAAGGTTGCTTTATTGTGGGTATGCCTGAATTCCACCGGGTCCTCGAGGGTGATGATGTGAACGGCCTTCTTAGCGTTTATCTCGTTCAGGATGGCCGCGAGCGATGTCGACTTTCCGCTTCCGGTGGCGCCCGTCACGAGGACGATGCCGTTTTTCTCCTCGGCGATTTTCAGGAATACCTCGGGCAGATTCATGTCCTTGCAGGTGGGGATAGTGGTTTCGAGTTTTCTAAGAACCACGGAATAATTTCCCTGCTGGGCGAAGATATTGACCCTGAAACGGGCCTTTCCCGGCAGCTCGTATGACGAGTCGCAGGAACCGGTGGTTAGCAGATTGTCCGTCAACCGCTGGTCACGGTTTATCAGATTCAGGGCGAATATCTCCGTCTGAAAAGGCGTCAGCTCTTCGAAGGGCGGGTCGAGAGCGACCGGGATCAGCTGGCCGGAGCTCTCGATCTGAAAAGGCCTGCCGACAGTTATGTTCAGGTCGGAGACATTCTTCTGCGCATCGAGCATCCTCGTCAGGATATAATCGATTTCCGGTTTTCTCATCAGGACCTCCTTTGGCTCCTCATGATGAAAATAAAAAATGATTTTAGTCACCCTCAGCCCATCGAAGGGTGCTCTTGGTTCGACAGGCTCACCATGACAAAGGCCTCTAGACCTCCGTGAAATCCGCCGGAGCTGATTTCAGAAGAGGTCTGAATCTCTGCTTGTCGTTGCATTTCATGTATGCGTCATCGGGGCTGATCATCCCCTTGTTGACCAGCTCCATGATGCCGTCGTCGAGAAGCTGCATCCCGTATTTGCGTCCCGTCTGGATCATTGAGGGAATCTGGAAGGTCTTCGATTCCCGGATGAGATTCCTGACAGCTGCGTTGGCGATCAGAATTTCAAGCGCCGCGCAGCGGCCTTTCTTGTCAACGCGCCTGAAGAGAACCTGAGAGATGACCGCCCGGATGCCGTCTGCGAGGGTCGAGCGGATCTGCTCCTGCTCGCTGGCCGGAAAGACCTCGATGATACGATCGACGGTCTTGGCGGCGCTCGTGGTATGGACGGTTCCGAAAACGAGGTGACCGGTGGAAGCCGCTTCCACGGCCAGCCGGATGGTTTCCAGGTCTCTCATTTCGCCCACCAGGATGATGTCAGGGTCTTCGCGGAGGGCTCCCCTTAGTGCGGCGGCGAAGCTCTTGGTGTGGATGCCGACCTCCCTGTGGTTCACGACGCAGTTCTGGCTCTTATGGACGAATTCGATGGGGTCTTCGATCGTGATAATGTGGTCTTTACGGGTACGGTTCGCCTCATCGATGATTGCGGCGAGGGTGGTCGATTTTCCGCTTCCGGTTGGCCCAGTAACGAGCACGAGTCCTCTGGGGAGAGAGGCCAGTTTCGGGATGACAGGCGGTAGCCCGAGCTGCTGGGCTGTTAGTATCGTCGAAGGAATCTCCCGGAATACGGCTCCGACACCGTATTTCTGCTGGAAGAAATTGGCCCTGTACCTGGCGAGCCCCGGGATCTCGTATGCAAAGTCTATGTCGCCCGTTTCTTCAAACTGCTTGACCTTGTGTTCCGGGGCTATTTCGTAAAGCATGGCTTTAAGCTCGTCGTTGTCCAGCGCGTTGTACTTTACCCTTTCCATGTCACCCCGGATTCTCAGGATGGGCTGCTGGCCGGCTACGAGGTGCAGGTCCGACGCGCCCTGTTCGTGCATCAACTGAAAAAATGCATCGATCTTTGCCATGACGTTCCTCCTTTAACTAATTCTTGACAGCATGCCGCCTATCATATAAATAACCACACGGATTTTTATAAAACGAAAGGCGTGGGGATGTAGCTCAGCTGGGAGAGCGTCGCGTTCGCAATGCGAAGGCCAGGGGTTCGATCCCCCTCATCTCCACCATTTTTTTGCCGTCCGTTGTTAAATTTCCACCCTGCCTTTATCACCTTTTCCTCCCCGCTTCAAAGAGATTAGTGAAGTTCCACCTTTTTCTCTTCTTCCAGCTTCCCCTGTGGAAAACATAGCTGGCGAGAAGGGGAAGGACGGAAGTGGCCTCGGCATATACCATCTGTTCGTAGACCGTGTCCACCTTTCCCCACGACGAGGCCTCGCGCAGTGTCGAGCTCGAGCAACCGCCGTCTCTCACATCGGCCACGGTGATCTGCACGGCGTACTTGTGCATCGGCACCTTTTTTCCCAGAAGTTCGGCGCAGATGACCGTATCCTGAGCGAAGTTTTTCGGGACGCCGCCCCCTATCATGAGAAGGCCCGTAGTTTTCGCCGCGATCTTTATCATCGTCAATTCCCGGAAATCTTTCACCGAGTCTATGGAGACATGCCTGCGGGGATGTCTGCACTGATGAAGGACAAGCCCGAAACCGGCGCTGCTGTCGGAGAAGGCGGGGCAGAAAATCGGGACTCCGCAATCATAGGCCGTCTCTATCAGCGATCCTTTCTTTTTAGCGTGGGTTTTCAGATACTTCCCCATTTCGAGGATGAATTCCCGGGAGGAATAGGGTCTCGGCTCAAGACGGTCTGCGATCCTGCGGACCGTCCTGTCGCAAACCTGAAGCTCCTCCTCGTCGATATATGTGTCATAGATTCTGTCAATGTATAACCTGCGCAGTTCTCTGTCGTCCACCCAGGGGCTTCCCTGGTAATGATGAAAGCCAAGGGCCTCGAGGAAGTCCATGTCCACGATGGATGCACCCGTCGCTACTATGGCATCCACCATGTTGTATTTCACCAGGTCGGCGTAGATTTGCATGCAGCCGGCGGCGCTCGTGCTCCCCGCAATGGTAAGAATTACGGCGCACTTTCTATCGCGCAGCATCTGGTCGTATATGTCCGATGCCGTTGCCAGATCCCTGGCCGTGAAGGACATTCCCTTCATGGCTTCGATAATATCCACGGCCTGGATCGCCGTTATGTCGATGTGTCTGACCTTTGAATTCAGGTAGTCTTTTTTCCTCATAAACGCTTAAGTTAACCCCCTGAGATTTTCAAATGTTTTATATTACTAATCTAAGATAGAAAAAATGTCAAAAGCTTAATCCGCCGGGCTTTTGAAAATAAGTTCTTGCATGCGACCGGTTCATTTTGCTAAATCGTTTTCATGAAAGAGGTCCTGAGCGTTACGGAATTAACTCTGAGGATCAAGTTCCTCCTTGAATCGAGCTTTGAGACCTTCTGGGTCGAGGGCGAGATTTCCAACCTCCGCCGGCCGGGGTCGGGCCACGTCTATTTCACCCTGAAGGACGAGAAAAGCCAGATCAGGGCCGTCATCTTCCGCCCCGCCCTTAAATCGATCCGTTTTGACCTTGAGGACGGAATGAAGGTCATTCTGAGGGCGCGCCTCAATGTCTATGAACCGCGGGGGGAATACCAGATCATCGCCGATGCGGCCGAGCCCCGGGGTGTGGGAGCCCTCCAGAAGGCCTTTGAACAGCTCAGGGCCCGCCTTCAGGAAGAAGGTCTCTTCGACCCCGCACATAAAAAACCGATACCATTTCTGCCGCGGACGATCGGCGTCGTCACGTCTCCTTCGGGTGCCGTCATCAGGGATATCCTGAACATCACCAGCCGCCGCTTTCCCTCCGTTCATATCCTCATCGCGCCGGTCAGGGTTCAGGGCGTGGAGGCTCCGCCTGAGATAGTAGAGGCGATTGCGGACCTCAATGTCCACGGGAAGGCGGACGTTATCATTCTTGCCAGGGGCGGCGGCTCACTTGAGGATCTCGCACCCTTCAATGATGAGAGGGTGGCCAGGGCGATATTCGGCTCCCGGATTCCGGTTATTTCAGCCGTGGGTCATGAAATCGATTTCACTATCGCGGATTTTGTGGCGGACCTGCGTGCGCCGACGCCGTCTGCGGCGGCGGAACTGGTTGTGCCGATCCGCGGAGAAATCATGGAAAACCTGGAGGATCTGGAGCGGAGGATGAAAACGTGCTGTGCCCGGCTGCTGAAATCGGCGCGGGAGGAGACGGCCCTGCTCAGGGGGCGGCTCCGGGATCCGCTGAGAATAATCGCCGATCTAAGACTGAAACTCGACGATCGTTCGGGCTCGCTCGCTGCGACCGTCGCAGCGGCAATAGCCTCCCGGAAGAGCGATCTGAAGAATATGAAGGCTCACATCCGGCTGCTTAGCCCTGCCGTGAAATTGAAAGAGAAACGCTTTGTGCTTGAAAATCTGCATAAAAATGTGGTAGCCGCTTTCCTCCGTATTCTTGAGGGACTGAAAAAGCGGCTCGAGAGCGAAATGAACGTACTCCAATCGCTGAGCCCCCTCTCAGTACTGGGGAGAGGCTACAGCATAGTGAGAAGACTCCCGGAAGGTGAGATAATAAAGGATGCCGCGGCGGTCGCTCCGGGGGATGACGTGGCGGTCAGGCTTTCCCTGGGCGGCTTTCGGGCGAAGGTGGTGAAAATTGAAGAAGGGTAAAAAGATGGCTGAGGAAAAATTCGAAGAGGCGCTGGCAAAGCTCGAGGAAATCGTGAGAAAGATGGAAAGCGGGGACCTGACCCTCGATGAATCCCTGAAGGCCTTTGAGGAAGGGGTACGGCTTTCGCGGCTCTGCGCTCAGAGAATCGATGAAGCGGAAAGACGGGTCGAGGTCCTTTTGAAAACGCAGGAAGGATTCGATGTCAGACCTTTCACGGAGAAGGACGAAAGTGACTCCTGAAGAACGGCTGCTCTTCGAGGCCTATCTGAAAGCCAGGAAGGAGATCATCGACAGGGCGCTGGACCGCTTCCTGCCCGGTGAGGGAACCTTTCCTCCGGTCCTCTTTCAGTCCATCCGCTACAGTGTCTTTGCGGGTGGCAAGCGGATCAGACCGATTCTGTGTATAGCCGCCGCTGAAGCGGTGGGTGGAATCCTTGAGGTTGTTCTTCCCGCGGCGTGCGCTCTCGAGCTGATCCATACCTATTCCCTGATCCACGACGACCTTCCCGCGATGGACGATGACGAGTACAGGCGGGGGAAGCTCACGAATCACCGGGTTTTTGGTGAGGATATAGCAATCCTGGCGGGGGATGCCCTGCTCACGGAGGCTTTTCATCTCCTCTCGGGAAAAGAACTGATAGAGGGCATTCCGGCGGAGAGGGTTCTGGCCGCGATCCATGAGATATCGGAAGCGGCGGGCTGTTTTGGCATGGTGGGAGGTCAGGTGCTAGATGTGGAGGCGGAGGGTAAGGCCGTGGATCTCAAGGCCCTGAATGAGATTCATTCCCGGAAAACGGGGGCCATGATCCGGGCCGCGGTACGGGTGGGAGCCATCCTTGCAGGAGCCGATGAAGAACGGTTTCAGGCGCTGAGCGAGTACGGAAGCTCGCTCGGGATCGCTTTCCAGATCGCCGACGACATCCTTGACGTGGAGGGGGACCGGGATCTGCTTGGCAAGGAGACAGGTGCCGACGTCACCCGCAGGAAAGCCACCTTTCCCGCCATCGTGGGTATTGATGAATCTAAGACAAGGGCTCAGGAACTGGTGGACAGGGCCCTCGGCGCAATAGCGTCTCTGGATGGAAAAGCGGATCCGCTCAGATGGATCGCAGAGTTTGTGGTTGAGCGAAAGACATAAGGGCTCAAGGCAAAGGGCTAAAGGCAAAAAAATATCCGAACCCTCTGGCATGAGAATTACAAAGAATGACGGATAAGACGGGAAAAAAGCTGCTGCCCGGGATCAATTCTCCCGCTGACATCAAGAAACTTTCCCTTGAGGAACTGGGCGGACTTGCCGCCGAGATACGGCAGCTCATCGTTGAGACGGTTTCCAGAACAGGCGGTCATCTTGCTCCCTCGCTGGGCACTGTGGAACTCACGCTTGCACTGCACTACGTGTTTGATTCTCCCAGGGACAGGATCGTCTGGGACGTGGGTCATCAGGCATATGCCCACAAGATAATCACCGGGAGACGGGATCGGTTTCACACGCTCAGGCAAAAGGGGGGGATAAGCGGGTTCGTGCGCAGAGAGGAAAGTCCACACGATGCCTTCAACGTTGGTCATTCGAGCACATCCATATCGGCGGCGGCGGGCATCGCCGAGGGACGCTGCCTTCTTGGAGAGCACTGCAAGGTCATCGCCGTGATCGGCGACGGCTCCATGACGGCGGGCATGGCGTATGAGGCGCTCAACTGGGCGGGCGATCGGGATAAGGACCTCATCATAATCCTGAACGACAACGAGATGTCCATATCTCCCAATGTCGGCGCCCTTTCATCTTATCTGAACCGCGTCATGACGGGACAGCATGTGATGAAATGGCGAAATGAACTGAAGAGCTTTCTTAAAACGATACCAAATATCGGCGAGCAGGTTCTCAAGTTCACGAGGCAGGCGGAAGAGTCACTCAAGGGGCTCATCGTTCCCGGCGTACTTTTCGAGGAGCTGGGGTTTCAGTATGTCGGCCCCCTGGAAGGTCACAGGCTTGATCATCTGATAAAGAATCTGGAAAACGTAAGGGCGCTGAACAGGCCGGTGCTCGTCCATGTCATCACTCGCAAGGGAAAAGGCTATCCTCCCGCCGAGCGTGAGCCCTCGAGATTTCACGGCATCGGTCCTTTCGACGCGGCTACCGGAGAACCCGTTGTTGATAAAAATGCTCCGCCTTCCTACACTGAGATTTTCGGGAAAACGATGGTGAAACTGGCCAGGGAAAATCCCCGGATCGTGGCGATCACGGCGGCCATGTGCCAGGGCACGGGACTGGAGGAATATTCGAAAGAACTTCCCGATAGATTCTTTGACGTGGGAATAGCCGAGCAGCATGGTGTGACCTTCGCGGCCGGACTGGCTACACAGGGGATAATTCCAGTTGTGGCCATATATTCCACCTTTCTTCAGCGCGCCTATGACCAGGTGATCCACGATGTCTGTCTCCAGAAGCTTCCGGTGGTGCTCGCCCTCGACCGGGGCGGCATTGTGGGCGACGACGGGCCGACCCACCACGGTCTTTTCGATTATTCTTATCTGAGGTCAATTCCCAACATCGTGGTCATGGCACCCAAGGATGAGAACGAATTGCGCCACATGCTGAAGACCGCCGTCGCCTGCGGGGGTCCCGCATCGGTAAGGTATCCGAGGGGGCGGGGAGTCGGCGTTTCCCTGGACGGGGAGCCGGCCGTGCTTGAAATCGGCAGGGGTGAGATCGTGCGGGAGGGAGGCGATCTTGCCGTTATAGCCGTCGGGTCCACGGTTTATCCGGCTATAGAAGCGGCTGATACACTCAGCAGGGAGGGGATAGAGATCCGCGTCATCAACAGCCGTTTCGTCAAGCCCCTCGATGAGAATCTCATCTGTGACACGGCGATGTCCCTGAAAAAGATCATCACGGTCGAGGAAAATGTCCTCATGGGCGGTTTCGGGAGTGCCGTTCTCGAACTTTTAGAGAAGCGGGGTCTCTATGATGTACGGGTCAGAAGACTCGGTATCGGGGACGAGTTTGTCCAGCACGCCACCCAGGCGGAACTCAGAGAGCTCTACGGGATCGATGCCCGAGGCATTGCGGAGGCCGTGCGGCTGTTTCTGAACCGTTCATCTCGTTATTCGCAAGAAATTCATGGATAGGAGAAACCGGAAAGTCCGTCTTGACCGGCTTCTTGTGGAGAAAGGCATTGCTCCCACCCGCGAGAGGGCGAAAGCCCTCATCCTTGCCGGAGCGGTTCTGGTAAACGAAACTCCGGTGGACAAGGCGGGAGCGCAGGTCCGGGAAGATGCGGCTGTCCGGCTGAGAAGCGCGGACCATCCCTACGTGAGCCGGGGCGGCCTTAAACTCAAGGGAGCGCTCACAGAGTTCGGCATCCGGGTCGAGGGGCTCACGGCCCTCGACGTCGGGGCTTCGACGGGCGGCTTCACAGATTGCCTCCTTCAGGAAGGAGCGAAAAAGGTTTACGCCGTCGATGTGGGGTACGGTCAGTTCGCATGGTCTCTGCGGAAGGACCCCAGGGTCGTTCTTTTTGAGAGGACCAACATCCGTTTTTTTGACGGCGGGGGCATTGAGGACAGGATAGACATAGCCGTGATTGACACTTCTTTCATTTCTCTAAGGCTCGTGATACCCGCGGTGCTCCGCCTGCTCGAGGGACGGGCGGCCGTTCTTGCCCTGATTAAACCTCAATTCGAGGCCGGTCAGGGGGAAGTGGGGAAGAAAGGCGTGGTGAAGGATCCCGCTCTTCACAAAAAGATTCTTGAAGAGATGGTCGACTTCTGCGGGGAACTTGGGCTGAAGGTGATGGGCACCTGCGAGTCCCCCCTTATGGGCCCGGCTGGAAACAGAGAATTCTTCCTCTACGCGGTAAAGGAATGAGGGGCGATTTTTTAACTCTGAACCCGGAACGCTGAACTGAATCATGACCGTCAGACTGGCAAAGAATGCGGGTTTCTGCATGGGCGTGAGGCGCGCAATGGACATGGTCCTTGACATCGCCCGTCACATGGGCGATGAAAAGATATATACCTACGGGCCCATCATCCACAACCCCCAGACAGTTGAGCTGCTCAGGAAAAGGGGAATCATACCTCTCGATAACATAGATGACATCAGGGAAGGCACAATAATCATCCGGGCCCACGGGATCTCCCCAGCGGAGCGGAAAAATATCAAGGCCAGGGGCATCAAGATAATTGACGCGACCTGTCCGAAGGTGGCCAACGTGCAGGCTATCATAAAGAAACATGCAGCCCAGGATTATTCAGTTCTCATTGTCGGGGAGCGGGAGCATCCGGAAGTGGAAGGGCTGCTGGGTTACGCCGCGGGAAAGGGAAGGGTCGTCGGGTCGAAAGAGGAAGTTGCTTCCCTTCCGGTTCTCGAAAAGGTGTGCGTCGTCGCTCAGACCACTCAGAACAGGGATGAATTCTCTGAGATTGCAGAGGCGATCTCACAGCGTTTTCCCGGAACCTGCGTCTTCGACACCATATGCGAATCCACTGACCGCAGGCAGACGGAGGTCATGGAAATGGCGGCGGGGATGGATGCCATGATTATCGTCGGCGGAAGAAACAGCGCAAACACCAGGCGCCTGGCGGAAATATCGAAACGCAGGGGGACGCCGACCTTTCACATAGAAACCGCCGAGGATCTTGAAAAAATAGACCTCAGCCCTTTCAGGCGCATCGGAGTGTCCGCCGGGGCGTCGACACCCAACTGGATTATTGAAAAGGTCCTCGATGACATAACGGTTTTGCAGAGCGAAAGTGAAAAGGGAAATCTTCGGGGACTCCTTAACCTGTGGGTCTTCACGGTAAGGACGGACATCTATTCAGCCCTAGGAGCCGCCTGTCTCCTTTTCACCGCTACGGTCCTGCAGGATCTTCCGCTTGTCTTCATAAACTTGGCGATCGCCGCTCTCTATGTTTTTTCAATGCACCGGCTGAACCGCATTACCGACAGAAAGATCCGCGGCATGGAAGATTCCTTCAGCGGGGAAACCTACCGCAGGCATCAGAAAACCTATGTCGGCATCGCGGTTCTGTCCATGGTAGCGGCCCTGATTCTTTCCTTTCTGGCGGGCTGGGCGCCGTTCGTCCTTCTTTCCCCGATTTCGCTGATAGGGGTGCTTTACGCCGTCAGGATCTTCCCGCAGGGGTGGCGCGTGGAGCGGATGAAGGACCTGCCCGGATCGAAAAACGTTCTCACGGCCCTCGCCTGGGCCGCCGTGACAGCGCTGGTTCCCCGGATTGAATTGAGTCTAACCGTTACGGTCGGCATGATCCTCGCCTTCTTTTTCAGTTTCGCACTCGTTTTTATCAAGTCCACCCTGTCGGACATGATCAACATCCAGAGCGACCGTCTCATCGGAAGAGAAACAATTCCCGTGCTAATCGGTGAAAAAAAGACCAGGGAACTTCTTGTAGGGGTCTCGATAATTCTGTTCAGCGTCATGACGTCGGCCCCTCTGCTGGGGTGGTCCTCGGCGCTCGGTTTCGTCCTTCTCACCTGCGTATTTTATGTATGGATTTGTTTCTACCTTTATGATAGAAGGGCGGAACTTCCCAGCATCGTTATGGAAGGACTGCTGCAGACGAACTACGTTCTGGCGGGCCTGAGCACGCTCTCCTGGCTTCTTGTTATGGGATGATTTGAAAAATCAAAGGAGTGTTTTGACGATGACGAGAAGAAGCAGCGGTATTTACCTTCTGATCTTTCTGATGCTTGCGCTGACCGCCTGCGGCGGAAACATTCGTTTTTCGCAGATGGCGCCGGAGGCGGCGAATTTTCATCCGGGCAAAATCGCCGTCCTTCCGGTGGATGCGGGAACCTATCCCGAAGCAGCCGGTGTGATAGACTCCATACTGGCATCGGTTCTTGCAGACAGGGGCTGGTTTTCTCAGGTTGTTGCAGTAGAAGGCGTTCAAAAGAAACTTGCGGCTGGCGGGGAATTGAAAAAAGCGCTGACGGAGTATACGCAGAAACTGCAGACGGTAAGTTTCTCGGATCCCGATTTGAGCCGGAAGATAGGCGATGGTCTCGGCGTTGACGCCTTTTTGATCGTCCGTGTGGATTACTGGAATTACGCAGTGGAAAAGGATGATAAAGTGGCCAAGGCAGGGATGACCATGAGACTTGTAGATGCCGCCACGGGGAAGGTTATGTGGAAGGCATCCCACGATGAGTCGAGGGAGTACAAATTCTTCAAACCGGCTATTCCGGATGTGGCGAAAAGCGTGGCAAAGGATATGATAGCTTCAATGCCACACTGAAAGGTAGAGAGCAATAGGGTATTGAATGCCCTTCAATAAATTCTGGATCCCCGCCTGCGCGGTGATGACATATTCTAGGGAAATTCCGGGTTTTTTCAACAACGTGTTAAGGGCGGTATTAACGGAGGTTCTTCAATGAAAGAAAAGGTTAAGAAAATAATCGATGATATAAGGCCCAATCTCCAGGCGGACGGCGGCGACGTCGAACTTGTCGATGTGAGCGATGACGGCATTGTCAGAGTCAGGCTGGTCGGGGCCTGTGCAGGCTGTCCGATGTCTCAGATGACATTGAAGGGCGGCATTGAAAAGTATCTGAAAAAGATGGTTCCGGAAGTAAAATCGGTCGTAGCCGTGCCGTGAATGGACGGTTATTATTCATAGAGCATTGGAGGTTTGTGAGGGAAATGGCTTACACGATAACAGACGAATGCATTGCTTGCGGAAGTTGCGAGGGGGAATGTCCTGTAGAGGCTATCAGTGAGGGCGAGGAAAAGTATATCATAGATGAGAAGCTCTGCACCGATTGCGGTGCCTGCGCCGATATCTGCCCTGTGGAAGCAATCACGCCCGGCTCGTGAGGGTTCGTGGCATGACTACCGTGGGGAATCACGGCTCCGCCGGCGGAGAGTGATTCCCCATTTTTTCTTCAGACTGACATAAAGAAAAGAATCACGGGCTGTAGAGGGGTTGTTGAATGAGGGGGCATTTCATAACCTTCGAGGGCATAGAAGGCTGCGGCAAGACGACTCAGATCAGGCTGGCCGGAGATTTCCTGCGTTCCCGCGGGATATCCGTGATTATCACGGAAGAACCCGGGGGCACGGCTCTGGGAGGTGAGCTCAGGGAGATGCTCCTTAAGCGGAAAACCTTTGATCTGTGCAGGGAAGCGGAACTCTTTCTTTTCCTGGCCGACAGGGCCCAGCACGTCCGTGAGCTCATCCTGCCCGCACTTCAGGGAGGCCGGTGGGTGCTTTGCGACCGTTTTTCCGATGCAACCGTCGCGTATCAGGGGTTCGGAAGGGGTATGGACATCGACTCTGTGCGGCGGATGTGCGAGATTGCCTCGGGAGCCCTCGGACCCGACCTGACATTTCTTTTCGATCTTCCCGTAGAAACGGGTTTAAAAAGGGTCCTGGAGAGGGCCGCGGGGAGCGGCGACGCGATGCCGGAGGACCGCTTTGAAAGGGAGGCACTGAGCTTTCACCAGAAGGTCCGAAACGGGTACCTTCATCTTGCGCGGGAGGAACCGGACAGATTCAGACTCATAAATGGTGACCGTCCGATCGCGGACGTTCACAGGGATGTCGCCCATTATCTATCTGACCGGCTGAAAGCAGGAGGTTGAGCGTATCCCATGTCATTCAAGGATATAGTCGGACAGAATAAGCCGATTACCTTTCTGCAAAACGCCGTGAAACGGGGGCGTGTTTCCCATGCCTATCTTTTTTCCGGGCCGCGCGGCGTGGGGAAGAGGACCACGGCGGAGGTCTTCGCCCGCGCACTTCATTGCCTTCGGGAATCCTTAGATGCATGTGAAAAATGTCCTTCCTGTCTGAAAATGGTCCGCGGCAATCATCCCGACCGGATGATCCTCAAGCCGGAGGGACAGTTTATAAGGATTCAGGAGATACGGGAACTTCAGAACCAGATGCGGTTCAGACCCGTCGAGGGTGGAAAAAGGGTGTTTATCATTCTCGATGCGGACCGGATGAACAGTGCCGCCGCCAATGCCCTTTTGAAAACACTGGAGGAACCCGCGGCAGCTAACATTCTCATTCTCATAAGCTCGCGTCCTCATCTGCTTCCACTGACGATCCTTTCCCGCTGTCAGCAGGTGAGGTTCAGCCCCCTGGAAACGGAGCAAATCGCTTATTATCTGACCCGGGAAAAGCAGGTGGACCGGGAGACCGCCATCGTACTGGCCGCCTCGGCCGGTGGAAGTATCGGAAGAGCTCTGGAGCTTCATGAAGAATCCTATCTGAATGTTAGAAATGAAATTCTCCGCAGGGTAATGGCGTTCCGCAAGGAAAACCCTGTCGCGGTCCTGTCTCTCGCCGGCGCTCTGGGCAAAGAGAAAGAATCCATAATGGAAGGGCTGGATATACTAGGGACGTGGTACAGAGACATTCTCGTTTACAGGGAAACGGGAGACGCGGCCCGACTGATTCACCGGGATCATCTCGAAGCGGTGAGACTCTGGGCGGATAACATGGCGGTCAGTGACCTACTTCACAATATAACTGCCGTCAGCCGGGCCTCCGGGGCAATAGAGAAGAACGCCAATAAACAGTTGACATTGGAAATCATGCTGTTTAGATTGGTGCACCCTTCAGTGGGAGCCGGAATTTCAGGCGGTGATGAGGTTCAGGTCTTTCAGGCGGGGAGGTGAACTGAAAGATTGAGAAATGTAGTCGGTGTCAAATTCAGCAGGCAGGGCAAGGTATATACATTTGATGTCACCGGACTTCCGTTCCCGGGCAGGCAGGATGTAGTTATTGTCCAGACCGAAAACGGTCCGGCGGTGGGGACGGTGGTGACAGAGGTTAGGACATTGCCCGAAGAGAATCTTCCCGGCGACCTGAAGAAAGTTCTCAGAAAAGCGACCGAAGAGGACCTGGAGACGGAAGCATTCAACCGGAATCTGGAGAGGGATGCTCATGTCTTCTGTCTGGAGCGGATCGAGGCGAGAGGCCTTCCCATGAAACTGGTCCAGGTGGAATGCCTCTTCGACCGATCGAAAATCCTGTTCTATTTCACGGCCGAAAACCGTGTCGACTTCAGAGAGCTAGTGAAGGATCTCGTTCAGAGGTTCAGGACAAGAATAGAACTAAGGCAGATCGGCGTCCGGAATGAAGCGAGGATATTCGGCGGGATCGGCATCTGCGGCAGAGAGATCTGCTGCGTCGGGTTCCTTCAGAACATGGACACGGTCTCGGTCAAGATGGCTAAGGTGCAGAACATGCTTCTAAATCCGGAAAAGATATCGGGTCTGTGTGGAAGACTTATGTGCTGCTTGTCGTACGAGTACGAGGCTTATCAGACCCTCAAGAAGTCGGTGCCGAAAGTCGGCAAGAGCATCGACACGCCGGCGGGAAAGGGCGAGGTGCTTCGGCACAGCCTTATCCGGGGAACGATCACCGTCCGGCTGGAGGACGGCAAGGAAATGGAGATCAAGGTTGAGGAATACCAGAAGGGCGATCTGTCACAACCTGTCATGTGATGAGAAGAGGAAGGACTGAACATGGAAAAGATTTTTTACGTCACGACCCCCATTTACTACGTGAACGCCTCTCCCCACATAGGTCACGCCTACACGACTATCGTGGCCGATGTCATGGCCCGTTTTTACCGTCTGTCCGGCTACCGCACCTTTTTCATGACCGGGACGGATGAGCACGGCGACAAGATTGCTGAGGCCGCCGCCAAGGCCGGCATGACGCCCAAGGAATACGCAGACAGGATTAGTCTCCAGTTCCGCGAACTCTGGCCCCAGCTTGCCATAACGAACGATTACTTCATCCGGACGACGGATGAGAACCATGTCAAGACAGTCCAGTACATTCTTCAGAAGGTTTACGATGCAGGGGAGATCTATTTCGGAAAGTACGAGGGATACTACTGCGTCGGGTGCGAGCGTTTTTACATGGAGACGGAGCTCGTTGACGGCAAGTGCCCCGACCATCAGGTGCCCCCCGAATTCCGCCAGGAGAACAACTATTTTTTCAAGATGAGCAAGTATCAGGACTGGCTCATAAGCTACATCAAGGAAAACCCGGACTTCATCCGCCCGGAGCGTTACCGCAACGAGGTACTTGCTTTCCTGAGGGAGCCGCTTGAGGATCTCTGCATTTCCAGACCAAAAACGAGGCTGACCTGGGGCATCACCATTCCCTTTGACGAGAACTATGTCACCTACGTCTGGTTCGATGCCCTCATCAATTACATAACAGGCATCGGCTATCCAGACGGAAAGGAATTCCAGGTTTTCTGGCCCTGGTCGGAGCATCTCATCGCCAAGGACATTGTGAAACCTCACGGTATCTACTGGCCCACCATGCTCAAGGCCGCCGGGATCGAGCCTTTCAGGCGTTTGAACGTGCACGGATACTGGAACATAGAACAGAGCAAAATGTCCAAGAGTCTTGGCAATGTGGTTCGGCCGCTTGATCTCAAGGACAAATACGGCCTTGACGCCTTCAGATATTTTCTGCTTCGTGACATGGTCTTCGGACTCGATTCGAGCTTCAGCGAGGAGAGCCTAGTTCAGAGGATAAACTCGGAGCTCGCGAACGACCTTGGAAATCTGGTCAGCCGGGTCATGGCCATGGCCCTGAAATATGGCGACGGAAAAGTTCCCCGCCCGGGGGACAGTGCGCCTGAGGACAGACATCTGATCGAAACCGCAGGGCAGACACTGGCGCAGGTTGAGACCTCCTTCAGGGAGCTTTCCTTCCACAAGGCTCTCATCGCCGTGTGGGAGTTTATAAATGTCACCAACAAGTATATTGTGGAGCGGGAACCCTGGAACCTTGCCAAGGATAAGGCATCGAAAGACAGGCTCGACACGGTCCTTTATCATCTTCTGGAAGCCCTGCGGGTCGTTGCGGTCCTGATAGAACCAGTCATGCCCGACACGGCGAAAAAGATCTTCGAGCAGATAGGAATACGGGATATTGCTTCGCAGAATCACGATTCCATCCGGACCTGGGGCGGGCTGGAGGCCGGGAGCACGCTGACAAGGGCGGCGGCGCTGTTCCCGCGAGTGGAATTCAGGAGAGAGGAAACACCGGAGGAAAGGAAAGAAGCGATGACACCGATCAAGCCGGAAATAGGTTATGAGGAATTCCAGAAAATAGATCTAAGGGTGGCCAGAGTTCTGGAGGCCGAGCGCGTGCCTAAGTCCACGAAGCTGATCAAACTGAAGATCGACATCGGGGAAGAGAGAACTATCGTGGCTGGGATCGGCGCGGATTACAAACCGGAGGATCTGGTGGGGAAGAAGATAGCCGTGGTGGTGAACCTGAAACCCACGAAGCTTATGGGGGTGGAATCGCGCGGAATGCTTCTTGCGACGGATGCCGAAGGCGGTCTCGCGCTTCTTACCTTTGACAGGGACGCGAAAACGGGAGCCCTTATAAGATAAGTTCATTCTCCTTCATCGTACCGCTCGGCTGATGATGGGCGGGCCGGAGCGCCTTCCCTGTGCGGTGGGGAAACCTGCACGTCGACGGGCGTTACGTATTTCCTTATGACATCCGCTTTCTTGACGACATTGAGTTTTTCGAAGAGGAAGAGGAATTTCGCTTCCAGCTCCCGCCCGATCTCCTCACGAATGTCCGGAAGAAGATCCCACATATCACGCTTGAAAGGACCGAAGACTTTTTTCCGGGTCTTGTATATGAACTGTTCCTCCGTGTCCTTCGCCGATCGCTCGTCGGCCAGTTTTGTCCTGACGTAGTTGTATAGCTTTTCCCTGAAAGCTTCAGGAAAACGTGGGCTGTCCAGGATGATATTCTGAAAGCCCGTGGCGAGGTGTATTTCAGCCGTACCCGTCTGGGGGAATTTATCGAAGGCCTCGTCGGGAAGGGTGGAAGCGCCGTGCTGAACGGCCCCGGCCAGGCCGTACTCGTCCCTTGCCGCCCGGGAGATTTTTTCCAGGGTATCGAAGTCGATGCTTACCTTCGCGATGGTCCCGTCGGGCAGAACCACTCCTCCGTGCGTCGTTCCCGTCTGAATGCTCATCTTGCTCAGTCCCTTGAGCCCTTTGCCTTTTTTCGCCAGTTCTTCCAGAAAATGGTCCATGAAGCACCGCAACTCTTCCACGGTGCTGTTCTTTCCTCCCACTTCGCCTATCTCCCCTCCCACGGAGACGGTCACGCCCTTCGGCTCGAGCCGGCGTATCATCGCAGTGAGATCGGCGGCTATTGTGTAGTTGTTTCGCTGCTGTTCCTGGATTGTGGATTTGCTCAGATCGACGACTGTGGATGAATCGATGTCGATGTTGTAGAACCCCGCGTCTATCGCTTCCCGTATAAGGTCCCTGACGGCGTCCACTTCCTTTTTCGGGTCGGAGGCGAACTTTTTTCCGCTGACCTGAAAGTGATCGCCCTGGAGAAAAAGCGGTCCGCGGTAGCCGGTCCGGATGGCCGCAGCAGTGACCACTGCCGCGTATTCCAGAGGGCGCTGTTCAGTGTAGCCTATCTCGGAGCGGGCTATTTCGAAAATGACCGGACCGACTCCGCCCTTAAGGGCGGCGCGAAAGACTGCCTGGGCCGCGTCGTATGTCAGACCCCTGAGGTTGATGGCGGGGACTGTGAAGCCCGACACCTCTTTCCTGCCCATTGCCTCGTACAGACCCTGAATGGAAGAGGGAAGGATTCCCAGGGAGGCCCCGGCCCTGCGGATAACCCAGGAAGCTTCTTCTTTTACTTTGGTTTCGGGACTGAAGACGGCGGACTGAATGAGATCATCGATAAGCGATGCCTGTAGTTTCTCTACAGAGAGGACCTGCACGTCACTTCCGCTGATCCGCAGTACGCCCTCCACGCCTCTCCTCATCTGCTCCAAATTCTCGTAAATCATGAAACGGTCCTTTTTCGTGGTTTTGAGTTCCCGTTCTTCAGCCCTTCGCCTTAAGCCTTTTGCCCTCAGCCTCCCTGCAAATATTCCTTAGCCTTTTCCACCTCGTGCCGGCTGCCGATGTAAATGGGAGAGCGGTGGTCGAGGTTTTCGGGTTTGATCGAGAGTATTTCCACGTTTCCGTCCGTGGCCCTGCCCCCGGCCTGCTCTATGATGAACGCCATGGGCTGAAGTTCAAAGATCAGACGTAGTTTCCCGTTTGGAGAATCCTTGAGCGCGGGGTAGGAGAAAATGCCGCCTTTCTTTATCAGGATCTGATTGAGGTCAGGAACAAAACCACCGCTGTAGCGAAGCTTGTAGCCTTTCCTTTCCAGGTATTCAACGAACTTGAGATGACCCGGCGTCCAGTCCTTTCTCAGTCCGCCAAGGCTGTAAATGGACCCCTTTTCTTTGAGGATGATGTTGCTCTGCGACAGGACATACTCGCCCTCCCGGTTAAGAACGAACTCGTGCGTTCCCTTGCCGGCCGAGTAGACCATGGTGATCAGTGGTCCGTATGTTATATACATGGCGGCTACCAGTGTCTCTTTCCCCGGCGAGAGTATAGGCGCATTGTGAATTCCGATGATGGTGCCTATGGCGAGATTTGTTTCCACAAGGGAAGAGCCGTCGAGCGGGTCGGCGGTGATGTAATATTTCTCATGGCCCTTGCCGATTGAGATCACCGCGTCCCGTTCTTCCGAAGCATATTCCCGCACGAAGCCGGAGAACTGGAGCTGGGCCTTTAGGATCTCGTCGGCGCTCCTGTCAAGGGCCAGCTGATCCTCGCCGAAGATGTTCTTGAACCCGGCAAATTTCCTGTTCGATTCGTGAATCTTGGCGGATATGTATTTCCCCGTGACGGCGATCTGCCAGATGAGCCGCCGCAGTTCCGTCTCCACGCCTTCAAGCCACATATGCCGCCGCAGGTCCGTGGCAAACTGGGTCGCATCGGATATATTGTCCATGAATGTTCCCCCGCTATTGATAGGTAGAATGGCGTTTTTTTAGCAATTTATGTGAATCTTGACAAGAAAAAATAGATGTCTCGGTTTTACAGGAATTCAATGAAGGTGAACTGCGCCACTGAGATAAGACGGTTCCGTTGATGGTAGTCGGACAGGGCTCCGTGTTATTACTTGTACTTCTTGAAAAAACAGAAAAAGGGGATTCAGAACGTTATCTAAATCCCCTTTTTTATCAAAGTGACGAATCACTTCATTTCATGGTGCCGAAGCCGGGACTTGAACCCGGACGAGCGGTGCTCACTACCCCCTCAAGATAGCGTGTCTACCAAATTCCACCACTTCGGCACTCGTATTTTATCTGTTGGCCTCATGCTATTTTTTTTTCGCGACTTTGTCAACCACTGAAAGAGTTTTTTTGCGAACGCCCCTTTGAATGATTACTTCGCGGGGGTTCCCGCTCCGCCCGGAGAGACCGGGACCGCAGGCGGAGCTGCGGGCTGACTCGCGGGCAGTTCTACGCCGGGTCTGGCCGCATTTTCCATCAGGGATGTTCGCTCTTTGTGAACAGCAAAGTAGGCCAGATAGAGGGACGTCAGCATGAATACTACGGCCACGCCCGTTGTGATCTTGCCGAGAATGGTTCCCGGTCCGCTGCTGCCGAAGATGGTCTGACTCGAACCGCCGAAGGCGGCACCCATGTCGGCTCCTTTACCCTTCTGCAGAAGGACGATCAGGACCATGAGAACACAGACAATAATGTGTGCTGCCGTTACGACAATATGCAATTTAATGACACCTCACTTGAACGTTATAATCCGCGCGAATGATTCTACCTCTAAACTCGCGCTTCCTACGAGAACACCGTTGACATCAGGCCGGGCCATGAGGCTGTCGATGTTCCCGGCATGGACACTGCCGCCGTAGAGGATCGGCGATTCGTCCGCCGACGTTTTTTCGAAAGACTCTGCAAGAATCTTTCTTATAAAGGCATGAGCATCCTCGGCCTGTTCCGGACTTGCCGTCCTACCGGTTCCTATGGCCCATACGGGTTCATAGGCGAGAACGGTCTGCCTTATATCACCAATGGAGAGGTTCTTCAATCCTTCTTTTAGCTGCCTTTCGATGACGGTGAAGGTCTCCCCTGCTTCTCTCTCAGCCAGCGTCTCGCCGATGCAGACGATTGGCTTCAGACCGGCGTTGAGGGCGGCCCTGATTTTCCTGCGAATCACCTCGTCGGTCTCACCGAAAAGCATGCGGCGCTCCGAGTGCCCGATGATGACGTATTGGCAACCGCAATCCGCGATCATTCCGGCCGAGATTTCACCCGTGAATGCTCCTTTTTCCTCCCAGTGCAGGTTCTGGGCCGCCGTGCGGATGACCGTTCCTCTTGTTTCTTCCGCCACCGACCGGAGAGCCGTGAACGGCGGGGCGATGACAATGTCCCGGTTCAATCCCTCCGGAAGCATAGTCTTCAGCCGTTTCACGAACTCCAGGGACTCGGAAACGGTCTTGTGCATTTTCCAGTTTCCCGCGATCAGAGGCTTGATCATCGGTTATCCCTGAAGTCCCTTTCCTGCCATGTAAACGGCCAGGTCCCTCATCCTGCAGGCGTAACCTATCTCGTTGTCATACCAGGCGAAGACCTTGACCCAGTTGCCGCCGAGGACATTGGTGAGGGGCGCATCGACGATTGACGAATAAGGGCTGCTCGTGAAATCTATTGAGACAAGTTCCTCCTCGCAGAAGGCCATGATCCCCCGGAGTTTATTTTCCGACGCCTCCTTCATGGCGCCGTTGACCTCCTGAACGGTGACATTGCGACCCAGCTCCGCCACGAAGTCCACAAGCGAGACATTAGGCGTCGGTACTCGAAGCGCTATGCCGTCCAATTTTCCCTTGAGATCCGGGATGACCTCCGCGACGGTTCGCGCCGCACCGGTCGTTGTGGGGACAATGGAGAGGGCCGCCGCCCGCGCCCTTCTTAAGTCACTGTGGGAGCCGTCGAGCAGTCTCTGATCCATTGTGTAAGAATGAACCGTGGTCATGAGACCCCGGAGAACGGTGAAGTTGTCGTGGAGCACCTTCACTACCGGGGCGAGGCAGTTTGTGGTGCACGATGCGTTCGAAACGATGTGATGCCTGGAAGGGTCGTAACTTTCTTCGTTCACGCCCATGCAGAAGGTGGCGTCTATTCCCTTTCCGGGGGCGGCGATGATCACTTTCCTGGCGCCGGCCGTGAGATGGGGCGCGCACTGATCCTTCTTTCTAAATTTTCCCGTGGATTCCATTACGATGTCCACGCCGAGTGCCTTCCACGGAAGGTCGGCCAGATTGGTCGTCACATTGGTGACCTTGATCTCTTTGCCGTTCACGATCAGCGCATCGGTCCCGGCCGAGACGTCTGCCTTTATGCGTCCGTGAACAGAATCGTATTTGAGAAGATGGACAAGGGTGGCCGCTTCGGCACGGGTGTTAACGGCGACGATCTCGATGTCGCTTCGGCCCAGACACGCCCTTACTATGGACCTGCCTACCCGGCCGAAACCGTTTATAGCGATTCTTACGCTCATGTTGAACCTCCGTATAGTGAGAGCTTTGAAAACCGTGAGAGGATATCCACACCCCCTTACTTTAGTCAATACTTTTCTGCTCTTCGGCCGGCTGAGAAACGGAATTTCTTCTTGACAATTTTAATGCGCTCCTGATAGGAAATAAAATAATAAGAGAATCTTTCCCGCGTCGAGACTTTCCTGAGCACCTGTCTTTTTTTCCAGGTATTATGGCACCAAGCTGTTCAGACTGATGAAATCCTTATGACCATTTTTTCTTTCCGGAATAGGTTAGCGCGCCTTGCGCGTAGCCTTTTTCCGCGTGAAAGCCCGGAGGTCATCATGAAAGAAGGAATCCGAAAGCCGATTCTGGCGGGGACATGGTATCCCGGCAAACCGGATATATTGAGACATGACGTGGAAGATTATATTGAAAAGGCATCGGTTAAAACGGAAGGGAGGGTCATAGGCCTCATTTCGCCGCATGCCGGTTATATATACTCCGGAGGAGTTGCCGGATACGCCTACAGGCTTGTCCGGGGCGAGGTTTTCGATTCGGTGATTGTAGTGGCCCCGAGCCACCGGGCCCACTTCCGCGGTGCTTCCCTTTATGATCGGGGGGCATTCGAGACACCCCTCGGCGTCGTTCCGGTGGATGAGGAACTGGCCGGGACCATGATTTCGCGAAGCGACGAAATTTCTTTTCTGCAGGGAGCGCACGCGCAGGAACATTCCATAGAGATCCAGCTTCCCTTTCTTCAGGTGTCCCTCGGCTCTTTCAAATTCGTGCCCATCGTCATGGGAGACCAGGGCAGGCGGTTCTGCGAAGAACTTGCTTCGGTCATCGCCGATTCAGTCGGAGGGGAAAAAGTGCTTCTGGTGGGCAGTTCCGATCTGTCCCATTTCCACGATTATGAGCGGGCTAAAAAGATGGATTCAAGGATTCTCAGGCACCTTGAGGCGATGGATACGGAGGGTCTTTTCAGGGATCTCGAGAGCGGCGTTTCCGAGGCTTGCGGCGGAGGGCCGATGGCCGTCGTCATGATGGCGGCGCGGAAACTCGGGGCGGACAGGGCAAAACTCCTCAAGTATGCAAATTCGGGGGACGTAACCGGTGATCGGGGCAGCGTCGTCGGTTACGCCGCCGCCGCATTCTTTAGAAGCGGCTCGGGTGATACGAAGAAAAACAATCATTCCGTTGTTGAAACAGGAGTCGGACTGTCGGAGGAGGACAAAAGCCGGTTGCTTGCGATTGCAAGAAAATCTATCGAGGAAGGGTTGAAGGGGGAAAAGGCTCTGCAAGAGGAAGAGGGCTCAGCCGCTCTGAAGGAGAAAAGGGGTGTCTTTGTATCTCTTCACAAAAAAGGAATGCTGAGGGGATGCATAGGGTGCATTGAGGGCAGGAAGCCTCTTGTCAAAGGTGTGCGGGAGATGGCGCAGTCCGCTGCCTTTGAGGACCCAAGATTCTCGCCTATGCGCGGGGATGAGATGATAGATGTCGATATTGAGATATCGGTACTGTCCCCGCTAAGGGAAATAAAGAATATCGAAGAGATAGAAGTGGGAAAACACGGAATTTACATAACGAAAGGTTTTTTCTCCGGACTTCTGCTTCCGCAGGTGGCCACGCAATATGGATGGGACAGGAAGACCTTTATTGAGGAGACCTGCCGCAAGGCGGGACTCCCATCTCAGGCATGGAAGGATAAGAACGCAAGGATTTACGTCTTCGAGGCCGATATTTTCGGAGAGAAGGGTGACGTGCTTCACCGAAAATGAGTCTAAAAATTTTATTAAATATTTCTTGACAAAATAAAATTATCACTTTAGATTCTAAAGTTCCTTTTTCAAAGGATAGCTTTTTCCGCGCTCTTTCAATGCGGGCTAAAATATGAGTTATTCTGCTGGCGTAGCTCAACAGGTAGAGCAGCTGATTTGTAATCAGCCGGTTGCGGGTTCGAGTCCCATCGCCAGCTCCAGATCAATTCAAGAAATGCGGAGGGGTTCCCGAGTGGCCAAAGGGAGCAGACTGTAAATCTGCCGGCGCAGCCTACGGAGGTTCGAATCCTCCCCCCTCCACCATAAGAAATAGTTCGAGAGTTCAGAATACAGGGGCATTTTTTAACTCTGAACTTTGAACTCTGAACTTTTTTCGGGCGGGAGTAGCTCAGTGGCTAGAGCGTCAGCCTTCCAAGCTGAGGGTCGCGGGTTCGAATCCCGTTTCCCGCTCCATTTTTTAAGTGAGCGGCTTATTTCGAAGGGAGAAATGTGCAAACCCCGGGGAGGATAGACCGGGCGGCACGAATCAGCGGCCCACGTAGCTCAGTCGGTAGAGCACATCCTTGGTAAGGATGAGGTCACCAGTTCAATCCTGGTCGTGGGCTCCATTAAAATGGAAAGCAGGGTTCGGAATTCATGAGAAGCATCATCACGCTGGCCTGCACGGAGTGCAAGCAGAGAAATTACTCGACGACAAAAAACAAGAGGACCATGCAGGACCGCCTGGAATTGAAGAAGTATTGCAAGTTCTGCCGGGCCCACACGATTCACAAAGAAACAAAGTAATGTCTTTGCGGGATGAGCGCATTAATTGATGGAACAGGCCAGTAGCTCTAACGGATAGAGCGCCGGACTCCAAATCCGGATGCTGGGGGTTCGAATCCCTCCTGGCCTGCCATTGTTTTTCACGGCGGACGACATGGATAAAATAAAGGCGATTATCTTCAAGGTCAGGCAGTTTCTAAAAGAGGTTAAGTTCGAGCTCAAGAAGGTCACCTGGCCGACGCCCAAGGCGGCGATGGCCTCCACGTCGGTGGTGATCGTCGTGGTTATAATAGTTTCCATCTTTCTGGGTCTTGTCGATATGGGCCTTACGAGACTCATCCGGATGATACTGGGGTAAAGGGGTTCCATGGATTTCAAGTGGTACGTCATTCACACCTATTCCGGGTTTGAAAACAAAGTCAAAAAATCTCTCGAGGAGAGGATCGAGGCCTCGGGCATGAAGGACTATTTCGCCGATATTATGGTGCCGGAAGAAGACATTGTGGAACTCGTGAAGGGTGAAAAAAAGACTTCGAAGCGGAAATTCTTTCCGGGATATATTCTTGTCAAGATGAAAATGAACGAGGACACCTGGCACATCGTCAAGAATACGCCCAAGGTGACCGGCTTCATCGGCAGCAAGGACAAACCGTCCCCTATCTCAGACGCCGAGGTGGAAGCGCTCAGGGTCCGAATCGATGAAGGAACCCTTAAGCCAAAGCCGAAGTTCAAGTATGAGATGGGAGATCACGTGCGCATCATTGACGGGCCCTTCACTAATTTTGACGGCATAGTGGACGAAGTCAAGCCCGAGAAGGGAAAATTGAGGGTGATCGTGAGCATCTTCGGAAGGTCCACGCCGGTCGAGCTTGACTTTATTCAGGTGGTTCACGGGTAGACCCCGGTCCGATCGCGATGAGCGATTGATAAAATACTTCAGGATGGTTGCATTATGGCAAAAAAGGTTATAGCGAGCATCAAGCTTCAGATCCAGGCCGGGAAAGCTACGCCATCGCCTCCCATCGGTCCGGCACTTGGCCAGCATGGCGTAAACATCATGGAATTCTGCAAGGCATACAATGCCATGACGGCCGGTCAGGAGGGGACGATCATCCCGGTCGTGATCACGGTCTATGCGGACCGATCCTTCACATTTGTGACGAAGACACCGCCGGCCTCCGTTCTTCTCAAGCAGGCGGCGAAGATTGCCAAGGGGGCGGGTGACCCTAAGAGGGAGAAGGTGGGAAAGGTGACCGCAAAACAGGTGCGGGAGATCGCCGAGCTGAAGTTCAACGATCTCAACGCGGTCGACATGGACGCCGCCGTTAGAATTATCGAGGGAACGGCAAGATCAATGGGAATTGAAATTTCCGGTTAACCGGTCAGGATAAGTCTGGAGTGTGATGATGGCTAAAAGAGGAAAACGATATTTGGAAAAGAAAGCGATGGTCCAGGCCGGGAAACGGTACAACCTGAAAGAGGCCATGGACATTCTGGTGGGCACGGCGAGGGCAAAATTCGATGAGACTGTCGACGCCGCCATCCGGCTCGGCGTCAATCCCAAGCACGCCGACCAGATGGTCAGAGGAAGCGTGGCGCTTCCAAACGGGCTGGGGAAAAGTGTCAGGGTCCTCGTATTCGCCAAGGGGGAAAAGGAAAAGGAGGCCATGGAGGGCGGAGCGGATTTCACAGGTTCGGACGACCTGATCGAGAAGATAAAGGAAGGGTGGCTGGAATTTGATCGGGTCATCGCTACACCTGACATGATGGGCAGCGTCGGGAAACTGGGTAAGATCCTGGGACCCCGGGGACTCATGCCGAACCCCAAGGTCGGCACGGTTACCTTCGATGTTGGTAGGGCGGTGAAGGAGCTCAAGGCCGGCAAGGTGGAGTTCCGGGTGGAAAAGGCCGGGATTGTCCACAGCCCGGTTGGAAAGGTTTCCTTCGGCTCGGAGAAACTGACGGAGAACTTTCTGGCGCTTGTCGAAACTATTATCAAACTCAAGCCGGCGTCGAGCAAGGGAACTTACCTGAAGAACATTTCTTTATCTACGACCATGGGTCCCGGAATCAAAGTGGATCCCGTGGATGTGAGGAATATTTTAAAATAATTTGAGAAATAAAGGCCCTACTCGGGCCGGGTCAAAGTCAGAGACAGCAGGTATGTTTATTTAAACGATCACCATCGGCCTGCCGAGACGGCGAATGAGCGTTTGAAAGGGCTTTCCTGTATGGCACTCTGGCTTTTCAGGGATGACTGAATTCGAGAGCATCCCGGAAATCTTGGAGTGAAAGGGGGTTGGGTATTGGATCGGAAGACGAAAGAGAATGTGGTTGCGGAGCTCCATGAAAAACTCAAGGGCGTGAAGCTGGCCGTTCTGGCTAATTACAGCGGTATGAGTGTGGCCAAGATCACGGCGCTGAGGAACGAGCTCCGGAAGACCGGAACAGAGATGCGGGTGGTCAAGAATACCCTCCTGAGAATCGCATCGAAGGACACGGATTTTGTTCTTCTGAACGATTACCTGAAGGGACCGATCGCCGTTGTCCTGAGCTATGGGGACGCCGCCGAATCCACGAAATCGCTGATTGATTTTGCGAAGAAGAACGCAGAGCTTGAGATCAAGGCCGGCCTCATGGGCGGAAGGCTCCTTAGCCGGGAGCAGATCAATGTTCTTGCCGAACTGCCGGGTCGGGAGATTCTTCTGGGCAAGCTTCTCTCCGTCATGCTTGGAACGCAGACGGGGCTTGTCAGCGTCCTGGTAGGTGTGCAGCGGAAGCTTGTAGGGATTCTTGATGCGTATCGTGCGAAGAAAGCCGAACAAAACTGAACAAAACTGAATAAAACATACAGGAAAGGAATGATCATGGCAGAAAAAATCACGAAGGAAGATGTCATAAAGTTTATCGAGAATATGACGGTCATCGAGCTCTCGGAGCTCGTGAAGGAACTGGAACAGAGACTGGGCGTCACGGCGGCCGCTCCGGTGGCGGTGGCCGCAGTCGCGCCGGGTGCAGCGGCACCGGCTGCGGCTGAAGAAGAAAAAACAGAATTTGACGTTGTGCTGACAGGATTCGGCGAGCAGAAGATCCAGGTGATCAAGGTCGTTCGTGCCCTTACGGGACTTGGTCTTAAAGAGGCAAAGGATCTGGTTGAGGGTGTTCCGAAGCCGGTCAAGGAAGGCGTATCGAAGGCCGAAGCCGAGGACATGAAGAAAAAGCTTGAAGAAGTCGGCGGAACGGTCGAGATCAAGTAAAAAGAGATAACGCGGAATGCAGGGCAGGTCCTTGCGGACCATCCGGTTTGCAGATCAAAAAAAGGGAGTCAGGAGTCAGAATAGATGATTGTCTTTGTTCTGTCTTCTGACTTCGTTTGTTTCATGGAAAGTTTCCTGGGGGAGTAAGATACCTTACCCACGCGGCGACGCGTCACTCATTCTTGAGGATGGCTATGGGCGAATTGAGAAAAAATTTTGGGCATATCAGGAAAATTGTCGACATTCCCAATCTCATCGAGATACAGAGAAGGTCCTATGACAAATTCCTGCAGATGGATGTCGACCCGGAGAAGCGGGGCAATTTCGGTCTCCAGGGCGCCTTCAAGAGTGTTTTCCCGATAAGGGATTTCAGCGGGAAATGCTCTCTGGAGTTTGTCAGTTACAGAATCGGAGACGTAAAGTATGATGTGAAGGAGTGCATTCAGAAGGGGATGACCTATGCCACGCCCCTTAAGATTGTGGTGAGGCTGGTCGTATTCGACACGGAACGCGGAAGCGATCAGAAGACCATCCGCGACATAAAGGAGCAGGAAATCTACTTCGGTGAAATTCCCTTGATGACTGAGAGCGGCACCTTCGTCATCAACGGAACGGAGCGGGTGATCGTGAGTCAGCTCCACCGCTCCCCCGGTATTTTCTTCGACCACGATAAGGGCAAGACCCACGCGGGAGGCAAGCTCCTTTACTCCGCCCGGGTGATTCCCATCAGGGGTTCCTGGCTCGATCTCGAATTCGATACAAAGGACATCCTCTATTGCAGGATCGACCGGAGAAGAAAGATGCCGGTCACGATTCTTCTGAAGGCCTTGGGGCAGACGACATCCGAGCTGCTCAGATACTTCTACGACGTGGAGAAGGTCTATCTTGAAGGTTCGAAGGTCATTATCCCGGTGGACGAGTCAATCGTCGGGAAGAAAGCCCCCAGGGATATCCGTGATACAGATGCCGGCGAGGTGATAGTCCGGAAGGGCAAAAAAATCACCGAGACAGCTCTTAAGCGGCTTATCAAGGCCAGGAAGACGCGGATTGCGGTGGATGATAATTACGTTCTGGGGAGAATTCTGGCTGTCGATGTCATGGATCCCGAAACGAACGAGGTTCTGCTCCGGTGCAACAGCGAGGTGACGGACGAAAAGGCGGCTCTCTTCAGAAGCAGAGGAGTAAAGGAACTTTCCTTCATCTGCATGGAGGAAGACGGTTCCGATTCGTCCCTCAGGGATACCCTGCTAGTGGACGGCGTTCAGACTGAAGAAGATGCCATACTTGAGATTTACAGACGATTGAGGCCGAGCAATCCGCCCACTCCTGAAACGGCGCGGCGGTTTTTCAAAAGTCTCTTTTTCGATTCCGAGACGTATGACCTATCCGACGTTGGCCGGGTCAAGATGAACTACAAGCTTCATCTCGATGCCCCCACGGATCTCACGACTCTCAGGAAGGAGGACATCCTGGCTGCGGTCAAATATCTCATCAGACTGAAAAACGGCGAGGGTGACTGCAGCGTGGACGATATAGATCATCTGGGAAACCGGCGGGTGCGTTCGGTGGGAGAGCTCATCGAGAATCAATACCGCGTGGGTCTGGTGAGAATGGAACGGGCCGTCAAGGAAAAGATGAACATCCAGGACATCGAAACCATGATGCCCCATGATCTGGTGAATGCCAAGCCCGTCTCCGCCGTGGTGAATGAATTCTTCGGTTCCAGCCAGCTGTCGCAGTTCATGGATCAGACCAACCCGCTTTCGGAGATCACCCACAAGCGCAGACTCTCGGCCCTGGGACCCGGCGGACTGACCCGTGAACGGGCGGGGTTTGAGGTGAGGGACGTTCACAATACACATTACGGGCGGATCTGTCCGGTGGAAACACCGGAGGGGCCGAACATCGGCCTCATCGTGTCTCTCAGCGCCTATGCACGGGTAAACGATTACGGCTTTATCGAGACACCTTACCGGGTCGTCGAGAATGGCCGTGTGCGCAATGAAATCCGCTACCTGACGGCCATTGAAGAGGAGAAGCATATAATCGCCCAGGCCAATGCTACGCTTGATGCTTCGGGCAAGCTGGTGGATCCCTTTGTTTATGCGCGCAAGGGCGGCGAGTTCAAGACCGTGGACCCCAAAGAAGTGCAGCTGATGGACGTTTCACCGAACCAGCTGGTCAGCGTCGCCGCAGGACTCATTCCCTTCCTGGAGCACGATGACGCAAACCGGGCCCTTATGGGTTCGAACATGCAGAGACAGGCGGTCCCGCTTTTGAGGCCGGAGGTGCCGCTTGTCGGCACGGGCATGGAAGAGGTTGTGGCGCGCGATTCCGGCGCAGTAATAGTGGCCAGACGTGCGGGCGTGGTAGAAAGTGTAGATGCCTCCAGAATCGTGATCAAGTGCGACGAGACGGAATCGGATAACGGATTCGACATCGGCGTCGACATATACAATCTTACGAAGTACCAGCGTTCGAACCAGGACACCTGTTTCAATCACAAACCCATCGTCATGGTCGGAGACCGGGTTGCGAAGGGCGACGTAATCGCCGACGGGCCCGCCACGAGCCAGGGCGAGCTCGCCCTCGGGAGGAACGTGATGGTCGCTTTCATGTCCTGGGGCGGCTACAATTACGAAGACTCTATTCTGGTCAGCGAGCGGGTGGTCAAGGACGACATCTACACGTCCGTTCACATCGAAGAGTTCGAGACCATGGCCCGCGATACAAAGCTCGGCAAGGAGGAGATCACCCGCGACATACCCAACGTGGGGGACGAAGCGCTGAAAAATCTCGATGACAGCGGGATCGTCCGGATGGGCGTGGCCGTGAAGCCGGGAGATATTCTGGTGGGGAAGATTACACCCAAGGGCGAGACACAGCTTTCCCCGGAGGAAAAACTTCTGCGGGCCATTTTCGGCGAAAAGGCCGGCGATGTGCGCGACACCTCGCTTCGCGTGCCCCCGGGCGTGGAGGGGATTGTAATCGATACGAAGATCTTCACCCGCAAGGGCGCTGAGAAGGATCGGCGGTCCCAGACCATCGAAGATGAAGAGGCCCGGCTGCTGATGAAGGACCGCGATGACGAAATCCGCATTATATCCGACAGCGTGAAGGGAAAGATCGCAGACCTTCTCAAGGGAAAGATTTCGGCGACTAAAATATCCGACCCGAAGAAAAAGAAGATTCTTCTGAAGAAGAACGAGGAGATCACGGAAGATATTCTTAAGAGCATTCCATTTAATCGCTGGAGGGAGATCTCCCTACTCAATGATGAGGCCGTGGAGGAAAAAGTCAAAACACTCTTCGAAAATCTGGATCGCAAAATCGATTTCATCGAAGCCTTTTTCATGGAGAAAATCGAAAGACTGAAGGCGGGCGATGAGCTGCCGCCGGGGGTCATCAAACTGGTAAAGGTCTATGTGGCGATCAAGAGAAAACTGTCGGCGGGCGACAAGATGGCCGGTCGGCATGGCAACAAGGGCGTGCTTTCGAGGATCCTTCCGGAAGAGGATATGCCTTTCTTCCACGACGGGACACCGGTGGACATAATCCTCAATCCCCTGGGGGTTCCCTCGCGCATGAACGTGGGTCAGATTCTCGAGACGCATCTCGGCTGGGCCGCGAGGGGACTTGGTGAAAAGGTGGGCGCAATCTATGAGAAAACCAGGGATCTCAAGGCCGTAAAGGCGGCGCTTAAGCGGTTTTATTCCAGTGCGGAGTTCGACCGTTTCATAGACGGCGCGACGGAAGAGGATATAAAAAGGTTCATGGGTCGTCTGAAACATGGCATACCCGTGGCTACCCCTGTCTTTGACGGAGCGAAGGAAAACGAGATAAGCGATATGCTTTCCAAAGCCGGTCTGCCTTTGAACGGTCAGGCCCTCCTCTTCGACGGCAGGACCGGGGAGCCCTTCGATCAGGAGATCACGGTTGGAATGATCTATATGCTGAAGCTTCACCACCTGGTGGACAACAAGATTCATGCCCGGTCAATCGGTCCCTACTCGCTTGTGACCCAGCAGCCACTTGGCGGGAAAGCGCAGTTCGGCGGTCAGAGACTCGGAGAAATGGAGGTCTGGGCGATGGAGGCATACGGCGCGGCCTATTCTCTCCAGGAATTCCTTACCGTCAAGTCCGATGACGTGGCCGGTCGGACAAGGATATATGAAGCGATCGTGAAGGGTGAGCATACGCTGGAACCAGGGCTCCCCGAGTCCTTCAACGTGCTCATGAAGGAGTTGCAGAGCCTCGGCCTTGATGTGGAGCTTATAGAAAAGGAATAACAGTGTGTCGGGTGTTTCGCGGCGGTTGGTTCACAATCCCATGAAACGTTTCAAGCACAGGAGATAAATAGTGGAAGACATATTCAGTTTTTTTGAAAAACCGAAGGACCCCATCCGGTTCAACGCGATAAAGATATCGCTGGCCGATCCCGAGAAAATACTGTCCTGGTCTCACGGGGAGGTCAAGAAACCGGAAACCATCAATTACAGAACATTCAAGCCGGAAAGAGACGGACTTTTCTGCGCGAAAATTTTCGGTCCCGTCAAGGATTACGAGTGTCTCTGCGGCCGGTACAAGCGGATGAAGCACCGGGGTGTGATCTGCGAGAAATGCGGAGTGGAAGTCATTCAATCCAAAGTCCGGCGGGAGAGGATGGGACATATTACGCTTGCGGCGCCGGTAGCCCACATCTGGTTTCTGAAGAGCCTGCCCAGCCGCATCGGGAGCATTCTCGATCTGACGCTCAAGGAAGTGGAGAAAGTGCTCTACTTTGAGCAGTGGATAGTTCTTGATCCCAAGAACACCCCGCTCAAGAAGATGGAGCTCCTCACCGAAGAAAGGTATACGGAGCTCAGGGAACTTTACGGTGATGATTCCTTCGAGGCGGGCATCGGGGCGGAAGCTGTCAGGAAGCTTTTGGAAGAGGTTGATTTAGACAAGCTGGTCGCAGAGCTGCGGACGGAGCTCAGAGAGACCGCCTCCGATACAAAAAAGAAGAAACTGGCCAAGAGGCTCAAGGTTCTCGAGGCACTGAAAAAATCGGGAAATCGTCCCGAATGGATGATTCTCACAGTTCTTCCGGTGATCCCGCCTGATCTTCGGCCCCTGGTTCCGCTTGACGGAGGGCGTTTCGCCACCTCGGACCTCAACGACCTTTACCGGCGGGTCATAAACCGCAACAACCGGCTCAAAAGGCTCCAGGAGCTCAATGCTCCGGAGATAATCATCCGCAACGAGAAGCGAATGCTCCAGGAGGCGGTTGATGTTCTCTTCGACAATGGAAGAAGGGGTAAGGCCATAACGGGATCGAACAAGCGGCCGCTGCGGTCTCTCTCCGACATGCTCAAGGGCAAGCAGGGCCGGTTCAGGCAGAATCTCCTCGGGAAGCGGGTGGATTATTCGGGACGTTCCGTCATCACCGTGGGTCCCGATCTCAGGCTTCACCAGTGCGGTCTTCCGAAGAAAATGGCCCTGGAGCTCTTCAAGCCCTTCATCTACAACCGGCTGGAGGAAAAGGGGTTCGTAACGACCGTAAAGAGCGCCAAGAAGATGGTGGAACGGGAAGATCCGGCGGTCTGGGACGCCCTCGATGAAGTGGTCCGGGAATACCCGGTCATGCTGAACCGTGCGCCCACCCTTCACCGGCTGGGCATTCAGGCCTTCGAGCCCGTGCTTGTGGAGGGGAAAGCCATCCAGCTTCACCCTCTCGTCTGCACGGCCTTCAACGCCGATTTTGACGGTGACCAGATGGCAGTGCACATTCCTCTTTCCATCGAGGCCCAGATTGAGGCGCGGGTGCTCATGATGTCCACGAACAACATTCTCTCGCCGGCTCATGGGAAGCCCATCATAGTTCCCAGCCAGGACATTGTTCTCGGCATTTACTACATGACGAGAATGCGGCCTTTCGCCCGAGGCGAGGGAATGAAATTCTCAGACCCCGAGGAGGTCAGAAGGGCGTATGATGCCGAGGTCGTTGATCTTCATGCGAAGATCCATGTCCGCATGAACGGTCAGATCAAGGAGACGACAGTCGGCCGGGTTCTTCTTTACGAAATCATTCCCCCGGAGATTCCCTTTGAGATAATCAACAAGGTAATGAACAAAAAGGAGCTTGCGGGTCTGATAGACTACTGTTACCGCTCCTGCGGGGACAAGACGACGGTCCTGCTTGCCGATCGGCTGAAGGATCTCGGATTCAGGTATGCGACGAAGTCCGGGCTTTCCATCTCCATCAGCGACATGGTAATCCCCGGGACAAAGAAGGAAATCGTAATGGAGGCCGACAGGGACGTCCTCGAAATCCAGAAGCAGTACATGGACGGGCTGATAACGGACGGCGAACGCTACAACAAGGTCATCGATATCTGGGCGCAGGCGACGGAGAAGGTGGCCAATGAAATGCTCAAGGATATCGGGACAGAGGAAGTGACCAATGAAGCGGGTGAAAAGAAGCGGTCAGAGAGTTTCAATCCGATTTACATGATGGCCGATTCCGGAGCCCGCGGCAGCGCCGCACAGATCCGCCAGCTTGCGGGCATGAGGGGACTCATGGCGAAGCCGTCGGGCGAGATCATCGAAACCCCGATCACGGCGAATTTCCGGGAAGGGCTGACAGTGCTTCAGTACTTCATCTCGACCCACGGTGCGCGCAAGGGTCTTGCCGACACCGCACTCAAGACGGCCAATTCCGGTTACCTTACAAGGCGGCTTGTGGACGTGGCCCAGGACTGCATCATCACGGAGGATGACTGCGGGAGCCTCGACGGCATCGAGGTGTCCGCCCTCATGGAGGGAGGAGAGATCATCGAGACCGCCGGGGAGCGCGTTCTGGGAAGGGTTGCCCTCGAGGACATCAAGGATCCTTTCACAGGCGAGGTTCTTGTGCGGGCGAATCATGAGATCGACGAAGGCCTCGTGGAGAAAATAGACCGGGCCGGAATCGAAAAAATCAAGATCCGGTCGGTACTGTCCTGCCGTTCGAAGCACGGAATATGCTCCAAATGCTACGGCAGGGATCTGGCCCATGGTCATCTGGTCAACATCGGAGAGGCGGTGGGGATCATCGCCGCCCAGTCCATCGGCGAGCCGGGGACCCAGCTCACAATGAGGACCTTCCACATAGGCGGAACGGCGAAATTCGAGGAACACTCCACCCTTGAGTCCCGGCATGACGGGACCATAGAATTCGTGAATCTTCATGTCGTCAAGGGCCGCGACAGAACGCTCGTGGTCATGAACCGAAGCGGCGAAGTTCACGTGCTCGATGAGGAGGGGCGAAGCCGCGGCAAGTATCCAGTGCCCTACGGAGCGCATCTGCGGGTTACGGAAAAGCAGAAAATAAAGAAGGGTGAACGGATCGCGGAATGGGATCCGTTCTCGATTCCCATTCTCTCGGAAGTGGACGGGACCATAAAATTCGGGGATGTAATCGAAGGCAAGACTATGCAGGAGCAGGTCGATGAGGTAACCGGTCTTTCGCGCAAGGTCATTGTGGAATCGACGGATGCGGATCTGAGGCCCCGTGTTTCCATAAAAGACAAGGAAGGACGGACATCACGAGTTCCGGGCACGAACGCCATGGCAAGGTACCTCCTCTCGGTGGGAACGAATATAGTGGTCTCGGAAGGGGATCGCGTCAGTGCGGGCGACATCATCGCAAAGATTCCCAGGGAGACGACCAAGACGAAGGACATCACGGGTGGACTTCCAAGAGTGGCGGAGCTTTTCGAGGCGAGAAAACCAAAGGAATTTGCGGTGATCGCCGAAATTGATGGAACTATTTCCTACGGCAAGGATGTCAAGGGCAAGCGCAAGATCATTATCACGCCCGAAGTGGGAGAGGAAAAAGAATACCTCATTCCGAAGGGAAAACACGTGAGCGTCCAGGAAGGCGACCGGGTGATTGCCGGTCAGCCTCTCATGGATGGAGCCAGCAATCCCCACGATATCCTGACCATAAAGGGGGAGAAGGAGCTCTCAAGGTATCTCGTTGATGAGGTTCAGGAGGTTTACCGGCTCCAGGGCGTAAAAATAAACGACAAACATATAGAAATCATCGTCAGACAGATGCTCAGAAGGATAAAGGTAATCGACTCCGGTGATACGAGCTTCCTCACCGATGAGCAGGTGGAGCGGTCCATCTTCCAGGAGGAAAACGAGAGGGTCATAGCCCGCGGAGGAAAACCGGCGGTCGGGGAACCGGTGCTCCTGGGCATTACCAAGGCCTCTTTGAGTACGCAGAGCTTCATTTCGGCTGCCTCTTTCCAGGAGACCACGAGAGTCCTGACGGAGGCGAGCCTCTCGGGCAAGGTGGATCACCTGAGAGGCCTTAAGGAGAATGTCATCATGGGGCGGCTCATTCCGGCGGGCACGGGACTTCCCATGTATAAGAAAGTCGGCATCATTGTGGATGACCAGGACCGCCTTGCGGTTGAAGAACAGCTGCCGGAAGAGAAAAAAGACGAGAAAAGTCTTGACATGGAAGCCGCGAACTGATAGCTAAACTGACTTTTAAAACCCCTGTATAGGGAAGGCTAAAACCAGGTTCGGGAGGAGTAATGCCCACTATCAATCAATTGGTCCGAAAGGGAAGAGCAAAGGTTCAGAGAAAGTCCGCGACGCCGGCGCTTTCCGGGTCGCCCCAGAGGCGGGGGGTATGCGTCCGTGTGTACACTACGACTCCGAAGAAGCCCAACTCAGCCTTGAGAAAGGTGGCAAGAGTGCGCCTGACAAGCGGTTATGAAGTGACGGCATATATTCCCGGGGTCGGCCACAACCTGCAGGAGCATTCCGTTGTCCTCGTTAGGGGAGGAAGGGTCAAGGATCTCCCCGGCGTCCGTTATCATATCGTCCGGGGCACGCTGGATACGCTGGGGGTTCAGGACAGAAAACAGGGACGGTCGAAGTACGGGTCCAAGCGGACGAGTTAAGCGGAGAGACTATCCATGCCGAGAAGAAGAGTCATAGAACGAAGGGAATTGGAGCCGGATCAGAAGTACAACAACCGACTTGTGGCAAGATTTATCAACAACCTATTCACGCGGGGTAAGAAATCCACAGCGGAATCGATACTTTATGGCGCTTTCGATATCATTGAGAAGAAGACGAAGGAGATGCCTGTAGCTGTGTTCGAGAAGGCGGTGGAGAACGTAAAACCGGTTATTGAAGTCAAATCGCGCAGGGTCGGTGGCTCGACCTATCAGGTGCCCACGGAGATAATGCCGGAGCGGCGCACTGCTCTCGGAATAAAGTGGATCATAGGCCACGCAAGGAAACGTACCGAAAAGACAATGAAGGAAAAGCTGGCCGCCGAACTGATTGACGCTTACAACAACCGGGGTGCGTCCGTTAAGAAGAGAGAGGACGTTCACAAGATGGCAGAGGCCAACAGGGCCTTTGCCCATTACCGGTTTTAGTCCGGCTTTTCACGCTAAGCCCTGGTGAATCCAATTGGCAAGAACGGTTCCTTTACATCATATCCGCAATATCGGCATCATGGCCCACATTGATGCCGGCAAGACAACGACGACTGAGCGGATACTGTATTACACCAAGGTCTCCCACCGAATGGGGGAAGTTCATGACGGAACAGCTGTCATGGACTGGATGGAGCAGGAGCAGGAACGCGGCATTACGATTACGTCCGCCGCGACCACGTGCACCTGGCGGAATCATAGGATAAATATAATCGATACGCCGGGGCATGTCGATTTCACCATCGAGGTGGAAAGATCCCTTAGGGTTCTGGATGGGGCGGTTGCTCTCTTCTGCGCAGTGGGGGGAGTCGAGCCGCAGTCGGAAACGGTCTGGAGGCAGGCCGACCGATACCGGGTACCGAGAATCGCCTTTGTCAACAAGATGGACAGAGTCGGTTCGGATTTCGGAAGAGTTCTTTCGGGAATTCGGGAGCGTCTGGGTGCGAACCCGGTGCCGGTGCAGATTCCCCTGGGAAAGGAAGAGCAATTCAGGGGGGTCATCGATCTTGTGCGCATGAAGTCGGTCATATTCGACCGGGACTCCCTGGGCGCCGAGTATACGGAGGGAGATATTCCGCCGGAGCTTTTGGCTTCGGCGCTTGAGGCAAGAGAAAAACTCATCGAGGCACTCGCCGACTTCGACGAAGACCTGATGAGACGATATTTAAATGAAGAGGTTCTTTCAGAAAAAGACATCGTGAGCGTTATACGGAAGGCGACGCTTGCCCTGCGGATGACCCCGGTGCTATGTGGCTCGGCGTTCAAGAACAAGGGCATTCAGCCGCTCCTGGACGCGGTAATCGATTACCTGCCCTCTCCATCGGATATGCCGCCCGTGACAGGCAAGGATCCGGGGCGGGAGACCGTAGAGAGGCTTCCTGCGGACGAAGAGCCCTTTTCCGCCCTGGCGTTCAAGATCATGAATGATCCTTTCGTGGGACAGCTTACCTATTTCAGGGTTTATTCGGGTGTCTTGAAATCCGGTTCTTATATATACAATGCCTCGAAGGACCGGCGGGAGCGGATCGGTCGATTGCTCAAGATGCATGCCGACAAGCGGGAGGAGATAGAAGAGGTCCGCACCGGCGATATAGCGGCCGCCGTGGGACTCAATGCAACGACAACGGGAGACACGCTCTGTGACAGAGAACGTACCCTGATCCTTGAGACGCTTGACTTTCCCGAGCCCGTCATCGCAATAGCCATAGAGGCCAAGACGAAGGCCGATGAAGAAAAGCTGGATGTGGCCCTGGGAAAGATTGCGAAGGAGGATCCCTCTTTCAAGGTCCGGGTCGACCGCGAGACGGGTCAGAAACTCATTTCCGGGATGGGGGAGCTTCACCTCGAGATCATTGTGGATAGGCTCTCAAGAGAATTCGGCCTAGGGGCCAATATCGGGACGCCCCAGGTGGCCTACAAAGAGACCATACGGAAGAGCGTCCGCGCAGAGGGACGATACGTCAAGCAGTCCGGAGGCCGGGGTCAGTACGGTCACGTGTGGCTGGAAATCGAGCCGAACGAGCAGGGCCGGGGTTTTGAGTTCAGAAACAAAATCATCGGAGGCGTGATCCCGAGGGAATTCATTCCCGCCGTCGAGAAGGGAGTTCAGGAGGCCATGGAGGAAGGAGTGCTTGCCGGATTCCCCGTCGTCGATGTGGTGGTCAGCCTTGTGGACGGCTCCTACCACGAGGTCGATTCATCGGAGCTGGCCTTCAAGGTCGCAGGCTCCATGGGCTTTAAAAACGGTGCACGAAGAGCCAGGCCGGTTCTACTCGAACCCATCATGTCCGTCGAGGTTCTTGTTCCAAAGGAATACCTTGGAGATGTGATAGGCACCCTGAGCTCGAGAAGGGGCAGGATCGTGAGCATAGAGTCAAGGCCAGGCTCCGAAGCTATTATCGCAGAGGTGCCGCTGGCGGAGATGTTCGGCTATGCGACGGAGCTTAGATCGAGAACCCAGGGCCGAGCCGCGTACACGATGCAGTTTTTGAATTACCATGCCTTGTCTGAGGATCTGGCTAAAGAAGTGATGGAACAAAAAGGTCGAAAGGGCATGAAATAAAAAGGACAATTGAAAGATCAACCATGTTTAACCGAAGGAGGTAATGGAGATGGCTAAGAAAAAATTTGAAAGGACGAAGCCGCACGTCAACGTTGGGACGATCGGACACGTGGATCACGGCAAGACGACACTGACCTCTGCTATCACAAAGCATCTGGCAAAGAAAGGGTTGGCCAACTTCATGGCTTTTGATCAGATCGATAACGCTCCGGAAGAAAAAGAGCGGGGTGTCACGATCAACATCGCCCACGTGGAGTACGAGACCGCAAAGAGGCATTACGCCCATGTGGATTGCCCCGGGCATTCCGACTATATCAAGAACATGATCTCTGGCGCCGCGCACATGGACGGTGCCATTCTAGTCGTGGCCGCCTCTGATGGACCCATGCCCCAGACGCGGGAACACATCCTCCTTGCCCGTCAGGTTCAGGTTCCATATATCGTGGTCTTCCTGAACAAGGTCGATCTCGTGGACGATCCGGAGCTTCTGGATCTTGTGGAGCTCGAGCTGAGGGAGCTTCTTACTACCTACAACTTCCCGGGAGATGAAATCCCCATAATCAGGGGATCTGCCCTCAAGGCCCTTGAGTCCGACGATCCAACATCCGAAGACGCGAAGTGCATCTGGGAGCTTATGGAGGCAGTGGACAACTACATTCCGGAACCGGTTAGAGATCTCGATAAACCCTTCCTGATGCCCATCGGCGACGTCTTCTCCATCTCCGGCCGCGGAACCGTGGTCACGGGACGCGTGGATCGCGGTATCATAAAGACAGGTGATGAAGTGGAAATCGTAGGGATCCGGCCCACTTTCAAGACCGTCTGCACGGGCGTAGAAATGTTCCGCAAGACCCTCGATGAGGGCCGTGCCGGCGACGATATCGGGGTCCTTCTGAGAGGGACGAAGAGAGAGGAAGTGGAGAGAGGCCAGGTTGTTGCGAAACCCGGTTCGATCACGCCGCACACCAAGTTCAAGGCGCAGGTTTACGTCCTTACAAAGGAAGAGGGCGGGAGGCATACGCCGTTCTTCAGCGGGTACCGTCCCCAGTTCTATTTCCGGACCACCGACGTGACCGGTGTTGCGACGCTGCCCGAGGGCGTTGAGATGGTCATGCCCGGCGACAACGTGGAACTCGGGGTTGAACTGATTACTCCTATCGCAATGGAGGAACAGCTTCGTTTCGCCATCCGTGAAGGCGGCAAAACCGTCGGCGCCGGCGTGGTGAGCAAGATTATCGAATAACTAAGGGTTTGGTTGCAGAGTGATGGAAAATCAGAAGATCAGAATCAGGCTGAAGGCTTACGATTACAAGCTTCTCGACCGCTCCGCCGAGGACATCGTCGATACGGCAAAGCGCACGGGAGCGCGGGTCGCCGGTCCTATTCCGCTTCCAACGGAGATTAACCGCTATTGTGTGAACAGGTCACCTCACGTGGACAAGAAATCAAGGGAACAGTTTGAGATCAGGACACACAAGCGGTTGATAGATATCATTGAGCCCACACAGTCCACTGTCGATGCGCTCATGAAGCTGGACCTGTCGGCCGGCGTGGATGTGGAGATAAAGCTGTAAATTGAAACCGGGAGATGGCTGATTAAAATCCATCTCCTGTTTTTTCGTGAAAATGGGATGCTGAAACTGTGGATGCCATGGAAAAGGGATTGATTGGACGAAAATTGGGAATGACCCAGGTGTTTTCCGATGAGGGTGCGGCGGTACCGGTGACCGTTATCGAGGCTGGTCCCTGCGTTGTGATTCAGAAGAAGACCAGAGAAACGGACGGATACGACGCCATCCAGATCGGTTTCGGCCGGAAAAAGGCCAAACGGGTGACGAAACCCCTTCAGGGGCACTTCAAGAAGGCGGACAAGGGCTTTTTCCAGATCCTTCGGGAATTCCGGGTTGACGATATCGAAAAGTACGAGGTGGGTGCCGAGCTCAACGCCGGCGTTTTCTCCGTAGGCGATTACGTTGATATCGTCGGCACAAGCAAGGGAAGAGGTTTCGCCGGAGGTGTGAAGAGACACGGCTTCAAGGGCGGGCGGGCCACGCACGGTTCCATGTTTCACCGGGCTCCCGGCTCCATCGGAGCGAGCGCCGATCCTTCGAGGGTTCTAAAGGGGCAGAGGTTGCCCGGACATATGGGGGACCGGCGGGTTACTGTGCAGAACCTCCTGGTTTTCGGCGTCAGTCCCGAACGAAATCTGATTCTGGTAAAGGGGTCAGTTCCGGGGAGCATGAACGGATTTGTGCTGATCAAAAATGCGGTGAAGAAATCATAATCGGGTGCGCGGAGATATCAATGCTTGTTCTGGGTGTATACGATATTGAAAAGAACAGGGTCTCTGAAATCGAGGTGAGCGATACCGTTTTCGGGGCCGAGGTCAGGGAGGATCTCCTGCACGAAGCAGTGAGATATCAGATGGCGGCGCGCAGGAGCGGGACCGCTTCGACGAAAGAGCGTGGCGAAATCAGCGGCGGCGGGCGGAAACCCTATCGGCAGAAAGGAACGGGAAGGGCGCGGGCTGGAACCACCCGGTCTCCCATCTGGAGGGGAGGTGGAACTGTCTTCGGTCCGAAACCGAGGGACTATTCCATCGGTCTGAACAGGAAGGTGCGCAAGGCTGCCCTATGTTCAGCGCTGAGTATGAAAGTAAAAGAGGATAAAATCCTTGTTCTCAGGGACTTTCCTATGGAAGCCGTCCGGACGAAGGCTTTCAAGGCGGTTCTGGACCGGTTCGGCGTGGAGAGCGCTCTTTTCATCCTCGACAGGGAAAATCCCGTTCTGGAAAAATCTTCAAGGAATCTGAAAGAAGTTAAAATGATGAGATCAGAGGGCATCAATGTGTACGACCTCCTTAAGTACGACACCCTGGTCCTGATGGAACCCTCTGTTAAGATGATCGAGGGGGCATTGTTACAGTAATGGATATTTATTCTGTCATCAAGAGGCCGCTCGTCACGGAAAAGAGCACCATCGCCCGGGACGAGGCGAACAAATACTTCTTTGAAGTGGACCGTAGAGCCAACAAGATCGAGATCGAGAAGGCCGTGGAAAAACTTTTCAAAGTAAAAGTCGTCAGTGTGCGGACCATGAACCGGGAGGGGAAAAAGAAGAGAATGGGACGCATGATGGGCCGCAAGAGCGACTGGAAAAAAGCCGTGGTGACCCTCGCGCCCGGTCAGAGTATCGATATCTTCGAAAAAGTCTAGGATAGAGGATCTGGGATATGGCCATCAAAACATACAAACCGACGTCACCCGGCAGAAGGGCGATGACCTGTTCTAGCTTTGAAGAGATCACCGCCGCATCGCCTGAAAAGAGTCTGCTCAGACCCCTGAAAAGAACGGGCGGACGCAACGCGTACGGACGGATAACGAGCCGTCACATCGGCGGGGGACACAGGAGGAAATACAGATTGATCGATTTCCGGAGGGACAAGGTGGATGTTCCTGCGAAGGTTGCCTCAATCGAGTATGATCCCAACCGCTCCTCGCGGATCGCTCTCTTGCATTACGTGGACGGGGAAAAGAGATATATTCTGGCGCCTCTCGGACTCTCGGTGGGCGATACCGTGGTGAGCAGCGACCGTGCCGACATGAAGCCGGGCAATACGCTTCCACTCAAGAACATTCCCACCGGTTCACTCATACATAATGTGGAGCTCAAGATCGGAAAGGGCGGTCAGATGATCCGGAGTGCCGGTTCCTATGGTCAGCTCATGGCCAAGGAGGGAAACTATGCCCAGATCAGGATGCCCTCCGGAGAGGTCAGGAAGGTTCTTCTTGAATGTAGGGCGACCATCGGACAGGTGGGAAATATAGATCACGAGAACATAAGCATAGGCAAGGCCGGCCGGTCCAGGTGGCTCGGCAGGAGACCCCGGGTGCGCGGAGTGGCAATGAATCCGGTCGATCATCCCATGGGAGGCGGTGAAGGAAAGACGTCCGGCGGAAGGCATCCTTGCACACCCTGGGGAGTTCCCACCAAGGGGTACAAGACGAGGAAGAACAAGGTATCAGACAAGTACATTGTCAAGAAGAGAGGTTAGACGTGGCGCGTTCAATCAAGAAGGGTCCCTATGTTGAAGAGAGCCTGTTGAGGAAAGTCAGACGTGTGCAGTCGTCGGGCGACAAGACAGTGATCAAGACCTGGTCACGCCGTTCGACGGTAACGCCGGAGCTGATCGGGCTGACCTTCGCCGTTCACAACGGGAAGAAATTCATTCCCGTTTTCATCACGGAGAACATGGTCGGCCACAAACTGGGCGAATTCGCGCCGACGAGGATATTCTTCAGTCACTCCGGTGACAGGAAGTCCAAGCTGCGCAAGTAATCATAACAGGGACAGGATATTCTGCACCCGGAGTTCGGAGCAAAATGGAAGCAAGAGCTGTTGCCAAATATGTTCGCATCTCGCCCCAGAAGGCGAGACTGGTGGTTGATCTGGTGAGAGGCAGGAAAGTCGAGGATGCCCAGAGAGTCCTTTTTTTCACGAGAAAGGCCGCTGCGGGAATCGTGGGAAAGGTTCTTAAGTCGGCGCTTGCCAATGCCGCGCAGAATCCTAACATCGACGAGAAAATTCTGTACGTCAAGGAAATCTACGTGGACCAGGGGCCCTCGCTCAAACGTTTCAGGGCCCGGGCTCAGGGTCGAGCGGCCGGCATCAAGAAAAGGACGAGCCATATTACTGTCATACTGGATGAACAATAACTTATAAGGAGGTCTTTCGTTGGGACAGAAGGTCAATCCGATCGGTTTCAGGCTGGGCGGAATCAAGAAATGGGCTTCTCAGTGGTTCGCTGAGAAGAACTACAGGCAGCTCCTTCATGAGGACATCAAGGTCAGGGCCTTCCTCAAAAAGAAATTCTATCATGCGGGAATCGCTAAGATAGAGATAGAGCGGGCCGCGGACAAGGCGAAGATAAACATCCACGCCGCCAGACCCGGAGTCATCATCGGCAAGAAGGGAGCTGAGATTGAAAAGCTCAAAAAAGAGCTCGAGGGCATGATGACGGGGGAGGCCATTATCAACATCCTGGAAGTTCGGAAGCCAGAGATCGACGCGCAGCTCATAGCCGAGAATGTGGCCCTCCAGCTCGAAAGACGGGTGACCTTCCGCCGTGCCATGAAAAAGTGCGTAACATCGGCGATGAAATTCGGGGCCAAGGGGATTAGAGTGACAAGTTCCGGAAGGCTCGGCAATGCCGAGATGGCCCGGACGGAGTGGTACCGCGAAGGGCGGGTTCCGCTTCACACGCTTCGGGCGGACATCGATTACGGCTTCGCCGAGGCGCATACAACCTACGGGCTTATCGGGATCAAGGTCCTTGTGTTTCACGGCGAAGTGCTGCCCGACAAAAAAGAAGCAGGCGCTCAGGCCTAATGTCGGGCCGTTGATCGGATGCGGGAAAGGGTTTTCAAGTTGTGACGGGAGTGATTGAAACATGTTAATGCCGAAGAGGGTAAAATACAGAAAACTTCAGAAAGGCCGCATGAGCGGCATTGCGACCAGGGGAGCCCGGGTTGACTTCGGGGAGTTCGGACTGCAGGCCACGGAATGCGGCTGGCTGACCTCCCGTCAGATTGAAGCGGCCCGTATCGCCATGACGCGCCACGTGAAACGCGGCGGAAAGATCTGGATCCGGATATTTCCTCATAAATCCATCACCAAAAAGCCTGCGGAAACCCGTATGGGGAAAGGAAAAGGATCCCCCGAAGGGTGGGTGGCGGTGGTCAAGCCGGGCATGGTTCTCTATGAAATGTCCGGCGTCTCCAAAGAGGTGGCGCGGGAGGCCTTCCGGCTGGCGTCTCACAAACTTCCCGTTACCACGAAGTTTACCACGAGGGAGATTTTCGATGAAGATTAGCGAAATCAGAAATCTCAGCCCGGAAGAGCTGAAGCAGAAGGAAAGAAATCTTGTGGATGAACTCTTCAAACTCCGATTCAGGCATGCGACCGGCCAGATTGAGTCCACGGCCATGCTCAAGACCATCCGCAGGGATATCGCAAGGGTGAAAACCGTTCTAAGGGAAAAGGAGCTTCGAGGATAGAACGATGGGTGAGCGTGGCAGCAGAAGAGAGATGCAGGGTGTGGTCGTAAGCGACAAGATGGACAAGACGGTCGTCGTGAGGGTGGAGCGGGTCGTCAAGGATCCGACTTTTCAAAAGTACCTGAAGCGCCACATGAAGTACAAGGCACACGACGAGAAAAACGAGTGTGCGGAGGGCGACAAGGTATTGATCGTGGAATCCCGTCCCTTGAGCAGGGAAAAGAGATGGCGGGTTCGAACAATACTGGAAAAGGCAAAGTGATGCCGGCGTGCGACAGCGGTTGGATGTGATTCGGACGGGGTGAAGTTATGATACAGATGCAGACCATATTGAACGTGGCGGATAATTCGGGGGCCAAGAAGGTCTTCTGTGTGAAGGTTCTCGGCGGCTCCAGGAGAAAATATGCGACGGTTGGCGATGTCATCGTGGTGTCGGTCAAGGAAGCCATTCCCAATTCTAAGGTCAAGAAAGGGGACGTGATGAAGGCCGTTGTGGTACGTACGGTAAAAGAAGTGCGGCGTTCGGATGGAACCTTTCTGAAATTTGATGATAATTCGGCCGTGCTCATCAACAACCAGATGGAGCCCGTGGGAACGCGTATCTTTGGTCCCGTCGCGAGGGAACTGAGGGCCCGTCAGTTCATGCGCATTGTATCCCTGGCGCCCGAAGTCATATAGAGAGGATTTCGACATGCTGGAAAGACGTCTCAGGAAAGGCGACACGGTGAAGGTGATTGCCGGCAAGGAAAAGGGAAAGACCGGCAAGATCATGAAGATCATCGGCAAGAAAAGCCGGGTGACTGTTGAGAAGATAAATTTTATCAAGAAGCATCAGAAACCCGATGCGAAAGGTAAGGGCGGCATCGTGGAGAAGGAAGGGTCGCTGCACATCAGCAATGTGATGTATCTCTGCGGCAAGTGCAACCGGGCCGTGCGGATCGGGTACCGAACCCTGGAGGACGGAAGAAAGGTCCGTGTCTGCAGGAAGTGCAATGAGTTGTTGGACGAATAGGCCGAGGTATTTTCATGGCGAGACTCAAGACATATTACGAGAAAGAAGTGGTTCCGGCCCTGGTGAAGGAGTTTAAGTACAAGAACCGGATGGAGGTCCCTAGGATAGAGAAGATAGTCGTGAACATGGGACTTGGAGACGCCATTCAGAATATCAAGATACTGGACAGCGCCGTTCAGGAACTTGCGATGATTGTGGGCCAGCGCCCCGTCGTGACAAAGGCGAAAAAATCCATCGCTACGTTCAAGCTTCGCAAGGGGATGTCAATAGGATGCATGGTTACCCTGCGGCGCGAAAGGATGTACGAATTCCTGGACCGGCTGGTGAATGTCGCTCTTCCGAGAATCCGTGACTTCCGCGGGATTTCGCCGAAATCCTTCGACGGGAGAGGAAACTTTTCCATGGGCGTAAAAGAGCAGTTCATTTTTCCGGAGATCGATTACGACAAGGTTGAGAAAGTAACGGGGATGAATATAACGGTGGTTACGACCGCCAAGACCGACGACGAGGCGCGGGAGCTTCTGAGGCTAATGGGGGTTCCGTTCAGGAGCTGACATCGACAGTGGAAGTGGAGGAATGAGGTGGCGAAGAAATCCTTGATTGCAAAGGCCAAGCGAAAAAAGAAATTTTCCGTCCGGGAGTACAACCGCTGCCCCATCTGCGGAAGGCCGAGGGCGTACTACAGGAAGTTCGATATGTGCAGGATATGCCTGAGGAAGCTTTCCCTGAGCGGAGAGATTCCCGGGGTGATCAAGGCGAGTTGGTAAAGAAGAATTCCGAGGAGTTGTATTATGGGGATGACCGATCCGATTTCGGATATGCTGACGAGAATCAGAAATGCCAATCAGGTGAAGCTCAAGAGCGTTGATGTTCTGCTTTCACAGGTGAATTTCAACATCGCCAAGGTTTTGAAGAAGGCGGGTTATATCAGCGGCTTCAATGTAAAGCGGGACAGCAACCAGAAAGGGGTTCTGAGGATATACCTCCGCTTCACGGATTCCAGGGAAGGCGTTATCACCGGGATTGAACGGGTCAGCAGGCCGGGGAAGAGGGTCTATGTGAACTGTGAGAAGATACCCAGGGTTCTCAATGGATTCGGCATCGCCATTCTTTCCACGTCGCGGGGGATAATGACGGACAGAGAGGCCCGCGATCTCAGGGTGGGCGGCGAGGTCCTCTGCAAGGTGTGGTAGTCATTTTTCAAACGGACAAGGGTTCAGGAGACGTAGGCATGTCGAGAATTGGGAAAAAGCCGATTGCGGTTCCTCCGGGCGTAAAGATAAGCCGGGAGAAACAGATCATAAAGGTTGAAGGTCCGTTCGGGAGTCTGTCGAGGGAGATTCCAGCCGGTCTCGATGTTTCCGCGGAAGAGGGAGTTCTGACAGTCAGGAGACTCAATGAAAGCCGTCAGACAAGATCGCTTCACGGACTCGTGCGGACGCTCATCGCGAACATGGTCACGGGCGTGAGCGCGGGGTTTCAAAAGACCCTTGAGATCTCCGGAGTCGGTTACAGGGCTGAGACGGCCGGGGATACTCTTAGATTGTTTCTCGGTTTTTCAAAGCCTCTGGAATACAAGATACCCAAGGGTATTTCGGTAAAGGTCGACCGTCAGGTGAGCATGGTGTTTTCAGGCATCGACAAGGAATTTGTGGGACGCGTGGCCGCGGAGATCAGGGCGCTGAAGAAACCGGAACCATACAAGGGCAAGGGCATCCGGTATCTTGGTGAGAAGGTTAGAAAGAAGGTCGGCAAGTCCGCGGGTGCATAAACCTGCGCTGGGTATCCGCGTTTTCAGGTCGGGACGCTCATGCGATAGCGGACTCCCGATTGCGAGAAGAGCAATAGCAGGAGAGGGAAAGAACATTGCTGGCATCGAGGAAAAAAATAGACAGGATAAGGATGAAGCGCAGAAAGCGGGTGAGGGGAAAGGTCTCTGGCACGGAGTCGAGACCCCGACTTTCCGTTTTCAGAAGTTCGGGTCACATCTATGTTCAGGCCATAGCCGATGATGTGGGCCGTACCCTTGCTGAGGCATCGACGATGAGCAGAGATCTGCGAGGTACGGTCGGAGGCATGAAAAAGATGGAGGCGGCCAGGGAAGTGGGCAAAGAGGTGGCCAGGCGGCTTCTCGCCAAAGGGGTGAAGGAAGTTGTCTTCGACAGGGGGAGATTTCTCTACCACGGAAGGGTGAAGGCACTGGCCGAGGCCGCGAGGGAATCAGGGCTTCAATTCTAATCAAACCTTTACAGAGGGAAACGGCGGTTGGACATTATGATGAGAACTATGGAAGAATCGGAACTTCTCGACAGGGTCATCACCATAAAGAGGACGGCGAAGGTCGTCAAGGGAGGCAGGCGCTTCAGGTTCAGCGCGGTCGTTGTGGTGGGAGACGGCAACGGATCCGTCGGGGCGGGTCTCGGGAAGGCGAATGAGGTGCCCGAGGCCATTCGCAAAGGTACGGAGAAAGCCAAGAAGTCTCTGAAAAAAATATCCATTGTGGAGGGCACCATTCCACACGAAGTTATCGGCCATTTCGGAGCGGGGAAGGTTCTCATGAGGCCGGCTTCCGCTGGAACGGGACTTATTGCAGGCGGCGCGGTCCGGGCTATTCTGGAAGTCGCTGGCATCAGGAACGTCCTGACGAAGTGCCTCGGATCGCACAATCCTCACAATCTCGTCAAGGCGACGCTCGATGGGCTGGGCAAATTGAAGAACCCGGAGGAGATCGCCTTGCTGCGCGGGAAGGAAGCTTCGGGAATACAGGGATCATAGGGGGATCAGGTAGTGACGAAGAAACTCAAAATCACGCAGGTGAAAAGTTATATCGGTCGTCCGGAAAAACACAGAAAAGTTCTCAGGAGTCTGGGGCTCGGCAGGTTGAACCGTTCCGTTCTTCTGACGGATACACCCGAAGTCCGCGGCATGATCAAAAAGGTGCCGCACCTGGTTTCAGTTGAAGAATTTGAGGTGAAGCAGACATGAATCTCAGTGAGTTGAAGCCCGCTCCGGGTTCCAGGAAAAAAAGGAAAAGAATCGGCCGCGGCGGCGCCCACGGCGGAACGGCCTGCAAGGGACACAAGGGACAAAAAGCCAGATCGGGTTGCAAACTGAAGCCCGGGTTTGAAGGCGGTCAGATGCCCCTTTCCCGTCGTCTGCCGAAGCGGGGTTTCCGCAACAGGTTCAGACGGGAGATGTCCGTCGTCAATATTTCTCAGTTGAAGGTGTTTCCCGAGGGGTCGCTGGTCGATACGGAAGCGCTTCTCGGCCGGGGGATCATAAAGACGCCGGGTGACGGCGTGAAGGTTCTGGGCAAGGGGGAGATCGGATATCCCCTTGTGCTCAAGGTCCACGGAATCAGCGCGTCGGCGCGGGTGAAAATAGAGGCTGCAGGCGGATCCATCGAGGTTCTCTGATTTGCTGGACGGTTTTAAAAATATAACGAAAATTCCGGAGCTGCAGAAGCGGATTCTGGTTTCATTTGTTCTTCTCGCCGTGTACCGGATCGGGGCGCACGTTCCGACACCGGGCATTGATACGAAAGCGCTGGCGGCTTTTTTTGAATCGGCGAGAGGGTCACTGTTGGGGCTCTTCGATCTTTTTGCGGGCGGCGCGCTGAGCAATCTTTCGGTTTTTGCTCTGGGCATAATGCCCTACATCAGTGCGTCCATTATTCTTCAGCTTCTCGTGGTGGTCATCCCCCATCTGGAGAAACTCTCCAAGGAGGGAGAAGCGGGCAGGAGACAGATCACCCAGTACACGCGTTACGGGACGGTTCTTTTAAGCATGGTGCAGGGTCTGGGCATTGCCATAGGGCTGGAGAACATGGCAGGGCCCTCCGGAGCATCCATCGTCATCGAGCCGGGCTGGGGATTTCGGCTGATGACCGTGATCACTCTTACTGCGGGCACGTCATTTATCATGTGGCTCGGAGAACAGATCACGGAAAGGGGGATAGGCAACGGTATCTCTCTGATCATATTCGCCGGCATTGTATGCCGTGGGCCGGCGGCGGTGGTGAATACCTTCCGGCTGCTCTCCACGGGCGAGATGGGAATACTTGTTGTGCTTTTCCTTTCGGTCCTGATGGTCTTTGTAGTCGGGGCGATTGTCTTTGTCGAGGGCGGGCAAAGAAGGATTCCGGTGCAGTATGCCAAAAGGGTAGTGGGAAGAAAGGTCTACGGCGGTCAGACGACGCATCTGCCGCTTAAAGTGAATACGGCAGGTGTCATTCCGCCGATCTTCGCCTCTTCAATCATCATGTTCCCGGCGACGATCGCAAACTTTGTCCCGCATCCCTGGATGAAGGCGGTGGCCGGCTATCTGATGCCCGGCCGGATGGTTTACGAACTGAGTTATGTCGCCTTCATTGTGTTTTTCTGTTATTTCTACACGGCCGTTGTTTTCAATCCCGCGGACGTTGCGGAGAACATGAAGAAATACGGCGGCTTCGTACCGGGGATACGGCCGGGCAAAAAGACGGCGGAATACATCGATAATGTTCTGAGCCGCCTCACTTTCGGCGGTGCCATATACGTATCTGCGGTCTGTGTGCTGCCGAGCGTGCTGATAAGCTATTTCAACGTGCCTTTTTATTTCGGGGGCACAGCGCTGCTCATCGTGGTCGGCGTGGCTCTCGACACGGCCGGCCAGATAGAGGCACACCTGCTTACGCGGCAGTATGAAGGTCTTTTAAAAAAGGGGCGGATGACGCGGAGGCGTTAGGTAAACCGCTGTTGGAGGAGTGCAGGGGATGGTCATCTTGAAATCTCGGGAAGAGATTGAAAAGATGAGAGCCGCCAATAGGATTGTGGCCGATATCCTTCGGGAATTGAAGGGAATAGTGAAGCCGGGAGTCAGGACGATAGAACTTGACCGCTATGCTGATGAGCAGGCGCGCAAAAGGGGAGCCCGACCGGCATTCAAGGGATACAGAGGTTACACTCACTCGCTCTGCACTTCGGTGAACGATGTTGTTGTTCACGGGATTCCCTCAGAGAGGGTTCTTGAAGAGGGAGATATCCTGAGCCTCGATTTCGGCATTTACTATCAGGGATATTACGGCGACGCTGCCCTGACGGTTCCCGTAAACGGCGTGTCCGAAACGGCGCAGCGGCTGATGCAGGTGACGGAAGAGTCGCTCTACCGCGGCATCGAGCAGGCGCGGGCCGGGAACCGGCTGGGGGATATCTCGGCAGCGGTTCAGGAATGCGTGGAGGCGGCGGGATTTTCCGTCGTGAGGGATTTTGTCGGACACGGGATTGGGAAGAGTCTTCACGAAGATCCCCAGATACCGAATTACGGCGTCAGGGGAAAGGGTGTTGAACTTAAGCCGGGCATGGTATTAGCCATCGAGCCCATGGTGAATGAGGGCACTTACGAAGTAAGGGTGATGAGCGACGGATGGACGGTGCGGACGGCGGATGGAAAACTCTCTGCGCACTTTGAGCACTCCGTGGTTATCACAGAGAACGGCCCCGTAATTCTGAGTCAATCGGATTGACCCAGGTCGCAACCTGTTTGGCAGGATGTTGAAAAAGTCGAGGCAGGCAAAACGATGTCATCCCCGCGCAGGCTGGGATCCATAAAATTATTGGAAAACTGGATTCCCGTTTTCACTGGAATGACAGCGATTGAAGAAAAACATTTTTCAACAACCTATAAGAGATCGAAAGGTATGGCGAAAGAGGAACCGATAGAGGTTGAAGGAACAGTAGTCGAGACTCTGCCGAATGCCATGTTCCGCGTGGAGCTTGAAAACGGGCATAGAGTCCTCGCCCATATTTCGGGGAAGATGCGTATGCATTTCATAAAGATTCTCCCCGGAGACAAGGTGACGGTGGAGCTTTCCCCCTACGACCTGACGCGGGGCCGGATAATTTACCGGGCGAAATAATAGACGTTCAGAGTTCCGGATTCGTCAGCAGGTTATTGAAAAAGTCGGAATAGGCAAAACGATGTCATCCCCGCGCAGGCTGGGATCCATAAAGGTATTGTAAAAAAGACTGGATTCCCGTTTTCACGGGAATGACAACTGCTTACAAAAGACGGTTTTTCTAGAGACTGTCGATTTGGGGTCGCACGATTATAAAGCGTGCTCCTAAAGCTTTCATAAAGGAGTCGATAAGTGAAAGTCAGGGCATCGGTAAAAAAGATATGCGATAAATGCAAGATCATCAAAAGGCACGGGGTGCTGCGGGTCATATGTGAAAACCCCAAGCACAAACAGCGTCAGGGTTAAGGGAACCCGTAGGGACGATCGAAGGAGGTTGATTCGTGGCGAGAATTGCTGGTGTTGATTTACCGAAAAACAAGCGGATGGAAATCGCCCTCACGTATATTTACGGAATCGGGCGTTCCAAGGCCCGGGAGATTCTTCAGGAGGCGGGAGTGGATTTTGATCGTAGAACGGACGATCTCGCCGACGCTGAAGTGACGGCCATCCGAAACATAATAGACAAGGAACACAAGGTCGAAGGAGATCTGAGACGGGAGATTTCCATGTCCATCAAGAGGCTCATGGATGTGGGGACCTATCGCGGGCTTAGGCACCGCAAGGGACTGCCTGTTAGGGGTCAGAGAACACACACGAACGCGAGAACCCGCAAGGGCCCGAGACGAACCATCGCCGGGAAGAGAAAGTAAAGCTGGAGGATCGCCGCCATGGCAATGCCGAGGGGAAAAAAGGGAAAGAAGAAAGAGCGAAAGAACATATCCGAGGGTGTGGCCCACATTCAGTCCACCTTCAATAATACGATTGTCACCATCACCGATCTGAGCGGCAATGTTATCGCATGGGCCTCCTCGGGGTCCCAGGGATTCAAGGGTTCGAGGAAAGGGACGCCTTTTGCAGCCCAGATGGCCGCCGAAGGCGCCGTAAAGAAGGCCGTTGAACACGGAGTGAGGACCGTTCAGGTTTACGTGAAGGGCCCGGGTTCCGGGCGGGAATCGGCGCTCAGGTCTCTTCAGGCGGCCGGTCTCAACATAAGCCTGATACGCGACGTCACCCCCGTTCCCCACAACGGCTGCCGTCCGCCGAAAAGAAGAAGAGTTTAGAATTCAGAGTTTAAAGTTTGGAGTTTATGACCATAGAACATATTTATCACGGAGGAGAAGTTGGCAAGATATAGAGGTTCGTTGTGCAGGGTATGCCGGAGCGAAGGCATAAAGCTCTTTTTCAAGGGAGACCGTTGCTATACAGATAAGTGCGCCTTCGAGAGGAGAGGTTATGCTCCGGGAGAGCACGGGCAGTCGAGAAGGAAGCATTCCGATTACGGAGTCCAGCTGAGAGAAAAGCAGAGGTTGAAGAGAATGTTCGGACTCCTGGAAGCGCAGTTCAGAAATTACTTCGAGAAGGCCGAGAAGCAGAAAGGTGTTACGGGAACGAACTTGCTTATCTTTCTGGAGAGAAGACTGGATAACATGGTCTATCGCATGGGGTTTGCCAGCTCCCGCGCTGAAGCGCGTCTCCTGGTCACCCAGAACCATTTTCTGGTGAACGGGAAAAAAGTGAACATTCCGTCCTATCTCGTGAGTGCCGGTGACACGATTTCAGTGAAAGAGAGGAGCCGGAAAGTGGCGCGGATTGTTGAGTCCATGGAAACAGTCGCCAGGCGGGGCGTTCCGCAGTGGCTGGAACTGGACAAGGATCATTTTCAGGGTGTCGTGAAGATGCTCCCGGCACGTGAGGATATAACCATGCCGATTCAGGAGCAGTTGGTGGTCGAGCTTTACTCCAAATAGCGGGATAACCTATGACACGAGGAAGTGACACGATGCGAAAAAATTGGCGCAGCCTGATCAGACCGAAGCGGATCGAGGTGGACGAAAAGACCCATACACGATTTTATGGAGACTTCACCTGTCAGCCGCTGGAAAAGGGATTCGGAATCACGCTCGGGAATGCTCTCAGGCGGGTTCTCCTCTCCTCCATTCGCGGTTCGGCTATTGTCTCCGTGAGGTTCGATTCCGTTCTACACGAGTTTTCCACCATCCCCGGGGTGAGGGAGGATGTAAGCGATATTATTCTGAACCTTAAAGGTGTCAGGGTGAAGCAGAACCAGGATGGGGTACGAGTAATACGCCTGGACGTGGCGAGAGAAGGAATCGTGACGGCAGGTGATATCATAACCGACGGGACGGTGGAGATCCTGAACCCGGATCATTACATCGCCACTCTTTCAGCCGGCGCGACCCTGAAGGCGGAAATGGTGGTTAAGATGGGCAAGGGATATGTTCCCGCCCGGATGGAGCGGGAGCCCGATCAGCCCGAAGGAACCATGAACATCGACGCGATATTTTCTCCTATAAAGAAGGTAGCGTATACGGTCTCTCACGCCCGTGTGGGGCAGATTACCGATTATGACCGTCTCGACATGGAGATCTGGACGGACGGGAGCATCATGCCCGAGGACGCAATGGCCTATGCAGCAAAGATCCTAAAGGAACAGCTGGATGTATTCATAAACTTCGAGGAGACCGAGCAGGAGGAAAGACACGACAAGATAGAGGAGAAGGAAAAGATAAATGAAAATCTGCTCAGGAGTGTGGATGAGCTGGAGCTCTCAGTTCGTTCCGCCAACTGTCTCAAGAACGCTGGAATCAGCCTCATCGGCGAACTTGTACAGAAGACGGAGGCGGAGATGCTCAAGACCAAGAATTTCGGCAGAAAGTCGTTGAACGAGATCAAGGAAATTCTCTCGGAAATGGGACTGAGCCTGGGCATGAAGATCGATTTTCCTCCCTGGACCAAGGCGGAGAAGGAAAAGGCGGGGGAAGCGAAGGGATAAAAAGATCTCTGTCTTATAGGAAAGGAACGGGATTCAATGCGTCACAGAAAAGCGGGAAGAAAACTGGGAAGAACAACCAGCCATCGCAAGGCGATGCTGAGGAACATGGTCACATCCCTTCTGAAGGAAGAAAAGATCGTGACAACCGATGCGAAGGCCAAGGAGCTTCAGAGCGTTGCAGAGAAAATGATCACCCTGGGCAAGAAGGGGGATCTTCATGCGAGAAGGCAGGCGGATGCCTTCATCCGGGAGAGTGCGGTGACGAAAAAAGTTTTCGAGGAACTTTCCAAGCGTTACAGCGAACGGGCGGGTGGTTACACGAGGATAGTTAAGGTCGGTTTCCGCCAGGGCGACAACGCTCCTGTTTCGGTTGTCGAACTAATGCCCGGCCCGGCGGATAAAGAGAAGAAAAAAGAAACCGCCAAGAAAAGAAAAGGAGCTGAAAAGCAGTAAACCGCAAAGAAGCGCTGACCAGTATAGGCCCTGCAGTCCGGCCCTTCCCGAAGTTCCTGATCGGGAAGGGCTTTTTGTTATGTTTTTACTTGATTTTTCCGGCGAAAAGAATATATACAAGCATCCTGTGCGCGTATTTTTGTCACGGCGGGCTTCAGGAATGGATGTTCATTTTCCCCCGGCTGCATCCTGTGGGGGCGGAACTCATTATCGAAAGGAGGTTCGGTTATGGCGGAAGTGAAGGTTGGTGAGGTGGTCAAGTTTTTCGCAAAACCGAGTGTTGCCGCTGTGAAGATCGTTTCCGGAGAGCTTCATCTGGGCGACAGGGTGAAATTCACCGGTCATACGACGGATTTTGAAGAGGTAATCGAGTCCATGGAGATAAACAACCAGAAGGTTGAAAAGGCCGTGGCCGGTGATTATATCGGGATAAAAACCTCTGACAGAGTCCGTCCCGGCGATGAGATGTTAAAGGTCACGCCGGATTAAAAGGGGCCGGTCCTGTCCGGGCTGTCATGTCTGTACTGTCCCGAGTGGGTGGATGACTTTGGTCGGGAAAGCGGAGAGGCCGCAGAGCCATGGGTGACCGATCCATGGCTTTTTTGTGTCTTGCCCATGATGCAAGCGCGTATGGCGGCTGATAAAGGGTTGCCCTGGGGCGGAAGCTGTGATAAGCGAAAACATCGCTGATAAATCCGGGTGAGGGCCATGGAAATACGCGTGCTGGGTTGCTACGGTTCTCGACTGCCAGGCTATAACATCACGGGCTTCCTCTTGAACGGTCGGGTTCTGATAGATGCCGGAACCGTAACGTCCGTCCTTTCAATGGAGGAACAGACCCGAATCGATCACATACTGGTAACTCATGCCCATCTCGATCATGTCTGCGACATAATGTTTCTCGCGGACAACATCAGCATCGGGGGCGGGAGAACATATCCCATCACTGTCTGGAGCACCCCGGGGATCATCCAAGCCCTGAAAGAGCATCTTTTCAATGGTTTAATATGGCCGGATTTCACGCGCATTCCAAGCGTCGATAATCCCGTGATGGCACTGGCGTCCCTGGAGCTGGAGGTAAAGCAGGCCCTTGGGGAATTTTCCGTCACGGCGGTCAGTGTCAGCCATTCCGTTGAAACGGTGGGCTTCATCATCGAATTCGAAGGCGGCGCGGTGATTTTTGTGGGCGATACGGGACCGACGGAACGGCTCTGGGAACTGGCGCGGGGTTACTATGGCCTCAAGGCAATCTTCATTGAAACATCCTTTCACGACGATTTCAAAAATCTCGCGAGTATTTCGGGCCATCTTACTCCGTCCTGCCTTGACAGGGAGCTGGAAAAGCTTGGAGACAACGCCCCGGACATCTATCTCTTTCATATGAAGCCCATGCTTGATCTTTATCCCTTTGAGGAAAGCATTCGGGGCATAAGGAGCAGAAACATCAAGATTCTAAAGGACGGAGACGCGATAACGCTTTAATCGATGAGGCGCGCCCGGGATCCCCTGCAATATCTTGATTCGCTCAAGTCTCTCGGCATTCGGACGGACACGGCACCTCTCTTGCGGGTGCTGGAACGGTTCAGCCATCCGGAGCGCGATTACCCGTCCGTGCTGATCGCAGGCACAAACGGCAAGGGATCCATCGCAGCGATGGTGTCGTCTATGCTGGTCAGAGCGGGATTGAAGACCGGCCTCTATACTTCTCCTCACCTCAGGGATTACAGAGAGCGGATACGGGTCGACGGCGTCATGATTCCGAGAAGGGATCTGCGGGAATTGATAGAAACCGCCCGGTGGTCCCTGGATGGAGAGCTAACATACTTCGAATTCACCACGCTCCTGGCCTTTCTCTATTTTTCCCGGTGCCGGGTGGACATCGCGGTTCTCGAAGTCGGCATGGGAGGGCGGTTTGACGCCACCAACCTTGTGACACCCGAGGTTTGCGTGATTTCAAACATTTCCCTGGAGCACCGTGAATACCTGGGAAAGAACCTCGAGGCCATTGCGCGGGAAAAGGCCGGCATCATCAAAAAAAACGGGATATGTCTGACCGCCGCACGGCAGAAGGTTGTCCGGCATGTGCTCGAGGAAATCTGCGCCGGGCTTGGAGCCAGGCTCTATCGCCTGGGCCGGGACATCCTGATTCGAGAGAAGACAGAGCACACTTTTTCCTGGAAAGGCGTCGGCCGGGAGTATCCCCGGCTTGATGTTTCTCTTATAGGAAAACATCAGGTGGAAAACGCTGCCCTTGCGGTGGGCGTAACCGAGATCCTTCGTGACCGGGGTTTTTCCATCTCCCGGGAGGCGGTGATCGAAGGTCTGAAGAGGGCGCGATGGGAGGGGCGGCTCGAGAAGGTTCAGGAATGTCCGATCCTTCTTCTCGACGGCGCCCACAATCCCGCTGGCATAGCAGTCCTTCGCCGGGCGCTGGAGAGAGATTTCTCCTATCGGCGTCTTATACTGGTTTTCGGCGTCCTCGGCGACAAGGATTACGGCGCCATGCTGAGGAGAATAAGACCGGCCGCTCACTGGGTAATCCTCACCCGGCCTCAGAGCGGGAGGGCCATGCCGCCTCAGGAGTTACGCGAAAGGATTCTTAAAGATGAAAAGCGCGTCCTCGTGGTGGAGAACCCGGGAGAAGCGCTCCGGGAGGCATTTCGCCTTGCGGGAAAGAACGATTTGATCTGCGTCGCGGGTTCTCTGTATCTGGTGGGAGACATAAAGAAGGCTTTCTCCCGCCTCAAAAAAATCGGATCTTGACTCCATGGATGTTCTTACCGAAAAAAGGCTGAAGACTGGAGTATTTCTTGAAGCCGCCGCTTTCGCTATGGCAGGACTGCTCGCATTTATCTCGCTTTTCTCTCCGGCATTCGCCGTGGAAAGAGGGATAACGGGTGCGGTGAACATAGAAGCGGATCAGCTCACCTACGACAGGGAAGCCGATTCCTATCATGCATCGGGAAACGTTATCATAACGTTCACCGACGGTTTCCTTGTGGCCGATTCCGTCGTCTATCACAAAAAGACGGGAGATGCGTTTGCAGACGGGGATGTCTTCATTTCCAGCAAGGACGACACACTGGAGGGCGGCAAGATCCGCTACAATCTTTCTTCAAAGACGGGCATTGTTTACGGGGGCAAGGCATTTCTCTCGGAGAATCATCTGTATCTTGAAGGAAAGGAGATCCAGAAGGAAAGCGAGAATACTTATTATCTGAAAGATGCCACTGCGACAACCTGTGACGGCGATCGTCCGGCCTGGAGATTCACGGGTAAAGAACTGGACGTGACCATAGAAGGATACGGGACTCTGAAGCACGGAACCTTCGACGTGAAGAACTTTCCCGTTCTCTATGCTCCCTACTTCATATTCCCGGCTAAGACGAAGCGGCAGACGGGATTCCTGCTGCCTAAAGTCGCTTATTCGAGGGACGTGAACGGCTGGGATGTCGAACTGCCTTTCTTCTGGGCCATCTCCGACAATACAGACGCCACGTTTTATCAGCGTTATCTGGAAAAGAGGGGATGGAAAGAAGGGGTGGAATTCCGGTACATGTTCAGCAAGAATTCCTTCGGGACCTTCTATGCGGATTATCTGAACGACACGAAAGATATTGACTCCATCAACAACACATCCATCGAAGACGGACTTGGGAGGATCTGGAAAGGAAACCAGAGGAGGTGGTCCTATTATCTGAATCATGAAACCACCTTTGCGCCCGGTTTCTATTTGCGCACCGACATCGCCCGCGTCTCGGACCACTGGTACTTCAGGGATTTCAGCGACTCAAATTATTACCTCGACAACTATTCCCAGACGGGCGCAAACAAGTTTCAGCGGGTTTCTTTTCTGGGAGATAAATCACTGGCATCGCTCGATTCCACCGCCCGCATCGTCAAGGACTGGAGATTGTACAACCTGACGGTGATGGGTAAATACACGGATAACCTGGCCGCCCTTAACAACGACTCAACGCTTCAGAGTTATCCCCAGGTAACCTTCACCGGTTTGAAGCAGCCTATTTTCAAAAGCCCAGTTTACTTTGAGCTGGCTTCGTCCTATCAGTATGCATACAGGGTGGCCGGGGAAAAAGGGCACTGGTCTGACGTGAATCCGGTCTTTTCTCTTCCCTGGAAGTTCGGCGATTACCTGCAGGTGACCCCCGCTGCGGGTCTGAGGGGAACCGTATGGGAAGGGAGGGGCGGTGTGCAGGACAAGAACGGCGACAGAGGCCTCTACACCCTCGGTTTGAACGCCTCTTCTGAAGTGCATCGCATTTTTGATGTGAAGCTCGGGTCAATAGACAAAGTCAGGCACGGAATCAAGCCGGAGATAACCTACAGCTACATCCCCTATGTCAAGCAGGATGATATGCCCGATTTCGTCACATCCGTTCCGGAGACGAACACAATAACCTACGCCCTGACGAATACGGTAATAGCCAAGATGAGGGAAAAGAGGCAGGAAAAACAGGGAGAGAAAGAAAAGGGCCGGCCGGCGACACCGGTTCCGGAGAAGTTCACCTATCTCGAGTTTCTGCGCTTCAAGCTCAGCCAGACCTTTGATCTGCGGGAGTACCGGAGTTCGAAGGCGGAGGCGGAAAGAAGGCCCTTCAGCCCCGTGTATCTGGAATTCGACCTAAAGCCGGGCAAATATCTAAGCTACCGGACGCAGGCAACCTATGACACGAACGACGGTGAATGGAAGACCGTGAATCACGATCTTACCGTAAATGACGACCGGGGCGATTCGGCGACGCTTGGGTACCGCTATACCCAGGATACCCTTCAGGAGATAAACCTCAATCTGAAGGCGAAGCTGACCCGAACTTTTGATTTCAAGTACATACAGCGGCGTAACGAATTCGATCACAAAGACCTCGAAAAGACCTTTATTCTTGATTACCATACGCAGTGCTGGGGAGTTGAATTCTCCTATTCGGACCTGGATAACGACAGGAGATACATGGCCGTCTTCTATCTCTACGGCCTCGGAAAAGTGGGGGGCGTAGGGGCCAAACCGGAGTCCATGCGTCCGTAATGAAAGGATAATTTCATTCATTTTTTCCCTTGACAGAAGGCTATATATTGCGTATCCTCCGCCTTTAAATTTTCATCTGAGACAGGACGGTTTCATGAAAACATTCATGGCTAAGAAAGAGGGTGTGAGTCGGGAATGGTACCTCATCGATGCCCGGGACAAGGTCCTGGGGAAGGTCGCCGCTGAGATTGCGCGGCGCCTCAGAGGCAAGCACAAGCCCGAATTTACGCCCCATGCGGATACGGGCGATTTCATCGTAGTCATAAACGCGGAGAAGATCGCGCTCACGGGGAAGAAACTCGACGATAAGGTATACTACCATCATTCCGGGTATCCGGGAGGCATCAAATCAATCACGGCGGGCAAGCTGCTCAAGAAAAAGCCCGAAGAAGTTCTGAGGCAGGCCGTGAAGGGTATGCTTCCGAAAAATACCCTTGGACGGGCGATGCTGAAGAAGCTCAAGATTTACGCTGGTAGCAATCATCCCCACGAGGCTCAGGTTCCCCGTTCCCTTAAAATCGAAATCGATAAATAGTTGGAGTATCTGGAGCAGGAGATGGCAGCAAAGAATTACTATGCGACAGGCAAGCGAAAGTCCGCCATAGCCCGGGTATGGTTGAAAGAGGGCAGCGGGACAATGACGATAAACAAGAGGCGCTATGACGAGTATTTCACGCGGGAGACCCTTAAGACCCTGATAACGAGACCGCTGGAGATAACAGGAAAGAAGGACGCTTTTGACGTTTATGTCAATGTGCAGGGCGGCGGCATTGCAGGACAGGCGGGGGCCGTGAAGCACGGCATCGCGAAAGCGCTCGTGGAGTTCGATGCAGAGTTGAGGTCGGTTCTCAAGAAAGCCGGATTCCTCACGAGGGATTCCCGGATCAAGGAAAGAAAAAAATACGGTCAGCCCGGGGCCAGGAAGCGGTTCCAGTTTTCAAAGCGCTAATCGGCAGGAAATCGAAAAGGGGGCCTTCAGCCTCCTTTTTTGTGTTCGGAGGAAAGACATGCTCAAGATCGGTATATACGGGGCGAGCGGCTACACGGGGCAGGAGCTCCTGCGCCTGCTGCTCAGGCACCCCGGCGTCGAGGTTACTGCGCTCACGTCGCGTCAGTTCAAGGGACTGCCTGTTTCTCATGTCTATCCGGTGTTCGAGGGGCTGACGGATCTCAGGTTCATCGACGCATCTCCAGAGGATGTTGCCGATCTTGCGGAGTTCGTTTTTCTCGCTATGCCGCACGGCTCTGCCATGGACGTGGTCCCCGTTTTTCTCGAGGCCGATGAAAAGGTGGTGGATCTCAGCGCCGATTTCCGACTTCATGACCGGAATCTTTATGAGCGCTGGTACGAGAAACATGAGGCCCCGGAATTCCTCGGGGAAGCGGTCTACGGCCTGCCGGAACTGCACCGGGAAGCCGTCAGAACCGCGCGGCTCGTGGCCAATCCGGGATGCTATCCCACGAGTGCGATCCTGGGTCTCGCCCCGCTTCTGAAGGGGGGATGGATCGAACACAGCACTATTATAGTAGATGCCAAGTCGGGTGTGAGCGGCGCGGGACGCGAGGCGAAGATAGGATCGCTTTTCTGCGAGGTAAACGAGGGATTCAAGGCATACAATGTATTCAAGCACCGCCACAATCCAGAGATGGAGCAGGAGCTGAGTCTTCTTGCCGGGTGCCCCGTCCAGATCTCTTTCACGCCGCATCTTCTTCCCCTCGACAGGGGGATCCTGAGCAGTATCTATGCCACGCTCCGCGAAGAGCGGACGGCGGCTGACATCCTGGAACTCTACAGGGAATTCTACGACGGGGAGAAATTCATCCGGGTCTGCCCCGAGGGAACCTTCCCCAATGTCCTCTCCGTGAGGGGATCAAACTTCTGCGACATCGGCGTCACCGTGGATGCCCGGCTTAAGCGAGTCGTGGTCTTCTCGGCCATCGACAATCTCGTGAAGGGCGCCGCGGGCCAGGCTGTGCAGAACATGAATATAATGTGCGGCTTCAAGGAAGACGCGGGGCTGGATATTGTCCCGCTGTTCCCGTAAAGAACAAACTGCAGCAGCTCGAGAGGGTTCCATGGCTCTGAGATTCTACAACACCCTGACGAAGAAAAAGGAAGAATTCAGGCCCATCAAAGAGGCTAAGGTGGGCATCTATGTCTGCGGTATCACCGTCTACGACATCTGCCATGTGGGGCATGCCCGCTCCGCCATCGTTTTCGATGTCATCACCCGCTACATGAAATACCGGGGCTTTGACGTCACCTACGTGAAAAACTACACGGACGTGGACGACAAGATCATCAACAAGGCCAATGCGGAGAAGGTGAGCATCCGGGATATATCGGAGAAATACATAGAAGAACATGACCGAGATATGGAGGCACTCAATGTCGCGAGACCCACGGTCACCCCGAAGGCGACTGAAAACATCGATGGCATGATCCGCCTTATCACGAGGCTCCTGGAAAAGGACCTGGCGTATGTCGTGGAAGGCGATGTCTATTACGCCGTGGAAAAGTTTTCCGGCTACGGAAAGCTTTCCGGGAGGGCCCTCGATGACATGATGGCAGGCGCCCGAGTGGACATCGACGAGAAGAAGAGAAACCCCATGGACTTCGCGCTGTGGAAGGCGAGCAAGGAAGGAGAGCCCTGGTGGGAAAGCCCATGGGGCAGGGGGAGGCCGGGCTGGCACATCGAATGCTCCGTCATGAGTCAGCGGTATCTCGGTGATACCTTCGACATCCACGGCGGCGGAGAGGATCTCATCTTCCCCCATCACGAGAATGAGATCGCGCAGTCGGAGGGTGCCACGGGAAAGGCCCTGGCGAACTACTGGATCCACAACGGCTTCATTAAGGTAAACAGCGAGAAGATGTCCAAGTCCCTGGGCAACGTCTTCGCCATCCGAGAGATATTGAAGCTTTACCATCCAGAGGTCCTGAGGCTCTTCGTCCTTCAGAGCCATTACAAAAGCCCCCTCGATTTTTCCGAGGACTCTCTTGCAGAAGCCAGGGCAGGAATTAACAGATTTTACGAGACGCTGAAAAAGATGGAAGACGCGCTGGCCGGGAAAAGGATTGATTCGTCCGTGAAGGCGGAGGACCTGACCGGGAAAGACCGGGATGTCCACGAACATGTCTCGGGTCTCAGGGAACGATTCACCGAAGCCATGGACGACGACTTCAACACGGCCCGGGCAATGGGCTATCTCTTCGAGACCGCACGGCTGATGAACGGTTACCTCGGCGAAAAGAATTTCTCGGCGACGGATCAGGCGCTATTAGTAGTTAGTGAGGCCAGAACCGTCATGAAAGAGATAGGCGGAGTCCTGGGAATCTTCCTCGATGATCCCGACGCCTACTTCCTCAAGGACAGGGACCGCGAGGCTGAGAAACGAGGGCTGGACACGAGGGAGATAGAGCGCCTCATCGGCGAGAGAAAGGCCGCCCGAGATGCAAAAGACTGGAAGCGGGCCGACGAGATCCGCAGCAGCCTGGCCACAAAAGGAGTTACTCTCAAAGACTCCCGGGGCGTCACCACCTGGGCGATAGAATAGAAAAATTTCCCCCCGTGCTTTTCTCCTTTCGGTTCAGTCAGACCCGGGTCTGCGGTAATCCACGGAATGATTGAGGTGCAGGATCCAGTTTTCGCGGTACAGCGTTGCCAGTTCCTCTGAACGGATTATAAGGAGATTCTCAGCATTCTTTTCCTCGGCGGCCTTCGTGAAGTTAAACGATCCGGTGATGACAATCCCACCGTCGATGATGATGACCTTGTTGTGTGCGATTGCGTGCCTGTCGTCGATGTAAGTCGGTATCCCGGCATTGGACAGGAACGTCGCCGATGTGTACCGCTCCGTTCTCTGGCTCTTGTCCAGCACCGCCTCCACCCTCACCCCCCGTTTGTGCGCATTGAGCAGGGCCTTAGCGATGGGAGCTGAGGTGAAGGAATAGGCCTGGATGAGGATCTCCGTCCTCGCCTGATCGATCTCCGCGACTATGGCCTCCGTGCATCCTCCCTTCGGACTGAAGAAGACCCTGGTTGGTGCGTTTACGAGTGTTAGCTCGGCGGAGTGTAAAGGTGTACAGACTGACAGGACAAAGAAATAAATTGAGGCGAAGATTAATGTTCCGGCTATGACTTTTCGCATGGAGAATAGTCCTCCAGAAAGCTTGAGTTCATAGACGGATATTAGTAAATCAACGTAAAGTCAAGTTATCAAAATGAGTCAATCTATTTATTCTTAGTTGCTTACTGATAATAAAGTCTTATCAATAAGGCTTCATGCGCGTCGCAGGCCGTGATGGGTGTTATGATAATATTGCCCAGAAGATAAGCAGGGTGAGCAGAAATCCCAACAGAAGGCTTGTTAGTCCGAAGGTTGCGGAGGCGAGTTTGAGAGGGATACCGGGATGTTCTCTCTTTAAAGGCTCCAGGCGGTTCTCTGCCACGAGCCTTTCATACTCCATCGGCCTCTGGACCTGAAGCTCTTCCATTCGGTAGGTGCCGGTGAAGATTATCCGGTCCATGGGGAATTTGTTTGGTATGAAGTGGGTGTTGAAGAAATGGACCGTGAAGATGAACAGGGCCGCCAGCAGGGCCTCTTCTGAATGCACCAGAGTAGCTATGTTCAGGATCCAGCCGGGAAAGATATACGATGACCACTCCGGCTTCCAGAGGAGAAGCCCTGAACCGCCGATTGCGAACATTCCCCAGAATACCGCAAGGAAGTCGAATTTTTCCCAGTAGGTCCATCGGTCGAATTTCGGCATCTCGCCACGGTCGAAAAACCATCGGAACATTCCCTTCATATCCTCCCAGTCCTTCAAGTTGGGGAAGAGGGAATCCGGCCCCAGAAGCCGCTTGAGCCAACCCTCTTTTCCCTTTCCCTTCGGGAAGATGAACCGGAAGGCCTGCAACGCCACGTAGCCGAAAACGGCAATCAAAACCAGCGCGGCCGCTCTGTGGAATAGCCCCGCCTGATGTGCGCCGCCCCAAAGAGATATCAATATTTTCGACCACGGCGCCTCATGGTATTTCAGGGGGAATCCCGTCATCACGAGGCCGAAAAAGGAGAGTACCAGCAGGACGTGGAGCAGGCGCTCCCGCGGTGAGAAGCGCTGCACGTGCTGGAGACCTTCCTCGTGCGAGAGGGTGCTTTCCGGCACGATGCCGAATTTTTCCATCCGGTGTTTTTCCCAGTAGGTTTTTCTCCACCACAGGAGAGTGTGGACCCAGAAAAACAGGAAGGTGAAGACCAGCAGTCCGCTCATGAAAATAAAGGTCCAGAACAGGGAAGGGTAATTCTTCCTGTCCCTGTAGTTGGGATGGGCCTTGTAGTTGACGAATCTCGGGTGGAATCCCGAATGGCAGCGGCCGCAGTTTTCCACCAGGTTTTGCGGGTGAATGCTCGAGCGGGGATCATCCTTGGGAAGGATATTGTGAAAGGTGTGGCAGTCGGCACATCCCGCCACCCGGGTGGGGTAACCGATGTCCTGTACCTTTCCATGGTAAGTCTGTTCGTAGTAGGCGACAATGTCCGCGGAGAGGTTGTTTCTTTTCGTCAGGGCGGGATCGGCGTGGCAGTGCTTGCACTTATGGTTGTAAAATTCTCTGGCCTCGGCAGGGTATTTCTCCAGCGATGTGTGGAAGACCTGAGTGCTGTGAAGACCGTGGCAATCGGAACAGGCGGCGGCGTCCTGATTGCCTTTCAAGACTGCCTCGCCGTGTCCGGACGCCACGTATTCGTCGTTGCCGTGACACTCTGTACATTTTTCGATAACCGCTCGTTTCTTATTCTTGAGATCAGCCCTGAAAGAATGGATGTCGCGGTGGCAGTCGCTGCAACGAAAATCGAGCTCCACGTTGTGAAAGTTCTGGCGGTATTCCCGGGCGATCTCCGCATGACAGTCTCCGCAGGAAACTGCCGCCGGCTTCTCCCGGCCGGTCATGTGGCGTTCAAGGTTCCGTATTCCCTTGTGGCAGCTGGTGCAGGCATTGTTCCCATGTGCCGATTGCGGAAACTGCCTTACGAAGATGTAGTCATCGTGGCAGGAAAGGCAGTCAGCGACCTTTGCGCGGGCGGTCTCGCCCGAGGCCTGAAGAAATGCAAGTAACAGTGCCCCGGCGATGATGAGAGACATCGAGAGATATTTCGCTATCCGCCATCCACGCGTCATGTCATTTTCCCGCCGTCATGTCTCTGGCCGTCAAGGCTTCCCATTTCTTCATTCCGCCGAAGAGCCTTTTTACCTCAAAGCCCTTTCTGATCAGGTAACTTGCCGCCAGAGGGGTTCGGAAACCCCTGTTGTCTACCAGGATGAGAAGCCTGTTGAGGGGAAGTTCTCTATAGCGAAGGTGCAACTGGTACATGGGTATGTTGACCGCACCTTCGATGTGTCTCTCTTTGAACATCTTTTCCGGGCGGATGTCCACGATGAGGAAATCGCGTTTTTCCTTGAGCCACTGCCTGAGCACATGAGATTTTAAGGACTGAACCGCCTCGCGGGGTATTCTCTCCGTCGATTCCGTTTCATAACCCGCCCGCTTCCAGGAAGGCAGGCCTCCCTCCAGGACCATCACCCTGGTGTAGCCTTTCTTCATTGCTTCGTCGGCCGCCTCGCAGCTCTTGTATGAGACCTCGCTCTCGCAGTAAAAAATCAAAGGTCTGTCCTTTTCCGCAGGGAGCCGTGGCAGGTGTCTCTCGAATTCCTCCGCAGGCATGCACAGTGACCCCGGGATGCTGTGATCGGCACATTCAAGGAAGCTCATGGTGTTTATAAGGACGGGCTTCCTGTCCGCGGTCATCATCTGCCGGAGTTCATGAGGCGGGATGGTTTTCCATCCCTTCTCTTCCGCCATGGTGAATGACACCAGCACCGCAATCACCACCATGAATATCACGATCCCCCCGTATTTTATCGGGAATCTCATTTCGGTCTGACTCCTTCACTCATAGGCGGGAACGCTGATTATGCCCCATTCGTACATCTGCGGCTCCGCGTTCGGTTCTTTCGCCGTAGGATAATTTTCCTTGAGAAAACGGCCTGCATTGACAATCTTCAACCGGGTGAAGAAAGGTGCATTATCCCCGTGACAGTCCAGACAGCCGTCGGGTTTTCCTTTTGCGCCATAGGTCTTCTTTTTTTCAACCGGCAGAACATTGTGAAAAACCGGGAAGGATGTCCGGGTAACGGCGGGCGCTATTGCAGAAGACACGAGCTTTCCGTTCCGCAGGGCATAGATGCGATCGGCCACGAAGACCACATTCTTGTATCCCAGACCCGTAAGTGCCCTGATCATGAGCTGGATATCCTTCTCTGTGGCAATGGTCGGTTCCCATACCTTTTCGCCCCGTGCGTTTCTGATTTCGGCGACTGTAAGACCTTTGAGTTCTTCCAGGGTTCTGCGGATGACCGATATGGCTATCGGCCTTACTTCCCCTCCGGTCAGCTTCTCCCCGAAGTATTCTGAGGGTCTGCGTTTCTTGAATGCCCCGCGTGCAGCGGGTGGAATTTCGGACGATCTCAGTTTGCCGTTCCTGAGTTCATAGAGGCGGCCGCGCAGAAAGACCACGTTCTTAAATCCTTTCTCCGTAAGGGCCCTGATCATGAGCTGGATATCCTCGTTTGTCGCAACAGTGGGCTCCGGCGCCTTTTTCCGTTTCTCGCTTTCACCTTCGGCCATCGAGATACCCTGCAAGCTCTTGAAGGCCTGGAGGACATATTGATTGCTGATGGGACGGATCTCTCCCGATTTCTGCTTTTCTCCGAACCACCGGGGTCTTTCGCTATGGGCCGGAAAAGTCTGTCCGGGGATAGAAGGAACCGTCTCCAAAGATACGACTTTTCCATCTCTGACCTCGTAGATGCGATCAGCGACGAAGACTACCTGTTTGAATCCCATTTCCGTGAGTGATTGGACCATGATCAGGATGTCCTTTTCCGTGGCCACCGTAGGTTGTCTGACCTTCTCGCCCCGCAGGTCGCGGACCTCGACCGTCGTGAGGCCGATGGTCTTGCTGAACGCCCGGCGCACGTGATGAAGAGCAATCGGCCGGACTTCTCCGTTAGTCTGCTTCTCGCCGAACCACTGGGAAACCCGGGGGAGACAGGGGAGGTACTTTTCTCCGTCTCCCCGGCTTTTCTCGAAACGCATCATCCAGGGATTCCAGGGCTTCGTGACCGGTTCGCTCAGGGCGTCGCGGGGACCCACTTTCTGAATGGCGTCGGCTGTGTACCAGGTTTGCTCCCCCGTGCTGGCGTCGTGTATGTAGATGCCTCTTGCGGGCTGGGCCGTGGCGTGGCACGCCGTGCAATGAAGGAGATTGAAATGGGAAGATGCTCTCGGAAATTTTTCCCGGTGGACTTTTCCGGGGTCTTTGGCCTCGCGCGGCATATCTTCCCGAAGCTGTTTATACTGACCCTGAAGATGACATCCTGCGCATGTCTTCATCCCGACACTGTCAAGGCTGTTTTTCACCGTCCCTTCGGACGACCACCCTTTGGCGATGTTGTGCCTGAGGCGCCGGGCCTTTGTGTTTCCCGCCAGACCGTGACAATCGGCACACCGGAATCCCGCTGCTATATGCACATCGAAGGATGGCTCGAACAGTGTCCCCGATTTCCTTGCCTCCATATCCCGGTGACACTGGAGGCAGTTTTCCGATTGCACGCGCCTGTTGATCAGGCTTCCTTTCAACCTTCCCTCTTTCGTGAAGAGGTTTCTGTTTTCCCATTTGTATTGTACGGATGGTCTTCGGGTGAGATTCCAGGATCCCGCCGCGAAGAGGGGATGGTCGGGTCCGGCCCCGGCGTCGCGGTATTCGAAAATCGATCCCTTTATTTCACCAAGTCCGGCTCCCGCCGTGGCGGCCCAGCCGTAGTTTCTTCTGCTTATCTCTGCGTTTCTGCGATTCAGGTTGTATCCGCTTGCGTGGCAGATGAGACAATCCCCTTCAATGACACCGCTTTCCCTGAAGTGGCTTCGCCCGTCCGGCGCATAGCGTGAACTGTAGTCGCCGTCCAGGGTTGCCTTGCTTTGCAATTCCCCCTGGGCCAGCGTTCGAGAGAAGTCAGGCCTTCCGTCAGTAGTGCGGCCGTACTCGAGCGGCCCTCCTCCCGGATGGGTCCATCCGCAAGCGGCGGAAAGAGACCTGCCGTCGGGACCGAACTTTCCGCCCGCGCCTATCCAGTCGTAGGTGGAGAGATCCATTTCTCTCAAGCTGGTGTTCTTTTTCCTGGCTACGCGGCCGGAGGTCATTCCAGGGATGCATCCTTTTCCGTAAAGACCGGGCGAGAGAATCCAGGGACGGCGCCTGTCATATCCCTCCCTCATCTCATCGAACCCCTGCTGAAAGTGATATCCAGATGTAATTGTTGAGTATCCATGGCAGGTGCCGCATGTTTTCCTCGGACTGTAGGGGTCCGAGGTGTTCAGCAACGGGGTTATCCGCTCCTCCCATTTGTTCTTGAGCCAGATATTCCTGTGCCGCCACTCAGCCGCATCCGCTAACGTGGCGCAAGCGGAGAGGAACAGGAACGTACAGAAAACAATGCGGACACACTGCTTCATGCTGCGCATAACCGTCACTCACGACGTCCATTTTTAGTCGTTTTCCGGTGAAACGCGTTTCTTCCGCATCCTTCAGACGGCTCAGGGTTGCTCGATCGGCGCCGCCGGATCCTTCGCCCATTCCATCATGGAGCCGTCGTAGACCTTCACGTTCTTGTATCCCAGCAGCTCACCGAGCATGAACCACCATGCTGTGCAGAACTTGCCTGTGTCGCAGTAGAGGATTATCTCTTTCGATAGATCCGTTCCCACTGCTTTGGTGGCCAATGCGGCCAGCTCGTCCTTGGATTTGTAACTCGCATCCTTCTCGTACATGAGAGAAGTCGGAAGATTGACGGCCCCCTTGATGCGTCCCAGTTTTTCGACGAAGGGAAGCTTCTTTTTCCCTTCGAAGAATTCAGTCTCCCGGACGTCCACGATCACGGCTTCTCCCAGCCGGGCAATTACATCGTTCTTCTTAACCAGGACGCCTTTGTTGAATTTGCCCCTGTAGGTTTTCGCTCTCGGCTTGACTACTTCCGTAGAAACGGCCTTACGGTCTTTTACCCACTTGTTATAACCTCCGCTCAGGAGAGCCACATTTTCCACCCCGGCATACTTGAGCGTCCAGGCCACCCGTGTTGCATCGACCCTGTCCGTGGGGGCGTCCGTTTTTCCCACCACTACCACCAACGTGGAATCTTCGATCCCGGCGGCTGAGAGAACATCCCTGAGATCATCGTCGGCGGGAAGCTCATTGAGAAGTTCGCCCTTCTTCATCGCCCATGAGCCGTAGAAAACATTGACGGCGTTCGGGATGTGACCTGCCTTGTATTCCTCCACCTTGCGGACATCCAGAACCGTTACTTTTGACAGGTTTTCTTCAAGCCATCCTGTGGAAACGACGGGAGGGATGCCCTGGGCTGCTGAAAGGCAGGGCAACATCAAAAAGAAGATAAATACTGCTGCAAGCATCAACACTCTTTTCCTCTTCATACATACCTCCTTATTTGTCTGTGGGAATTGGTTTTGGGTGGTAAATCAATTTTGCGTTTGCCTCGGATCCCTTCTCGATCAGCATGTTTTTTGTGAGAAAACCTTTTCGTTCCTCATGACAGGTGTCGCAGAAGCGGGTCCGCTCCGTCCGCTTTTTGATGTTGTGAGCCGGTGTGTCCCAGTAATTGGGAAGATGGTCGAATTTCTCCATCTTGATCCCCGCATTTTTGAAACTGTTCCTTACGGTCGGGATGAGGCGCAGCGTCGTGACCAGCTTTCTGTTCTTGGGGCTCAGCCCCAGCATAAAGCCCGGCTTTGCACTGGACCCGCCCCCTATATGGCAGTCATAGCAATTCCTGTATTCAGCCGAGGAGTGGCATCCGTAGCAGCTCACCCTATCTTGATGCTTGAGATGAGCGATCTGTGCTGTCAGCTTTGACTCCTTACCGGTCTTGTGGCAGTCCCGGCAGGAGGGCCTGTCGCGCACTTCTTCCTTCACGCGGTATATCCTTCCGTCGCCGTGCATTTCCCTCTTGTTGTGGCAGTCCATACACATCATGCCTTTTTCATAGTGGACATCGGGACTTCCGCCATACTCTCCGATGAACTCTGGATAGACCCTTCCTCCGTGGCAGAACGCGCAGGTCTTTCCTTCGTTCTTCTTCACAAAACGGTGACCCTGTATCAGGCCGACGCTGATGCCGCTTATCGCGGGCGACTTGACATGGCAGTCCCCGCAGGTTGCGTGACAGACCCGGCAGGATTTTTCGAATACCTCTCTATCGAAAATTTTGGTTTCTGCTGCTGAGAATCTCTCCACGACCCTGTTCCGCTGGCCTATCGTAGTGTAGTGGAGGGATTTGCTGTACGTCGCGACAATCCGCTCGTGACATTCCTCGCATACATTGAGATTGTCTGATGGTCTTTTCTCTCTGCCGCGGTGAGCGAGATCCTTGTCGGTTTTCGAGTCATCGCCCTTATGGCAATATGTGCATCCTCTCTCGAAATGCTCATCCGTCTCGATCAGCTTCCTGTCGACAAGAAATCCCCTGTAGTATTCTTCCGCCTTAACTGGCGGAGGCGGCCCTGCTCACCCTTCCGCCTCGCCCGTTGGTATCTGCGGCAATTTGCACAAAGCTTTCAGGGATGCTTCATCGGTATGGCAGGTGACGCAGCTGCTTTTGTTTTTTGCTGGGGTTGATGTGGATATTAGAGAAATAAAAAAAAGGGCACACGAGAGAAGGACCGGCAGGATGATTAATTTATTCTTCACGAGTCCTCCACGGCAGCGATGTTGCCATTACTATGATACAGAAATGAATGTAGTAGTCAAAGGTTTTTGTTCAGCGGGATAAAAATTTAAGGATGCAGTAAGGATGCAGTGAATGGTCGATCCGAACATAAGCTGGGTGAAAGGAGCGAGATGCCCTCGGGCGGCCGCGCGGTTACCGCTCCTGAAACGCGTTTTCGTCTTTCCCGCGTCACACTGGTCTCAGAAATTCCGGACTTGATGATTCCTTGGACCTCATACCCTAAGGTCCAAGGGACAGGCATAGCAAAAGAAGACACAGAGCGGATGCGATTGCAACGGAGAGCGATAAGCCGTCCGCCCACTTCGCGTATTTCAGGAGATCTTCATCCCACGAGCTCTCTTCTATCAGCTTACCGAATTTCCCCAGCAATCCGCCTCTCTGCCCCGATTTCCTTATTTCCAGTCCGGCTATATCTATAGAATCCAGCCTCAGTGACCTCACTCCCATCGCAATTCCTCCTGATAAAAATAAGGCACAATATATTGTGGTTATATTATTATCACAATACAATATGTAGTGCAAGCTTTTTCTTTGGAGAGATAGATGATCGGAGAAGAAGTTTCTTTAATATCACGAAGCGAAGGTCAGGACTTAGAATCCGGATCGACGATTCATCGGTAGAATAAAAATACAGGAATATATAAAAACCCCAATCCGGCCAATATGAATAAACCGGTGGCTATGATGATTCCCGTTCGGCCGGCGCTGGTTTTGAAAAGAGCGGGTTTATTATCTTCGAAGACATCGTTGAGCTTTTCCATTCCCCATTTATAATATGCCATCAAAATAAGACCTATCGTGCATAGGATAGCGCCTGTCACCTGCAAATTGTAAATGAGGCCTTTCATCTTGAATGGTTCCCGGGAAAAGTTGATAGTCAGCACTCCATATTCCACGCGGGATGATTTGTCAATCACCGTCTTGAATAATTCAAGCATTATAATTGTTTATTGACAGGAATCATCAACGATGTTGATACGGCTGTTGATAAGGGTGTTGATGACTCGTGCGATTGCTTATCTGGAGCAGGTCCGGAGCGGATTGCATGAAATGCAGGCACACAAAAAGGGGGGTCAGCCCTTGACACGGGACAGGCTGGCGTGATAGGAAGGATCATCTCGCAAGGGAGGAGTTGTCCATAGCACGCCCACTTCGGATCGAATATGAAGGAGCCTTTTACCACATTACAGCCCGCGGGAATGAAAGAAGAAACATATTTCTCTCTGAGGACGACTATCAAAAATGCAGACTTTGTAAAAGCCCTCATCGCGGAGCCGCAGCAAAACCTCTTTAGGGGCATCTACGGCGGGATGATCCTGGGGACGAAAGCATTTGTCGTAAATACGCTGCAGAAGATAAGCGCCGATACGCTTCAGCGGCAGGAGGTATCGAACAGAAGAGCGCTTACCAGTGTACTGTCTGTCGAAGATATTATCCGGCATCTTTCGGGACATTTCAAAGAGCCGCAAGAGCGGATCATATCGTCATCTCCCTATAAGGCCTATGCTGTTTATCTGTCTCG
>Ga0067045_1001435_pt1 | contig 117184 bp, 80 predicted proteins | sample TerdegcTABiofilm_FD_59184 | JGI IMG/M metagenome (GOLD analysis project Ga0067045, IMG submission 59184) | Combined Assembly of (Gp0054472, Gp0054536) Wastewater bioreactor microbial communities from Singapore -Terephthalate degrading...
GCTGTAGGCTTTGTGGTAATCCACGCCGACGAACGTTTTCACGGTGCACCTCCTGATTCGTTCGAATCGACTTCAGGTGAGCATTATGCCTCACCCGGGAGGTGCACTACGCGTTCATGCTGACTCCTTCGTTCCGGGTCGTTTCATCCTCTGTGCATCCGGGTCCGGGGCGGCGGCGGTCCCGCCGAGCCCTCCGTGGCCGGGACGCTTCGGCCGCACGGCCCCGGGCCCGGATTCACAGTCGTTCGACCACCCGCAGCGACTCGTAGCGCGTGAACCAGTCGCCCCTCTCCCGGCAGCGTCGCAGGTCGGCCATCGCCTCTTCGTTCTCGCGCTGCGCCTGGTCGAGCACCGCGGACGCGACCCGCCACACGCCGACGCGGAAGGGTTCGCGCTTCTCGACCGCGACGATGTGAACTGGGAGAACGTGGCCAGAGACGGTGGCGACCAGCGCTCGGTAGAACGCGACCTGGTGCAGGTAGCCGAACGCCCGCATCGAAAGCTCGAAGGTGTCGAGCTCGTCGGCGGTCTTCAGGTCGACAATCCCGCGATCCTCGACGGGATTGACCCAGTCGATCCGCGCCTGGCAGCGGTGCCCGGCGTATTCCGCGCGCACGACACGTTCCGCGACCCCGTCCCCGAGGAGCTCGACCGCGACCGCGTGTCCCCTCACCGCAGCCGCCATCTGCTCGACGAGCGCCGCCTGCGAATCCGAGAGCACCGGCTTGTTCTGCTTCTCCGCCCACTCGGCGAACGCTTTCGTCTGCGAGCCGAAGGGTTGACCCGTCTTCGGGTTGATCGGCCCGCCGACGGCGAACTCGCGCTGGTAGCGCTCGCGGCCCTCGAGAATTAGCGTGTGCGCTGCGCGACCGATCAGGTAGGCGGTCGTGTCGCGCTCGGGGACAAGGCCGAGTTCCTTCTTGCGGTACAGCAACGGACAGCGCCGAAACTCGTTCAGCGCGTGGGCGGTCAGGAAGTCGCGGCCCTTGGCGTGGTAGACATCCGCGGGTTCACGAACCAGGAACGAGAGGTCGTGCAGTCCGTTCCTGCGGGTTCCGTCTTGGCCGCTGGGGGCAGGCATGTGTTGGGCCATGTCCAGGTCTCCGATCACGTCGCGTTCTCCTCCACTACCTACCGCCGCGCGGACGGGAGTGTCCGCGCGGCGGTGGATCGGAGGGCCATTCACAGGTAGTGATCGAGGCCGGCCTGGACGAACGCGGCCCGGATGGCCGCGATGTGCTTGTAGATCGCCGAGCGCGACATGCCCGTCTCACGGGCGATTTCGGTCGGCGTCTTCGTCCGCAGCATCGTGCAGACGTCCCGCTGCTCGAGCGGCAGCGACGCCACCACACTGGCAACGTCCATCTCCAGCTCACGCTGCTCCTGGTCGCTGCGGTCGCAGATGCCGAGATGAGCGTACCTTCGGGCTGCGTCGACGGTGGCGTCCCGTCGCACCCAGTTCCCGGTCTCGTCGCGGACCCAGTCGTCCAGCGACTCCTTCGTGCAGCCGTTGCCCCGGCAGGCGGCCTCATGGCTCTTGAGCAGGTCGGCGATCTTGTTGTTAATGACCCGGGTGACGAACGTCTTGACGCCGGCCCGATCGCCGTCGAACTTCGGCAGGCGCCGCAGCACGTCCTCGATCAGATCCTGCTGGACATCCTCGATCTCGCCGAGGGCCGGGACCTTGCCGACGATCTGCCTGGCCTTGAACTCCGCCCGCTTCGTCACGTACTCGATCAGTTCCTTCGGATACATCGCGATCTCCCTTGGCCGGGGAGGTCGCGCGGGTGTCGACGGGAGGGCCGCGGGGCACGGGCCCTTGACGCGCCGCTCGGGGGTGAAGCCTTGCAGCCGCTTCGCGGCTGGTCCGCCTCCGGCGGACACGGCGTGTCAAGGGCGGGCAAACGAAAAGGCGTTGCGAGTTCGCGGTTCACCGCGACACCCGCAACGCCTCCGCTCTGCGGCCGGTTGGTTGCCTGATGTCTGAGGTTTGTGCCCTGTGCCCCTATGCTGCCTGGTATTCCTGTTCGATTTCGACGATGAACGGCAGACCGTGCTTGACCTCGATGGTCACGGACGCGCCGTCCTTAACGCGGCTCAACGCGTCGAGCAACGCCACGTGCTCCTTGCGGAGCTCGAAGTCGGCCCTGCCCGCCTCCGGCCGGGGACCGTTCTCCCCGCCGCTTAGCTTTACCGTCCGGTGCGTCCGCCACGGACGACTGAAGTCGGGTTCACTGCCCACGACGTGGAAGGTGATCCGACCGAAGCCGAGATCCTGGCACTGCTCGATGAGCCACTGTTTCGGCCCTGGTAAATCCTGCTTGTTCATGTCCAATGCTCCTATGAACACACCGTTTGCGACCGCTTCGGCGGCCGCTTTTCACGGGAGCGATTGGACGACAATCACCAAGCAGCTTGCAGGACAGGTTGGCACGCGAGCAGACAGGTCGGCGCGTGGAATCCCCGTTTCCGGGCGCTGACGCTGGGGTGGGAGACAAGTCTCAGATTCTCAAGACAGGTCTGTGTGCTACCGTGGTCGTGGCGGGCGAATCGCCACGGAAAACGGGTTGAGCCGGTAGCCAGCGGATGGGTCGGATTGGCTGGTCATTCGGCAGGTCTGGACAATGTCCTCGCGGTCGATCGCCTTCCCGAGCTTCCGCTTGACCGCCGTCTCGATGTCCGACTGGAGATTGTTGATCACCTTGCGAAGCGAAGTCTCGTCATCGTATCGGTGGCCCGCATCCGCCATCAGTTCGACTAGCTGCCGCACGCTCATCGCGTTGAACTCTTCCGCGGGCAATCCCTCGGACAGGTCTTCGAGAAACTGCTTCCACAGGATTCGGAACAGCTTCAGGCGCGGGCCGGCTTGGGGGTTGATGACGATCTCGCCGTCAACTAGGACCACGTTGTTGTGCAGCTCGACGCAGAAGACCCGTTCCGGGTGCGGCTTCTCTTCCGGCTGGATGAGCACGTGCCCCTTGGCGTACACGGGAATGTCAGTTTTGCAAATCGACGTTGGCCGTGGCGAGGCCGCCAGATCAGAGAGGAGCTTTGACAGGTCGGCATCGCCCACAACCAGATCGACCAGCGCCACCCGGCGAATCCATTCGTCTTGGAGGAAGCGGCCATCCGGCACGCGTGGGTTGATGGTCACGTACAAGACCGGGTTCGTCGCGGCGTAGTCGCGGGTGTTGAACCGGTTGTCGGCCCGACCATCGGCGTCGACGACGCATACAATCACGCCCAGGTCGCCGAAGCCGCCCACATGCATGGCGCCGCCGAGGTCTCGAACATCCCTCGATAGCTCTTCGAGCCGCCCGCGAATCCACGCGAGTACCCCGGCCTGCCGCACGGTAGTCCGCAGAAGGCGGTGGCGGAGCTTGTCGAGGGAGTACGGTCGTACGGGCCGCTCGCACTTGGGGCAGCGAATCTCGTCGCCGTCCTCGTCCTGCCCCTCCTCGAGAAGGATGCGGCCTTGACAGTGCCGGTTGCGGGGCGGGAAGTCACGGTCGCGCGGCTCGGAACAGTTGACGTATTCATGGATGGAAAAGTCGATCAGGCCGTCTTCGCGCAGCCGTTCCGCCGCTGCGAGCAGTTCGTCGCTGAATTTCTCGATTCGCGCCCCGTCCTCCAGCAGCGCCATCGCGTGCTCACGGGCGACGCGCGAATCGCTTTTCCGTTGAGAGGATCGGGATGCCATGCGTATCCCTCATGAAGTCCTCGAAACGCTTCCGCACCGACGCGTTGAGGCGGTGGTCCATGTATCGAACCATGTACTCATCCGGCCCGCCGTCAAGTTTCTCGAACTTCACATCGATCCGCTTGCCGAGGTAAACCACCTTCAGATTGACGATGCGGTCAATGTGCGCGGTCAGGCTGCCGTAGTCCCGTTCGAGGGCGGCAATGGCGCGTTGCATGACGTCCGGGTCGTCGTGGCTGAGTCGCAAGTCGACACCGTGCACAGCGGAACATTCCGGCCCCAGGTCAACCAGCTTCAGCCCTTCGCATGTTCCAGCCTTCAGAGCGTCGAGCAGGTTGTGAATCTGCTTCTCGTAGGTGATCTGGCACTCGTTGTCGTACTCGACATCCTTCCCGAAGTACGCCGACGCCAGGGCGTTGGCGATCTGGAGCGGAACCTCGTTGCTGTCCGAGGAAATGTTCACCCGACGCGCGTTGTCGGCGAAGTCCAGGATGATCCACTCCACGCGGTGACCATGGTGAATGCGGCCTTCGCGCATGATGTATTGCTCGCGCTCCGGGCGACGGATGAACACCAGGTGATGGTGGTGGTGCCGGATGATGTTCTTGAGTTGGCTCTCTCGCTGGTCGCGCTTCTGCCGGTCGAAGTCCTTGAGGACCTGTTCCGCCTGCTTGCGCGTGAGGAACTTCTCGAACGGTGTGTCCGGCTGGCGGACCTTCTGCTTCAGCGCCATCCGCGCGAAGCCGGACTTGTGAATCTTCTCCAGGTGGAAGAGCGTCTTGAGGTGCTCGGGGTTCGCGTGGAGCAGCGCGTAGAGCAAGGCCTTGGTGTCGTAGCTCTCCTCGTCCTTGCCTCGGCAAAGTTCGACAACCTCGGCTGGAAGCAGGTTGCCGGCCAGGTCGGTGACGGCGAACCTGCCCTTGCGGCGGGCGAAGTGGTCGGACACGTAGAACGGCGTAAGCCGCCCATCGCAGCGGGCGAGCGCCGCGCGCTTGTCCTTGATCCTGGCGACGCCGGTGAGGCCGAGTGCGCGGCAGAGGACGTCCAGTTGCCGCCCGGTACGGGAGCCGATCCAAACCCGCAACTCATCGGGGTCTTCGAGTCGACGCAGGGCCCCGTCGATGTTCAGCTCAAGCTCGTTTTCCCAGAAGTCCCGGCCGACACCGTTGGTGATCCCAGCCTCCGGCGGTGATGACGAGATTGGTTCTCTTCCACTCAATGCCTTAGCCACGTTGGCCTCCCTTCCCCGGCCACGCCGTGGCCAAGGCGGAAAAAGGAACTTCGGAGCTTCGCCCGGAGTGCCTTGCGGGCCGATTGGCCTCACAGCAAGCGGCATTCCACGAGGGCGATGCCGCAGCATACTGCCATAACGCCATGTGTTCCAGGATGTTAGACCGGCTGGCCCCCAATTCGGCCGTGATAGACGGTCTTCCAAACCGAAACCAAACTTCTGGTCAGGCTGTCGAAATGGCAGCGACGGCGGCCAGTCTCTGCCGCCAGAGCTTGCGCTGCTTCCGCCAGTCGGGGACCGCGGCGATGGCGCGGAGCTGGGGCTCGGTGACGGGGTCGCGGCCGCGGAGCGTGCGGGGCAGGAAGAGCAGCTCTTCCTGGATGTCCGGGGCCAGGAGGGTGAGATTCATGATCTGCGTGAGCCGGGCGCGGGTGACGCCGCCGAGGCGTGCCAGGTCGGCGTAGTCGCGGGCAACGCCCTCGGCCAGAAGGCGTTCCAGCCGGATCGCCAAGGCCATCAACCGAGCGACCCGCGGCACGCGCCCTGGCTCGACGAGCGCTTCGGGGTCCGGCGGCGCGTCGCCGATCTCGAGCTTCTTGCGCGTCTTGCGGCCAGCCTCGAAGTGGACCTTGCACTCGACGGTGAGCCCTCGCTGTGCCGCCCTCGTTGCAGCCGCGCGGCCTGGAGGCGACCGGTCCGCCACCGTCGGCCGCGACGTGTCCAGCCTCAACATGCCGCGACCTCCCGTTCCTCAGCCAGGGCCTTGATACCTGTCGGGCGGAAGGTGATGGCCAGCGTGCCGTCAGCCCCATCGTAGGTGATGCGCTCGACCAGCAGGTACAGCACCCGCGCCTGCTCCCCCGGCGAAAGCGAGTCCCAAATCGGGTCGAACAGCGACCAGCGCCCGCCCCAGCTCGTCCTCCTCCACCACCTTGGCGCTCAAGGCGATGATCTGCTCGCGGACCTCGGTCGCCCGCTGCTCGGCGGCGCGGATGCGGTCCTGGAGGTCCGCCAGCCGCGCCGCCGTGGGCGTCTCGCCGGGCTGGCCGGCCTGGTCGATCAACTTGCGGACCTCCGCGCCGTGTTTAGCGAGCTCGCGTGACAGGCGGCGACGTTCGGCCTGGAGCGCCTCCAGTCCTTCCTGGTTCTGCTTGCCCGCGTGAGCCAACGTACGGGCCAGCACCTCGTCGTCCTGGCCGATGGCCTTGATGCGCTCGACCACGAACCGCTCGATCTCGGCGGCCGGGACCGACTTGGTCGGGCAGTTCTCCCAGCCGCGCTTCTGGGCGTTGAGGCAGACGTAGTACCGGTAGCGGCGGTTGCCCTTGCTGGTGTACGTGTGCATCATCCTGCAGCCACAGGGACGGCAATGCAGCAGGCCCTTGAGCAGCGCGCCGTACTTGTTCCGGGTCAGGCCGGAGTTGGTGCCTCCGCAACGGCCGTTATGGCGCAGGGCGTCCTGCACGCGGTGCCAGAGCGCCTCGCTGACGATGGCCGGGTGCTCGCCCGCGTAGATTTCGTCGCGGTAGCGCACCTTGCCGATGTAGGCGATGCTCGTCAGCAGCCGGTAGAGCGATTCCTTGGTGAACCGCTGGCCGCCGCGGACTTGGCCCTTTTTCGTCGTCCACTGCTTGGTTCGCCAGCCGCGGCGATCCACCTCGCGGAGCGTGGGGATCAGCGACCGATGCCGCAGGTACAGCTCGAAGATCTGCCGGACCTGCGCCGCCTCGTCCTCGTTGACGGTGACCCGCCCACCGGCGGCGGTGGAAGCGAGGTCGTAGCCCAGGATGGGCCGGCCCCCGACCCATTTGCCCTTGCGCCGGGCGGCCGCGATCTTGTCGCGCGTGCGCTCGGAGATGATTTCCCGCTCGAACTGGGCGAAGGACAGCAACACGTTGAGCATCAACCGGCCCATCGACGTGCTGGTGTTGAACTGCTGGGTGACCGAGACGAACGAGACGTGGTGCCGCTCCAGCACGTCCATGATCCTGGCGAAGTCGATCAGGCTGCGGGAGAGCCGGTCCACCTTGTAGACGACGATGCAGTCGACCTCGCCGTCCTCAATGTCGGCCAGGAGACGCTGAAGCGCGGGCCGGTCCATGTTGCCGCCGGTGAAGCCGCCGTCGTCGTACCGCGTCGGCAGGCAGGTCCAGCCTTCGTGCCGCTGGCTGGCGATGTAGGCCTCGGCGCTCTCGCGCTGAGCGTCGAGCGAGTTGAACTCCTGCTCGAGGCCCTCTTCGGTGCTCTTGCGCGTGTAGATGGCGCAGCGGAACGCAGAGGCTTGAGGCTTGGGGCTTGAGGCTTGAGCGGGTGGGCCGGCCTGTGGCATCATGCGTCCCATGCGAGATCACCGCAAGTTGAAGGCATTCGAGTTGGCCGATGCCTTGGTCGTGTCCATCTACGAGAGGACCCGCGCCTTTCCACGCGAAGAGCTCTTCGGTCTGACGTCACAAATGCGTCGTGCGGCGGTGTCGGTGGTGGCAAACATCGTGGAAGGCAGTGCGCGGGACGGCGAAGCCGAGTACGTGCACTTCTTGAGTATGGCTTTCGGCTCGCTGCGGGAGGTCGGCTACTACATCGAATTGGCGGCCCGGCTGGGTTATCTGGCGACCGACGTTGCCCGAGAGCTGAACGGCCGCTACGACGAGACGGCGCGCGTGTTGTCAGGGTTGATCCAGTCCTTGCGACGTACTTCCTGACCACCTCAGGTCTCAAGCCTCACGCCTCAAGCCAAAGAAGTAATTCCCGTTCCAGTGCGAGCCGGTCACCGCCTTGGCCACGGCCGAGAGACTGCGGTAGATCTCGCCCTCGAACTCGAAGCCGTCGTCCAGCACGGTCACGGTGATCGTCCGGCCCTTGTACTGGCGGGTCAGCACGGTGCCGGGCATCAACTCGCCGCCTCGGTCACCGAAGTCGACCTTGGCCTTGCTGATCGTGGACGCCAGCGACGGCGCCGGCCTCTCCGACGGCCGCCGCACCCGCAGGTCGGCGTCGTTGGCGAGTTCCTCAGCGCGGCGACGGGCTCGCTCCGACAGACCGCCCTCGGCGTTGGCCTGCACGCGCCAGGCGATCCGTTTCCAGAGCCAATCCTTGTTGCCCGACCGCGTGGCCTCGCCGAAGACCTCGACGTATCGGCCCCGCAGTTCCTTGACCGTCATCCGCTTCAGGGCGGCGACTTCGCGTGCGATGTTCGACCGTTCCGGCATGTCGGCCTCCGAATCAGGCTGGAGGCTGTGGGCCGTAGGCCGGAGGGTCTGACGAATGCTGCCTCCGGCCTGCCGCCTCCGGTCTCCGGCCTCACGCCTCAAGCCTCAGGTCTCAAGTCTCAGGCCTCACCAAGGGGCCGAGTTTCCGAAAGATGGCAAGGCGAATCCGCCGGGAATTTCGAACCTGTCCGCGTGCAACGCACAGGCAGGCTTTCGACGCTCTCGAAGGTCGAATGATCCGAGCCGCGACCGTGAAGGAGCGGGGTTGATGAGAACGCCTCCGGCGGCACGCAGCCGGTGCGGCGCTTCAACCGCAGGAACCCGGCGGCCAGCAGCGATGCGACTTCGTCCAGGCGGTCGTCGATGGACATGGCGGCGGGGTCGTCGCGGTACATGGGCGCTCCTCGACCTGCCTGCGCCGATGCCTCGGCAGGCAGGGCATTCGCCCACAACTTTCAGCGCTTCGCATCCTGCTGCGCTCGAAAGCCGGGGCTCCGCCGTCCACGGCTCCGCCCGTTCGGCGGGATGACCGTCCACCGGACGGTCATCTTGTTCCGCCTCACCCTCCGCTGTGCGGCCGGTGAGTTGTACCGCCACGGCGGATCTTCGACCGGCGGTGATGATCCGGCTACGCTGCGCGTTAACAGCGTCCTCCTTCACTACATACCGGCGGCGAGTTCGAAATGTCTTATTCGAGTTGGCGTGAATGGAGACGGCTCGGCACTAACAGTCGGCAGCAGCGGCGGCGCGCAGCGCCGGCCGCTGCGACCGGTTGTTAGGTGGCGCTCTCCACCTCTGGTTGGTCGAACAACGTGGGTGGTCCGGCAAGGTCTACAGGGGTGCTCCTTGAACTTGCGGACAATCGGGCGAAGCATGCTGCCACTTCACTCTCCGGAAGGTGGTCCATAAAGCGCAGCGCCGAGCTGGCCACGTAGCCGGCATCTATCTCCATCGAAATCCACCTTCGTCCAAGTTGCTCTGCCACTCTGCCCGTCGTGTTTGACCCTGCGAAGATATCCAGAACCAGATCATCTTGAGTCGTTAGAAACTTGATGAAGAACTCCGGGAGCCCGGCTGGGAAGCGCGCAGGATGTACTTCGACTCCTACAAGCTTGGCGAGCCGTAGGTAGGAAGAATTGCTTTCGGTATTGGGAATCTGCAGCAGGTTTGACGGGATCGCCCCACCGTTGTCAAATGCAAAAGCCTTGCTGATATCGTGGCCTGACGGACGGTTCTTTGGCTTGTAGAACGCATCCGGGTTTGTCAAAAGCGTTCTCATGCGTTCAGAGTAAGGGGCAAGAACCTGGCGCACGTCCGCCTTCGGCCACTCGGATTTTGAGAACCACCATACGGTGTTTACGGAGTCCTTCACCCGGAGTTTTCGCTTGTTCACCCACTCGATGGGGGAAGGCAGCTTCGCAGGGTTGTACCAAAAGAACTCTTCCGCGAGGTAGAAGCCAACCTCATCGCACATCTTCAGCAAAACGCGATACTGGTACAGCGAGCGCACCGGAACGCCTCGTTGATACGCACCACCCAAGTCGAGAACGAAGCTGCCCGTTTCGCGAAGCACGCGATGCACCTCAGCACCAAACCGACAGAGCCAGGCGACGTATTCAGATTGATCCTTGTTGCCATATGCCTTCTCGCGCAGGAGGGCGAATGGAGGAGACGTGAGAACAAGGTCAATGCAGTCGTCGGGAAGGCGCTTGAGAAGCCGCAGGGAATCTCCGAGGTAGCACGCACCACGCCGGGTGGTATAGACGGGCGCTGGTAGTGCCCGGAAAGGCGTGGTGGCGCTGATTCTCGTCATGGCGTTGCTCTCGGCGTCCAGTCGCTGGCGATCCAGCTCTCAAGGAAATTCCAGAGCACGCAGATCGCGTAATGCACGTCTGGTCGCTTGGTTTGCAAGGCTGCGACATAAGGTGCAACCGCGTCCTTCGAGAGATGCGCCAGCGTCCAAGTCGGCCAAGTGGAGCTGGACCTCTCCGCCAGTGCCGCAATGTCTTTCGCTGGTGTGCCGCGAATCCGGCGCAACGTTTCGGCAGCCCCCGCGGCGATTGCCCCCGAGGACGCCTGCAGCCCCTTCAAGAGTGAATCGAATCCGACGGTTCCAAGATCGTGGAGGGCAACGAGTGCCTCCTCACGAATCTCAGGAGCAACATCCGCAAACGCTTGAACGAGAACCTCTGCAGCCTCTTTGGTTCCGTGACACCCGATTCCCCAAGCGCACGCGCTCCTCAGAAAGAGCGGTTGTGTGGTGTCCTGAAGGACTGTGCGTAGGAGATCGAAAGAAGTCGACGTGCGCGTCTCGGCCAAGGTGACTGCAGCCTCTAATCGCATCTGTTCGTCGGCATCTTCAAGCAGGATCGCACGGAACTGTTCATCGGCGGAGTCTCCGGCAACCTCACAAAGGTACGATTTCGCCTCCATGCGCACGTAGGCGTCCTCTTGGCTGTCTTCTGCAAGCTCCCGGACCTTATTCACAAGGCCGGTGGCCTTCGCCAACCTGGCGAGTTTGCAGCCCGTAAAACGGACGGTACGCTCGCGTGAAGCAAGCATCTGCGCAATCTTACTTGTGTCACATTTTCCGACACAGCGAGATTCGGCGGTTGTCAGAGGCTCAACTTGACCAGCGAGCACTTGGTGACGCTCAAAGTGCTCTCCGGCGGCCAAGAATGGTCGTTCGCCTCCGGCAAGACGAAAGCGCCGCGGCTTGTTGGGGGCGTCATCCAGAACATAGTCGAGACGCCCGGCATCTGCCGCGACGACTCTACCGCTGCTGGGTGCGAAGCGGGCCTTCCACCTGACCTGGACCTCGGACCCCTCGCTAACCCCCTTAGGTTTCAGCTGTTTCGGCGCTACACGCCTTAAAGACGCCACTGTAAACACGTTTATCCAACCTGCGGGATGCCAGGTTGTCGAGTTACGTTCTCTCCACAGTGAGCGTCGCTCACGCAGACTGCCCGAACTCCAGACGGCTTCGTCCGCCGAAAGGATAGGAAAAGCAACCCAGTCCGAGTCAAGCATACCGTAGTACCAGGCTCGCTCCGCGTCGCGGGGCGAGTGTGACATACCTAGGTCTGCGGTCGTCTTCGCTCGCGACTCTATGCGTACTCCACATCGAGTGCAGCACAGGTCGGGGATTCGGACCCGCTTTCGCTTCACATCGCGCCAAATCCGGGTCGTGAGCGATCCACGCTCCAGCTCGACAACATCGTGTCCGAGTGAATTCAGATACTGTTGGACAGCCCGGGCACCGACAGCGCCCACCGCCAGCATCCGAAAGAAGCTGGAATCAGTCTTATACGCGCTGCGCTGAGCCATTCTTCCCCTCATGGAGCTGGCTGGAAGCTCTTGTTCCGGCTGCCGATCCTGGCGCCTCACAATGATCAGACGGACCCGGCCAACTTCCCGAGACGCCCTCTGGAGCCCGGTCACCCGCCTCCCAAGGCCTGCGGCGAGGGTCGCTTAAGTGCTTATCCCTTGTCACGTTGCGTTGAATGGCCGCTCCTCCGCGTGAGAGTCTGCATGCGTCGGCATAATAGCGCCGCCGCTAGAGGATGTCCACCCGGCCGCGATCTTCCGTCGGGCCACGGCGCGACCGAACGCCAGGGGGTGATGTGGGCCTGCGGTATCATGCCTAGATCTCCACCGGCCCGTTGATCCACAGCCGCCAGCGTCGATCCTCGGCGGCGCCGCTTACCGGCAGACCGGGCCTCAAGGGTTGGGGCCGCTCAATGCGGCTTTTTACCCAGTGGTGGACGGCGTTGGACAAACCGCGCTGCCGCAGCACATCCAGGATGTACCCCAGGCGCTGTGCGTTGGGCACGTCGGACACCACCTTCAGCGCGGCGACCAGCCGCCGGCCGTTCAACCGAGGAGCCAACTCCCCGATCACCGCCGCTACGTAATCGAGGTGCCCGGCCGCCTTGGCGAACCGCACCAGGTCCACAACCGTGGTCTCCGGCGATGACACCCGCATGCTTCCGGTCGGCGTCTTGACCTGGACGGTCGCTGCCCGCTGGAGATATCGGCTGGCGAAGAAGCGGATGTGCGAACGCCCCACCCGGATCGACCGCACCGTCCGATCCGTCAGTACCTGAAACTCCTGCGGCGGCTGAGGTGCGGCTCCGTGAATCGCGGCGGCACTGAGCAGGGCCACGTAATAGGGAAGCTTCATCGCCGCCATCAGGTCAGCGACGAACCAGGAAGGTGGGGGGCCGCCGGCGGAACGATACTCCAGCGGGACGATGACGAAGAAGTACTCCTTGGGGCGGACCAGCCGCCCGCTCTTGACCGCCCGCTGCAACGCCTTGCGGACCGCGGCGGCGGACAGGCCGCTGTCGCGGAGCGCCTCTTCCCGCAGGAACGTGTACCGTCCCCTCGCCTGCAATGCGTCGATCCAGGATTCCAGCGACAGGCGCTGCATGTTGGGCCTCAAATCAGTCTGCGCAAGAGGCCGGAATATGTCCTCTTGCGCAGACTAATATATCGGCGTTCCGCCCGTTCTCAACTGCCCTCCTGCCTCTATGAACTGGTCGCCTGGCTTACCGGCCGCAAGGGTCATGCGTCCCGCGACCACGGCATGATCCGTTCCGGCAGCCGCCCACGAGTTCGAAATGTTTCGTTCGGGGTACCGATCGTTTTTTCGCTGTTAACTAACGGGCGATGTTAACGAGAGAGCGCGAGAGTTTGAAGCGTCCCGCGGGGGCTGCCGAGCGCAACCTGCCGGGTTGCCTCCGGACCCCGAACGTCACGGCTACGAACCGACAGCACCGCCGCTCGGTCGATAAACGCCGTAACCCTTTGCGGACAACGAGTTACCGCGACCATGCGAAGAGGCCGCGATTCGGCGCGGCTGTAAACGAAAACGGGCCTTCTCGTTCGAGAAAGCCCGTTGATCTCCCCGCGTAGGACTCGAACCTACAACAACCCGGTTAACAGCCGGGTGCTCTACCGATTGAGCTAGCGGGGACCGAGCGGCCCTTGGGCGAGCCGCCCCATTCACACTTTACAGTACCATTTTCGCAGCCCAAGTCAACGCCGCCCGGACGGCTGGTCGGGCGCCCGCAGGCGGACGACCGACGCCGCGGGTCAGCAAGCGCCCGCCGAGCTCCAGCCGACCGCAGCGCACCAGCGTAGACAGACGACCGGTTCCAGAGCCGCCCTTTGGCACGGAGGTCTCGACAGGACGACGGCGCGCGCGGGCCTAAATAGACGACTGGTTTCAGGGCCGCGCTACGGAACATAGATCTTCGCACGGTGACCGGCCCCCGACGCGGGATGATGCCCACGGCCGCGCCCGGCAGCGCGACTGTTGGACAGGAAGCGCCGCTGCCGCCGTGGAGCGGGCGCGTTTTGCAAGCGAACACCTCGTGAGCGGTTGCGGCGCTCCGAATCCGTTACGCAAGCGAACAAGCGGCAATGGCCAGAGCAGTCCAACCCGCGTTTATGAGGCATTGTGACCGCCGCCGCAAGCGGATAAACAAGCCACGCCGTCGTCCTCTACGCGATCGACCGCGCGTCCGAAGTGTTCCCCGCCGCCCGGTGAGCGAATAAAGAGCCGACGGCGTCGTCCTCCCTTCTGTACGAGTATCGCGGGCGACTTTGGGCCGTGCACGGTGCCCGGCGGCCGCCCGATCGGCAGTGCGTAGCGAAGGAGTGCGTATGAAACGCTGGGTTTCAGTCGCAATTGTCTTGGGGCTTGCCGGGGTGCTGGCGGTGTCCATGGCTCAGCAACGGACCGTAACCGGGAAGAATCCGGGCGTACTCGGGCAAGTTAACTGCATCAGTCAACAGCTCCAGGCCATCGAGCAGGACGTGTTGGCACCGCCGCCACCGCCAGAGCCGCCTCGACCGCCATGCTGTGTAATCGCGGTGTTGGACGCCAATCACGATCGCGTTCTGTCGGCCGAAGAGATCCAGAACGCGCCGACGGCCCTCCTGACGCTGGACCGCGACGGCGACGGCAGTCTGACGCCGGAGGAGTTATGCCCACCCCCGCCGCCCGTGGCTTGCTGTTTGCCGGATGGGACGTGCGAAATGCTTCCGCCGCCAGTCTGCCACCACCGGCACGGTCACCCGTTGCCCCCGGGCACGACGTGCGACACGGCGGACTGCAATTCGATACCGCCCCCGCCGCCACCTCCTCCGCCTCCTCCGCCGCCGGCAGCGGCGTGTTGCCTACCCGACGGGACTTGCCAAATGTTGGCTCCGCATGAGTGCGTGGAAAATGACGGTCGGCCGATGGGGCCCGGCTCGACGTGCGAAGCGGTGAACTGTCAGGCGCCGCCTCCACCGCCGCCAACCGTCGCTTGCTGCCTCTCGGATGGCACGTGTCAGGACCTGCCGCCGCGCGAGTGTCTTCAGGCCGGCGGCCGCCCGCTAGGACCGGGCACGAGCTGTGCCTCGGCTGTGTGCACGCACTAGAAGGGATGCGGCTTCAGCCGCAGGCGAAACCAGTACCCGAAGCACCGCACGCCGCGAATTGGGTAGCGCGGACCGCTCGGAGATCCACGCTACCCATTCGCCTTACTCCGCGTGGCGCCGCGCGCCCGAACCGAGTAGCCATCGTCGCGGCGGCTACGTCCTTGCCCTCAATGTCGCGGCGGGTGCTCGCCCCCGCGGCAAAGCGGCCTACGTCGGCCCGCAGCAAGCCGACGACGTTGCGCTACACTCCACGAGCATCCGGACCAACGCGACCTGAACCTGGGCATGCGGCGTCGGTCTGGAGACCTTAGACGTGGATCGCCAAACGAGCACCGCTGTCGTCTCCGGCGCGGTCGTAGTCGCCCTTGTTGGCGTGGCGTGCCGCACGGCCGCGATACACCTCACTTAGTGGGACGGCGCACCCGATGAGCCCCAAGGGCGCGAAGACCAATATCATGGTGATCGAAATTACCCTGTCACGGCGGGCGCTTGGCAGAAGCATTAGTCGGCGGATCCTCCGGGCGGCTCCACCCGGGATGCCCCCGCCCGTTGCTCCGCGCTCCACCTTCGACAATATAGATCCAGTGCAATACGCCTCAACGTCGTCGGGTTCCATCGCCTTTGTGACCTCCCGGACCGATTGATGAGGTCCGTCCTCAAGCTTGTCGCGCGCGCCGGCGTGCAGCGCCGCTACCATCGCCCGGGCATCGGCCGGTCGCCGGTTCAGGCCCGCGCAGGCCCGTCCAAACACACGGTCCCAATGCGTGCCACGCGTAAGCCCGGAACGCACATCCGAAGGCCGCTCGGTCCCCTGCGGCAGCCGCCCGGTCAGCATCTCGAACAGCACCACCCCCACGGAGTAGACATCTGAAGCCGCCGTCGACGCCCCACTATCCCGCACCTCCGGCGCCATGTACGGGAAGGTCCCCACGACCGCCGCCCGCTCCCGCTCGAGGGAAACGGACTGCCAGATGTACTCATGGCGCGAGAGGCCAAAGTCGGCCAGCAGCGCGCGGCCGTCTGCGTCCAGAAGGATGTTGCTGGGCTTGATGTCGCGGTGAATGATGCCGCTCGCGTGGGCGGCCGACAGACCCGCCAGGATATCCCCCAGAATCTGCTCCACACGCTCTTCCGGCAGGCCGTGCGGGTGACGCTGGATCAGGTCGGCCAGGCTGCCGCCGGGGTAGTAGGGCATCACGATGTACGGCGGGTCGGCGCCGGTGTCGGCGTCCAGGATGCGAACCACATTGGGGTGGCCGATGTCCGGCAGGCGGCTTTCGCGCGACAACTGCCGGCGGAACTCGGGACTGGTGGCGATCTTGATTGCAACCACGCTGCCCGGGCGCTCGTGGTGGGAGGCCTTCCAGACCTCGGCGAAGGCGCCTTGGCCGATCTTTTCGACAAGAATGTAGTTGCCGATGCGTTGGCCGGGCTCGAATGGACTCTTGCGCACCATGGCACTACCCCGCGGCCGAATACGGCACGCCCCGTCCGCCTCAGCCTCCGGCCGCGAGCCCCCGGTCATCAAACCACCACCTGTGGGCTTTCACCCCTTAGCGCTCACGGCTGCCACATGCCCCCGGCGGCGCGGTTCCGGCGCCCCCGATCGGCACCTGGCGCCCCGTGCGCGGAGGTGTCACTGCCGGTCGGCACCATTATAGCATAAGCCGCCGCCATGGCCTATCGCCATGCCGCGGTGTGGGCCACAATCGACAAAGACGATTGAAGCTGGCCAAGAGGTCCTTGATCGGTTGAGCGTTTCCTCGAGCTTCCGCACCTCTTGGGCGATAGCTTTGACTTCGAGCCGGTCAGGCGCATGGCTGACCAGGAGTTCGCGGAAGCGGCCGCCAAGATCGAGCCGCCAGGATCGAAGAACAGCGTGACGCAGGCACTGGCCACAGGCACCGCGGTCAGTCGGCGACGGCAAACGTGACGTCCACTTCGACCGTCGAGTTCAAAGGCAGCTCAGCCACACCCACAGCCGCCCGGGCATGTCGGCCGGCATCACCGAAGATTTCGACCAGCAGGTCGCTGGCGCCGTTGGCGACCTTATGTTGATCCGTGAAACCCGGTGCGGAGGCCACGTACACCACGACCTTCAGCACCCGTGCCAAGCGGTCGAGGCCGCCGGCCGCATCGGCGGCGACCGCCAAGGCGTTCAGTGTGCACAGCCGGGCAGCCGCCTGCGCCTCTTCCAACGTGCGGCCGCCCGGCTCGCCGACCCGACCGGTGTATGCGACGTGCCCCTCTCGAAGCGGTATCTGCCCGCTGAGGAACAGCATGTCTCCATGACGCAGCGCCGGGACGTAAGCGCCCACCGGACGCGTCACCGGCGGAAGAGTCAGGTTCAACTCTCGCAATCGCTCGGATGGATTGACCATAATTCCGGCTCCCTGCTTCCTATTGGCGACGACCACTCGCGCGGCCGGCCGCCCGTAACGCGGACGCCGTCACCGCGGATTGACGTTCGAACCTTCTTCAGCCTCCCCGGTCGATGGCTCCTCCGGGTCAGACTCCTGCACCTCCGTCAGCAAAAAGAGATATATCGTGCCGAAGGCCTTTTCCTGCTCGGCGCGAACTCGGTGTGTGCGGATCAACTCGAGCAGCGCCAGGAACCAACCGACCAGTTCCATCCGGTCCGTGTGGCGGGAAAACAGCGACTGGAAGGTCGTCGGTCCTTCCTGTTCCAGAACAGCCACGATTTCCGCCGCGTACAGCTCGATAGGCGTGTCGTCGTAGCGGATCGCGTGGACGCCCGGCCCCTGGCCGATAGCTGTCATCACCCGCGTAAACGCGGCCAGCAGGTCCCAGACCTGCGCCTCCTCCAGCTCGACTCCCTGAAGCTCTTTCGGCAACTCCGCGGGCCGACGAACGTATCGTTTCGCACGATCCTCCGCCGAGGCGGCCAAGGCCTGTGCCGCGTCCTTGAAGCGTTTGTACTCCAGAAGCTGTCGGACCAGCGGCATCCGCGGATCTTCGACCTCGTCCCCGGCCTCCGGCGGAGGCGTGGGCAGCAGGGCGCGGGACTTGAGCTCGATCAGCGTGGCGGCCAGGACGAGGAAGTCGCCGGCGGCATTCGGATCCAGTTGCTCCAGCGCGCGGACGTACTCGAGGTACTGCTCGGTAATCCGGGCGATCGGGATGTCGTAAATGTCCACCTCATCCCGCCGGATCAGGTAGAGCAACAGGTCCAAGGGCCCCGTGAAGACGTCGAGCTGTACGCGATATTCGGACACGGGCGGTTGTGGATCGGTCCGATGGGTTCGATCGTCGATCATCCCGGCGGCCGGGTGGACAGCTCTGCCCGCGCCGCGGGCAACGGGAACTCCTGCGGTCGTGGCCGAAGTATCATCCCTTCGCGACCACGATGCCGCACGCTGACCGGACGTCGTTCATTACCTCTTGTGCGACGGCTCTGGCGCGCCGCGCACTGGTACGAAGGAAGTCCTCCACGTCGTCCGGCCGCGCGGCCCACTGGGCGCGCCGTTCCCGCGCCGGCCCGAAGCGCTGCTCATACAGTTCCGCCAGTCGCGTTTTGGCTTCGCCATAGCCCATGCCGCCGGCGCGGTAACGTCGCTCCCACTCCTGCACCTCAGCGGGTTCGGCCAACAGGCGCAGCAGCGCGAAGACGTTGCACTTTTCGGGGTCTTTGGGCTGCTCGACGGGGGTGCTGTCGGTCTTGATCGACATAATGCGCTTGCGAACTTCCTTCGGGTCGCCGAACAGGTCGATCGTGTTGCCGTAACTCTTGCTCATTTTCTGCCCGTCGATGCCGGGAACGACGGGGGCCTCATTCAGGCGCGCTTCCGGACGGACGAACACCTCGCCATACGTCTGGTTGAAATACCCCGCCATGTCCTGAGTCATCTCGATATGCTGAACCTGGTCCTTCCCGACCGGGACCAGGTGACTGCGGTAAATGAGAATGTCGGCCGCCATCAGGAGCGGGTAGCAGAACAGCCCCATGCTGACCGGCAGTCCCTTGGCGGTCTTGTCCTTGAAGGAGTGGGCCCGCTCCAGCAGCCCTTTGCCCGTCACCGTGGACAGGATCCACGCCAACTCGGTCACTTCGGGCACGTCGCTTTGACGGAAGAATGTCACCCGCTGTGGGTCGAGGCCCATCGCCAGATAATCCAGAGCCACATCGAGCGTCAGCCGCCGCAGCCGCTCCGCATCCTGAATCGTCGTCAGAGCGTGCAGGTTCGCGATGAAGTAGAAGCAGTCATGCTCGGCCTGGAGCTCGATGTGCTGCTTCATCGCGCCGAAGTAATTGCCCAAGTGCAGCGCCCCCGACGGCTGAACTCCCGACAACACGCGCATGCGTCGCTCCACTGCGGCCGGCCGACCGCGGCCCGCCGGAAAGCCGACAGTAGACCATCGCGGGCCGGGTCCGACAAGTATCGCACCCGCGGCGGCACGTCGTAGCGACAGAAGACGCGCGGGGCCACACGGCCGCCCGTGCGCGTCGCGATTGTCAATCACAGTACCCCCCCTTGGGCCCCGGGCCGGACCTGGCGTCCGCTTCAACGGCGCAAGCTGTCGTAAAACTCAGCCACCATGTCCCAGTTCACGACGTTCCACCAGGCGGCCACATAGTCCGCCCGACGGTTCTGATACTTCAGGTAGTACGCGTGTTCCCACACATCTAGGCCGAGGATCGGCGTGTGGCCCAACATGAAGGGCGAATCCTGGTTGGCCGTGCTGCCGACGTGGAGCTTGCCGTTCTGATCAAGCCCCAGCCACGCCCAGCCGCTGCCGAAGCGGCCCAGTGCGGCTTTGGTAAACTGGTCCTTGAAGGCTTCAAAGCTGCCGAAAACCGCGCGAATGTCGTCCGCGAGCCGACCGCGAGGCTCACCGCCTTTTCCGGGCCCCATGATCTTCCAGAACAGCGTGTGGTTCGCGTGCCCGCCGGCGTTATTGATCACGGTTTGGCGGATCTCGGCGGGGACGGTTTCGATTTCACGCAGAAGCTGTTCCACCGGCTTGGCCGCCAGGGCGGGAAAGCCTTCCAACGCCTTGTTTGCGTTGGCGATGTAGGTCGCGTGGTGCTTCGTGTGATGAATCTCCATCGTTCGAGCATCGATGTGCGGTTCCAACGCGTCGTACGGATACGGCAGAGGGGGCAGTTCGTAGGCCATTTCGTATCTCCCGTCTTGTCAACCTCTTACGTCACCACTACGCGCCGAGCTTTGCACCGGCACGCAAATGACAGGCTGTCGATTTCCATCGTATCCGGCTGGTGTAAATAGTCAAATTTTGGTCCTATTTGCGCGCACCAGCCGCACCCGACGGTTGTACACCTTCTGTTGGCCCACAGTGGTGCGCTGCGCCGAACACGCATGCCGGTGCGTGCTTGTTGGCGGCAGGGGCCGGTACAGTTCCGACCTTGCGTCCCCAACTTGCGCCGTGGGTTCGGATAGCTCCCAGTCAGATCGTCGCCGGCATTTTTTGATCGAAGCCCCTGCCTGCGATTTCCGATATAGCCAGCGGCAAAAGGAGGTAAACGCCATGCGCTCGGATATCGGACCCGTCGGGAAGTGCCGGCGTTTTGCCCGCTGGGCCCAGGCGGGCTGCCTGGTACTGGGCGCGGCCCTCCTCGTCTGGGGACTGGCCCCGGCCATCATTGCGCGCCTCGTGACAGGGCGGCCGCCGGCCGCCAGCACCCTCGCTATCAGCGGCCTGGTCATGCTGCTCGGCGTAGGCTTCATCGTGCTCAGCGTGTTTGTGGCGCGTGGTCTGACGTGGGCGCTTTGGACAGTGCTGTGTCTGTCTTCGTTCCTGCTCATGGGCAACTTGACCCTGACGCTGCTGCTGAAAGGCCACGGCACGTCCGCCTTTCCGCTGCTGCTAGCCACGGGAACCGCCGCCGCATGCGTGCTCGCGCTCGATGCACGCCGGCGTGACGAGAAGCGCTCCTGTCGCCCCGGGACCGGCTGAGCGACGCCGTACGGCCGACACTGCGCCCTGGACACCCCCTTTGCCGTCCCCCGCCGCCCCAGGGTGTAATACCCGCATGCGCGTCGCAGTTGCTCAGACGCCTGGCACGTCTCTGAAAGAATGGCGGGCAACGCTCGCCGAGTTGGACAAACGGGTCAGCGAGGCCCGCGAACAGGGTGCAGAGCTGGTGGTGCTGCCCGAGTGCGCCTGGCCCGCATACAGCTTGGGCAGCGTCGACGCGTATTGGACAGCGCGGCGAGCCGGCTTGCCCGGAACCGACTTCTTCCTCGCACACCTGGCTGAGACGGCACGCCGCCAACGTATCGCGATCTGCGCCGGCTTCGTGGAAGAAACCGGCGAGCGCCTGTACAACGCGGCGGCACTCTTCGAGGCAGATGGCCACCTGGCCGGCTCGCATCGCAAGTGCTTCCTGTGGGACTTCGACCACGACCACTTCGTCCCCGGCGACTGCATCGCGCCGGTGCCGACCTGCTTCGGGGTGGTGGGCATCATGATCTGCGCAGACGCTCGATTGCCGGAGATCCCCGCCACACTCGTCCATCGCGGGGCGCGGCTGATTCTGCACCCGACGGCGTGGGTGAACGCGGGCACGCCCGCCGACCCGTGGAACCCGCAGCCGGACTTTCTCATCCGCGCCCGGGCCGCGGAGTTCGGCGTGCCCATTGCCTCGGCCAGCAAGTGGGGAGCAGAAGGAACGACGTCGCTCGTCGGTTCCAGTCTGATCTGCGACGCTGCGGGCAAGAAGCTCGTGCAGGCCGAACCAACCGGCAGCGGCGTGTTCGTGGCGGAGGTGGAATTGGGGTCGCCGCATGCAACGCCCGCGACGGGAGCAGAGCGCGAGGTACTGCTGTCGCCCGATCGCCAGCCGGTCCGCCCGAAGGATGCGCCGGAGGTCGAGCTTGCGCCGGTGCCCGCAGGCTCCCGGCGTGCGGAAGTGCTGGCCGAAGCCGCCCGGCGCTCCCCGGGCATGCCGCCAGCAATCTGGATCTTGTCCGACCGCTACGATGAGTGGACAGAGCCGGCCATACAGGTCGAAAACACCCTCGTGCTGACGCAGCCCACGTCGGGGATGATCGACTTCGGCGGCGCGCGTGTGGCGGCCATTTCCGCGCGGTCGGCGGCCACGTTCGCCGCTACGCGCTCTCTGGCGCTGAACGGCACACATCTGGTGGTCATCTTTGGGAGCGACGTAGAAGAAGGGGCGGTGCGCGCGCGGGCGTGCGAAAACCGAGTGTTTGTGGCGTGGGCGCGTCCGGAGGGCTTGGCGGTTTACGACCCCACGGGGCGACCGCATCCGGGCCCGTTTACAGACTCCGGCAGAAGCGCTCTCTTGCCCCTGCGGCAAGCGGTCGATAAGCGCGTGGCCGACCGAACCGATGTCCTGGCGGATCGCACGCCGGCGCTATACTCCTTCTGACGCTGCCGGGTATAATCGCGAGCAGTAGTTGGCCAGCACGAAAGGGGAGTACCCGCGGAACGTTGCGGGTATGACGGTCCACAGCATAGGAAGGGGTCAGCGAGAATGGTACTGAAAAGCGGACCTGCCAAGGCGGAGAGAAACTGGCAACTGCTGCGGACCGTGCTGTTTCTGGGGTTCGCGGCATGGTTCGTGTATGACGGTGCCGTGCGTTACCCGGCCCAGAACCGGCGGGAAGCGGAGCAGCAGCTCGCCGCTCCGGAGCCGTTCGGGGGCCGGCTCCAATACGCCGATCTCGGCGAGCCCCCCACAAAGCAGGATTATCAGCGCGTGGTCGATGCGAAGCCGACGACGGCAGAACAGGTACACGAGCTGCTCGGCAAGCCGCAGTATGTCCGCACGGAAGGTGCCGGCCGGGCCATCGAGTTTTTCGTCGGGCAGTACGGGTACGTCGCGGTACCGGTGGACAACGGCCGGGTCAACGCGGCGAGCATCGTGTTCAAACCGTGGAAACGGGACAAGAGCATCGTTCAGCAGCAGTATTATTGGGCCATCGTGCCGCTTATTCCGGGCTTGTACTTCCTGTGGCGCACCTACAAGGCGGCGACACTGCGTGTGACGATCGACGACGAGGGAATGGTGTACGACGGCCAGCGTATCGCGTTTGCGGACATGGTCTCGCTGCGTGACTACAGCCCGAAGGGGTGGATCGATCTGTACTACCGGGTCGGAGAGCGCGAAAAGCGGCTGCGTCTGGACAACGAGAAGGTTCTGCGGTTCGACGAAATCGTGGACGCGATCTGCAAGGCCAAAGGCTTCCGCAACGAAGTCCGCGAGTACGCGGAAGAAAAGGCGCGTCAGAAAGCGGAAGAGGAGGCGGCCGCCGCGGCCGAGGACGCCGAACGGAAGGACGCCGGCGGTGATCCAAGGTAGCGGCTGGGGCGCTGCGTACGTCGTTTGAATGGGGTGGTCGTGGACAGGGGCAAGCGCGGGGGATAGACTGCCGCCGCTGACACTCCGGAGACCACCCGCATGCGTAAACCCGTCACGCTGATCACGGGCGCCAATGGCGAAATCGGTCACGGCCTCATCGAATACCTTCGCCAACAGGACCATCACGAGATCGTGGCCCTGGATCTGAACCCCATCGACGAAGCGATTCGCCCCTACTGCTCGGCGACGCTCACCGGGGATATTCTGGACGACTTCCTGATGGGCCGGCTGGTGACGGAATATGAGATCCACCGCATCTACCACCTCGCCGCCCTGCTGAGCACCCGCGCGGAGTACTCGCCAGAGACCGCGCACCGCGTGAACGTGGAGGGCACTCTCAAGCTGATTCGTCTGGCCCATGAGCAGGCTCGGTGGCACGGGCATACGGTGAAGTTCTTGTTCCCGAGCTCGATTGCGGCGTATGGCCTGCCGGATGTGGAAACCAAGATGCGCGTGGGCCGGGTGCGCGAGATCGACTGGAACTTTCCGACCACGATGTACGGGTGCAACAAGCTGTACTGCGAGCATCTGGGGCGCTACTACGCGCAGTACTATCGTCAGTTGGCAGCCGAGCGAACTCCGAGCGGAGTGGACTTCCGTGCCATCCGCTTCCCGGGTCTGATCAGCGCGTTCACGTTGCCCACCGGCGGTACCAGCGACTACGCCCCCGAGATGATCCACGCCGCCGCGCAGGGCCAGCCCTACAAGTGCTTCGTCCCGCCCGAGGCGCAGATTCCGTTCATGGCCATGCCGGACGGCGTGCGGGCCCTGATTTTGCTGGCCGACGCGCCCGCCGAGAAGCTGACGCAGCGCGTATACAACGTCGGGGCTTTCAGTCCGACCGCCGCCGAGCTGCGCGAGATGGTTCTCAAGGCGTTCCCGAATGCGGACATCCGCTTCGAGCCCGATCCGCCGCGGGCGCGCATCGTCAATACGTGGCCCGCGGACGTGGACGACACGCCCGCCCGACAGGACTGGGGCTGGCGACCGGAATACGACCTGGAGCGGGCGTTCAACGAATACCTGGTCCCCAATATCGTGCGCTACTATCGCGAGCGCAAGGCGGCGTCACGCAGCAGCGCGGGCCAAACCTGACCGGCGGCGGCCTTTCTGACCAAGCACCGCAGCGGAGATTGCGCCGCGGCAGCGCGGGCGGCGTGAGTCGGGCGGGGACGGAGTTTGGGTTCGACGGATCTGCGGCTGCCAAGGAGGAAACGTATGTACGGTCTGCCCGGTTGGGTCGTGCTTTCGATGAGTCTGTCATTGGGCGCGGGCGCGTCACAAACGCAGCCCGCCGACGCGCCGCCACGCGGCTTTCTGTACCGCACGCTGACGCTGGACGGCGAGACGTACGCCTACAGTGTGTTTGTACCGCCGAATTACACGCCCGAGCAGGCCTGGCCGGTGATCCTGTTTCTACACGGGGCGGGCGAGCGTGGCGACGACGGGCTGTTGCAGACGGAGGTGGGGATCGGCACGGCGATCCGGCGCAACTGGCGACGAATACCCGCCATCGTCGTCATGCCCCAGTGCCGACCGAACCAGACGTGGACAGGTTCGATGGGGCGCATAGCCCTGCGGTGCGTGGAGGAAGTGTCCCGCGAGTATCGCTGCGACCCCGACCGGTTCTATCTGACCGGGCTGTCTCTCGGAGGGCACGGCACGTGGCATCTGGCGGCCCAGCTCGCCGATCGGCTCGCCGCGATCGTGCCCATCTGCGGCTTCGCGGAGCTGGAGCAGAATACCGGGCTGGCGGACCGCCTCGCCCCGCAACTGGCCGGCCTGCCAATCTGGTGCACCCACGGGGACAAGGACAAGGCGGTGCCTGTGGAGCGCTCGCGTGAGATGGTGGAAGCCATTCGGCGCGCGGGCGGCCACGTGATCTATAAGGAGTACGAGGGACTGGGACACAACGTCTGGGACGCCACCTACAGCGATCCGAACCTGTGGCAGTGGCTCTTCTCCCAGCGGCGTGGCAGCGCGACGTCCCAGGCCGTCACCCCGTCACCTTAGGCTGCGCTCCCGCGCGGTGGCTGGCGGGCCGGGCCGTTCGTATACTCGGCGGGGCACGGCATTGCAGGGGTCGAACGACAACGAGGGAACAGGCATGAGAGCCGCACAGAAGGCATGCGTCACGCTGGCCAGCGCTCTGACCGTCCTGATCGGCACTCTGGCGGGCTGCGCTGCGCCGAGAACGACGGTGAAATCCGACGACCCGGAGTTAGCCGCGTACCTGCAACTGGTTCTGCCTACGCGAATCCGCATTCTGCCTTGGACGCGCCCCGTCAGTCTGGCGGGCGACGGGCGGGCCGATGCGGTGGAAGTCATCGTCGAAGCCCGCGACGCGTCCGACGACCTGACAAAGGTTGCCGGCACGTTCCACTTCGAGCTTCAAAGTCACCGCCTTTCGGATGCCATGGGCACCCGGGTCGGATTCTGGCCGGTCGAAATCACCACCGAGAAGGCGCTCCGCATGTACCGCGATCCGCTCTCGCGCTTCTACCACTTCCCGCTGCAACTGGAACAACCGCTGCCCGCGGGCCGCTATCGCCTGAGCGTGTGGCTGCACCTGCCCGCCGAACAGCGACTTTACGACGAGTATGAATTCGAATACGACGGCAGCGCTGCCCCGCCGCCCAGCTTGTTTTGACCATGCGCGTCCCGGAGATGACATCGCACGGACTCGGCGAACGGCGGCCCGCAGCCGGGCATCAAGAACGCCGGCAGCCAAAGGAGAGAAAAGGCACGACCCACCTCGCCTTGTTGCTCACGTCACTGGCCATGTTCTCAGATTGCCCTCTGCCGAGAGGCAGGGCGTCGGAGGCGGTTAGCAGCACGTCGGACGAGGAGCCCGTCGGCGCATGTTGTGCAGAGCAGCTTTGTCTAGCGACGGTCGTTGAGGCCGAGTGTCTGGCTGTGGGTGGACAGTGGTTCGCGGGCTTCGACTGTCGAGATTTCCTGTGCCCGATGACTCTCCAGACGGTGCCTGAGCGGTGCGACGTCGCCTACGTGATCCCCGCGCTGCCGTTCTGCGTGACGTTCTGCAACGCGGCGGCGCAGGCCGACGGTCCGGCAGGAAGCTGCAACGGCCCGGGGACCAGCCGGATGGCCAACGACGTGTGGTTCACGTGGACGGCGCCGACCGACGGCGCCCTCCGGCTGAGTCTGCGCTATGCGTACAACGGGCTGACCGTCATGTACGAGGGTGCGAACTGCGATGATCTTTCCGAACTACAGTGCCTCAACGCTCACGGACAGAGCAGCGACGACTTCGACGAGCTGACCTTCGAGGTGACCGCGGGAAACCGCTACTGGTTACAGATCGGAGACTGGGGCATCAACCCGGGCGGCGGGACGACACTCTTGTGGCTGCGGTCGCCGGTCGCCCATTGCCCTGGAGACATGAACTGCGACGGTAGCGTTACCTTCGCGGACATCGACGCGTTTGTCGAAGCGCTGTCGGGCAGGGAAAACTGGACGCACGATCCCTGCCCCTGGTCAAACGGAGATTGCTCGGGTGACGGCGAGGTCACCTTCGCCGACATCGACGGCTTCGTGACCCGTATCGGGACCACGTGCCCGGAATGACCTCGTCGGCGACTCTTGCCCATCGCGGCGGCCTCGGTGACAGCGGTCGAGAAAGTTCCTGCCCGTCCTGGAAACCCGCGCGGTAGACTGACATGCCGCCCTGGCCGGGGCGCAGGAGAAAGCCACCCGCCGTATGACGTCGACCGAACGGGCAAGCAGCAGAAGCCAGGCCGGACTTGTCGCAGCGCCGGATGCCAGACAGCGTTCGCCGTGGCTCACCTGGGCGCGGACCGCAGCATGGCGGGGCGCCTCTGCGGCGGCTCTGCTTCTCGCCGGCAGCCTCGCAGCCGCAGGCACCCCCACGAGCGCACCCGCGCCGGCCGACCCCGCCACAATCACCGGTACGGCGATAACGGTGGAGTACCCGCTCGACGGAACGCTGTTCCCTCCGGGGATCGCGCCACCCGCGTTCCGTTGGTGCGACCCCGAAGGCCGGTGCGACGCCTGGGTAGTCGCGCTGACATTCACGGACGGCGGTCCGGGATTACAGTTCACCTGTTTTCGGCCGGAATGGACGCCCGACCCGGAGGACTGGGAAACGATTCAGCGCCACTCGCTGGAGCGCGATGCGACGGTGACGATTTGCGGGGTGCGGCAGGCGGCCCCGCAGACGCCCTTGTCGCGGGGGCAGATCACGATTCGCACCTCCCGGGACGAAGTGGGCGCACCGCTCTTCTACCGGGAAGTGAACCTGCCGTTCGCAGAGGCGGTGAAGGATCCGACGCAGATTCGCTGGCGCTTCGGGCCGATCTCCGCCCGCGAGCCGCCGCCGGTCGTGCTCACCGGGTTGCCCGTCTGTGGAAACTGTCATTCGTTTTCGGCGGACGGAAAAGTGCTGGGCATGGACGTGGACTACGCGAACGACAAGGGTTCGTACGCCTTGACCGCCGTCCGCCCCGAGATCACGCTGGCGGTCAGCGAGATCATCACCTGGAGCGACTTTCGGCGCGAAGACCGGACGCCAACGTTCGGGCTCTTGTCGCAGGNATCGCCGGACGGGCGCTATGCGGTCAGTACCGTGAAGGNCCGCTCGGTCTTCGTAGCGACGCCGAACCTCGCGTTTTCGCAACTCTTCTTCCCGATTCGCGGCATCCTGGCGGTGTACGACCGCCAGACACGCACGTTCCGCGCGCTGCCGGGGGCGGATGACCCGGAATACGTTCAGAGCAACCCATCCTGGAGCCCGGACGGGCAGTACATCGTGTTCGCCCGCAGCCGGGCGTATCGGCTGCGGAACGAATCTGACCGTGTGCTGCTCACCGCCGAGGAATGCGCCGAGTTTCTTCAGGAGGGGCGCCTGTTCCAGTTCGACCTGTACCGCGTTCCTTTCAACGGGGGTGCGGGCGGGCAGCCCGAACCGCTGGTGGGCGCGTCGCACAACGGCACGAGCAACTTCTTCGCCCGTTACTCCCCCGACGGAAAGTGGATCGTCTTCTGTCGCGCCCGCAGCTACATGCTCCTCCAGCCCGACAGTGAGCTTTACATCATTCCGGCCAGTGGTGGTGAGGCGCGGCGGATGCGCTGCAACACGGGCCGCATGAATTCCTGGCATAGTTGGTCGCCCAACAGCCGCTGGCTGGTGTTCGCCTCGAAGGCCTGGTCGGACTACACGCAGCTCTTACTCACGCATATCGACGAGAAGGGGGAGAGCACGCCCCCCGTGCTGCTGTCGCGTCTGACGGTCCCCGACCGGGCAGCAAACATCCCAGAGTTCGTCCACGCACCGGACACCGCGATCGTGCGGATCCGTCCCGAGTTCGTCGACGACGTCTCCTACGTCCGGGCCGGCGACGCGTTCCTGCGCGCGCACGACGTGCCCGGAGCCATTCGACAGTTCCGCATGGCGCTCCGACTCAACCCGAACAATGCTGTGGCCCACAGCAACCTGGGCGGCCTGTTGGTAACCGTCGGACAGCTTGACGAGGGCATCGCGCACCTGCGCGAGGCGCTCCGCCTTGACCCGGACGGCGGCAGCCCTCACTACACGCTCGGCATGCTCCGCGCCCGCCAGGGACGCGTCGAGGAGGCCATCGACCATCTGACGCGCGCCGTCCGTAGTCGCCCGGAGCTGGCCGACGCACAGCGCGTCCTCGGCGTCCTACTGTGCAACCGGGACCGCGTGCCGGAAGGCGTCGCGTACCTGCGCGAAGCGGTCCGCCTCGACCCCAACGATCCGATCGCCCACTACTGCCTCGGCAAGGCGCTGGCTGCCCTCCAACAAACCGAACTGGCCGCCACCCACCTATCCGCCGCGCTGCGCATCGAGCCCGATTACGTCAATGCGCTCCACTTGCTGGGGCTGCTGGAATTCGAACAACGGCAATTCGCGGAAGCCATCCGGCACCTGTCCCGTGGTGCGGACACGCACCCGGACCACGTGCCCGTATTGTGCGATCTGGCCCTCATGCTCGCCCTGTGCCCCGACCCCAGCCTGCGGGACCCCAATCGGGCAACGCTCCTGGCCGAACGAGCCTGCCGCTTGACTGGATACCAGGCCGGAGTACCGCTCGACGCGTTGGCCCTGGCCCATGCAGCGGCCGGCCGCTTTCCCGCCGCCGTCAAGACCGGCGAACAAGCCCTCCAGTGTGCCCGCCGCGGTGGTCCCCAAGGACTCGCGACCGGCATTTCCGGCCGGCTCGAACAGTACCGGCAACAGCGGGTCCCGGACTTCTCCGGCACCCTGCGTCCCGCCTGGTACGGGGTGCGCTCCGAACCGCTACGTTGACAGGATCGCCTGCGCTTCCAGCTCGAACAGCAGCTCCGGTCGGCAGATGTCCGCTACGGCGCACACCAGCGGCAACGATTCCCGCCCGCGCCGGCAGAGGGCCGTCCGCAGATGTTGCTGGTCCTGCGGGCGCCGCACATATGCGGTGGCAGCGGCGATCTGATCCAGTCGTCCGCCGCGCTGCGCCAACAGCGTCGCGACCAAGTCCAAGGTGACTTCGACCTGCGCCGGGCCGTCGCCGGGGTGGAGGCTTTGCCCATCCGCACCGACGGCAGCCGTGCCGGAGACTTCGATAAACGTGCTGCCGGCCGCGTGGAGCGCCACGCCCCGCGCAAACGCAGCGCCATATTTCCACGCCGGGAATTGGGAGGGGTTTTCCATCCGCTCCACCGGCGTCCGGTCGGGGGCGTCTGGGACGAACGCCAGCACGTCCGCCACCACGGCCGCCCCGGCTGGGTTACGTCCGCCTACGCCCGTGCTGGCCGGCAGGCGCGGACCAGCAGCGGTGGACAACAGTCCGTGTCGGGCGTAACTGCGGTTGCGAGCCGCATTGAACTCCGCATACCAAGCGGTGATGTCCGCGAGGTAATACCACGTTCGGACCACGTTTTCGAAGGCGACGCCGACGGCCTCCAGTCGTGCCGCCACACGGCCTAAGGCCCGCTCGACCTGCGCGGCATGTGAAGCATCCCCCGCGCCGTCCGGCGGCAGGCCGTCCACATTCTGAAGGGAAACGAAACGGCCGACCCCCGGCACGTGCCACCCAAAGCCGGCGCTGCGGTCCCCCACCGGACCGTTGGGCAGCCGCGCGGCGGCGTAGCCCCGCGGAACGGCCCGGATGTGCACACCGGCCAGACCTGCGCCAGCCGGCGGAGCACCGTCGAACCAAGTCAAGGGCCCGTCCGTCGGCAATCCGGCGTCCCGAAGCGTCTGCCGTCGGGTCCGTAGCACGCCTTCCCGCACTGCAAGGCTGCCGAGCACCCGTTCGTACACCACCACCAGCTCATGCTGCCGAAGCAATTCCCCCACGCACTGGTAAATCGCCTCCGTTGCAGCGGTCGGCGGGGCTGCCGCGGGCACCGCCGCGGTGATGAAGGTCTGGCCGAGGAAGTCCGAGCGGACGGTTACACGCGACGCCGCGGAAAGCCCGTGACGCCTCGCCTGCCGCCCGCCGGGGTCTGGCCTGCAAGCGCGCTCCGAAGTGTCACCCATGCGTTCATCATAACCCGCGGACGGACGCACCGGTCCGCATACCCGGCGCCGCGTTTGCGGGCTATCCTAAGACAAGCGAACGCACGACCAGGGAGCTGCGATGAAGTACGCCATCATTCTTCCGGACGGGGCCGCCGACCATGCCTTGCGGCAGCTTGGCGGGCAGACGCCGCTCCAAGCGGCGCGAAAGCGCAACATGGACTGGGTCGCCCGACACGGCCGGCTGGGGCGCTGTGTGACTATCCCCGACGGCTTCACGCCCGGGACGGACGTCGCCACGCTGACGCTGTTCGGCTACGCCCCCCAAACGTCGTACACCGGACGGGCACCGATCGAAGCCGCCGCCCGTGGCCTGACAGCCCGGCCGGATGAACTCATCTTCCGCTGCAACTTCGTGACGATCCTGGACGGCCGCATGAAGGACTTCACGGCCGGCCACATTGCGCAGGCCGAGGCCGAGCAGCTCATTGACACGCTCAACGCGCGCGTCCAACAGGGTGAACCTGCGCTGCGCGGCTGCGTATTCCACGCGGGCGTGAGCTATCGCAATCTGATGGTGGCTGCGGACGCCGCCGACTTGCAGGTCGCCTGCACGCCGCCACACGACATCCCGAACTGCCCCGTCGCGGATCATTTGCCGCGTGGCACGGGTCAGGAACGGGTGCGGGGGATCATGAGCTGCGCGGCGGCGCTGCTGCGGGAGCATGAGGTAAACCGCGTGCGACGGGCGCAGGGGCGCGATCCGGTTACGGACATCTGGCTGTGGGGGCAGGGGCAGCCGAAGCCACTGCCGTCGTTTCGCGACCGTTTCGGTGTGCGGGGGGCGGTCATCACGGGTGTGGACATCATCCGGGGCTTGGGTGTGATGCTGGGAATGCAGTTGATCGAGGTCCCCGGTGCAACGGGCTACCTCGATACCGACTACGCGGCCAAGGGTCGCGCTGCCGTACGGGCTCTGGAGGAGTATGACCTCGTGGTCGTGCACATCGAGGCTCCCGATGAAGCTGCGCACCAGGGTGATGCCCACGAGAAGGTCCGCGCGCTGGAGCGAGTCGACGCCGAAATCGTCGGCCCCGTCCTGGAACGCTTGCGTCGGGAACCGGAATGGCGGATGTTGGTCGCGCCGGATCACGTCACCGCCGTAGCGAGCACAGCCCACGAAGCCGATCCGCCGCCCTTTTGCTTTGCCGGCTCGGACGTTCGCGAGTCGTCCGGTCGGGCGTTCTCCGAACCGGACGCGGAGGCGACGGGATGGCTGATCGAGCCCGGCACGCGCCTGATCGAGATCTTCCTGAGCCGCGTGCAGGCCTGAGCGGGCCGGCGGGCCGCGTCACAGCAGCGACCGCAGCGTCTGCACCACGTACTCCACATCCTGCGCGGTCAGGTGATTGTGGAACGGCAGGGCAATCGTGCGGGCCGCCAGCGCCTCGGTAATCGGGAAGTCCCCCGGCCGGTAACCCAAGTCGCTCTGGTAGAACGGCTGGAGGTGGATGGCGGGGAAGTACACATTGCAACCGATTCCGCGGGCGCGGAGTTTTTCCAGGATGCGATCGCGGTCCTCCGCGGTGTACTCGTCGGCCAGGCGGACGACGAAGACAAACCAACTGATGTGCACCTCGGGCGGGATCCGTTGGGTCGTAACACGCCGCTCGTCCTTAAGGTATTCGAGATAAAGTTCTGCAACCCGCTGGCGCTTGGCGAGGATTTCGTCCAGCCGGCGAATCTGCACCGTACCGATGGCAGCCTGGATGTCGGTCATCCGATAGTTGAAGCCGAGCCGCGGATGAGCCAGCCAGCCACCGTCCGGGTCGCGTCCCTGGTTTCGGAAGGAGCGCACCAGGAAGGCGATTCGATCGTCGTTGGTCACCACCATTCCGCCCTCACCCGTGGTCATCTGCTTGTTCGGATAGAACCCGAAGACGCCCGCCTCGCCGATCGTGCCCGCCGGTCGTCCGCGATACGTCGCCCCCAGCGCCTCGCAAGAGTCCTCCAGCACGCGCAGGTGGTGCCGACGGGCAATCGCCCAGATGGCATCCATGTCCGGAAGCGACCCGAAGACGTCCACCGGCAGCAGTGCCTTGGTCCGCGGGGTAATGGCCGCCTCGATCCGGGCCGGGTCGATCTGCCACGTATCCGGGTCGATGTCCACGAACACCGGGCGGGCCCCCTCGAACAGGATGCTGTTGCTGGACGCAATAAATGAGAACGGCGTAGTGATCACCTCGTCGCCACGCCCGATCCCCAAGGCACGCCAGCACATATGCAGCCCGGCGGTGCCGCTGCTACACGCGATGGCGTGCCGCACGCCCAGCCGACGCGTGAACTCCGCTTCGAATTCCCCGATGCGGGGGCCCAGGCTGAGGCGCTCGGAACGGAGTACCGCTACCGCGGCGTCGATCTCGGCTTGCGTGATGTCCTGAGCGGACAAACTGATTTCCCGGCTCATGATCCTCTCCAAGAGAACTCTGACGCACATCGAAACCGCGCGCGGGGGACCGCCGACGCCTGGCCGTGGACCTGCCCGTGCTCCGGTCGCGGCCGGTATGATATCGGCCGACTATGCAGTCGCCTCGCGACGAGCACTGGCTCCCTATGTTCCGACGGGCGATCGGCTACCTGCGGCCGCATCGCCGGGCCTTGGTTACCGGACTCGTCGCCGCACTGGGCGTGAGCGTCTTCTACACCTTCAGCGTATCCAGCGTCGTTCCGGTGCTGAAAATCATCTTCGCCGAGCACGAAACGCTTGTCGACTGGCTGCAACGGGCCGAGACGCAGCGTCGCCTCGGCGTCGCCCTCGCCGCTGATCTGCCAGACGATCCCCAGGGCCTGCTCCTCATCGACGTACGCCCGTCCTCGCCGGCAGTCGGGCAGCTCCGGGCCGGCGACCGCCTGACCAGTCTTCAGGGCCGCTCGTACAGTGCGTACGAACTCGCCCGCCAAATCGCCAACACCCGTGCCACACGTCTGGAGCGGGTCGGGGTTGTGGCCCCCGACGGCCAGAGACGCGAGGTCACCCTGACGCTGCATCCTCATCGCGCGTGGTGGCCGCTGGTACGTGACGGCGTGCGGTGGCTGCCGACCGGCAGCCAGCCGGACGAGCGCTTTCAAACGCTGCTGGTCGTCATGGCGGCCGTGGTTCTGATCAGTACGCTGGGTGGTCTGTGTCGGTTCGCCAACGAGGGCTTGGTCGCGGTCGCGGTACAACGGGCCATGCACGACTTGCGGACAGCCCTGGCGCGCCACGCCCTGCAACTGCCACTGCACTGGCACAGCACTCAGCCGCCCGGCGACACGCTCAGCCGTTTCGCCAACGACATCGCCAAGGTCGAAGTGGGGATCAACACGTTGTTCGGGAAGGTGATCCGCGAGCCGCTCAAGGCGATCGGCGTCCTGACCCTGACGCTGTTGCTCGACTGGCGCATGCTGTTGGTCGGCGTGGTCGGGTTGCCGGTCGGGCTGCTGGTCATCCGCGTCTTCGGTCGACTGGTAAAGCGGGCCCAGCGGCGCGCGTCGCAATCCTGGGGTCGGCTGCTCGACCACCTCGGCGAGCGTCTGGCCGGCATCCGCGTCGTGAAGGCCTACAACATGCAGGAGGCCGAAAGCCGACGTTTCGAAACCGAAGACCGGAACCTGACCCGCGCGCAGACGCATATTGAACTGGTGGACGCCGCCACCAGCCCAGCGCTCGAAATGCTGGCCGCGCTGGCGATCAGCGCGTTCATTCTTTACGGCGGGGCCCGGGTCTTTGCCCGCGAGCTGGAGCCGCACATGTTTTTCGGCGCGGTCATCTGCCTAGGCGGGATCTTCGACCCCCTGCGCAAGATGGGCAACGTCTATAACCGCCTACAGGCGGCCGAGGTCGCCGCCCGACGGATCTTCGAGCTGCTCGACCTGCCGACAGAGGAACAGATTGCACCGACCGATGTCGCGGAGGTGCCACGGCTGCGGGAAGGCATCGAGTTCCAGGATGTCGCCTTCAGCTACCCGGGCAATCCCCAGCGTCTGGTGCTGGACGGCGTGACCTTCCGGGTGCAGCGCGGCCAGGTCGTCGCCCTGGTCGGTCCCAACGGTTCCGGCAAGACCACCCTGATCTCGCTGCTGCTGCGCTTCTTCGACCCGGTTCGAGGCCGCATCCTGCTTGATGGTCGCGACATCCGCGCGCTGCCGCTGGCCGCCCTGCGCCGCCAGTTCGGGCTCGTCACGCAGGAGGCCGTCGTCTTTTCCGACACCGTCCGCGCCAACATCGCCTACGGCGCAAACGGGGTCCCGGAAGAGGCCGTGCGGCGGGCGGCCTGCCTGGCCCACGCCGACGAATTCGTTCGCGAGCTCCGGATCGAGCACGATGGACAGGTCACCCGCGGTTACGATGCGCGGATCAGTGCGCGTACGCTGTCCGGCGGGCAGGGGCAGCGCATCGCGCTGGCGCGGGCGATTGTGCGCGATCCGCCCATCCTGATCCTCGACGAAGCGATGAGCCAAGTGGACAGCGAGTCCGAGCAGAAGATTCAGCAGGCGCTCGCCGAAGTCACCCGCGACCGCACGACGTTCGTCATCGCCCACCGGTTCAGCACGATCGCCCGCGCCGACCTGACCGTGGTGCTGAACGCCGGGCGTGTCGTCGGCGTCGGGCGACATGATGAATTGATGAAGACCTGTCCGTTCTACGTCACGCTCGTCCGCACGCAGTTCGCGCATACGGACTGATCACAGATCGCCGCACGCCAGATCGCGCCACGACGCGCTTAGCGTACGCGCCACTCCAGAATGCCGCCCGAACAGTCCTTTTGCAGGGCAACCTCCAGCCGCAGGGCGTCCGTCTCAACTGGCTCGAAGGACGTCGTGTTGAAGGCATCCCGCACGACCCCGTAACCGCTGGGCTGGGCCACCGGCCGCCATTCCTCGCCACGCCGGTACAGAACGCGCCACGCGGCGGGCACGCGGCACCGGCCGACGTCGCGGTCGTCGAACCAGTACACCTGCACCTGACGCACGGTCACCGTCCGACCGAAGTCATACTGCACCCACTCGGTGGTCCCCGTGTGGTCCCACCATGTGAAGCGCGGCACGCCCAGATCGCCGGAGCTTTCCGGCTCAAGACCATCGTTGAGTGCATTCAGCTCGTCATGGACGTGGGACGCGCTGCACCGCGCTTGTGTGGCCAGCGTCGGCAGGGGCGCGGGTCGGGCCACCTCCGGTCGCGTTGCCAGCCAAACCGCCATCGCCCCGGCCGTGCGATGCCCCCACGCGTAGTACGGGACCGCGCAGAGCTCTGCGTCCGTCACGTGCCGGGTGCCGTCTTCCTCCTGCCGAACGACCTGCGCCATGCCCCGGATCACCGTCACTCCACCCAACAGGTCCGGGCGATGCTCGGCGGTCAAGGAAGCATCGGCCGGCAGGACCAGGTCATGCACATGCCCGCCATTGTCCACCGCTTCCACGCAGTACACGACCGGCCCACGCTCCAGCGCCACACGCCCGACACACGCCTGGACCGCGGAATGGGCAGCCACCCTTCGAACCCTCAGCGGCAGCTCCAGTTCAATGCGGTCGCCGCGCTGCCACCGACGGGTCAGAGGGGCGTACCCGCGACCGAGCTCGCCGCTCCACGGCTGGCCATTCACCGTCAGGCGCACAGGTTCGCGTTGGTCGTCCACGTAACGATACAGGTCGCTCGGCACGGGCGCGCCCCGCGCCCAGCCCGGCACCCGCACGCGGACACAGAATTCGGCCGGCGCCTCGGGCTCCACCGTGATCCGCACCCGCCCTTCCCACGGGTACTTCGTTTCCTGTCGCAGGGTAACGGTCTGTCCGGCGACGCTGACCCGCGCCACGCCGCCGATGAACAGATTCACGTACACGGAGTCGCCGCGCACCGCGTACACGTAACCGGGAATGGACGGCATGAACCGCGCCACGTTCGTCGGACAGCATGCGCAGTCGAACCACGGCTGACGGCGGGCGTGGCCGTATGCGGCCAGCGGATTCACATAGAAGAAACGGTCGCCCTCCAGCGATACGCCGGCCAGAAAGCCGTTGTACAGCACCCGTTCCAGCACGTCGATGTACCGGGCGTCGGCGTGCCACAGGAACATGCGGTGGTTCCACAACGCATTGGCGATCGCCGCACAGGTTTCGGCGTACGCGGACGCGTTCGGCAGCTCGTAATCGTCGCCGAACGCCTCCGCTCCATGGCGCGCGCCGATGCCGCCGGTGATGTACATCCGTCGGCCGATCATGTTCTCCCAGATACGGTCGATCGCCTGCGCGAAGGCCGGGTCGCCGGTCAGGGCAGCGACGTCGGCCATGCCGCAGTACATGTACGCGGCTCGGACGGCGTGTCCAACAGGGCGATCTTGCTGGGTCACCGGGCAGTGGTCCTGGGCGTACTCGCCGTAGAGCGCATGGCCTTCCGGGCGTCCCCGTTGGTCGAGGAAGAAGTGCGCCAGCCGCAGGTATTCGTCCTTGCCCGTGAGCCGGTAGAGCTTGCACAGGCCGATCTCGATTTCCTGGTGGCCGGGAACGTCGTGACGGGCGTGCGGGCCGAACTCGCGCGTCACCAGTGCCGCCGACTTGAGCGCCACATCCAGCAGCGTCCGCTTGCCGGTCGCCAGATGATGGGCCACGGCCGCCTCGTACAGATGCCCGAGGTTGTACAGCTCGTGGCTCTGCGCCAGGTACGACCAGCGCGTCGGTCCGCAGAGCGGGGGCAGGTTCTCCGGGTCGATCGTCCGGGCCGTGTAGAGATAGCCGTCCGGTTCCTGAGCGGCGGCGATCTTGGCGATCAGCTCGTCCAGGTAGCGATCCAGGTCCGGGTCCGGCTCCAGCGCCAGCGCGTACGCCGCCCCCTCAATGACCTTGAACACGTCCGAGTCATCATAGCGGATCCCCCGAAACGGTCCCGGCATCAGCCGGGCTGCCTTCGCAAAGTTGTCGATCCGGCCCGTCTCCTCGCACCGACGGAAAGCGTACGGAATAGTGACCCGCCGATTCGTTTCCAGCCGCGGCGACCAGAACGGGTCCTCCACCCGCACCGCCGTGAACGGAACGGGCTGGACGGGATAGTCCGGGCCCGGCTGGGCCCGCACCAGACCGCTTCCGCCCGCCAGGAACCCTGCCGTCAACAGTACACGTCGTGGAAGCATGCCTTTCCCTTTCTCCCGACCAGCGGAGCCACCACCGGCCGCCGATCATCACTGGCCGTCATTTTCGGCGGGCGGAGTCGTGGCATACGCCAGATCGTGCACCGGCCCGCCCGCCGACGTCACAAACCGCGCCGCAACCCGCCACGCGCCTGCCGGATTGTGCAGCTTGACCACCAGAATGTTCCATCCGCGTCTTAACGGCACGGCGTCCATACGATCTTGGTCCAGCACCAGCGGGCGAACGAAGTCAAACCGCCCCAGGAGTTCGCCATTCAGCCAGACCTTCGTGCCGCCGTCTGCGCCAACGCGCAGCCCCACCAGGTCCGGGCGGTCCAGTAGTACAGAACGGTCGGTCGGCGAGTACACGTAAATGGCCACGTAGGCGACGCGATCTCGCGGTGGCAGGTCCGGCCAGAGCGCGCCGAAATCAAGACAGGGCAAAGGCGACGATACCCTGCGCCATACGCGGTCGCCGGCCGGTTGACCGTCCGCCGGCCGGATCTCCGCCTCGACCACGCAGGGTGCATCGAGCGGATGGCCCCCGGCTGGCGAAAAAGGCCCCAGCACAAGCCAGTCGCGTATGTATCCCTCGGCCGTTGTTGGACCGCGCCGATCGGCGCGTAAGGGGCTTACACGCGGGTCCCGTGCCACCCCCAAGCCGTCCAGCCAGCGTGACAAGATCCGCCGCGCCCGCGCTCGAAATGGACCGCGTGCCTCATGCAGCCGTAACTGACTTACGAACACCGTGCCGAGCGCCGTCTCAAAACGGACGAGAGCCGCGCGGGGCTTGTCGAAGTCCCGCATACGCCGGCGCATCCAACCCACCTTGTGCTGCTCGTGCGCCGGCTCATAGTCCTCCCAGCGGGTCGCCACGGTTTGCACCAGCACCGTGGCCCCGGCCGGCAGCGTGTCGAGCGGCAGGGTGTGGCGGACGATCGGCTGCTGCTCGTTGCGTTGGACCCAGCACAGGTCATAGTTGTTCACGCCGTCCATGCCGGGCCAATCAACCGCTGGTACGCGTGCTATGTTGAAACGCAGGTCTTCCTCGACTACCAGCGGCACGCCCAGCAACGCGGACCAGATGGCCACGGTCTGCGGCGTAATGCACTCGATCAGGAGGGCACGATCGGGCGTGCCGACCTGCTGACACCACGCCCGGGCCTGTGCCGGGGCGTCGGCCGACGTTCCATCGCACAGGCAAACCGGGCCGCACGGATCGCAAAGCAGGCCCACCTCCTCGAACAGCGCGCTGCCCACGTACGCGGGCGAACCCAGGCACGCCGCAGCGCTGCGACAGCCGGGCAGCAGCGCCTGCCTGCGGTCCGCCAGCCGCGACAGCAGGATTGCAGCCGCGGGAACTTCTGCGGCATAGTTCAGGAGGTCGATGGCGACCCAGACGACCTCGCCCGCGCCGTGTCCGGCGGCGAGCAGTGCCGCGTATTCGAGGCCGGCGGCAGCGTCACCGACGTCCAGCAATGTCAGCGCAGGACCAGTGGTCGGCCGTTCGTACAAAAGGCGCGCGACCACGCCGTCCGAACCCCAATCCCGGAAATGATCAGCGGTCAGGCCGCGGAGCACGGTCGACGACGCGCCCCGCGTCGAGGCGCGCGGGTAGGCGTGGGTGCTGGGTTGACGATGGAACGCGACGGCCGTGTCCGGGTCGCCTGCGACGGAGTCGGGCAGGACGACCAGTCGACCGCCGGCACGCAGCCAGCGATCGACATCCTCGCGCCTCAACCACTCCCGCAACCTGTCGAACGGCGGCGGCGCCGCCGCCAAGAACAGCACCTTGCCGCCGTCACGCAGAAAACCGTCGAGCTCCGCTTCGGTCCTGAGCACACGGAGGCCACGCTGCGGGCACACGGACGCACCCTGTCCCCCCGGCGCCCAGATGCTGGCCGCGCCGCGCACAGAAACCCGCGGCTTCAACGGCGGGTGAAGATGAAACCGCCATTCGTCGCTGGCAAGCGTCGCGTCGCGGTTGACATCGACCAGTTGCACCGTCAGTCGGCAGGTGCGCTTTTTGGACACCGCCGGCAGTTGAAAATCCACGACCTGCTCGACCCCCTGGTGCGGATCGACGCGCAGTTCGACCTCCGCAGTCGCCAAAGCGGATGGTCCGTGGGAGGTCGCTCGCAGTTGCACAACCAGGCGAGCTTCCAGGACTTCTCCCGCGTCATTGAAGACGTACGGACGAATCGTGATCGTGTGCCCCGCGAAACCCTGTCGCGGACGCACGCGCACAAAAACCTGTCGGCGACGGTAACAGCGCGCCAGGGGCCCGAAGGCCGGATTGGGGTGCCACCGGCGCGTCTGCGGAAGAAAGCCGTAATTCAGCGTCAGTGAGTGCGGCCCGATCCGATCAAAGGCGGCGCCACCACGCGTGACGCGCTCCGAAATGGGCTCGATCGCCTCTCCGGGCAACGGCTCGAGGCAGTACCAGACGATGTTCCACGGCGTGATGCTGGCCGCCCCGAGTCGCCGCAGGCGCAGAAACATTTCGGCGGCCGCCATCCCCGTCGCTCGCAGGCGGGCATCGAAATCCGCGTACACCGCGTCATCGCCGTACGGGCAGGCTTCCGCCGGCCCGCCGTGGTACAAGGCAGAAAACTCGTGCACGATCAGCGGCCGATCGCGGCGCCAGACCGCTTCCCAGTGCTCCGGCGTACCGTAATGGCCGGCATGAACGGCGGCGGCTCCGCCCAGATCGCAATCGTTCTCGTCGAACGTCACCGGGCGCGTCGGGTCCAGTCGTCGGGCCTCGTCCGCCAGCCGCAGCAGCTCCGGAAAGATCTTCGCCCCGCCCTTCCAGACGGTCTCATTGACCGCGCTCCACACCACGACCGACGGGTGATTGCGGTCCCGCCGCACGAGCCGACGAATGTGTTCCCGACAGCGTTCCCAGAACACCGGCTCGTCGTACGCGAGCGTTCCCGCCGAACCATACACCGCGGACTCATCCACGATCAGCAGCCCCAACTCGTCGGCCAGATCGAAATAGAACGGCGGATACGGCATGGCGTGCGTGCGGATCGCATTGGCACCGAGCTGACGAGCCAGCCGGAACCAGGTCCGGGCGTACGCCGGGTTCTGCTGCACAACTCCCATGTAGTGCCACGCGTCCCCGAACAGGCGGATCGGTTCGCCATTGAGACGGAAGCCGGTGCCCTCGATCCAGAACTCGCGGAACCCGAACCGGACGGTACGCCGATGGACCGCGCGGTCCTCCGTTTCCTCGGCCACCACCTCAAGGTCGCACAGTCGCGGATTTTCGGGCGTCCACAGATAACCCGCAGGCCAGGGCGCCTCGAAGACGAGCGTCGTTTCTTCCTCCGGCGAGGCACGGACGGCGCGAACGCCGAGGTCCAGGAACACCGGCGCGGCCCGCGTCCCGCCTCCACGCCGCCCACGATATTCCTCGGGGCCTAGCCGGCGCGCTTCGCTCACGCGAACGCGCACCTGCCCAGACACCGGCACGGACGGCCGTTCCAAGGTCACCTCGACACGCAGCAGTTGTTGACGCACCGAAGGCTGTACGAAAACGTCCGCCACCGCCAGCGTCGGCGTCGATTCCAGTCGCACCGACTGCCAGATACCGCGCAGATGCCACCCAACCCACGACCCGCAGGGCTGAAGCCACAGCGCTCCGCGGCGCGGCGGGGGCTGGACCAGTACGATCAGTTCGTTATCCTCGCCCTCGCGGACCAGGCCAGTGACGTCAAACGCGAACGGCAGGAAACTGTCGAAGTTCTCCCCAAGCCGTTGTCCGTTGAGCCAGACAATCGTGTGGCCCGCGACCGCGTCGAAATGCAGCCGCGTCCGCCCGCCCCGCGCGAAACGCGTCCCTTCGGCGCGGAACCGCCGCTTGTAGAGGCCCGCCTCCGCACGCGTCCACTCGGGCGGATAACGATAATGCTCGTAAGCGCCCCAGTCGCCGCCGACCTCGGGCGGAAGCGAGTTCCAGTACCCCGGGACACGGATCGGCGTCGGGTGCGGCTCGAATCGGGGAGCCTGCGGGCCTGCTTGCAGGCGCGCAGCCTCGTCGCCAGTCAAAGGACGAAAGCCCCAAAGTCCGTCGAGCCGCTGCGAGGCAGACATCGGTCCGCATCGTTGTGGCACGGCCAGCGCATGTCAACGGGGCTTACTACCGCTGACGCTCAGCAGCCTGCGCAGCGCCCCGCGCCGCCGGCCCGCAGGCTCAGTACAATGCGGCCATCGGTTGCAGCCGGGTTCACAGGAGTCCGCCCATGAAAGTCCCTCACTTTCCCGTCGTTTGCTGCCTACCGCTGCGTCGCCCCTATGCATTACTTCTGGTGCCCCTGCTTGGCCTGAACACGTTCGGCTGGCTGGGCGTACCGGCGACGCCGGATGAACCCCCCGCAACAGCACCCGGCATCAGCGCACCGGAGTCCTTCAACGACCCGGCCCGCATGGCCAACTGGACCTTCAGCAACGGCCCCGAATGGCCGGGCGCCCAAGGCCGCCTGGAACGCAGCCCGAACGCCGGACGCGCCGGCGACGGCGCCCTCGTCCTGCACTACGACTTCCGCGGCGGCGGGAACTACGTGGCCGCCATCACGACCTTGCCGACCGACCGCACGGTGGTGGGCGTTCGCCTCTGGGTGCACAAGGCCGCCGACAATCTTATGACGTTCCGTGTTACGGACCGCGACGGCGAGACGTTCCAGAAGCATCTCCGCTTCGACTACCGCGGGTGGCAACAGCTCGAAATCACCTTCGACGGGTGGGTCCACAGTTGGGGCGGCGATGGCCAGTACACCGCTCCGCCCCAACGCTTCGACATCCTGATCGAAAACCAAGGCGGCAGTCGCGAAGGCGAGTTGCGGATTGACGACGTGCAGTGGATCTATGAGGGCGGCGTCCTCACCGACACCGGGTGGCGCACCGCCACGTACACAGAAACGACGTTTGCCGATGACGAAGGCTGGACCGAACCCCAGCCGCCCGAAACCGCGTTGCGCTCGCAGTACTGGAGCTATCGGTTTACGGATGAGCAGGACCGATGCTCGCTGTCGTGGGGCCGTTCGGTGCTGGGACAGCCGGTGGCGTTGCGGCTGACGGTGGAGTCGGACCGATCGGGGCACGAGCTGCGCGCCGTCTTCGGCTCGCACTTCCAGAACTTCGAACGGGCGCTGGGCACACTGGACACCCGCGGCCCGCTCACCCTGGAAGTTCCCATGGGCGACATGCGCACCTGGTCGCACTACGGCGGAGAGGACGACGGGATCGTGCGGTACCCGCTGCGACTGGAGAAACTCGTGCTCGTGCGCAAGGACGCGGGCACCGCGGGAGCGATCGCGCTGCACAAGCTGGAGTTCGTCACGCGCTACGATTCTGCGCGCCCCGTCACGCTGATCCCACGCGTGGAGCGTATTCGCGATCTGGCCGTCTTTACGGTCGAGGCCCGCAGCCTGCACGACGCTCCACTTTTCGGAGAGCTGCGTTATACAATTCGCACGGTCGATCGCGTACTCGAGCGCGGCTCCCGGTCGCTGCCGGTCCCCGCGCTGGGTCGCTGCGACCTTCAGCACGTCGTGCTGCCGGGCGACTGGGCCGCCATCGAAGGCGTCTTCGAGTTCTCGGCAGACGGCATCCAAGCGGCGCCCTGCTCCGTCACGCTCGCCCAGGTTCCGGCGAAGCGAGGCGAACCGCGCCTCAATCCCGACAGCCGGATCGGTGCGGGACTGTATCTGTACCGCTTCCACGGCAAGCCGGAATACAAGGCCATGCTCGAACAGATGTGCGCGCTGGCGGCTGCCGCCGGGGTGAAATGGACGCGGGAGGAGTTCCACTGGAACTGGATCGAGCCGCAGCGCGGACAATTCGACTTTGCCTTCTTCGACGACCTGGTCGAGACGGCAACGGCCCACGGCATCAGCGTGTATGGTCTGCTGTGCTACTACACCGAATGGAACCGGCCGCCGGTCACCGATGAGTTCATTGAGAACTACTGCCGGTATGTGCGAACCCTGGTTCGGCGGTACAAACATCGCATTCGCTTCTGGGAAATCTGGAATGAGCCCAACGTGTTTTTCTGGCCGGGACCGAAGGAGCGCTACGCGGTGCTCCTGAAGCGCGCGTATGAAGCAATTAAAGAGGAAGACCCGACCGCCTGCGTTCTGGGCTGTTCGACAGCGGGCATCGACACGAACTTCATCCGCATGGTGCTCGACGCCAAGGCACCGTTCGACGCGTTGACGATCCACCCGTACCGCGGCGACCTGGACCCCGCAGGCTTCATCCGTGAGCTGCGCGAGGTCCGCGAGCTGGTTGGCGGGCGCGACGTCTGGATCACCGAGATGGGCTGGTCCAGCGAAATCGGCGGGCTGAGCGAGCGCGACCAGGCTGCGTACGTGGCCCGCACCTATGTCGCGGCTCTCGCGTCCGGCGCCGTCCGCAACGTCGCCTGGTACAACTTCCGCGAGGACGGAACCGACCCGTTCTACAACGAGCACCACTTCGGCCTGGTACGCCATGATCTGACCCCCAAGATGGGTTACCGCGCCCTCGCCACGGTCGGTGAGCTGCTCGCACACGCCACGCGCGCAACAGAGCAGACGCTGGGTGATGGATTGCTGGCCTACGCCTTCGAGGCCGCCGATGCGTCCGACACCGCCGCGCCGCGGCACGTGGTCGCCCTGTGGTCGCCGAATGACGCCCGCATTGTGCGGCTGAAGGTCGCACCGCCGGAGGCGGCGATCCGCAACCTCGTCGGCGAACCGGCGCACTGCGTGCGTGCGAACGACGTGCTGACGCTGCAACTGGAACGCAACGTGGCGGTGTATGTCACGTCAACCGGGCCAATATCGCTCGCGGTCGAGTCGTCGCCGCTGGAGCTGCGCGTGCCCGCCGGCGGCGTTCACCCGGGCGAAGGGCTGGCCGTGCGTTGGAGCGGTGCGTCCGACGTGTCGGTCGGAATTCCGATCGCACCGCCGGCGTGGTCGGTGCGGGCGGCCGACAACGGCGCGGATGTAACGCCTCCGGACAACACCCCGGCGGGGACGCATACGCTGCTGCTGCCGGTCACCGTCGGCGGCACGGTCTTCGAATTGCCGGTGCCGGTGTCGGTCGTTCCCACGCTGCTGCGCGGGTGAAAGAAGCGCTGCTACCGGCGCAGGAATCGACATGCTCCGGTCGATCGTGCGAAGGATTTCGCAACGCATGGACGACTTCCCGCCGGGGCGCGTGCCGCTACTGTTGCTTCTGCTGGCGGCCACGTCCGGCAGTGTTGTGGTCGTGCGCAGCGTCCTGCCGCACGAGCCCGGCCTGAGGGTATGGACTTTTGTGCACCTGCACAGCGAAGAGTTCCGCCAGCGGCTGGCCGACCACCCGGACGCGGACACGATTCAGGTCCAGAACCTCGGCACCGCCATGTTCGACCGGCTGGCGCTGGCCTTGATGACCCAGACGGAGCTGCCGGATCTGGTCGAGGTCGAGCAATCCGTCGTCGGCCGCTTTCTTCGCGGTCCTGTGCAGCACATCCCCTTCGTGGACCTCACCGAGCGAATCCGGCAGGAGGGATGGGACCGCCGGTGTGTCGCGGCCCGCTTCGCCCGGTACACCGTGGCCGGGCGGATTTTTGGCGTTCCACACGATTTGCACCCGATGGTGCTGGTGTACCGGCCGGATGCGCTCGCCAGTCTCGGGTACCGCCCAGAGGACCTGACGACCTGGTCCGACTGGGTTCGCGCGGCGCAGGCGTTCTACCGGCCTGGCCCCCTCGGCACGCCCCACTGGCGACGGGGCCTGGCGCTGTCCACGGTTGAGGGCTACACCTTCCTCTCGCTCCTGTGGCAACGCGGCGGAGACGTGTTCGACGCCGAGGGGAATGTCATCATCGACAGCGAACTAGCTGTAGACACGCTCGAGTTCTACGTGTCGCTGTTCCGCCTCGACCCTCCGGCCGCGGGCCCGGCGTTAAGCAGCATGCTCGAGGACTTCTCGGCGCTGGCGCGGGGCCAGTTTCTCGCCATCCTCGCAGCCGATTGGATGCTGGGCACCATGCAGCTCGACGCCCGCTCGATCCTGGAAGCTCGTGTCCAGTGCCGACCGCTGCCGGTGTGGGAGCCGGGCGGCCGGCGGACCAGCACGGTCGGTGGAACCGCCATGTTTATCCCCAAGGGCTGCGCCGACGTGGACCGCGCCTGGGAACTGCTGAAGTACCTGTACTTCGATCGTCAGTCGCTCGTCCGTCGATTCCAGGCCCATTCGATCGTCCCGGCGCTCACGGATGTATTCGATGACCCCATATTCCACGAAGAGGTCGGGTTCTTTCAGGGGCAACGGGTGGGGGAACTGCTGATCGAGCTGGCCCGCGAGGTCCCGCCGGTCAACGGCTCGCCGTATGCCCCGGAAGCGTACAAGTTTCTCGACGCAGTTTTCCCCGACGTCATCGCGGGCCGCCGCAGCCCGCGCACGGCGCTCGACGAGGTCGCCCGCCGACTGCGCGAAGTCATCGCGCGCGACCAGCGCGCCGGACTTCAGCCCGTGGACGGATGACATGGCTCGCAAAACCCGACGGCCACGGTTGCACAGGATAGCAGGATGAGCCACACGCCCGGTCGCTATGAGCACACCAACTCGCCCGACAGCCGCTCACCGGCCGCGCCGGCGTCCTGCGGCGACGCGATAAACGGGACGGCGCGCTCGACGAAATACTCGGGCGGGCGGCACGCTCCGGGGCCCACCGGCGGCGTGCGTCGGCAGCCGCTGGCCCCCTGGTTCTTCCTGCTGCCGTTCGGCGTCATTTTCCTGACCTTCACGTTGTACCCGCTGGGGTACTCGGTGTACCTGTCCACGCGTCAAACGGTGGGCACGCGCGTGAACGTTTTTGCAGGCGCTGCGAACTACCTCGACCTCCTGCACGACGACGTGTTCTGGGGCTCCTTGGGCCGCACGGTCTACTTCGCCGTCTGCTCCGTGCTCGTCCAACTGCCGACCGCGCTGGCGCTGGCGCTGCTGGTCCATCACCGCCGCCTGCCCGGCCGAATGGTGTTCCGAACCATTTTCTTCCTGCCCATCCTGGTCGGCCCGGTGTTCATCGGCGTTGCGTTCCGGCGTATCTACGGCGTCCAGGAAGGAGCGCTGAACCAATGCCTCGGCCTGTTAGGCATTCCGGCCATCGACTGGCTGCGCAACCCGGATGTCGTCCTGAACACGCTGGTGCTGACGGCTCTGTGGATGTACGCCGGCTTTCACATGGTGTATTTCCTCGCCGGCCTGCAAGGTATCCCGGTCGAGCTGTACGAGGCCGCGGCGATCGACGGGGCCAACGCGTGGCAGCGTTTTCGGGCCGTCACATTGCCGGGCATCTGGCCAATCGCCGCCTTCCTCATGACGGCTTCCACGATCGGCTCTTTCGGGCTGTTCGACCTGCCCTGGGTGTTGACAGACCGCGGCGGGCCCGGTCGGGCCAGCACCACGCTGATGGTATACCTGTACGAACGCGGCTTTCTGGCGGGCGATCTCGGATATGCGGCCGCGATGGGCTGGCTGATTACGATCCTCCTGCTGGCCGTCTCACTGCTGCAACTGCGGGTTACGCGCGCCTGGGCGGAGGAGATGTGAGGCACTGCGCATGCGGCTGGCCAAAACGTTAAGCACGTTGTGCGTCGTTGCCGTGCTGCTACTGGTGACGTTTCTAACGCTCGGCCCGTTCGTGTGGCTGCTCTCGGGGTCATTCAAGACGCAGGCCGAGATCATGTCGCCCGGGCTGGGACGCCTCATCCCCCACGCTCCGACCCTGGCGAACTACCGCACCCTGTTCGCGCGGGTCCCCTTCGCGAGCTATTTCGTGAATACCGTGTTCGTAGCCAGCGCGACCGCACTCCTGACGACGCTGGTCAGCGCCATGGGTGGGTACGCCCTCGCCAAGTACGACTTCCGCGGCAAACAAATTGCGACCACGGTCGTCCTGGGCACTATGCTCCTGCCGGGCGTCGTCCTGCTGGCCCCGCTGTTCCAGCTCGTCCATACCCTGCACCTTATCGACACGTTCTGGGGGTTGATCCTGCCCACCGCCGCCAGCGGCTTCGGCGTGCTCGTCACCCGTCAGTACTTTCGTGCCATTCCGAACGCGCTGCTGGACTCCGGCCGACTGGACGGGGCCGGCGAGTGGCGCATCTTTTGGTCTATCGTTCTCCCGCTGGTCCGGCCCATCCTCAGCGCCCTTCTGATCTTCACCTTCCTCGGCGCCTGGAATTCCTACCTCTGGCCGATGATCGTCCTGCGTGACGAACGCAACTTCCTCCTGACCGTCGCGGTCACCAACGTCGTCGCGTCCCTCCATCAGCAGGAGTACGGCGTCGTACTGGCCGGCACACTCGTGAGCATCGCACCGATCGTAATGCTGTTCCTGGCGTTGCAACGCGAATTCATTCACGGCCTGACCCTTGGGGCAGTTAAACAGTGACCCCCTGGTCGCGCTGAAGCGGGCGACTTCACCGGGCGCATGGTCAGATAACCCGCCGGCGCGTGGTCTACCCCGCAGAAAACCTTGTGAGTTGGACCGCCGGCGCGGTACACTCCAAATCGCCGTGGAATGAACACGGCTGCGCGCGACGGTTTCGCGGTGGCGCCCCCTCGGCGGGCCGGCGCGTTCGGTTCCGGCCCCGACGACCGTGCGGGCACAATTCGACGATGTTCGGCGTGCAGGCCGAACGTCTTGTGAGGCAGAGGAGAGAGGAGGTATTTCCGATGAAGAAGTGCGTGCTGACAATCGTGCTGTCTCTGACGACGGTGGCGTGGGCCACAACCTACGTCGAACTGGTTCCCTGGTTGACGGTCAAAGGCTCGTCCACCGGCGGCAACCACCAGGCCGCGGCCGTCGAGGGACAGGTCTCCTACCACCAGTTGTCGACGGCCGCCAACATCACGCGCGTCGCACCGCTGAACGGCGTTCAGACAACGACCGTGCTGTTGGACTCGAACGCGTGGTTCAACGCCGCCCAGACGTCCAGCATGACCACCTGGTACGGGTTCAGCGTAGCCGGTGACTATGTGCAGTTCACCGAGACCTCCTCCGACCAGGTATGGCGGGTGAACAAAAACACGGGCGCGATCACGGCGTACGCCACCAGGGCCGACATCATGGCGGTGACCGGCCTGACCAGCGTGCAGTTGTTGTCGCCGTCGGACACGAATGCGGCCGGCGAAACCGTCTTCTATGAGGGCAATGCCAAAGCCCTGCTGGTTACCGCGGGTCCGAACAACGTCCAGATGCTGGTCAGCTCGGCTCAGCTCATCGCGGCCACCGGCAATGACACGGTCAGCGGCGGTCTGGCCTGGGACGCTTACGGCAATGTGTACTGGGGCTCGAACACCAGCGACGACCTGTGGCGCCGCAATGCCGACGGCTCGATCGTCCAGGTCCTGACGAATGCGCAGCTTGCGGCCGTGACCGGCTCCAACCAGCTCGTCTGGAAGGACATCTTCGCGGCGCCGGACGGGTGGATCTACCTCGGCGACAACACCTCCAAGGCCATCCTGCGGTTCAACCCGGCGAACCCGGCCGGCACGTTGTCGATCTTCCTGAGCGAAGCAGACCTCTTGGCGGGACCGATGGCGTCCAACAACCCGGTGTGCTTCGGTTGGTATGACCCCGATGGCGCCGGGCCCAATCGGGGCGGGCTTACGTTCCACACCTTCAGCACCAAGGGACTGTACTATGTGCCGGAGCCCGCAGCCCTGATGCTCGCGCTTCTTGGCCTGACCGCGCTGCGGCGACGGTAGACGCACTGGCGGACCGCGCGGAAGTGTGAAGGCCCTCCGCGCGGTCCACGCAACGTGCGATTTTGCGGCGTCGGCGTGGCCGGGCGGCTGGCCCGACGCCGCTCTCTCACACCGGGGGCACATCCGGCCTGCCGGCGACCCGCCGCGGGCCGGCCGGAGAATTGCTATGCTCGGACGTCCCCTTGTGCTCGCAACCTTCGGGTTCACCGCCTGCGCCACACTGGCCGTCGGGATCGACTGGTCGCCCGTGCGTCCCCTCAATATCAACGCTGCCACCGACGGCGCGGTGGGGGACTACTATCCGCACCTGGCCGGCGACGGACAGGGCCACTGGGTCTGCGTGTGGTGCGCCGCCATCCCGGGTGCGCCGAACCGCGACTTCGACATCTTCGTGGCGCGCAGTGCCGATGATGGGGAGACCTGGAGCGAGCCGGTCCGTCTCGATCCGTTCGCCACCGGTCCCCCGGAAATCGAGGACGACTTCCATCCGCATGTGTACACCGATCGGGCCGGTGTGTGGATCGCCACGTGGTACTCGCACGACAACCACGGCGGCACGATCGGCGACGATACCGACATCCTGTTTTCGCGCAGCACGGACAAGGGGGTTACCTGGACCCCCTCGCTGCCGCTCAACAGCGACGCCGCCAGCGACCAGACCTTGTACGACTACGCCTCGGATGCCGAACCCGACCTGGCCTGCGACGGCACCGGGCATTGGGTCGCGATCTGGAGCAAGCGGTTGACGATGAGCGGCGACTCCGACCTGTACATCGCGCACAGCACAGATAATGGCGCCACGTGGTCGGAGCTTGCGCTGTTTGATCCGAACATGGCAACCGACACCGGCAACGACTGGGGGCCGCGCGTGGCCACGGACGGGGCCGGCCACTGGGTGATCGTGTGGTCCGCCGATCGTGCCTTGGGTGGAACCCTCGGCACCGATACCGACGTGCTTTTCTCCCTGAGCACAGACGGATTCGTGTGGACTCCGCCGGCCGCCCTGAACACAGACGCGGCCACCGACACCGTGGACGACAACACGCCGCGGATCGTCACCGACGGGACCGGCCGCTGGGTCGTCGTGTGGTACCGCGGCATTTATAACGTCGTGGACTACGACATCATGATGTCGTACAGCGACGATGCCGGGGCCACCTGGTCCCCGCCGGCGTACGTGAATACCAATGCTCTCACGGACACGGAGCGGGACCAGCGGCCGACACTGGCCACCGACGGGCAGGGCGAGTGGGTCGTCGTCTGGTATTCACGGAATTCGCTGGGCTTCCCGATCGGCACGGACGACAACGTGCACTTTGCCCGCAGCCGGGACGGAGCCATGTCCTGGTCGCCCCCGGCCATTCTGAACTCGTCCGCGTTCGACCCCCAAGACATCAATTACGACTGGAACCCGGAAATCGTGGCCGCCGGGCACGGACGCTGGATTACCGTTTGGTACTCGCAGTTCAATCTGGGCGGCACGATCGGCAACGATTGGGATCTGCTGTTCGCCACCGCCTGCACGCCGCCGCTGGCCGGCGATCATGAATGCGACGGCGACGTAGACCTGGCGGATTTCGCGGCGTTTCAAATGTGCTTCGACAACGCGGCTCCGTTCGCCACGCCCTGCGGGCGGTTCGACGCGGATGACAGCGGCGTCGTAGACCTGGGCGACTTCATCGCCATGTGTGCCGCCGCTACGGGCCCAAGCCCTGGGCCATGAATGTGTTCAAGGATTGCGAAGGAGTGCGCCGCGCCTCGAGCGCCGGAGCTGTCTGGCAGTTTGAAAAACGGGCGACAGACAAACAGCGGGAGTATGGTCCCATGAATCGTAGTGTAGCGGCGGTTGCAATCAGCGTTCTGATCCTGCTAAGCGGCGCTCCGCGCGCCTTCAGCGCCTGGGTCGTCATCGAAGTTCCCATGCTGCCCCACTGGGTGGGCGGCATCGAGCTGCACGACATCAACGATCACGGGGTGGCCTGCGGCATGGGGAACTACGTGATCAACACGTCGAGCACGGCGTTTCGCTTCGACGGTACGACCGTGACGGAACTGCCGCACCTCACCCCCGCCGACCCGATCACGCTCGTGACGGGCATCAACAACAACGGAGTCGTCTGCGGTTATTCCCATAACGCGGCCGGTGACTCCCAGGCGGTCTACTGGGTTGGCACGACCCTGTACACGATTCCCTACCCACTGGATGCCAACCCGGACGCGGATTTCCGCGCCTACGACATCAACGATGCCGGCGTGATCGTCGGCTACTTCTGGACCCCTGCGGCGGAGCGTGCCGCCTTCTACTACCGGGACGGCGTGACGTACAGTCTGGACGCAACGATTCGCGCGGCCGGCCTGGGTGGAACCCAGGGGGCCAACGCCGTCAATAACGCCAACGTCATTTGTGGCAGTGCGCGCGACCTGCTGGGGGTCGAGACGGCCTGGGTGTATGACATCAACAGCGGCGTGCTCACGGTGATCGGCCGCATCGGCACGGACCACTGCGGCGCCAACGACGTCAATCTGTCCGGACAGACCATCGGTCGCGCCAAGCAGACCGCCTGGGACACTTACCGGGCCGTCACGTTCGACGGTACCTGGCATATTGTGGACCCCATGGTCAACGAAGTGCAGTGGGGCCGCGGCATCAACGACCGCGGTCGCATGGTCGGACACGCCAACACCAGCGCCAACCGCTGGTCATGGTACAGCGACGGTCCCGGGCCCGGCAGCATCCGCGCCGTGACGCTTCCCGGCTGGAACCGCCTGTCTATCGAGGCCATCAACAACGACGACTGGATGGTCGCCTACGGCGTAACGGCCTCGTCCGGAACCAATACACGCGCCTGTGTCATCCGTCCACCGACCGGCGACGCGGACCACGACGGCGACATCGACCTGTCGGATTTCCAGACGCTGGCAAGCTGTCTTGGCGGTCCCGCCGATGGTCCCGGCGCACCGCCCTCGGCGTCTTGTGCCAAGGCGTTCGACTTCGACCCGGTCGACGGCGACATCGACCTGGCCGACTGCGCACGGTTCCAACTCGCGTTTGAGGGATCGTAAGCAGGCCGCCGCCCCTACTCGATGCGATCGGCACCGAACTTTCCGACCGCGTCCTCCGACCAAGCGCTTAGCCGCTGCTGATAGGCGCGCAGTGCACTCTCGTCCCCCGCAGCGCGCGCCGCCCGAACCGCACGCAACAAGATAATCGGGTGGTCACTGTATTCCGCCAGACGAACGGCCACCCGGTCGGCCTCGTCCTGCCCGGTCCGACGCTCCCATTCCTCCAGTACGGCCGGCACACGCACGATCGGCAAGCGATCGGCTTCCAACAGCGCTCGCTCAAGCTCCCAGGCCGCCTCGGACTGTCCGACTCGTCGGCGCACATCCGCGACCCACAACCAGTGTTCGCCCGGCGTGTCCCCCGGCAGCGGCAAAGCCGCGGTCAACTCGCCGGCCACGTCGGTCAGGCCGCGCTCGGCACATTCTCCCGCCAGCAGACACAGCGTGCGGGTCGCTACGGCCCGCCCGAACAGCGCCGCCCGCTGCGCCTCCAGAATCAGTCCGGCCACGCGCCGCGCCGTCTGCTCGACCAGCGCAGCGTCGCCGACGGGCAAGAGCCCACGCACGTCCAGTACGCGCAGGTCGACGCGCACGCCGGGGTCCAGGAGTTGGGCCGCCAAACGGTCGAAGTCGGCCCAGCGCCCGGCTCGGGCGTCGACCCGCGCTAACGCTGCCGCCGTCTTCAGATACACACCCGGCTGCGCAGCAACCAGTTGCCGAGCCTGAGCGATCAAGTACGGGGCTGGCGGTCCGCCTTCCGCTTCCGTTAGCGCCAGCCGCGCCGCGACCAAAGCGTCCCCAGGACGCTCCAGCGGGGTCCGTGTCAGGCCGCCTAGCCAGCGAGCACGCTCGGCCGACCGTGCGGCGGCCGGGATGGTGTCCAGGTAGAGATCAAGGCATTCGAGCCGCCGCTCGACGTTGGGCGCAGCGCCGGCCAGCAAGTCGCGGGCAACGGTCCAGCGCAGGATGTCGCACGCCTGTTGGAGTTCGCCACCATTCTGGGCCGCGCGCGCCAGCGTGGTCAGCACATCCAGGTCGTTCGGATCGGCTTCCAGGAGTGCTTCGTTGAGCACAGATGCCAGATCGCGCGCCGTGCCCGGCGTCATCGTCCCCGCGGCGACGCCGCCCTCCCTGCGCACACCGCCGGCCAAGGCCAGCAGCAATTGCCGGTCGTTGACGGTGCTCGCGTTGCGGCCGAAGCCCTCCACCAGTTGAGCAACCAGCTCCGCCTCGGTTCCGTTGCGGCGCGCCGCCGCCACGAGCCCCTCGCAGATGCCGCCTACGTCCCGCTGCCCGGGCAGCGCCGTGCGCAGGAGAGCCCGGTATTCACGTTCCGCAAACGGCATGTCAGACAAGCCGGCAAATGCCCGCGGACGCCGCGCGGCGGGCGTCTGCTCATCCCGCAAGTATCCGAGCCACCCGGCCGGCGAGGGGTCGGCCGGCCAAAGGGGATCCCAGTAGCGATCGGCAGCGCGCCCCGCGGCCACGAAGGCACGGAGCGTGCTGCGGACCTGCTCCGTGTCGCCAGCCAGATGGTGGATTTTCAGCAGCGTCACGGGCGCCAGCGGCGTTTCGTCCTTGCGCGCGGCCCTGAGGGCCAGACGCGGGCAATAGAGCTCCTGGTACAGGCGCGCGAGCGTACGCCACTCGAACGACTCCGTGGGCGTGCTCTTGGTCAACCCCGCGGCCAATCGGCGGGCCAGATCCGCAACGCGTCCCGCCGCCTCGAACGACTGAATCAGGCGGCGGCTGATGGTCCGGTTGTCGGGTGCGGCCGCAAACGCCGCCTCGAAGGCCGCCATCGCCTCCTCCGGGCGGTCCGCCGCCTCCATCAGCAACCCGCGTGTCAGGAGAGTGGCGGGCGTGCGGCCGCCGAGCTGCTCATGTTCTTCAACCAACGCGAGCATCTGCTCGCGCTGTGCGGTCGAGGCAGTCTGAACCAGATCATTCAGGATTCGCGCCTGTTCCGGCTCCGGGTTGGCCACATCCAGCAGCGCGTCCAGCGCAGCCCGCACGTGCGGCCAGGCCACCTCCGCCCCGTCCGCATGCCGCAGCGCGCGCCCCGCGATCGCCTGCACCGCCGGCGAATCCTCAGCCTCCGATAGCAGACATTCGCTTATACGTCGCAACACGCCCGCCCGAACGGGCGAAACGGCGGCGTCCCGGCCCGCCCCGCGCACCCAGGCGCTGCGATTCAGCACGGCATACGTCCGCCCCGCCTCGGCCTTTTCCGGCGGCGCCGCGCAAAACCGCGACACCAGCTCGTCGGCCAGAGCGGCATCCAACTCCAGCTCCGGCGTGGCCAGCAAGTCCATGAGAAACCCGCGCAGCGCGCTCGCCGGCCGCGCTGTCACCATGTGCCGCAACAGCGCCGCCCGTTCGTCGACCGCGGCACGGCTCAGCAGCCAGGCGGCATCTTCGGCGCTCAGTGTTGGTGCGGCCGCGACGTCGTGCACGATTTGCTCTCCGTCCGCCAACGGCGTCCCCAGTTCGTGGGCGAGGCGCAACCGCATGAGTTCGATCGCAGTCCGCGCTCGCGGACCAGCGGCCTCCGCTAATCGCCCCAGACGGTGAATCAGCGCTGCCCGGTCGTCGACGGACAGGTGATTCCACACGCTCCGCACACAGGCTGCGGCCTCGCTTTCCGGGCTTGTGGCGCCGGGCCGCGTCGCCGCCTCCACCCACTGCCGGGCCCACGTCCGCAGCGCGCCGGAGTCATCCAGGGCCAGCGCGACGGCCATAAGCGTTGGTATCGTGCCCCCCGCCTTCGTTCCGTCCGTGGGCCGCGTAACGCTCAACAGACGGCGAGCCTCCTCCATCCGCCCGGTCATGAGCAGCGTCGGGGCCAGACGGGCGACCAACCCGGCGTCCACGTCGCCCTCGTCAATAAGCGCCCGCAGGGCGCCAGAGTCGCGCAGGTACCGCTGCGCGCGGAACTCCGGCAGAAGCCGGTCAGCGTCCGGACCCGCCAGCGACGCGGCACGACTCAGCAATCCCCAGGCCGCACGTGTCTGGACAACCTCCTCGCGCAGCCGACGGTCCTCGGGAAACAGGGTCAGGAGCTCGCGGTCGAGGTCGTCCGCCGCGTCCGGCATGTGCAGCGCAAACGCCACGCGCCGGACCAGGCGGGCCAAGTTCTCCAGGCGCGGGTGGGCGGCAATCGCGCCCGCCGAGGCACCTTCGAACCGCAGCGCGCGGAGCGCCGTCAGCGCCTGCGTCGATAGGTCAGCCACCAGTTCCGCCGACGACGAAGACGATTCGGCACACGCCAGCAGTCCGCGCGTCGCGTTGTCGAGGAACTGCGTGAGCTCGTCCACGTTGGCCGCACCGCGGGGACGAACGCGGCTGCCGCCTCTCGTCTCTACCGCTGCGGACGCCGGCTCGCTGCGGACCACCGCCGGCAACCGGGCCACCAGCAGATCGACCGCGCGTCTGTATTGTCGGCCGGCGCGGTCGAAATGATCGAGCCGCTCGGCCAGCGTCGCGGCCCGGAGCAGCAGCGGCACGTTGTCCGGATCCGTGATCAGCAGCTCTCGGATGACGCGGTCCGCAATTTCCGGTCGCCCGGCCTCCTCGTAGTGCGTCGCGACGCGCTGCCGGATGGCTACGTAATCGGCTCCCGCCGCGGCCCGATCAAACGCCCGCTCGGCATCCGTGAACTGCTCCTCGGCCAGAAAGGCCTGCCCCAAGTCCAGGAACACCTGGGGCGGCAGCTCTTCCCCCAACGCCAGCAGCGTGCGACCGTACGCGATGACCTCGCCGGTACGTCCCTCCGCCCGAGCACCTTCCATGAGCTCGCGCAGCAGTTGACTGCGCTGCTCGCCCGCCACGACGAGGCACTGCTCCAACACCCGCCGCTGGCCGACGGTGTCGCGCAACGCCTCCAACAGGTCCGCCGCCAGCCGGTAGAGGAATACCTTGCCCGGCTCGGCGGCGATACGCGTGTAGACCCGGCGCAGCGCGAAGCGCAACGCGGCCGGCGGCGCCTCGAGATTCAACAGCCCGTCGACCGCGACCGTGAACAGATCGTCTTCCGAACTCTCTTCCAACAGGCGGGCAAACCGAACCAGCGCGGTTTTCCGGCGGCCCGCGGCCTGCATCGCATTGCCCCACAACAGGTACGCCTCGATCCGCTCCGGATGCCGGGCCAACAGCGCTTCGTAGCTTGCGGCCGCCTCCGCGGGCAAGTCAGCCAGGCTCAGGACCCCCGCCGCAATCTCGTCGGCGTTCGTATTCTCGCCCGCCGCAGCCCGCAGTCGCTCGAGCGCTGCGACGGCCTCTTCCGGCTGACGGCGCTCGATCGCCAAGATCGCGATCTGTTGTAAGTAGTCCACGGCGTTGGCGGGATCCAACTGGACAAGTTGCTCTAACACCGCCGCACAGCGGCCGAATTGTTCGCAGCTCTGGTAAACGCGGACGAGTTGCTGGAGAGCCGCGAGCTGATTTCCGCTCCGGCGCCCCCATTCCTGAAGGATTTCCGCGGCCGAGACCGGATCGTTGGCGGTCGTGTACAGCTCGACCAACAGTGCCAGCGCACGAGACGGAACCGCGTCGCGGTCCAACTGCTCTTCGAGCTCGATGGCCAGATCCGCAAGGCGGCCCGTGCGCGCCGCCAGATCCAGCAGCCGCTCCTGTGCCTGCCGGAGCCGCGCGGCCACCGTCGTGCTCTGCCACAGGTCCTTCCAGAATGTGTAAGCCTCGTCCAAAAGGCCGTTTTCTTCCAACAGCCAGGCCACCCGCAAGAGCACGTCTTCCGCCTGCGTCTCGGCATACAAATGACGCAGCAGTCGCAGAGCCTGCGCCTTGTCGCCGTAGCGCTCGTACGCTTCCGCGACCCGCCGCAGACCGTCGTGATCCTCCGCCAGATCCGGCGTCAGAGCATTGAGCAGGGACAGCGCATAGTCCGTGTTCCCCCGCCGCCGGGCCAGGTCGGCCTCGAACAAAGTCGCGCGCACACGCAGTCGGTCGTCGATGCGCACGGCTTCGTGCGCCGCGGCGAGCGCCACCTCGTCCAGCGCGAGTTGCGCCGCCGCCTCCGCCATGAGCAGGAGCTGTCCCGCATCCCGGCAACGCTCGGCGAACGCTCCAAACGCACGGACTGCATCCGCCCGCCGGTCTTGAAGCAGAAGCAATCGCGCCAGACCACTGACCCATTCGACCTGCTCGGGCTGATGGTCCAGCAACTCGCGGTAGGCAACCTCGGCGGCCTGTTCCTGTGCCGACTCCATCGCCACCGCGATGACCTCGCGCTGCAATTCGGCAAAATCCGCGAAATTCGCGGTCCCCGCCGCCGAGGCCGCGCGTTGGAGAACCCGCAGGGCTTCGCCGGGCCGGCGCAGTTCCCGCAGGATCGAGACGAGCACCTCGACCCGCTCTGCCGCAAGCGCCGGTTCCGACAGCCACCGATCCGCCAGCTCTGCCAGGTGCCCCGCGTTCCGGGCGGCGGCCGCCTCCCGCTCCAGCGCATACCGGCGATCGCGCGTCAACGGCGCACACGCCTGCGCCGCGCGAAATTCGTCCTCGGCGGCCGCCGGTCGGCCGGCCCACAGAAGCCACTGCCCGCGAAACATGTGCCGCGAAAAACAGGACGCATCGGGACCGTCGGGCGGGAGAAGCGCGACGGCCAACTCCCAGTCGCCCAACAAGGCCGCCAGGTGCGCACAGAACGCCGCCGCGCTCGAACCACCCACCGCTGCGGCTGCCTGCAACGCAGCGCGCCCGTCCTCGGCCTGCTCGCGGTCGTACAACAGCAACGCCTGTCGAACGTGCAGCGCGAAGCGCTCTGTCGGGTCGGTGGTGACCCCCAAAGCATCCTCCAGCAGACGCAGCGCACGCGGTTCATCGCCGCTCTGCTCGGCCGCCTGCGCCTCGAGCGCCGCGCCCGCCGGCAGGCCGGTCGGCGGCGCGGCCGCGTGCGCCACCTGCCCCCGACCCAACACCAGCAGCGCCAGCGCTACCGCCGCCGACGAACCGACGCCCGGCAACCGCGCCGGCCACCGGCGTATCACCACGTTGAGCAGAAACAGGATGAGCGCCGCGCCGGTCAGGATGGGCCCGCTCTCGCGTGGCATCCGCTGCGCGGGTGTCCCGCGCTGGGCTGCTTGGCGGGCCGCCAGCGGTTGCCAGCGCTCCACGGCCTTCAGAACCTGCTCGTTTTCCCCGAGCGTAGTGACCTCGCGGGGCGGAGGAACTGCGACAGCCGCAGTCGCCGAGAAGTCGCCATCCAACGTGCGGGCGCTGATCTCCCACACTCCCGGCCGTGGAGCTTCGAACCGCACGTTCCAGCGGCCCGCGGCCACCGGGTCGAGTATCCAGCGTCGCGCCGGACCGGAATCGATGCGAACGGTCAGCTCGACGGCGGCTTCCGAAGCGATCTCCTGCCGCCGGGCACGAATGTCCACCTCCAACGCCCCCGGGCGCAGAACGGGCCGAATGCGCAGTGCGTGCTGACGTCCAGCCCGTGCCGCACCGCGCACGACGTTCGACACCAGCGTGGCGTACGATGGCCACTGCGACAGGTCCGCGGTCCACTCGCCGGCGATGTGCGACATGAAGGCCACGACCGTCCCCAGCCCGTACTGCCAACGTACGAGCACGGGGTGTCCTTCCTCCGTCGTCAGCAGTACGTCTGCCGTGCGACGGGCGGTCGTCTGGTTGTAGCCCAGGATCGCGGGCGCCAGCTCGAAATCCAGATCGCCAAGCAGCGCGTCCCGGCGTGGAGCAACCACGCGTGCGACCTGTTCCACCACCGGCGTGATCAGCGAACTGGACGGCTGCTTGACGACCACTTCCGGCAGGTTGAAGCGGTCCGGCGCACTGTAGAAACGACCGCCGCCCCAGTGCGCCAGGCTGGCAAGGAAGCTCGAGTGCCCACCGGGACCAACCAGCACCGTGGACAGCGTGATGCCCTCGTCGGCCATCCTGCGGATCAGCGGCTCGAAGGCGCCGGTCTCGACGCCCCCGTCGGTCAGCACGAGCACGTGGCGGGTGCGGGTGCGGACGTTGCGGAGCGCATAGTAGGCTTCTTCGATGGCCGGCAGGATGATCGTGCCGCCGCCCGCACTGAGCCGGTTCAAGCCGCGTTGAATATCGATCGCGTTGGACGCCGGCTGGATCGGCGCCGCCCAGCGCTTCGAACCGTAGAACTCCACGATGCCTACCTTGTCATGCGGCTTGAGACGGGCGATGGCAAGCCGGGCGATCTCTTTGGCCAGGTTGACCCGCGTGCCGCCCATACTGCCCGACGTGTCGATGATGATGACCAGCGTCGTACTCGGGTCGCGGTGCTCCGCCTCCTGCGGGAACGTTACAGGCAAGACCTCGGCCAGAGCGGTGTCCGCATAGCCACCTGCCCCGTACGACCTACGACCTCCGGTGACTAGCAGCCCAAGTCCCTCCGTGACGGCGTCGCGGACCGCGGACTGAACCGTCGTCGGAACGGAGGCGGCCGGCACGTCCGCCAGCACCAGAAGATCAAGGTCCACCAACTGCGTTTCCAGCCCCTCGTCGGTCGAAAGCGAAACGATCTCGGCCGCTTCGCCCAGCAAAGTGCCCAGCGCTCGAGCGGCCGGGCGACGAGGATCGTCCTCGACCACGCCGACGCGTACCGGCGGGCCCACGTACGTCGCCGCCGCCAGCGTGTTATTCTCCAGATCGGTATCGTCGGCCGCCGCTACGGTAACGGCGTAGCGCACGACGCCCGTGCCGGACAGCGGACAAGGTATCGTGATCCGTTGCTCACCGGCCGCAAGTTCGACGTCGCGCGTTGTAAGGGGCTGTTCATTCTCCAACACGGACAGCGTCGCCGTGGTCGCCTCCGCTGCCAGGACGTCCGCCGTCAGCTCCAGCGTCGCCCCGCGGGCGCTCTGCGCAGGCAGCGACAGTTGACGGAGGATTACCTCGGGGGACCGTCGCCTCGCCAGCGAGTGCACGTGAACCGGGATACCGCGCTGCGCCAGGCGGTACGCCGCCGCCTCCGCATCGCCACTCGTCTCATCGCCGTCCGTGTACAGGTGCACTTCCCCCACACCATCGACAGGGAACGTCGCCGCGGCCAGTTCCAGGCCGGCGGCAATGACCGATCCCACGCGCCGACGCTCCCCTTGCACCGCCCGCAGTTCCTCCAGCGTCGCCTCGCGCGCGGTCGAATCCACCAGGATCAGGCGAAAGGGCCGCTCGCGTGAACCGGTCGCCGCCAGCTCGCCCACCAAACGGACCGCCGTCTCCAGAGCTTCCGCCGGGATGCTGGCCGAGATATCTACTACGGCCACAACCGGGTGCACCCGACTGGAGCGCTCGAACACCGGGCGGGCCAGCGCGACGCACACCAGGGCGACGGCCGCCAGTCGCGTGACGGTCACGAGGACCGCCCGCAGGCCGCTCAGCGTACGCTGGCGAACGTGCAGCACCAGCAGCGGCACGAGCACCAGCAGCAGCCACAGGAATCCGGGGTGCAGAAACGTCATGCCCTACGGGATCCTCCCGCGAACGTGCAGCACTGCCTCCAGGGACAGCAGAACCAGTGCGCCGAGCAACAACCACTCAAACGGCGCCAACCACCACCAGCCCGCCGCACCCGCAACGTCGACCGCGCCGCCGCTCGCCGACGTGCGCCGAAGCTCGCTTTCTTCCCGCGTCCCTGGAACCGCCGTGACTGCGCCGGTCAGCTCCGCGCGCTGCGGCCACAGCGGATCCAGAATCAGGCGCTGCGCCGAGACCCCGCAGCCGGCATCTGGCCACCCGGCCAGAACACGCACACTGCCCAGAATCAAGGCCGCGAACGCCGGATCGCGCCACACCGCCGCGTCGGCCCCCAGCAGCGCAGGCGACAGCAGCAAACACGGTCGTCCATCGAGTCGGACGCGGGCGGCGACTGCGTAGTCCCCCGTCGCCAGATAAACCGTTTGCTCATCGAGTCGGGTTGCGGCTGCCGAACGCGACCCAGCCGGCCCTTCCCACGAACCATCGCGTCGCAAGGGCAGCGCCTCCCCCGCTCCACAAGCCGGCGTAGCAAATCGCATATCACCCAGGGACGCGGGCATGGCGTGAATCTGCACGGCGGTGCCGGCAGCGATCGTCGGACCGCCGCCGAGAACGGCCACCAGCGCCGGCGCGGGCGAGTCTGTCAACCCGGTCCGTACCTCGACGTCCGGTTCGTCCTCCTCCCCCAGACGCAGAGCCGGATCACTAGCCAGAAGCGTAACCAGCGCCGGCGGCGTCTCCGTCGCGATACGCACACGAATCGGCGTTCGTTGGGGCAGGCGAACCACCGCCTGGTTATCGCCCGCCACAGCATCCTCGATGGCCAGATCGATTAACAATTGCCCGCCATCGGCAGGCACCTCAGGTACGACGAAGTCGACCGCCGCGCCCGGCTGGAAGGTCCGGCTTTCCGCCAGCAAGGGCTGGCCCGCGATCTCCACCGACCGATGCACACGAAGCGTGCCGGCGCGTGATGTTTCGCCCCAGTATCCCACCCGCACCCGCAACCGGCCCCGATATAAATCCTCAGGAAGCGGTTCGAGGAAGGCGGCGAGGAGCGCGGCGTTGTCGGCTGCCGGTCCCACCGGCACGAAGCGCACGTCGATGCCGTCGTCAGTGTCACCCGGTGCGGCGACAAGATCGCTCAGCCCCCACAGCTCCGGCTGCGGATGATCGGTAACGACGATAATGCGTCGATCCGGCTGGGGTTCGCCGAACATTGACGGCTGCGTTTCGGGGCGCCGCCCGTCGGCGCGCTGCCAGGGACTGAGCAGCGAACGGGCCAGTTGGATCGCCGGTCGGCGTGCCGGCCAAGAGTCGGTGGGCCGCACCTCGCGCAGGCGGCGCGCCAGCAACAGAGGCGGCTCGTGAAAGCCGTGCAGAACGCGGGGCCAGGGATCGGCGACGACCAAGGCCACCGGCGCGTCGGCGCCACAGCGGCGCGCTTCGGCCACGCCAACCGTGACCGCCTGCGTCCAGGACGACGCCTGTCCGGCCGGCGCCGCCATCGACATGCCCGCGTCCAGGACGATGACCGTTGCAGCCCCCGCCGCCCGCGTCTGACGGAACTCCGGTCGCCCCAGAGCCGCAACCAGCAGAGCGCTGATGAGCAAGAGCAGTGCGTACGTCCAGGGGTGTCGGAAGCGGCGCCACAGCGTGCGGGCGCGTGTTTGCCGCGCGGCCTGCGACCACAGCCACGTCGTGACGACGCGGACGCGGCGCGGCCGAATACGCAACAGGTGCAGTGCGGCCAACAGCGCCGCACACAGCCCCACCAGCCCTGCCACCACCCAGCCTGTCAGTCCCGTAAAGACCATCTCGAACCGCTTCAGGCCACGAAGGTCCGGTCCGGAAAGAGCGCGGCCACCTGGGACAGGAACGGACGCGTCGCACTCAGCCGCAGATGCGCCGCTCGACGTGAGGCCGCGAATTGCAGCAGGTGCGCGCAAAACGCTCGATACGCGGCCCGGTACCGCTCCAGCACCGCCGGCGTGGCCGCGATCTCCACCTCCGCGTTCGACTCGCAGTCCACCAGTGTCAGCTCACCCGCCAGCGCGGGATCTTCGTCGTCGTCGCGGACAACCTGCACCAGCAGAAGCTGATGCGGCACCCGGCGCAGCGCCTCGGTGACGGCCGCCGGCCCGTGGGGATCGAAGAAATCCGAGATCAGCACCGCCAGTCCGCGCCGCAGCGGCAGCCGGCTGAAGCGGCGCAGAACCGCCGGCAGGTTGGTCTGACCGGCGGGTTGCAACGACTCGAGGTACTCCAACACCGCATGGCGCCCACGCGGCCCCGCACTGGGGCGAAACGCCGGCCCGAGCTCGGCGCCGACAGCGTAGACGGTAACGCGGTCCCACTGCCCGAGTCCGATCAAGGCCAGCAAACCCGCCAGCCGACAGGCCTGCTCGGCGCGCGGGGGGGTTTCGAAAAACATCGAGTCGCTGACGTCCACCAACAGGTAGATAGGCAGGTCCTCGGGCTCCTCAAACAGACGCAAGAACAGGCGTCCGCTGCGACGGTAGATGTTCCAGTCCACCCGTCGCAGGTCATCGCCGGGGACGTAGGCGCGGAAATCGCGGAACTCCAGTCCTGAGCCCAGGTCGCGCGAGCGCTGCTCCGCGTGGCGTCCGCCGCTCGGCACCTGCCGCGCCACGATCCGCAAGTAGTTGGCCGCCTGAATGAACTCGTCGGAAAAAAGCCGCTTCATTTCGCGCTCGACAGCTCCGGGACCGCCTCCAGCACCGCGCGCACCAGATCGTCCGGCCGGACCCCCTCGGCGTGACCTTCGTAGCTGAGCAACACACGGTGACGCAGGACCGGCAACGCCACGTCACGAATGTCCTGACAGGAAACCGCGAAGCGCCCACCCAACAGCGCCCGCACCTTTCCGAGCAGCAGCAACCCTTGTGCCCCGCGCGGACTGGATCCCAGCAGCACGGCGCGCTTCACGGCCGACGGCGCATAGGGCGAATCCGGCTGCGTGGCCATCACCAGCCGAATGGCGTAACCGCGGACCTGGGGGGCCACTGGCACGCTCCGAACGACTCGTCGCAAAGCGAGCACCTCTTCCCCGGTCGAAACCGGTTCGACCGTCGGTAACTCGACGCCAGTCGTCCGGTCGAGGATCTCGTGGTACTCCTGTTCGGCCGGATAGCCAACGAGCAGTTTGACGAGGAACCGGTCGAGCTGTGCCTCCGGCAGCGGGTAGGTCCCCTCATGCTCGATGGGGTTCTGGGTGGCCACCACGATGAACGGGCGCGGCAGCGGGCGCGTGGCCCGGCCCACGGAGATCTGCCGTTCCTGCATCGCCTCCAGCAGTGCGGACTGGGTCTTCGGCGTGGCGCGGTTGATCTCATCGGCGAGGATGAAGTTGGCCACGAGTGGGCCTTCCTCGAAGCGCAGCTCGTGGCCACCGCCCTCTTTCTCGTGCAGGACCATGGTGCCGATGATGTCCGCCGGCATCAGGTCGGGCGTGAACTGGATGCGCGAAAAACGGAGCTGGAGCGCGGACGCGAGCGTCTGCGCCAGCAGGGTCTTGCCGAGCCCCGGCACACCTTCCAGCAGCGCATGACCGTCGGACATCAGCACCGCCAACAAGGTCTCGACGAGCTCGTCATGGCCGACGAACACGCGATGAATCTGCTGCTTGAGGCGCTGGAATACTTCGCAGAAACGCTCGGCCTGCGCCCGCGCTGCGGTCGCATCCGCCACGCCAACAGTCGCTGGATCGTTCAAGGTTCGCTCCTCTCGACCGGCTCTTCCACCTTCGGGTAACCTGCCTCTGCTCGGCCCGGGCGATCGGCCGCGTGCAGCGCCATCAGGTAGTCCCGGATGACCGCGGCCAGCTCCCCGAGAACCTCCGGACGAGGCACGGGAGCCTCCGGCAGGCGGCGTGCTGCCGCCTCCACCGGCTCGGCCACTGCCCCGGGCATCGCCACCGGACCAACCTGCTCTTGTACCACGCGCGTCGTCCCCGGCCCAACCTTGCCCCGCACAAAGTCCGGTATGGGAACCCCCAGTACCAGCGAAGCGGTGCCGCGCGACTTCTTCGGCGGAGTCGGCCCGCCCCGGCCCGTGCCCGGCGGTCCGTCCGGCGGACCGCTCATGCCCAGGTCACGCGACGGGGACTCCTGGCGGTCTTTCAGCAGCGGTTGCAGACCGCCCCGCTGCGTGCTCATGCTCTGCTCGTCGTCAACCGGTTCATCCGCCGAATCTTCGTCTTCGCGTTCTGTAGACGTTTCCCGTTGGGCCCAGTCGTGCGACACGGGTGAGGCCGCGCCACCCCCCGACGACCCCGGACTGACGGGCGCGGCGTCCTCTGTCGCGCGGGCCGCGGCACGCGGGGCATCGGGCACGCGTGGTGCTGCGGGCGCCGCGTGCGCTCGGGCCGCCGCCCGTTCCGTCCGTGATGAGCTGCCGGTCGCGGCCGCCAGTCCGCCGGCGGTTACGCGGGGCGAAGGTCGCCCGCTGCCGCCGCTCCCAGACGCACCCGCGGCGGTCGGGGGACTCGCGGGCGGCTGGGCGCCCGCCGGCTCGCCCGCCACGGCGCGCTGCACAGCCGCGGCTGCCGCCCGAACCGCCTGTTGCCCCGACACCCCGGCCGCATCCGGCCGCGAGCGCGGCGAGGGTGGCTGAGTCGTCGGGCGCCCCAGCCCGCTCGGCGCGCCCATGCCCCACGCGGAATCGCGCGCCGTCCCGGCCGCGCCGCCCGCCTGAACGAACAGCCCCGCGACATGCAGCGCCACTGCCACGCTGGTAACGGTCAGGAGTCGTCGGCTGCGGACGCTCGGCGGGGAAAGGTGCGGTCGTTGTCGCGTGAGTCGGCGCGCAGAGTCCAGACCGTCCAGCATAGCCGCCTGCGCGAACGCCGAATGCGGGCCGGCGGATGCCAAAGCCAGTGCAGTCGCAATCCGGTTGTGGTTATGCGCCGCCAGATCCAGGCGCTCCGCCGCCTCGCTCCAGCTTGGGGTCGACAAAGCCGTCGGCAGCACGCCGCCCAGCGCGACCACGATCGCGGCCGCCGCGAAAATCCAGGGGTAGATGCTCAGGCCCCCGCTCGCCGGCACGCCACCGACGGCCATTCCAATCCGGGCCAGCAGGAAAAACACCGCGAAGAGCAGGGCCAGCCACGCGACCCGTTCCATCGTTTTCAGCACGGCATCGCGCACATTCCTCACGTGAACGTACCGGCGTGCGGCCCTCAGGCACGTCCGCAACTCTGCCTGCACTGCGTCGGCACGAAACGGCGTCATCGCGATGGGTTAATCTCCGACAAGGACGGACGCAGGCAAGTCGCCGCGAGAATCTGCTTGCTTTCGACATCCTGGAGGAACGCGACGACAAAGCACGCATCCAGGTCCACGTACGTGGGCCGCATGTGAAACGTCACGTTGCGGTCGCGTTCCAGACGGGACACCGTCTGCTCCAGCGTATCCGCCAGCGCCTCGCGCGTCACCCGCAGATGGAACCGCCGCCGGTCCGCGGCCTGCGGAACCGGCCAACCGTTGGGGTCGCACAACGCGCCGCGCACTACGTTCCGCCGTAGCAGGAGCGTGTCCGCCCCCGGCAGCATGACGACACGTTCGCACACGACCACGAACAGCCGCTCAGTCCCGGTGGACTCGGGCCCCTCGATCTCGACCTGCCCGACCAGCTCGGAATCGGCGCGCTCCAGCCGGCCGTGCAGCCGCCAGCCGCCCTCATCCGTCGGCGCCAGCTCACACGCCACCTTGTACTCGTTGTACACCTTGGACACGGCGCGCTCGTCGCCGCCCGCGTCGACCGCCCGCCGACCGTTGATCCGCACCACCGGCGTGTCGGCGACGCCATAGAACCCCGCCCGCGCCACGCCGAAGTCCATCGTCAGCGGATCGGGCCGGGGAACGGAAAGGTGGTACTGGAGAAACACGACCGGCGTCCCGTCGAAGTACTCGCGCAGCCCGCCGAAAGCGAGCTGCGCCGCCGCCGTATCCGGTTCGTCCGCACAGGCGAACAGCTCCACGAGCAGCACGGGCGGCGTCTCGTCGCTGGCCGCGGACCGCCGGTAGCGTTCCGGCGGGTGGAAATCCAGGCAGCGCCCCTCCAGAAGCTCTTCTGCGTCGCGCATGGAGAACGTCGCGCGGAAGGCCGGATCGCGGTTGAGACGATCGAGACCCTGCACAGCGGCCACCAGCTCGTCGTCTGCGAGCAAGGCCTGGGCGTAGCGCGACCAAGCGCGCATCGGCTTGCCCATTCGCTCGTACACCTGCCCTAGCCACAGATTGACGAGCGGGTCTTTCGGCAGCCCGAAAGCGGCCGAAAGCAGGAGTCGGCGCGCCTGCGGCAGGTCGTCGCGTCGCAGCGCCAGAAGACCCTGCCGCGCGTGGATATCATGGACGGCCCGGGCGTTCAAATCGTCCCGCGCAAACTCCTGACCGAGGCGCAAGGCGAGGTCCGCCAGCTCCTCCCGATTCCGCTGCCGACCGTCCAGCAGCTCGTCCGCAATCCCCACGAGCACCGCAGCTCGGCGCTCCGCGGGCGTCGCCTGCGCGCGCAGCCGCAGGGCCCGTTCCACCGCGTTGGGATCCGGCTGCGAGCGCGAAAGTCGCCACGAAACCAGCAATGAAGCTGCTTCGGCGGCCAGGCGCGACGTCGCGTTCGCATTCAGCCATTCCTCCAGCCCGTCTCCGTCCATCTCCTCCCGCAACGCGAAAAACTCGTGTTCTTCGTCAGGAAACCGCGGCGGGCGCAGCGGCATCAGCACCAGTCGCCGTTCCTGAAGACTGAGCGTGACGCGGAAGTCGGACAGCAGTCCGGTACCCAGCACAAGCTGTGGCTGCCCCGGGGCGCTACCGAGGTCCTCGGGACGAAAAGCGACGCGCTCCGCGAGATCCAGCTCACCCAGACGAAGGAACCCGATCCGCCTGTGCGGCCCCTCGAGCAAAGCAGCGACCGTCCGGTCGATCAGCGAGTCATACTGGCCGGTCGAAAAACGCACGCGTACGGGGTAGTCCTCCGGACCTTTCGCAGACAGCCAGTAGCCGTTTGGCCGGACCTCAAACTGGCCGACATAGGGTCGTTGACTGGAGGGCGCGGTCGCCGCAGGCACCGTGGAACCGTCGGTCGCCTCCAGAACGGCGCGCTCCAGCGCAGCAGGCGGCAACAAGCGCAGCGTGCCGGCTCCGATCTCCAGCTCCAGGCAGTAGTTTTCGAAGGCAGGCAACCCGACCAGGGCCATGGCCGGAATCTCGCCCAGCTCCGCTGCGTAATCGCGGCTGAGGCGTTCCAAAGCCCGCACCTCGGCGGCGTGGGCGGGCAAGTCCGGTAAGGTTACGGCTTCGAACGTCAGGGTTATGACGGCTTTCTTATCGAGCCCCAGTAGAGCTGCGGGCTTGCTATGCACGACCACAGCACGCGGCAGGCCGAGGTCGATGACCACGTTGGCCGGGACGGAGGCAGACGGGCCGGCCAACGTGCACCGGGCACAGAGTCGACCGTCCACGAGGCGAACGGGAATCACGGGTGGACGGCCGTCGTCCGTGAGCGCAACCCCGCCGACGCCGTGTAGTGCCCAGGCAATTATCGCGCAGCGCAACGGGCCCCGGAACCGACGCGGGAGCACGAGATGGGACGAGCCTGGCATACAGACACTTATGCGCACCCAAGCGGGGCGCAACCGGCGGCTGAACCGAGCGTTATCCGAACGGGTCCGACCGACGCGCGTCTCAATGCGCCGCGTAGCGGCGCAATTTTAGCGGCGGGGACGCAGCCCACGCAAGGAAACCCTGGGACGGGTACCTTTCGTTGTTGACGAAGGCTATGGCCGACAACTATATTGAATTTTTGGCGATCTGCCGGTCTCGCGGAGCACGCGGCCTGTCAGGACGTCGGCGGGGGCGACAGCGGCGGGCTCCTCCGGGCGGGGTGTGTGCGCCGCCCGAACCGGAACATATCTGGAAGTGCGCGAAGGAAGCAGAGGCCATGAAAACACACCTCGCAATTGCTCTTGTCACTGTCCTCCTGGCCGGGGCTGTCACGCGCGGCGATATTGCCGTCGTGGTGGAGCACCAGTGGACGATCGACAACAACTACCTGTCCGCATTTGCGTACGATCCGCAGCATGAGGAATTTCGCAGCGGCGGCTACAACGCGGGTCAGTCCATTCGTTGGAGTCACATCCTCAGCGACGGCAACGAGCCGTGGACGATGGAAGGCGATGTTATTTTGAACTGGTTCCAACTCGCTTTGTTCGCCCGCGACGGGAACCCCTCCAACTCCGGTTCCTACAACCTGTGGGGAATGAACTATAACCCGTTGGATGGCAAATACTTTGCGACGGGGATCGGCATTCTTCGCCCGCCATCGGGAAGCTACCGATTGGCAAGCGAGTGCGACCTCGCCGTGCTCGACAACCGTCTGCCGGACAGTCTCTTAACGCTGCCGACTGGGACTACGTTGTCCAATGTGGGCGGTATCTATTCGCTAACCGACGTCAGCCAAGACCCCAACGGCGCGCTGCGGGCCCGTTTCCTCAGTCGCGGCGTACAGCCCGGCGACCGGATCATTCTGTTCGCCGTCGACACCTGGGCGCAGGTGCTGCCAGGAACGTACACCGTCACCTACGTGGTCAGCGAAACCGAGATCTGGCTGGACCGCGATCCATGCTGGGGGCCGGATACCGTCACCACCGGCGTCGGGTACATCATGTCGCTGACGCCGCACCTCACGCTCGCCACGTTCCGCGAGCGGATTCCGCTGTTTGCCCAGCAGCCCAACAACGGACCGAAGGCCAACTACACGGGCGGGTTGTCGCCGGACGGGCTGACGCTGTACCTGGCCGAGCAGGTGTCCGGCAATATGATCGCCGTCAACACACAGGTTAAAGAGGACTTCAGCATCTTCATCCCCAAGGAGCGGTTCGTCAGCTACGTGCAGGCGCAGGTCGCTGCCGGCCGGCACAAGGCCTGGATTGCCCCGCTACCGGCGTACACAGACGCAATGGCGACCGGATGGACGACCCAACCGACACTGACGCTCGTGGACCCCAACTGCACCGACCCGGTGTGGAAAGGCTCGAAGTCCATGGCGGTGACCTTCCAAGCCGCAGGCGCCCAGCTCGCGCTGAACTTCGGCGATCCGAACCAGACGCTATTGGCCTCCTACTTCGCCAACGTGCGATTCGCAATCCATGGCGGCACCACGGGCGGTCAGCCGATATCGTTCTATGCGTACGAGCCGGGCGGAACGCCGGGCACGCCGATGATTTTGAACCCACCGCTGGCCGGCCAATGGACCCTGGTGGAGATTCCCGCCAGTCAGTTGGGTGTGACAGCGATCGGCGGTGTTGTGTGGCGGAACCTGTACCCGGGCTCGCGTCCGACCTTCTATCTGGATCACATCGTGCTGGCCTACACCGACCCGCCGCCGCCCCACGTGGGAGCGTTCGATCCGAACGGGGCGGGCCCGGCGGCCGCTCAGGTCGCCTGCGATTCCCAGGGGCGCGTGTGGTTTTCCGAGGGCGAAACGGATGACATCATCTGGACCGCGGACGGCGTTAATTTCACGACTTTCCTGACGTCGGCCGAAGTCGCCGCCGCTCCCGATTCGGTCGACCCGGAGACGACTACGAACAACCTCCAGGTCATGGGCCTGACGATCGACCGCATGGGTACGGTGTACTGGAGCGATAACCAGACCAAGGGGATCTGGAAGGCGCCCGTGTGCGGCGGCGCGGAAAACGTCCGCTGTCTGGCCACCAAGGACGAAATCCGGACCGCGCTGAACCTGCCGACGAGCCCGCGCGGGCTGAACTGCTTCACGATCCGCGGTACGGAACTGCTGACCTTCAACTTCGTGGACGGAAACTTCATTTTCAAGGTTGACCTCGAAACGTGGGACTACGGCGATTTCGACGGCGACGTGGATGTGGACGCCGCCGACCTGCAACGGATGGGCTTTGTGTTGCTGGGGCCGGATATCACGACCCCGCCACCGGAATGGGAGGAGCTTTTCGCATGGTCTGACCTGGACCGGGATGGCGACGCCGATCTGGGTGACGTGCGCAAGCTTCAACTGTACGGTACTGGGGCGCTGCCGCCGCCGTAGGCAGACGTTTCTGGTCAGTTATCGACAGCGCTAGCGCGGCGCGTGACGTAAAGGAGAGCACTTTGACAACCCCCACGACCGAACGGATGCGCGGCCGAAGGATGGCCGGGGCGAAAACGAGGGGAGCGGGGTTCACGCTGATCGAGCTGCTGGTCGTCGTGGCCATCATCGCCCTGCTGCTGTCTATCCTGCTGCCGGCTCTGGGCATGGCGCGCGAGGCCGCGCGCAAGCCAAAGTGCATGGCCAATCTGCGGGGCATCGGCGCGGCCATCTTTATGTACGCGTACGACTATCGGCAAACCATGCCTGATTATGCAACCATGGGTAAGCACCAGTTCCGTATCGCACCGGGCAAAAGCCTCCGCATGCCCATCCCTGGCGGCAGCCCTACCCCGTCACCGTTTGCGGAGTGCTGGGGGTTGCAGGCGGTGCTGGAGACGGGCGGGCCTCCGCACATCCTGCCGAACGGCAGGGCAGTGGGGCGGAACGTTGACACACCAAGATATTACCCGGCCGACAGCAAAGGCTGGATTTGTCCGGCCAACCCGGGTCTTAAGGACCGGCCAGACTGGCCAACGTTCGGGAACACGTATGCCTATCGGTGCAACTCAGGTTTCAGCGACGAAGACCCCAATGTTCCCGACAGGTCGGGCCTCGTTTACAACATCGACTACCTGAGCAGGAACCGGGGTATATGGCGCAACCCGATCGTCTGGGACAATTACAAGTGGTATCCAGGAGAACCCGGAATCAACGGCCCGTTCCCCAGGTACGTTGCCGACGAGAGGTTCCAACAGCCTCCGCACAAGATCGGCTCGCTGCGGAGGAGTCCGGCGCTGGCGTGGATAGGATTCTACCTTGACGGCCACTGCCAAGTGAATGGCTTCAATCGGTAAGCTTCGATCGGCGCACGTTCGCCGCGTTACGTGAGCTGCGGCCCGCGCGTTACGTCCAAGGTGAATTATGCAATCGTCCTTCGAGTGGCCTCATACGGGGTGCTGCGTGGCGCATAGGGCATCGGTGGTGCTATGCGTGATAGGCGTTGCCGTGCCTTCTGGTGCCTTGGGGGGGGGGGGCCTCCCCAATACTCGTTTTGTGCCGCTGGGTTCGCAGAGCGGAGTGAGATTCCACGCCATCAGCGACAACGGCATGTACATCGCGGGTACCGCCGGTCGCGCGGCCGTTTGGGAGCGCGTGGGGCCGGGGTGGCAAAGAACATTCCTGCCGTATCCAACCAATGACGCGTGTGATTGGGACTCGTTGTGTGAGTGCTACCGGCGGTCCCCGGTGGCCTACGACGTCAACAACTCGGGAAAGGTTGCTGGTGCCGCTTTGGACTGGGTTGAGGAGGGCGTCCCGCTCGAGGCACGGGGCGCCGTGTGGATTAAAGTCCCCAGCGGCGGCTGGGAACTCGAGTACCTAATGGCTGGCTCGCCACCGTATTGCTGGAGAGGCGAATACCTGGCAGTCGGCAACTCCGGGCGAATTGTCGGCTACTGCGCGCCGGAAACACCGGCGCCTTTGCCGCCGCCCGGCGAGCGCGCAGTGTCGGCCGTAAGCCCTCCTTACATTGATGCCTGGTGTGCCAGCCCGGGCGGGCTATGGCCTTACTTCGCCGCCGCCACAGCCATAAACGATTGGGACGCTGTTTGTGGCTACGTTCGCGACGGGATGCCTATAACATATGAACAGGCCTTTGTCTGTCTATTGGACGGGACCACCTATCACATCGGGACAGACTTCCCACAACTGAGGCCCCTTGGCCTCAACAACGCGGGCCAAGTGGTAGGGGTTTGGTGGCACCTCAACCCAGAGGATCCCTACGATCCAAACTCTTGGGCACCATCACCGTTTTTGTGGGATGCGGTAACCGGGTTGCAACGTCTTCCGATCCCCGACCCAAACTCCTGGGCTGGGGTTAAGGCATGCGCAATCAATGACCATGGTATTATTGTTGGGATCGCAGGATATGACACTACCTGCCCGGCGGCGGTCTTGTGGCACCAAGGGAGCGCCTACTGGCTCGGCGACCTCGTTGTTCCAGCGACGTTTATAAACGCCGGGCACATCGACATAAACAACCTGGGATGGATCGTCGGCTACACAACTGACTGTAATGCCAGCACCTATCCCTTCCTGCTCGTCCCAATCTGCCGGGGCGACGCAAACTGTGACGGGGAAGTCAGCTTCGCAGACCTCGGCAACTTTTTGGACGCGCTATCCGGCGAATCGGCCTGGACGCATTGGCCATGCCCGTGGCTCAACGCCGACTGCAACGGAGATGGCACCGTCACATATGCGGACATCGGGCCCTTTGTGTCGCTCATCGGAACCGCGTGCCCCTGACCTCGCTCGGACCTGAGCACGCGTGCGCGTCGAAGACAGACTGGGAATGGCCGGCGTAGCCACGTGCCACGGCCAGGGGCGCACCACTCGTTGGGGGCGGGAGCCGCAGCAGCGCGAAACCCTGCGGAACTGGCATGCGACATCCCAATTGCCCGTGGGCAGTTCGCCGGTTGAGCCGAGCCTCGCCGGCACGCCCGGCAACGCCGGGTAGCCGAAGTTGCGGATTAGCAGATTGTGAACGGCTATGGCCAAGCGTCCGCTGCACGGGCAAGGCGCAGTGCTGCGGGGACCTTTCCGCCTGCTGGATTGGCTTTTATGTGGACGGCCATTGCCAGGTCAACGGCCTGAATCGCTGACGCTGCCGCCCGGACCACGAAGGGAAGACCGCTGCAATCATGTCCGCACATCCCAGCGGGGTGGCCCCAAAAGCGCGCTGTTCTTGAACCTCATCCCTGTAAAATGGGAATGTCCGTCGGAAGCAGGGAAAGGAGGAGTGCTCGTGCGCGAACAACCCATTCGCCCCGGAAAGGGGCACACGCTTTGTCTCCTGGCCAGCACCGCGGCGGCGCTGCTGGCGATGCCACAGGTGCCCGCCGCCGAGCTGTCCATCTGGGCTTTGCAGTCCGACATGCGGGCCGCCGCCGGGAACCCCGACGTCTCGCTGCCTCCCGCCAGCATCGCGTTCAACCCGCAGAACGGCAAACTGCTGATCGCCTGCGGCGGCTCCAACGCCACAATCCTCGAGTGGGAACGCGGCGCGAGCACCGGAACTGTTCTCGTGCCGCGCAGTCAATGGGGCGCCACCACCACGCCGCAGCCGTACGCCGCAGCCTACATACCCGCGCGCGGGACGTACCTCGTGGCCACGGGCGGCGACAACGTGATTTACGAAGTGCTCCCCGGCGTGGCGAATCAGACACCCACGGCTTTCCTCACCATGGTGCCACCCACCTTCCCCGCCGGCGGACTCGTTCAAGATGGCACGTACGCGTACTACAAGAACCAGTGGACCGGCGTGCAACAGACCGTCAACCGGTTCACGCTGACAAACAGCAGCGTTGAAGCGGTGTACATCCCGAAGGCCGCTTTTGACGCCTGGAACCTGGCCGGGCCGGGCCAGCAACTGGCGATGAACTCGGCAAGCGTCCTCTATCTGAACGGCCGGCCCAACGCCGGGGCGCCGAACTCCGTGCGGGGCATTTATCGTTGGGATCCAAATGCCGCCGCCCTCGTGCCCGTGGTGACCTATGCGCAGATCATCGCGCATACCGGCGCTTCCAACGTGACCATCTACGGCATGGTCTTTGACGCGGAGGACGCGCTCTACTTCTACGAGATTTACGCGGGCGCCATTCTCCGCTGCGACCGCTGGGGGCGGCTGAGCACACTTTTGACCAACACCGACGTGCGGACGTTCATGAATGATCCCGGCATGCAGGTCAACCCGTCGTTCATGCAGGTGGTCGGCAGCGAGCTGGTCTTCATTTCGGGCAACGTCAGCGGGCACGTGCTGGCTGCACGCCTGCCGGTCGCGACGGAAGACATGGTGACCATCCCGGGCACCGACTACGAGCCCAACGGTCCCACGTACACCTATCACATCGGCCGGTTCGAAATCACCAATGCCCAATACGCCGTCTTTCTCAACGACGCCGAACGTATTCAGCAGACCGACCCCAACGACCCGCGCTGCACGCACATGTGGATCGACCCGTCCAACGGCGACGTCTACATGATGGACGTAAGGCAGTTCCCATATGGTTCCGAGTGGTACGACCGCACGCTGTACAAGACGTCCGACATTCCCGACTCCAAGATCAAGTACAACCTCGCTAACGCCCCGGGCAGCCGCTTCTACGTCCTGCCGGGGTTCGAACATCATCCCGTGGGAACCGTGAGCTGGTTTGGGGCCGCGAAGTTCTGCAACTGGCTCACCGTCCACAGCGGCCTCGGTGCGGACCAGCGCTGCTACCACGAGGGGACCAGCAAGCACGACTGGTATCCGATCACCGCCGCGAATTGGAGCACGGAAGGCCTGACAGCCGCCGAGAGATTCACGCTTGTCCGCCACTACCGCGGTTATCGCCTCCCGATGGACGGCCAGAACACGGACGGCAGCGGTCCCGGCGTCGGTCACTCCTGGAACAATGGAACGAACCCGTACAACGAGTGGTACAAGGCGGCGGCGTTCGACCCGAATGCGCCGGACACCGTTCGTTCCGGCCCCGGCGACGGCGAACTCGTGCCGCCCGATCACTGGACCTTCGGCTTTGGCGCCGACGTCTTTACGCCGGCCGACGCCAATCTCGCTCCGAGCAATCCTCCCTTCGATGAAACCACGCCGGTCGGTTTCTACAACGGGGTCAACACCCTTGCGGACGGCACCCCCACGACCGACACCCGCAACCGGTACGGCCTGTACGACCTGTGCGGCAACGTGGGCGAGTGGAACAACGACACCGTGCTCCAATACCCCTGGAGCTCAACCTATCGTGCCGTGCGGGGTGGGAACTGGACGAATTCCGACGCGCGCTACGCCACCAACAGCGTCCGTGCCGTCATCACCGCCCGCTATTATGCAGAGAACAACATCGGATTCCGCATCGCACGCTCGGCCGGGTATGGGGATTTTGACGGAGACGGAGGCGTGAACTCCGGTGATCTGGAGTTCTTCGCCGCCGCCCTGACCGGACCCGACATCGGCATCACTCCCGGCGCCGGCTATGAGGCCTGCGACGCCGAAGGCGATAACGACGCCGACCTCGCCGACTTTGCCACGCTTCAGCGCCTGGTGCGGTTCTGACGGTTCGCCGACTCAGTCGGGCACGATCTTGAAGACCTGGTCGTGCTCGCGGGCGTGATCGATCACCTGCACCCCGATCGAATCTCCGACCCGTGCCACCGTAACCGGCTGGCGATTGATCTGCATGGAGTCGATCGGTTGGGTGAAATCGGTTGTGTGGCCCACAATGTGAATCGTGTCGCCGACGTGCAGCTCCCCGGCGGTGATCTCAATCGCCGCCACCCGCGCCTTGCTGAAGTAATGTGTCACTTTCCCGATCAGTTGCTCGGCCATGATGTGTCTCCGGGCTGGTTCAGGTCCGCCGACCGGGCGGATTATACTCAGCCGGCGCGCCGAGAGACGTCCCCGATCGCTTTTCGCGCGCTCGGCCGGCCCGGAATTCCGGCGGTCGGCGCCGCCCGCCCGGCGTAATCCGGCTCGCATGTACGCGGACTCTTGCTAACCCGCATTCAGGAAGCGATGCTGTGTCGCGCGCGACATAGCGGCAGGTACCTCGCGCGCTCGCGGTTCGCGGGGCGCTCTTGTCGCTGAGTAGTGGGCCACGAGGTTGCCGCGGTCCGGCCAGACGTTGCCTCCACCGACTTTACAGGTGCCCGATGAATTCCGAAAGCCCAGCTTCGCCGCCGGAACGACTGATGGCTCTGGACGCGTTTCGTGGGATCACGATCGCAGGCATGCTGCTGGTCAACAATCCGGGCAGTTGGCAGTACGTCTATGGCCCGCTGCGACACGCCGACTGGCACGGCTGGACGCCGACCGACCTGGTGTTCCCCTTCTTCCTGTTCATCGTCGGGGTCGCGATGACTTTTTCCTTTCGCCGGCGGATCGAACAGGGCGCCACCCGGGTCCAATTGTTGGCTCAGGTCGTGCGCCGCAGCCTGATCCTCATTCTGCTCGGTCTGGTTATGGCCGGGTTCCCGGACTTCCGTCTGCTTGATGGGGTGCGATTCAAGGGCGAATCGGCGGCCACCGCCGCGGTGTGCTGGTCCGTCATCCGACTCATCGTCCCTTACGTGCTCGCGATCATCGGGCTGGTGCTGCTGTACGCGGACTTACCGGTGCTGGTTTTCAAGGCGGACGGCCGGCTCCGGGCACGCAAGATCGTTGCCCTGGTGCTGCTGGTGGCTGCGGTGGTGTATTTTGCGGCCGACTTCCGATACTTCGAGGAGGCGAAGCTGCGCGTTCCTGGAGTCCTTCAGCGCATCGGGTTGTGCTATTTCTTCGCCTCTCTGGTCGTCCTGTGCTGCGGACTGTGGGGACGGGCGGCTGTCGCCGCCATACTGCTCATCGGATACTGGGCGATTGTCACGTTTGTCCATCCGCCGGCCGGCTTCACGTCCGATGTCAAGGGCCCTGAGGGGCTTCTGCACGACTGGATCGACAGCCGAATCTTCGGGGTCCATCTGTACCGCGAACGACCGGACCCGGAGGGCCTGCTGAGCACGATTCCCGCCGTCGCCACGGTACTAGCCGGCGTGCTGACCGGACACTGGCTTCAGAGCCGACGGGAGAAAATCGACAAGCTGATCGGGCTCTTCGCGGCGGCCAATGTCGTGCTCGTGCTGGGCCTGTGGACCGCCTGGGTCTTCCCGCTGAACAAGAAGATCTGGACAAGCTCGTACGTGCTGGCGACCGCCGGCGTCGCCCTCCACTTCCTGGCTCTGTGCTACTGGCTGATTGATATCCGCGGACAACGCCGGTGGGCGTGGCCCTTCGTCGTCTTCGGGAGCAACGCCATCGTCGTCTACGTAGCGGCCAGCATGACGGCCAAGACGCTGGCGCTGCTGAAGCTCGGCGACGGTCACACAACCGTCAAGACTTGGCTGTACGAGCACCTCTGCACGAGCTGGGCCGGTCCGCAGCTCGGCTCGCTCGCATACCCGATCCTCTATAACGCCCTGTGGCTGATTCCGATGTACGTCCTTTATCGCAGACGTATCTTCGTGAAGATCTGAGTTATGGCCTCCCGCCGCTGCCCCCGGCCGACCGTAGCGCGAGCGCTCTTGCACCGGCACGACAGGCGCCGCGTCACGTGGGCGGTCTCGACCGGTGCGGCTGTGCTCTTGTCCGGCTGCGCCACGGCAGCTTCGCCGTCCTTTGCTGACCAACGCAACCCGCTCTGGACGTACGATTGCGGCGGCATTGTCCGTGGCGACACGAAGCAGCGCCGACTGGCATTGATTTTCACTGGCGGCGAACACGGCGAGGGGACGGCGCACATCCTCGACGTGTTAAGCGAGCGCGGCATACCGGCGTCGTTCTTTGTCACCGGACAGTATCTCGCGCAGCCTGAATACCGCGCGCTGGCCCGCCGGATGGTCGCCGATGGGCACTATGTGGGGCCGCACTCAGACACGCACCCGCTGTACTGCGCCTGGGATGATCGCGCGCGTACACTCGTGACGGAGGAGTTTTTCCGCAAAGACCTGGAGAAAAATATCGCCGACCTGCGACAGCTTGGGGCTCTGCGCGCCGGCATCCCCGTGTACTTCATTCCGCCCTACGAGTGGTTTAACGAGGACCAGGTGCGCTGGGCCCGCAAGATGGGCGTGGTGCTGTTCAACTTCACACCGGGCAGCGGATCGAACCGCGACTGGATTCCCGAGGAGCAGCGCGGATTCGTCCCGTCGGCGACGATTCGCAGGGACATTCTCGCATACGAGCGCCGCGACCCGCACGGGCTCAACGGTTTCCTCCTTCTGCTGCACCTGGGTTCACAGCGCCGGGACAAGATGCATGGCGAGCTCGCGCCGCTGCTGGACGAGCTGGCAGCCCGCGGGTACGAATTCGTCCGCGTCGACGAGCTGCTGCGCTGAGGCGACGGGCGCGTGCCCTGGGGCCGGCCCCCAGGACGGCGAGTGCCCACGCTCGGCCGCCCCGTGGCAGGCCGCCGGCGCGGGTAGAATCGTGCGGTCAGACAGGAGGACGTACGCGCGTGGAGCTCGACGGCCTGTTCATCGACATGTATGGCACCCTCACCACAGGTGATAGGGCCGCTGTCGAGGCCACCTGCGCTCAAATCATTGGCGACACGGGAGTGCCGCTGTCCGCCCAGGAACTGAGCATCCTCTGGGGCGAGCGCTTCTTCGCGGCGATGGAACACGCCAACCTGGACGCCTTCGAAACATTGTTTGCCCTCGAAGCTCGCACGCTGCGGGAAACGATGGCCGTCTTCGGGAAGCGCATCGCGCCGGAACCCTACGTAGAGCGACTCGTCGAGTACTGGCGGCGACCGCCGCCACAACCCGACACACGGGAATTCCTCGCCGGGCTGCCGATCCCCGTGTGGATCGTGTCCAACGCCGACCGGGCGGACCTGCTGGCAGCCCTGGAACACCTGAACCTGCCTGTCGCTGGCGTATTCACCTCGGAGGATGCACGCGCCTACAAGCCTCATCGCCGAATCTTCGACGAGGCCCTGGCGCGGACCGGCTGGCGACGGGAACGGGTGCTGCACGTGGGGGACTCATTGCACAGTGACGTGGGTGGAGCATTGAACGCTGGCCTGCGCAGCGGATGGGTGAATCGCGCCCACCGGATTCACGACATCGGCAATCACGCCCCCGACTTCGAGTTCACCGACCTGCGCGCGCTGCGCTCTCTGCTCGAATCGGCCTGATCGGCACGCGCGCCGAAAGGAAGGCCGCAAGCCATCAAACGGCGGCCGGCTTCTTCGCCTTGCTCTTGCCCGCCGGTTTCTTGTCGCGCTTCGCGCTGTCGCCCTGCCCGCCGCCGTCCGAACCCCCACCCCCCGCCGAGGTGGCAGCGTTCTTTCCGTTTGAGCCCGCCTGCGCCTCGGCAGCAGCGGCCTTCTTGTACGAGTCGCTGCGATAGTCGGTCTGATAGAACCCGGAACCTTTGAAAATGATGCCGCCGCCCGCACCGATCAATCGCCGGAGCGTCTGCCGGCCGCACGCCGGACACTTGCGCAACGGCTCCGCCGTGATGGACTGATACTGCTCGAGTTCGTGACCGCAGACGTTGCAGCGATACTCATACGTAGGCATTACTTCACCTCCTCGGCGGCGGGCTTCGACTCCGCGGCCGCCGGCGGCGGCCCGCTAGAGACGACTACCCGCGCCGGGCGTAGCACACGCTCGTGCATCAGGTACCCGCGGGCCACTTCCTGAATCACAGTGCCCGCCGGATGGTCCGTACTGGGCTGCTGAAGCAGCGCTTCGTGGAAGGCGGGATTGAACGGCTTGCCCACCGCCTCGATCGGACGGATCTGGCGCTGCTCCAGAACCTTGAGAAAATGTTCCAGGATAATCCGCACGCCGTCGGCCACGGACTGCACGTCCGTCGCGCTCCGGGCCGCCTCCTGGGTGCGGCAAAGATCATCGAGCACGACCAGCAGCTCCCGCGCAAAGTCCGCCTCCGCGAAGCGCAGGGCTTCCAGCTTCTCGCGCTGGGCGCGCTTTTGCTGGTTCTGAAGCTCCGCCAGCAGTCGCAGATTGCGGTCGCGCAGCTCGGCGACCTCGCGGCGCAACGCGGCCAGCTCCTCCTCCGCCGCGGGCGCACCGGTTGCCGCGGACGCAGGCGCCGGCTCCGCAGTCGCAGCCTGCGCCGGCTCGTTAGCGGCGGGGGCATCCGGGCGGGTGATCTCGTCACTGGTGCTCATGAGCGCGCTACTCCTGGTCGCGTGACCGTCCGATCAGATATTCCTTGACGCGTTCGAAAAATCCCTTCGACTCGGGCAAGACGTCACGGTTCTCCGTGGCGGCAAACCGGCGCAACAGCTCCTCCTGCTCCCGGTTCAGTCGCTTCGGGATCTCCACGACAACTTCCACGATCTGATTCCCGCGCCGACCGTGCCGCAGATTCGGCAGTCCCTTGCCCGGAAGCTGAAAGAGGGTGCCGTGCTGCGTGCCGGGGGGAATTCGCAGCGGCGCCGAGCCGGTGAGCGTCGGAACCTCCACCTGTCCACCTAACGCCGCTTGCGTAAAGCTGATGGGCAATCGGCAAATCAGGTGGTCCCCATCCCGCTGAAGGAAAGGATGCTCGCGCACGCGAATTACGCATCGCAGATCCCCGCGCCCGGTACCGTGCGGCCCCGGTTCCCCCTCACCCCGCAGCCGAATGCTCTGTCCATCATGCACGCCGGCCGGAATCTTGACTTCCAGCACGCGCTCGCGGCGCGTCCGCCCGCTGCCGCCACAAGACTGGCACGGCTTCTGAACCAACCAACCACGCCCATGGCAGCGTGGGCAATCGACAATCGCCCGGCTGACGAAAAAACCCATGGATGTCTGCTGCTCCACCTGACCGTAGCCGCCGCAGGTCGGGCAGTTGCGGCGTGGCGTGCCGGGTTCGGAGCCCTGGCCGCCGCAGCGTTCGCAGAAGTCCATCCGCTCAAAGCGCAGGGACTTTTCGACGCCGGTAAGGACGTCTTCCAGATCGATTTCCAGGACGGTCTGAATGTCGATGCCGCGGTCGGAGCGTGCCCGGCGGCCGAAGGCGTCGCCAAAGAGATCCCCGAACAGGTCGCCGAAGACGCTAAAGATGTCGTCGACGGCCATGCCGGAGAAATCGTGCAGGCCAACGCCGGAGAGGCCGGCGTGACCGTAGCGGTCGTAGCGGGCGCGCTTCTCGGGGTCCGAAAGGACCTCGTAAGCTTCCGCCGCCTCTTTGAATTTCTCCTCTGCGCCGGGCTCCTTGTTGCGGTCCGGGTGGTATTTGAGAGCGGCCTGTCGATAGGCGCGCTTGATCTCCTCCGGGCTAGCGGAGCGGCTTACGCCGAGGACTTCATAGTAGTCGCGTTTTGTCGCCACCATGGGCCTCGAGGCAGCTCGGCACACAGCGCGAGCAGCCGGCCGCAGACCGACCCCGCGACGGGGCCGTCGCGCCGCGGCCGGCTACTCGTCCGTCGCCGGTCGCACGCCGATCCGGGGTCAGTGCGTAGCCCCTTCGATCTTGGCGTGCTTTTCCTCCTTGTACTCCGTGCAGAGCACGTCGGTGGTCAGTAGAACGCTGGCCACGCTGGCGGCATTCTGGAGCGCCACTCGGACGACCTTGGCCGGGTCGATGATGCCCGCCTCGAACATATCGACGTACTCGCCCTTGTACGCGTCGAAGCCCACGTTGCGCGGCCGCGAGAGAATCTCCTCCACGACCACGCCGCCGTCGTAACCGGCGTTCTCGGCAATCAGCCGGGCCGGATACTCCAGCGCCTTGGCGACGATGCGATAACCAATCGCTTCATCGCCCTCGACCTTCTTGGCGGCCTCGAGCACGGGCTTGATCGCCCGGAGGTACACGACGCCGCCACCCGGAACGACGCCCTCTTCGGCCGCGGCCTTCGTGGCGTGGAAGGCATCGTCGACGAGGTCCTTGCGCTCCTTGACCTCGATCTCGGTGGCGCCGCCCACCTGGACGAGCGCCACGCCGCCGGTCAGCTTGGCGAGTCGTTCCTGGAGCTTCTCCCGGTCGTAGTCGCTGGTCGTCTTCTCGATCTGCGTTCGGATCTGAGCGATACGGGCCTCGATGTCCTTCTTCTTACCGGCGCCCTCGATGATGGTCGTGTCGTCCTTGGTGATGACGACCTTCTTCGCGCGCCCGAGCATGGACAGCTCGACGTTCTCCAGCTTGATGCCGCGATCCTCGCTGAGGAACTCGCCGCCGGTGAGGACGGCGATGTCGCCGAGCATCGCCTTGCGCCGGTCGCCGAAACCGGGCGCCTTCACCGCCGCCACCTGGAGCGTGCCACGGAGTTTGTTGACTACGAGCGTGGCGAGAGCTTCGCCCTCGACGTCCTCCGCGATGATCAGCAGCGGCTTGCCTACGTTCAGGATCTTCTCAAGCAGCGGGATGATGTCGCGGATCGAGCTGATCTTTTTCTCGTGAATCAGGATATAGGGGTCCTCGAGCACCGCCTCGAGCGTGGAGGGGTTGGTGATGAAGTAGGGCGAGATGAAACCCTTGTCAAACTGCATGCCCTCCACGTGCTCCCAAGTGGTTTCGAGGCTCTTGCCCTCCTCGATCTCGATCACCCCGTCCTTGCCGACCTTCTCGAACGCGGCCGAGAGGATCTTGCCGATATCCTTATCCCCGTTGGCCGAGATCGTGGCCACCTTGGCAATATCGTCCTTGCCACGGACCTTGATGGCGTGCTTCTTGATCTCCTCCACGACGATGGCCACGGCCGCATCAATGCCGCGCTTGAGAGCCATCGGGTTGGCCCCGGCCGTCAGGTTCTTGAGCCCCTCGGAAAAGATCGCCTCCGCGAGGACGGTGGCGGTGGTGGTGCCGTCGCCGGCCACGTCCGACGTCTTGCTGGCCACCTCATTGACCAGCTTGGCGCCCATGTTCTGGAACGGCTCAGGCAGTTCGATCTCCTTGCTGACCGTCACGCCGTCCTTCGTAATGCGAGGCGATCCCCAGGATTTCTGCATCAGGACGTTGCGACCGACCGGACCGAGCGTCGAGGCGACCGCCCGGGTAAGTTTGCGCACCCCGGCCAGCACCTCGTTCCGGGCCCGGTCGCTGTACATCAGTTGCTTGGCTGCCATAGGTTTTCCTCAGTGTCCTCGCTGCTTTGCACCAGGCCGCGCAGGCCCGGTGCTGGTGTTGCCTACTCCTGGACGGCCAGCACGTCGCTTTCCCGCAGGATGACGTACTTCTCGCCGTCCAGTTCGACCTCGGTGCCGCTGTATTTCCCGTAGAACACGATGTCGCCGACCTTCAGCGACATTTGTCCGCGCTCGCCGGTTTTCTCCAGCAGCTTGCCGGGCCCGACAGCGATCACCTTGCCCTGGTGCGGCTTCTCGCGCGCCGTGTCCGGCAACACGATGCCGCCGCGGGTTTTCTCTTCCGGCTCGAAACGTTCGACGACGACGCGGTCATCCAGGGGTCGGATCTTGAGCTTTTTGGCAGTCGCGGTAGCCATATTCGGTCTCTCCGTTCTCGAAGTCCTCGTTGTGTTGGCCAGACTCGCGCCGGGGCGGCGTGCCCGCCATCGGCCGGCCGCCAGCCCGCGGGCGATGGGTTACCTGTCTACATGTCGAAATCCATGTCCTCGTCTTCCATGCCACCCGGGCCGTGGGCATGCTCCTTGCCCTTCTTCTCCTTTGGCTTCTCAGCCACCAGGCAGACGGCAGACAGCAGCAGACGCGCGACGCTGCTGCCGTTCTCCAGCGCACACCGGACGACCTTGGCCGGGTCGATAATGCCCGCCTTCATCAGGTCTTCATACTCGCCCGTGTCGCAATTGAACCCGAAGTTGACATTGGCGTTGTCGTCCACCTTCTTGCACACGACAGCCGGCTCATATCCGGCGTTGGCGGCAAGCTGCTTGATCGGGACCGTCAGCGCGTCGCGCACAATCTGTACGCCTGTGCGCTCCGCGTCGCCCTTGATCTTCAAATTCTCCAGAGCTTTGCGCGCCCGCAGCAGCGCGACACCGCCGCCCGGAACCACGCCTTCCTCGATCGCAGCCCGCGTCGCGTGGAGCGCATCCTCAACCCGGGCCTTCTTCTCCTTAAGCTCGGTTTCCGTAGCCGCCCCGACGCGGATTTGGGCCACCCCACCCGCCAGCTTCGCCAGCCGCTCCTGAAGCTTCTCGCGGTCGTAGTCGCTGGTCGTCTCTTCGATTTCCCGTCGGATCTGGGCAATCCGACCCTGGATCGCCTGGCTATCTCCGGCGCCCTCGATGATGGTCGTGTTGTCGGCATCGATGCGAATCTTCTTGGCCTGACCCAGGTCGTCGATCTTCACGTTATCTAGCTCGATGCCCAGGTCTTTGAAGATCGCCTTGCCACCCGTGAGGATGGCGATGTCCTCCAGCATGGCCTTGCGGCGGTCGCCGTAGCCCGGGGCCTTGACGGCGGCGACCTGGAGGATGCCGCGCAGCTTGTTGACGACGAGGGTAGCCAGAGCTTCGCCCTCGACCTCCTCCGCAATGATCAGCAGTGGTCGCTTAGTCTGGGCGATCTTTTCGAGCAGCGGGATGAGCTTGGTCACGCTGCTGATCTTGTCCTCATAGATCAGGATGAAAGCTTTCTCGAGCACGCACTCCATGTCGTCGGGGTTGGTGATGAAGTGCGGGCTGAGGTAGCCGCGGTCGAACTGCATGCCTTCCACCACCTCGACCGTGGTTTCGAGGCTCTTGCCCTCCTCGACCGTGATCACGCCGTCCTTGCCGACCTTCGCAAAACAGTCCGCCATGATCTGGCCGATGGCCCGGTCGTTGTTGGCCGAGATGGTGGCGATGTTGATCACGTCCGTCGCGTTCTTGGCGTCCAGCTTGACCGGTCGGGCCAGTTTCTTGAGCTCCTCGACTACGGCCCGCACCGCCGCCTCAATTCCGCGGTTGATCCCGTTGGCATCATGCCCGGCGGTAACGGCCTTGAGCCCCTCGCGGTAGATCGCCTCGGCCAGTATCGTGGCGGCCGTCGTGCCATCGCCGGCCGTGTCACTGGTCTTGCTGGCCGCCTCCTTCACGAGCTGCGCAGCCATGTTCTCGAACTTGTTGTGCAGCTCGATCTCCTCGGCCACGGTCACGCCGTCTTTCGTGACCGTCGGGGCACCCCACCCTTTGTCCAGCACCGCCGTTCGGCCGCGGGGCCCATAGGTGCTTTTGACCGCCGCCGCCAGCTTCTCCACGCCGGCGAGGATGGCCTTGTGGGCGTCGTGTTCGAACACGAGTTGCTTGACCGCCATGCAGTCGTCTCCTTCCTATTGCCGAATCACGCCAGCAGGCTCAATGGCGTATGAGAAAACCAAGCCCCACAGCGCGCATACACTATGCGGCTGACCCACGGGTCTGCAAACACGGTGCCAGCTACGGATAGCAAGCCAGGCGCGCACAATTTCCCTATTATCAATGACTTAGCAAGCACGCGCCCCAGGCGACAAACGCGAAATCGCGCCCGCCTGTCGCCGTGACAGTGCCAAAGTGACAGCCCCCCAACCGCGAACGACCCCCCTCGACCGCACCGTTGCCGGTCCCGCCCGCACCGGGTATCGTGGCCTCCCGGTGGCTCCTCGCGCCACGGTGAGTCGTACGTGGCGGCCTTCCCCACCCGTCCGCCCCGCGGTGCAGAAAGGAAACCGGACGTCCATGAGCATGGCGACTGTCGGCTCCGCTTCGCCCCAGGGTCTGCTGGCCCAGCGAAGCGCTACGCCTGGATCCACCGGCGCTTCGGCCCGGCGAGCCCTGTGGCGGACGCTGGCCCTGGTCCGCCCACACCGACGCAAGATGGTCTGGGGGATGATCCTCGGAACTGGCGTGGCCCTGACCTACGCCGCCAGCCTCGCCGGCATCTATCCGGTGCTCCAGGTGGTTGTCCGTGAGCAGAGCCTGCATGCCGCGATGCAGGAAGCCGCCGTCCGCAACACCGAGAAAGCCGTCGAAACAGTCGGAGCAATGGCCACGCTGCGGCTTTGGTACGCGGGCTTCCTGCGCTGGGCCGCCGCGTATTTCCCGGCGAGCGACCAGCCGACCCCGGCCGATCGCCTGCGGGATCTGCTCATCCTGCTCAGCGTGCTGGTGGCCGTGAACGTTGTCGGCAACCTTCTCCGCTGCCTGTCCCAGTACCTCATCCTCGATGCCTCCAACCGCATGATGATGGACCTGCGGAGAAGAATGTACCGCAAGGCCCTCCGTGTACCGGTGACGGAGCTATCCGGCGATGTCTCCAACCGCGTAAACCAATTCATGTCGGACGTGCGCGAGGTCTTCCTCGGCGTCACCACCCTCTTCGGCAAGGTTGCCCGTGAACCGCTCAAGGCCCTCTGTGTCCTGATCGTCGCCCTGTGCCTGGACGCCCGTCTGACACTCGTTGTGCTGGTGATCGCCCCCGCGGCGGTCGGCCTGCTGTGGTTCTTCGGCCGCCGCGTGCGCAAGGCCACGGTACGCATCCTCCAGGGCTACGGCGCCATGCTGGGGGCCTTGGAGGAAACCCTCCAGGGCATCGAAGTGGTCAAAGGCTACGGCAAGGAGGGCTATGAGCGCCGCCGAATGTGGGGCATCGAACGCCGCATGCTCCGGCAGATGCTCAAGCTGGCCTGGATCGAGTCGCTCAGTTCTCCGCTGATCGAAGTGGTCGGCATTCTCGTTACGTGCGCGGGGATCGTCTGGCTGGCGGCTCGTACGTTTCACGGTGAGATCACGGCGGCACACTTTATGACCATGGTCGCCCTGCTGGCAGCCCTGCTCGACCCGGTGCGGAAGGTCGCCAACGTCTACAACATGGTCCAGCGGGCCGGAGCCGCGTCCACCCGCATCTGGGAGTTCCTCGACGAGCCGGAGGAAAGCTCGCCTCCCCACGCCAAGGTCCTGGCCGGGTGCCGTCCGCGTGCGGTGACGTTCGAGCGCATCACGTTCCGCTACACGCCGACCCAGGAGCCGCCCGCCCTGGACGACGTGTCGCTCGACGTGCGACCGGGCGAGTGTCTCGCGATTGTCGGACCGAATGGCAGCGGCAAATCAACGCTGGTCAAACTGTTGCCGCGGCTGATCGACCCGCAGACCGGGCGCGTCACCATCGATGGCGTGGACGTGCGGGAACTCAGTCTGCGGAATCTGCGGTTGCAGATCGCGGTAGTCACGCAGCGGCCGGTGATTTTCGCACGCAGCGTGCGTGAGAACATCGCGTATGGAAACCCAGACGCCAGTTTGAACGATATCCGGGTCGCAGCCCAACGTGCCTACGCCGACGAGTTCATTGCCGAATGGCCCCAGGGGTATGACACGGTGCTGGGCGAGCATGGGGCGGCGTTGTCCGGCGGACAACGGCAACGAATTGCGATCGCGCGTGCGTTCCTCAAGCCCGCCTCGGTGCTCATCTTCGACGAGGCTACGAGCGAGGTCGACGCGGAGAGCGAGCGGAAGATTCACGCGGCCCTGCATGAACTGCGACAAGGCAAGACCACGTTCCTCATCGCACACCGGCACACGGTGATGGACCTGGCGGAGCGGATCGCCGTCATGGACCGCGGTCGGATCGTCGATGTCGGCACGCACGCTGAGCTGATCGAGCGCTGCCCGCTTTACGTCGCCCTGTACCGCGCACCCACGTAACCCCACGCGCGCGGCTCGCCACCCCTCCGCACTCGAAATGCCGTACGCAAGTTACAGGCCCACGCCCGGCCGGAATGAGCCGGTCGAGCGTGGGCCACTATTAGGGACCCGTGTGTCAGGGGCAACTGCGGTATTACGGGCAGCTTGTCCCGATGAGGGCGACGAACGGTTCGATGTCGGCGTAGGTCACGTCGCCGTCGCCCGTCGTGTCCCCGTTCAGCCACGGGCAGTCGTGGCTCCACGCGCTCTCCCCGCCCAACGCCTCCACAAACCCGTCAATGTCCGCGTACGTCACCTGCCCGTCGCAGTTCATGTCGCCCGGACACAGCGTCGGCACAAGCGTCACCAGGCCCCGGATCTCGATGTCATCGATGTTCCACCCGGGATATGTCACGGAGCCATCCGTCGGCCCCATACCCCAGCGGATCCACACCGTCGGCTGATTGTCTGCCCACTGCGAAATGTCGTGGATCCGCTGTGACCACGCCGAGTCGCTCACCGTGGCTCCGGTATGCTCCCAGATCGTGTACCATGTACTCCCGTCGTTCGAGATCTGCACGTTCGCGTGGTCGAACGTCGCCGACTCCACGCCCAACCACCGCCAGAACCGCAGCTCCGTCTGCGTCACACCCGTCAGATCCAACGGCGTCGTCGTCAGGTAATACACCGGCATGTTGTTGGTGTAGTTGCCGTTCAGGTTGTACCCGTACACGTTGAGCCCGGTGTAGCCGCTGTTCGGATCGCGGTTGCCGGTGCCGCCACCCGTCGGCTGCCCGAACGCCCACTGCCCTTGCGTGCTCCAGCCCGGATTCTCATCCAGCGGGAAGCTGTACACCACCTGCGGACCGCCCACCACGATCGATACCGTCGCGATGTTCGAATCCCCGCCCTCCGGCGGCGTCCCGCCATCGTTCACCTTGAACTGGAACCCATCGGGGCCCTGATACCCGTAGCTTGGTCGGTACTCCACCTGATTCCCGCCATTCAGCAGCACGTACGGCACCGCCGTAATCTGCCCGCCCTGCGGGTCATACAGCCGCCCGTGCGCCGGTAACGTCACCACAATGTACGTCAACGCCCCCGGCGGATCCGGCAACCCGTCGTCCGTCGCCGTCAGCGTCACCAGCACCGGCACATTCACCGGCGTCTGCACACTGCCCGCCGACGCATACGGCGGCCGCGGCCCGCACGATCCCAGGTTCGACAGATCCGAGGGCAGGAAGTCCGCCGGCACCCCCTGCCCACGCGACAACCCCGCCAACCCGTCCGTCGCCGCAATCGCCAAGTAGTTAATCCGAATCTGACCGTCAAAGAACATCTCGATCTGGAACGAGTTCTGGTTGCTCCCGTTGTGTTCGGTGACACCGGCCCACGTCACCACGACGCGGTCCGCCAACTGCTTCCAACTGACGGTCCCCGCCTGGGCCGGATTCAGATCGTCGAACAACCCCGAAATCCGCGGCTGGTTGAAGTGGTTGGCGTACGACTCCGTCAACGCGATGTTGCCCGAGTTGAACGTGATGTACCCGTTGCTGCCCACGTAGAACGTGCTGTACGACACCCCGTACAGCCACACCCGCGCCCCGCCCGTCAGCGTCACCGTCGCATAGCTGTCATCCGTCAGCGACAGTGGCGTGCCGCCCGCCGGATTGGTCGGAAACTGCCCGGTCAGGTTCTCTTCCACGCAGCCGGCATAGAAATCCACCGACGAATTCGGCGTGAAGATCAGCGACAGATTGTCCAGGTCATTGTTGCCCGTGAACAACTCGGTGAAGTAATCGGGAATCTCCGGCGTCGTGAAGTAGAAGCAATTGCCGCCGTTGTCATTCGTCGTGCTGTTACCCGCCTCATCCACCGCGTCGATGGCGAAATAGTACGTCGTATTGTCCTGGAGGCCCACCAACTGCACGCTGTGGCTCGTGCGGAAAACGTTAACCGTCCTGCTCTGATCCAGGTTTCCACACGACCGGCCATACCGCAGCACGACCTGCGTCGGCTCGTTGGTATTGAAGTTGATGGTCGCGTCGCGCGAGTTGAGCGGGTTGACGAGCACGTTCGAGACGACCGGCGGCGTGCAATCCACCGTCGCCGTAGCCGTCACGACCGCCGGCTGACCGTTGCCGTTATCGGCGTCGTTGTAGGTCATCGTGACCGTGTCCCCCGGCGCGATCCACAACACGCCCGGAGCGTTGGTCGTCGCCAGCGGAATGGTGCCCAGAAACGCCGCAGACGCCGCATCCGTCTCGGTCAGCAGAACCGACTCCCCGCCCGGCTCGGACGTGGACGCGATGCTGACCGTCACGGTGTCAACGACCGAATTGCTGGTGTTGAGATCGCAATCCACCACCCGCAGCGTCGCCGTGGCGCTGCACGCGTACTTCGGCCGATCTAGTGACGCCAGCCCCTGCGAGGAGCAGTTGACTAGGTATGGCGTGGCGGCCAGCGAGAACGGCTGCGGCCCCTGAGGGACGTTGTAGCCGTATACCTCTACGAGGTAGGCCCCCGGCGTCGGGTTGTCGATGACCACTTGTTCGATGTTGTCAACGTGATTGGCCTGCGTACGGACCGCCGGCGCGCTCGGGTTCATCGGGCTGAGCGTCCAGGGGTAGTACTGGTTGCTCTGGCTGTCAAAGACCCGCAAGTCGAGGTCGTTGACCAGCGCCGGGTTGACGACCGGCGTTCCCGGCACGTCATCCCACGCGAGCGTGACCTTCAGCGGCGCCTGACCCGGCTGAACGATGACGGTGACGGAGTAGGTCTGACCCTGCCCCACGGACGCTTCAATGAAATTGCCGCTGCGCAGCAAGTCGATCGCGGCCGGTGCCCGCACCGACCCGTAGCCCGTCTGGTAGTCTGGGCCGGGGTTGAACAGATCGACGGCGGTGTGCGCCAGGAAAACCTTTAGCGTCGAATTGCGGAAATCCGGCTGACCCGGGTACTGCTGCCGGTAGTCCTGAAGAATCAGCGCACCGATGCCGCAGACCGTCGGCGATGCCATGGACGTGCCACACTTGACCGTGTAACCGCCCGAGCTCGAGCAGGACGTGACGCCGTTGTCGTCATTGCTCTGGCAACCGGGTGCGGAGATGTCCGGCTTCATGCGCCCGTCGTCCGCGGGCCCGAAGCTGGTAAATGTGGTCACCGAGTCGTCGTTGGAGTTCAGCGCTCCCACGGTGATGTGATTCTTGGCACAGGCCGGCGGCGCCGTGGAATGGTAGGGCGACGGGTAGCCTTCGATGCCCAGGCAACGCGTCGTCTGGCGCTCGTTGCCGTTGGCCCACACAATGCGGAACGGCGCCGTGAACAACGGATTGCTGCCGTCGCCGCGGACGATCGTGTCGATCAGCACGTCGGTAACGCCGTAGTTGCCCTCCCAGTCGCAGGGGAAGCCATTGGGTGCCGTGTTGGTGCCGATGGAGTTATTGGAGATGTGAGCACCGTAGGTGTTGATCGCCTGGCTGTAGTCGGCCTCCAAATCGCCCGGGTCGGTGTACAAGAAGCCCTGCTGCAATCCACCGGCCTGCTGGAAGCCATACGATTCCAGAATGACGGCCGGGGCCATGCCGCGGTATGTCCCGCCGCTGGCCGCGCCGCTCCCGCCGATGGTACCTGCCACGTGCGTGGCATGGTCCGACAGACCCGAATTGTCGCGCGTGTGATGACGACCGCCGAAGTCCTGATGCGACGACAGCCCATAGCCGCCGTCGTACACCAGAACCGTCACCCCCGAGCCGTCCAACCCGTAAGGCGGCGACTGGAGCACGTCCGCCCCGACCCGCGCCCGGTTGCTGTTGTTCAGCTCGCTGAACTTCGGCAAAGGCGGCTCGATCCATTCGACGATGTCCTCGTCGGCGAGGAACGGAATGTTGGCCGCCGGCATCTCGAGCACCAGCCCATTGATCGACACTAGCTTCGAGCGGATTACCGCTCCATAAAGCTGTGCGATCCGCACGCCATCGTCCAACGATACGTCCGGGTGGAGCAGCACATACGCGGCTACGACCATCTCGCCGTCCGGAATCGCTTCCCGGGATTCCTTCGCAGCCTCATCCTTGATCGGCGTAACGACGGCGAAGTCGTGCACGATCCCGTTCACCAAGTCAGGATGGAGCTTCCAGTTCCGCTGAACGGGCAAAACGCAGCGCAGAACCGGATTCTCGGCCACCTTGGTTGCGGCCGCCCGGTCCGTACCGACACTGGCGAAGAACGCATTGTCTCCGAGATAGTGCAGCAGCTTCACACCCGCCGACTCGATGTGGCTGCGCTCGGCGGCCGTCAGCGGGCACTCGAACTGTATTACCAAGTGCCGGGGGGCGCCGCGCGGGGCGGCGGACAAGGCTTCCACAAGCGTGGCGGCGTCCTGCTTGGCCGTGGTCACGGCGCCGCTTTTGAACTCCAGAACACCGCGCGTCCTAGGCACCTCGCTCGCGAAAGCGAGAGACGCGGCCAACAAACCGCCCGCGAACACAGCGCGCCCCACTGCGCGCAGAGCATGACTGCTCAGATTGGAAGGACTCGACATGTTTTGCCCGCTCCTTACGACCGGAACGCCTCATCCGACACGGCCGCCACGCTGGCGACCCGTGGCCCATGTGCGCCGCGACCCGCAATGGCCGGACTACACCGCGGGGCAGCACTGTTAATGGTATCTTCGAGAGCGCCAGGACAGAAGCTGAATGTCCGACAAAAAAGGGGACGCGGGGCGTCCAAGGCAGCTATCGTCCGATAACCGCAGTTCAACGCCCCTCCGTCATCCGCCGGCGCCGCGCCGGCCGCGTCCGCGACACGTGTGCTGCACGCGTGCGGTCGACCTGCGAACCACTCACGCTCGCCCCGTCCAGTCCAGCTCGTACACGAGGTACTCCGTCGGGCGCAGCCCCAGTCGCTCATACACCCGCCGGGCGCCGACGTTGCGCCGGTCGACGTACAGGCGCAATCCGCACGCTCGACCGGACCGGCAGGCCTCGTCCAGCACGTGCGCGAACAGCGCCCGGAACACGCCCTGCCCGCGGTACTCGGGGACGACGTAGGCGCTCTGGATCCACCAGAACACGCCGTCACGCCAATCGCTGAATTCGAAAGTGACGAGAAGTTGCCCGATGACACTCCCCGCGCGCTCGGCGACGTAGTAAACTCCTGAGGAAGAGTCGGCGAGCAAGCTTCGCACGCCGCGAGCAACCGCGTCAACCGACAACGTGCGCTGCTCGCTCTCCGCGGCGAGTGCGAGGTTGAAGCGGACGATGGTATCGGCATCAGCCGGACCAGCGTTTCGAATGCACAGTTTGGTCGCAGTCATGAGGAGCGTATTAGGCGGGGCAGGGACGCCGGTGGCAACCGGGTTCAGAAGGCCGGCGACACGGCGCCGTGCTGAGGTGCCAATGACGAGATGATCAAAAGCTGGAAGCAGAAGCGCGTCACCATCATGGGGCTGGGACGCTTCGGCGGCGGAGTGGGCGTGGCGCGCTGGCTCGCCGCCGCGGGGGCCAAACTCACGATCACCGATCTGGCGCCGGCCGAGAAGCTGGAGTCTTCTCTGGCGCAGATCGCCGACCTCGGGGCGACGTTGCACCTGGGCGGGCATGACGAGCGCGACTTTCGCGGCGCGGACGTGATCGTGGTCAACCCGGCCGTTCCCGAGAGTTCGCCGTATCTTCAGACGGCCCGAGCTGCCGGCGTAGAGATCACCACGGAGATCAACCTGTTCGTCGAACGCTGCCCCGCCACGTGCGTCGGGGTAACCGGCAGCGTCGGCAAGAGCACCATCACGGCCATGATCGGGCACGTGCTGACGCGCGGGCTGCCGGAGCGGCGTGTATGGGTCGGCGGAAACATCGGCGAGTCGCTGCTGCACGCGCTGGAGCGGATCACGCCGCAGGACATCGTCGTACTCGAGCTTTCCAGCTTCCAGTTGCAGCGCACTTCCAGTGTTCGCTGGAGCCCGCACGTCGCCGTCCTGACCAACATCACGCCGAATCATCTCGACTGGCACGGCAGCTTTCCGGCCTACGTCGCGGCGAAGCTGCACATCCTGCGTTTCCAGGACCCGCGCCGGGATGTGGTCGTCTTTCAGGACACGCCCGACCTGCGGAGAATCCTCGCGGGCGTGCAGGCCGACGCGCGCGTCGCCTGGTGCTATGGACTCGAGGGCGACGTTCCGAGGGCCGTGCGCTTCGGCCAGGAACCGCTCGACGGCACGACGCGGTTGCGCTGGGAAAGGCTGACGCTGAACGTTCCGGGCCGGCACAACCGCGAAAACGCCGCGGCCGCTCTCACCGTCGCGCACACCTTCGGTATCTCTCCGGACGCCGCCGCCGAAGCGCTGGCCAGCTTCGAGGCCCTCCCGCACCGCTTGCAAAAAGTGGCGGAACGGGACGGCATCATGTATTACGACGACTCGAAATCGACCACGCCCGAGGCCGCCATCACCGCGCTGCAATCCTTCGATGCGCCGGTTCTGGTCATCCTCGGCGGGTACGACAAGGGCAGCGACCTGCGACCGGTGGCCGAGGAAGCCGCCCGCCGCGCCAAGTTCGCCGCCTGCATCGGCAAGACAGGGCCGCGCCTGGTCGAAGCGATCCGGGCCTGCGGCGGACAGGCCGAGTTGCTCCGCGACGTGCCGGAAGCGGTGGCCGCGTGCCAGCGGCGCGCCGCGCCCGGAGACATCATCCTCTTGTCGCCGGCCTGCGCCTCGTGGGATCAGTTCACGGACTATCGGGAGCGCGGAGAGCTTTTTGCGCGCCTCGCACGGGGAGAGACCGGCACCGGCAAATGAACCGCGCGCGGGCACCGAGCACGGGCGGCGGTGCGCACCTCACGACCGGACGCGCCGGTCGCCGGCTGCAAGCACCGCTCGTGCAGTTCACCCTGTCCGCAAAGCGCGACGGCCCTGACCGCAACACGTGGCTGGACCGAGCGCGGTCCGTGGCCGCGTTCCGGCGTGCGCTCTTGCGCTGGTACGCGCGCACCGCTCGCGACCTGCCGTGGCGTCGTACGCGCGACCCCTACCGAATCTGGGTCTCTGAGGTGCTGCTCCAGCAGACGCGCGTCGAAGCGGGCCGCCGTTACTACGAACGGTTCCTCCAGGTTTTCCCAACCGTGCGTGCGCTGGCCGCGGCTCCGCTCGACCGGGTTCTGAAGCTGTGGGCGGGCCTGGGGTATTACTCCCGCGCCCGCCATCTGCACGCCGCCGCCAGAGTGATCGTGCGGCAACACGCCGGCCGATTACCGCGCTCGAGTCCGCAGTGGGCGAAACTGCCCGGCATTGGCCGTTACACAGCGGCGGCCATTGCGAGCATCGCGTTCGGCGAATGTGTACCCGCCGTCGACGGCAACGTGAAACGCGTGGTGGCGCGGCTGCTGCGCATCGAAGAGCCAATTGGACAGCGCTCGACCGAGGAATTGATTTATCGGGCTGCGGCACGTCTGCTGTCACGCACGCGGCCCGGAATGTTCAACCAGGCCATGATGGAACTGGGAGCATGCGTCTGCCTGCCAAGAAAGCCGCGCTGCTCCGTGTGCCCGGCGGCGCGCTGGTGCGCCGCACGGGCGGCGGGACGCGAAGGCTTGCTGCCGCGGCGAAGGCCCCGCCCGGTGCCCCCTCTCGTGCACGCCGTGGCCGTAGTACTGCGACGCAATGGGCGGTATCTGCTGGTCCAGCGCCAGCGCGGGCTGCTGGCCGGTATGTGGGGCTGGCCAAGCGCGGAGCTGCCGGACGAACACGCGGACGACGCGGTCGTACAGACCGCCCTGCTGACCGCCGCCCGCGGGGCGGACCCCAACATTCAAATCGGACCGGGTCAGCGGGTCAGCCTCGTGGAACACACTTTCTCGCATCGTCGCCTGTGCTTGCACGTGTACGGCTGCGAGGTACGGGAAGCCGCCAATCCGGCAGCTCCTGCGGGTGACCAGCGGCGCGCCACCCCGCCGAAGGGCGTCGCTACTCGTGGCACGCGGGACAGCCCGTCAGGCCGGCCACCCCCGAATGCCCGCTGGGTACGACCTCGCGATATCTCCCGGTACCCGCTGGCCCGAGTCGACCAGAAGGTGCTTGCGTGTCTGACGACGGGCACAAGCCGCTCCCGCGCCGAGCAGCCAAAGCGTGCCACCGGCCGCCACGCGCAGTAAGAGCACCCTGTAGCCGATTACCCCCGGCCGAAAGTGGGCCTTACGGCATGGCAGGCCGGGCGCCCCGTGGGCAAGGGCAGGTTTTGCGCTCCTGCCGCGCCTGACCGGCCTTGGACACCGATAACACTTCACAGCCGCGGCCCGCCAGGGCAGCCGTTTGCGGACGAGCCCGCGGGCCAGGGTGTGCCCGACAAAAAACCTTAAGGAAGAGGTATCCATGAGCACTGCTGATCCTCGCACGCGAACGCCGGTTCAGACGGCGGGTTCTTCCCAGCTTGCGGACCAGAAGCCGATCAGCCGCGCGGGCGCCCCGTCCGCCAGCGGCGCTTCGCCGGGCACGCCCTCAGCCTCGGCGCAGCAGGCACGACAACGGCTTCAGCGGACGGCTTCAGCGGGGCCGGCGGGCGCGGGCCCGGCGGCCCTTAAGGACACCTTTGTGGACGAGCGCAACGATGTGCTGGCGGTCATCAACGAGCTGGAGGACCAGCTCGACCGTCAGGAAGAGATCCGCGAGAAACTCGAACGTGAGCTGACGAACACGACCGAGAAACTGCACGCGGCCAACACGCGGGCGCAGGAGCTGGAGTGGCAACTCGTCACGCTTCAGACCCGGGTGGNCGCCCTGGAGCAGACCCGCCAGCAGATCACCACCTTGGAAGAGGAACTGAAGGNCGCCAACGCGCGGGCTCAGCGGGCCCGCGAGCAACTGGCCGTGGCGGAGAAGGAGCGCCAGGAGCTGCGCAACGAACTGAAGCTGACGCAGAAGCAACTCGACGACCTGTGGGCCGTCCGTCAGGAGCGCGACGGCCTGAGGAACGATTACACGAATCTGACCCTCAAGCTCGACACGCTCGAGCGTCAGCAGCGGGAGCTGATCGACGACCGGGCTTCGCTTCAGGCCCAGCTTCAGGACCTGCGGGCCGCGCTCGAGCAGGTCGCCCAGGAGCGGAACCAGTGGCAGATGAACGCCAGGACGGCCGAAGAACGCATCCGTGAGCTTACGCAGGTCCAGGATTCGCTGACCGAGAAGCTCGACGCGGTGCGGGCCGAGAAAAAGAATCTCCAAGGCCAGATCGTCCATCTGGAACGCGAGAATGCCCGCCTGGTGGAGCAGCGCCAGTTTTACGAATGCGAGGTCAGTACGCTGCGCAATCAGCTCCGAACGGCGGAGACCACGCTCGCCAGCGTCAAGAAGGCGTTCACGGAAGTACGCCTGGCCCTGACCGAAACGAAGGCCCGGGCCCGGCGACGCGCTCTGGACAACTGGCCCCACGTAGGCTCCGTCCTGGCACCAGACTCCACGCTCGTGCCCAACACGGTCGTGGCCAGCGCGGCACGTGATATTGATTCCATTGTGCCCGGGGAGCCTTTCGCCCGGCCGGACGGGGCACGTGCACTGGACAAGGACATCTCGCTCGAGGATCAACCGGCGGTCAAGCAGCCCAATCCGTCTGCCTGACCGAGGCCGACACGAAGGCCGGCGCGACCTCCAACCGGCGTGCGAGACGCGGTATCGCTGACGCGACACTTTCCGCATCGCGTATAATGCGGGGGTGAGAGGTAGCGCCTTTTTCGGAACAGCACCACACACCTTCGGCCGCCGGGCACCAAGTGGGCAGCGCCGGCGGATGCCCCTCTTGGCCGTCTTAGCTTTGGCCGCCGTGGGTGGCTGTCCGCTCTTGCCCGACGGCGATGGCACCGGCACCTCGCCGGTTCGAGCGGTTATCGGCTATTCAACAGCCAGCGGCCCGGCACCATTCACCGTTGTTTTGTCCGCTGCCGCCTCGACGTCCACCAACGCCGGTCCCCTGTCGTACCGATGGGACCTTGGCGACGGCAGCACCTCTGACCAGGTGCAGGTGGAGCACACATACACCCGCCCCGGCCGCTACCGGGTGATCCTGCGCGTGACGGACGCCACCGGCGCCGTGGGCGTGGCCGGCCTGGACGTGCAGGTACAGGGTTCGGGCGCAGTCGCCATCATAGCGGCGGACAAGAGCAGTGGCCCCGCACCGCTTACAGTCCGCTTCGACGGAACCCAGAGCCTGGCTGCCGACGACACCGTCCGCGACTACTTCTGGAACTTCGGGGACGGGGGCACATCGCAGCTCGCCCAGCCGCGTCATACGTTCAACCGCGAAGGACAGTACACCGTAACCTTGCGGATCGTGACACAGGGCGGGCTCCAGGCGGAAACGTTCACCACGATCACCGTCGGCGTCGCGGTCGGCTCGCTCCTGTTCGACGGGACCAGCTATGCAACCCTGCCGCTGGCCGACACACAAACGCTGTCCGCCTGGACCCTTGAGGCCTGGCTGCGCTCCCAGAACGAGGGCGGCACCGTTGGGACGCTCGGAAGCGGCTTCTCCCTTGAAGTGGTGCCGACCAGCAACTTCGTGCGCATACGTATCGCCGGCACGTCCGCCGAGTTCGCCGTTGCGGGTCTGGCGGGCACTTGGCGCCACATCGCCGTTACGGTTGCTCCTGCGTCGACCGATCCCAATCAGGCCTCGGGGGCGGGCCTGTGCACGCTGTACCTCGATGGAGCACCTGTTGGTAGCACGAGTGTCACTGGAACCCTGACAGCCGGCCAGCTCATCGTGGGGAACGGCTTGCGTGGCAAGGTGGCCGAGGTCAGGGTGTGGTCTGTCGCCCGCACGCAGACCGAGATCAACGCGCTGCGCAATCGCCGGCTGACCGCGCCCCAGACCGGCCTGCTGGGGTGCTGGCCGCTCAGCGAGGGAACGGGCCAGGTGCTGCGGAACATCCTCGGCTCACCGCCGGGAATGCTGGGGGCGTCCCCCGTCGCGGATGCAGCGGATCCGGCCTGGAGCAGCGACGGCCCGCCGCTGTAGTCCCGGGGGGAAGGCAAATCACTTGCCCGAAGGCACGACGGGGGCTTGCCGCCCGACCATCTTCCGTTGTGGGCGCGTGCTCGGTATGGTAAGGCGTTTGGCAGGTGTCGGATGAGAAAGAGCTTTGCCATCGTGGATCGGAAACTGGTGCCGTCGGAGGCGGACCATGCGCCGGTCACGATCTACACCCAACCGACGGAGGAAGAACGCCGACACCTGATCGACGAGCTGAGGGTCGACGAGCACACGTACAACTCGGCGCTGGATCCGGATGAGCTGTCGCGCCTGGAATTCGAGCCGGATCACGTGGCGATCATCTTCAAGCGTCCGCGGAATTACTCGGGGCGCGAACAGTTTCTGTTCCGGGTGGCATCGGCGGGCGCGTTTCTGTTCAAGGACCGGCTACGGATCGTTCTTTCGGAGGATGTGAACATTCTGGACGGGGCACCGCTGGTGCGGCTGAACTCGCTGGCGGACGTGGTGTTGAAGCTGCTGGCCCGCTCGATCATTCACTTCCGCGAGCACTTGAAGGGCATCAGCATGGTCGCCGACGAGTTGCAGGCGGAGATCAACCGGGCGATGGAGAATAAGCATCTGATCAACATGTTCTCCTTGCAGAAGAGCCTGGTGTACTACGTCAATGCGATCAACTCGAACGGCGCGCTACTGGAGAAGCTGCGGAACAACGCCGCCCGGCTCGGCCTGACGACGGAAGAGCTGGAATTCCTGGACGACATCATCATTGAGAACAACCAGTGCCTCAAACAGGCGGAGATGTACTCGAACATTCTGGCCAGCCTGATGGACGCGCGGGCGTCGATCGTCAGCAACAACCTGAACATGCTGATGAAGACGCTGAACATCATCACCATCGCCATCATGGTGCCCACGTTCGTGGTCAGCGCGTTCTCGATGAATGTGCGCATCCCTCTGTCGCAGCATCACCACGCGTTCTGGATCATCATGTGTCTCGCCGTGCTGTCCATGGCGGCCTTCCTGTGGTTCTGGCACCGGCGCCGCGGGTGAGCGGCGCGCGCGACGTGCAGCGCGCGCCCTTCGCCGGCGCGGACCCTGTGCGAGCCGATCAGATCTGAGCCTGCACATATAACCAGCCGGCCGCGATCAGGAGCGTCGCAATCGTTACGGGGACGCCCGCCCGCGCGTGCTGCCGCCAGGTGATGCGTACCCCCAGCCGGGCCGCCTGTTCCACCACGATGATGTTCGCGATGCTGCCGACAATAAACAAATTTCCAGCAAGGGTGCTGGCCAGCGCGAGGATCGCACCGGCCTGCGGATGCACCGCCGCCGGCAGTAGCAGCATGACCGCCGGCACGTTGGAAACCACGTTGGATAGTACCACCGTCGCCCCGAACAGCCACGGCGGCTCGTACAGAGGAATCCCGGCATCGCGGAGCTCACGGAGTGCGTGGCTCAACAGGCCGCTTTCGGCCACTGCGTGGTTCACGACGAACAGCCCGGCGAACAACACCAGCAGTTGCCAGTCCACCTGTCCCAGCATGACATGGGAATGCATCCGACGGCTCAGGAGGAGCCAGCCGGCCGCTGCCAGGGCCAGCACCTCGCGAGGCCAGGGACTGAACAGAAACGCCAGCACCAGGGCAGCAAGTACGAACAGGCCCTTGCCGGTCTGCCAGCGATCAAGTGCCGGGCTTTGGACGCGGATTCGCCGCCGCGGCTCGTACCAGTCGCCACCGACCTGCCAGCGCAGGATGACCCAGGTCACGAGGCAGCCCAGCATGGCGGGCACCAACCCATCCCACAGGTAACCGCGGAAGGAGAGCTGTAGTTTCTGCCCGATGAGCATGTTCTGCGGGTTTCCGATCAGCGTGGCCGCCGAACCAATGTTCGACGCGCACGCCAGCCCCAGCAGGAACGGGGTAGGTTTAAGCCCCCGCCGCAGGCAACCCTCCACCAGCAGCGGGGCCATCGCCAGGCACACGATGTCGTTGGCCAGCAGCGCAGAGAGCAGCGCGGCGACGAGGATCAGGACGAGCAGCAGTCGCGCCGGGGTAAGGTCGGCGGCGGCCAGCCGCCGGGTCACGGCGCCGTATAGGCCGCTGAGTCGAAACTGGGCCGATACGACCATGAGGCCGAACAGCAGCGCCACGGTCGGGACGTCGATCGCTTCCCAAGCGGCTTGGGGACTGACGCGCTCGCTGACCAGCAAGAAGATTGCCCCCAGTAGTGCGACCCCCGTGCGGTCCACGGCCCATCCGGGCAGCCCGCCCAGGATCATACCGACATATACGAACGCGAAGACCAGCAGTATGATGGAGTCCATAAGGGGTGGACTTATACCGCGCCCGCCCCCGCGACCCAATGCCGCCGGCGTCGGACAACGCCCGCGCCTTCGGCGGCGCTGCCGCGCTCCCCAACGGCTTGACCGCGTGGCGCTGGGCTGCTAGTATCATTTCGTCGATTGGCGAAATTAGAAAGGGACAATGCGCAACTTGCTCGACATTGCCACTGCCTTGAGCGACGCGGCCCGCCTGCGCGCCCTGGCCGCCCTGCGTCAGGACGAGCTGTGCCTAGGGCACCTGGCCCGCCTCCTGCGGCTGGCACCGTCCACCGTGTCTCGTCATCTGGCCCTGCTGGTCCGGGCCGGCCTGGTGGAACGCCGCAAGAGCGGACGCTGGGCCTACTTCCGCCTCGCGCTGCGCAGCCGGGAGCCGGCGGTACGCCGCCTTCTGCGCTGGATTCTGGCCGCATTGGAGGAGGACGCGACGATACTCCGTGATGCACGTCGCCTGGCCAGTCTGCGACGACGAAGCGTGCAGCAGGTCGCGACGTGCTACCGAGGCTGACGAGCGCCGGTCGGCGCCGTGGCCGACCAGGCGACAGGCCGCCGGTCGTGGGCGGGGCGAATTCCACGATCGGCGTCGGGACGCCCCAGGAGCAACGGCAATGGTCAGCGGAGCGTTCAGCGATGCCCTGCCGTACGCAGCCCGGAGTGTGTGCCCTGTGTGCCGGGAAGTCGTGGCGGCAGAGGTGTACGAGGAAGGCGGCAAGGTCTGGATGCGAAAGACCTGTGCCGCACACGGCGACTGGCGGGACCTGTTGAGCAGCGATGTGGCGTTTTTCCGCCGGTTGCGGCGTGAGCACCGGGACGCACCGGTGCCGGTCGCCAATCCGGGGGGGCGCGCGGGGCTTGATTGTCCGCAGGCCTGCGGTCTGTGCGGCCGGCACGTATCTTCGCCGGTGATGGTCAACATCGATCTGACCAACCGCTGTAATCTGAACTGCCCCATCTGTTTCGCGAACGCCAACGTGGTGGGGCGGGTCTATGACCTGAGCCTGACACAGCTCGATCGGATGCTGGAGCAGATCATGGCGCTGCGGCCGCAGCCGCCGTCCTGCGTCCAGTTCGCCGGGGGGGAGCCGACGGTGCATCCGGACTTCATTGAGGCGGTACGCCGGACACGAGCTGCGGGTATCGGGTACATCGAGGTGGCCAGCAACGGAGTGCGCTTCGCGCAAAGCCTGGAATTCTGTCAGGCCGCCAGTGAAGCGGGGCTGAACCAGGTCTACCTCCAGTTCGACGGGGTAACCGACGATGTCTACGTGCAGTGTCGCGGCCGCCCGCTGCTGGAAATCAAGCTGCGCGCGATCGAGAACATCGCCCGTGCCAACATGCGCACGGTACTGGTCCCGACCGTGGTACGCGGCCTCAACGACCGACAGATCGGCGACATCGTCCGCTTCGCGCTCCGCCACGTCGACGCCGTCAGCGCGATCAGTTGGCAGCCGGTGGCGATCACGGGGCGCATCGCGGAACAGCGGCGGCTGGAAATGCGTTACACCGTCGCCGACCTGGCCCGCGACATCGAGGAGCAGAGCGGCGTGGCGCGGATGCACGGCGACTGGTACCCGTTCTCCATCGTCCAGCCATTCATCCGACTCATGGAGGCCGCCACGAAGCAGCGCTATCCGCATTACAGTTGCCATCCCAACTGCGGCTGCGCCACCTATCTGGTGGTCGACAAACAGACTGGACAGGCCAAGGCGCTGTCGCAGTTTCTGGACGTCGCCGAGATCATGGACCGCGTCGACCATCTGGCCGATCGCACGGCGCGCCATCCGTGGACGACGCGATTGTCTGTGATGCAGGCCATGCGCTCGCTGCGACAGCACTTCCACGCGGACCGGGCGCCCGCCGGCTGGGGCTTCGACGAGTTTCTGGCCTTCGTTCAAAGCTTCTTTGAGATCAGCGAGCAGCAGGCGGAGCGGGCCACCTATATGGCCCGGCTGCGCGCCCAGCGGCATGGCACGCTGCTGATGGCCGCCATGCATTTCCAGGATGCCTACAACTTCGAGCTGGATCGCGTGCAGCGCTGCGTGATTCTCTATGCGGCACCGGACGGCCGCCTGTATCCGTTCTGCACCTGGAACAGCGGGCCGTGCCACCGCCAGCGGATCGAGGCGGAGTTCGCCGCCGTGAGCCGGCTGGCCCGCGTGTCAGCCGAAGTGCAACCCGCCACCGCAGGTGTGTAACGTGGCAGCTTCCTCGGCGCAGCTCCGCGTACTGTTTCTGTGCACCGGCAATTCGTGCCGCAGCCAGATGGCCGAAGGCTGGACGCGGCACCTGCATGGTGAACGCATCGAGGCGTATTCCGCGGGCGTGCGCCCGCACGGTCTGGATCCCCGCGCGGTCCAGGTGATGGCGGAAGTCGGGGTGGACATTTCGCGCCAGCGCTCCAAGCACGTCGACGAGCTGCGCGACCTGACGTTCGACTGGGTCATCACGGTGTGCGACCAGGCGCGCGAGAGCTGTCCGGTCCTGCCCGCCGCCACCCGCGTCCTCCACGCCGGCTTCGACGACCCACCGCGTCTGGCCCAAGCAGCCGCCACCGAACAGGAAGCGTTAGCCGCGTATCGCCGCGTCCGGGATGATATCCGAGCGTTCATCACGCAACTGCCGGCGACGCTGCGCGACCGGGAGTCACAGTAAAGGAGAACCCGTGGCGAATTCACCCCATCCGCGCGATGCGGAGTCGATCCGTCAGCAGGTGCGCGCCGGCTATGCCCAGGTCGCGCGCGCCGCAGATGGCGTGCCCACCCCCGCGCCCAGCGGCTGCTGCTCAGGTTCGTCGTGCTGCGGCGCGCCGCCTGCCCACGCCGGGGCGCTGGCCCAGAAGATCGGCTACGACGAGATCGAACTGGCCATGTTGCCCGACGGCGCCAACCTGGGGCTGTCCTGCGGCAATCCGACCGCCTTGGCATCACTCCGCCCGGGAGAAGTTGTGCTCGATCTGGGCAGCGGCGCGGGATTCGACTGCTTCCTCGCCGGACCGCGCGTCGGTCCCACCGGCCGCGTCATCGGCGTGGATATGACGCCCGAGATGGTTTCCAAGGCGCGGCAGAACGCGGCCGCGTATCGGGAACGCACCGGGCTGACCAACGTCGAGTTCCGCCTGGGCGAGATCGAGCACCTGCCCGTGGCCGACAACAGCGTCGACGTGGTCATCTCCAACTGCGTCATCAATCTGTCGCCGGACAAGCCGCAGGTGTGGCGTGAAATCGCCCGCGTGCTCAAGCCGGGCGGCCGCGTCGCCGTCTCGGACCTGGCGCTGCTGCGACCGTTGCCGGAGGCGGTACGCAACATGGTCGAAGCCCTTGTCGGCTGCGTCGCCGGTGCGGTGCTGGTATCGGAGACCGAACGAATGGCCCGCGACGCCGGCCTCGTGGACATCCGGCTTGAAACCAGGCCGGAATACGTAGCTGCGATGAGCGATTGGCAAGATCCGCTCTATGCGCGGATCGTCGCCGCTCTCCCCGCGGGCACGACGCCGGCGGACTTTGTCACGAGCTTGAACGTCACGGCACGCAAGCCGCAGGAGCACTGAACATGGCGGAAGCGGTCGAGGTCCGGCGGCTCAATTTCTTCGAGCGCTATCTGACGCTCTGGGTCGCGGTGTGCATGCTGGTCGGCGTCGGGCTGGGCAAGCTGCTGCCGGCCACGATCGACGCCCTGCGCCGACTGGAATTCGCCGGTGGCAGCCAGATCAACATCCCCATCGCTGTGCTGATCTGGCTCATGATCTACCCCATGATGCTGAAGGTCGATTTCGCGTCGGTCGTTGGCATCCGCAAACGGCCCAAGGGCCTGCTGATCACCTGTTTCGTCAATTGGCTGGTCAAGCCGTTCAGCATGGCCCTGATCGGCTACCTCTTTTTCAAGCACTTGTTTTTGCCATGGATCGGCCCCGAGCTGGCCGACCAGTACATCGCCGGCGTCATCATCCTGGCCGCCGCCCCGTGCACAGCGATGGTCTTCGTCTGGAGCTACCTGACGCGTGGCGACCCCGCGTACACGCTGGTGCAGGTCTCGGTCAACGACCTGCTGATGCTGGTGCTTTTCGCGCCGATCGTCAAACTGCTGGTCAGTGGGGCTTCCTCGCTGACCGTGCCCTTCATGGTCCTGCTGTACGCCGTCATCTTCTTTATCGTCATTCCGCTGGCGGCGGGAGCCCTCACCCGGACGCTGCTGATCCGCGCGCGGGGAGCCGAATGGTTTGAGACGGCGTTCTTGCCGCGGTTCCATCCGGTGGCGGTGCTGGCGCTGCTGGCGACGCTGGTGCTGATCTTCGCGTTTCAGGCCGACAACATCACAGGCCGCTTCTTGCATGTGGTGCTGATCGCCATTCCTATTCTGATCCAGGTGTATTTCAACTCGTCGCTCGTTTACGGCCTGATGAAGCTGTCCCGTGTGCCGCACAGCATCGCTGCTCCGGGAGCGCTGATCGGCGCCAGCAATTTCTTCGAGCTGGCAGTCGCGACGGCCATCGCCCTGTACGGACCCGGCTCGGGCGCCGCCCTGGCAACGGTGGTCGGCGTGCTGGTGGAAGTCCCGGTCATGCTCTCCGTCTGCGCGGTCTGCAACCGCACGCGACACTGGTTCCAGGAGGCATCCATTGAAGGCGCGCCGGACAGATGTCCTCCTTCGAAAAAGTACCGTGCACCCTACACAATGCGCGGATATCGGACGCCCTAACCGCCTTCATGTTTTGAGTTGACGTCACGCGTTGCCGACAGCGCTTTTTGTCACCCGACATTAACGGAGCCTATTCCTGTGGTCTCTCAGGTACTCGCGCCCGTAGTCGCTGATCTCCCAGATACCGTGGGGAGAATCGGACCTGAGAAGCCCTTCCTCGACCATCTCTAACCTCGCCCATTGCGCGGCGTTCTGCCACCTTATGTGTTTACCGCAGGGTACAAGCTCCCGGTCAACGGCTGTTAACTGGGGGCCCATGATCTCCTCAAGTCTTTCCAGTACCCGGGCAACCCTTCCCCTGCCGCCCATCTCGTCGAGTACTTGGAGAATAGGCACGTAATACGCCTCTTGGGGCGTCCGCTCGCCGACCTCGGCCCGACGTCCCCTTCGCGGCCGCGTTGACGCTACCGTCGGTCTTGAAGCCACAAGGGCGCCTCCCAAGGTGTGCTGCAAGTTGGCAGCGTGCACCCGCACACCCTCCGCCCACCGCAACCCGTCGAGCACCATGCTTGCTTTCTCGTAGTCCCGGTGCCGAACGGCCTCGTTGTGCAGCGCTTCGAGTATGCACGCGAACCGGTCGACGTCCTGTATTAGTGTTGCAATCGCTGCCAGCAAATCGCCTTGTACACCTTTCGCCATGCAAACAGTCCCTCGGTGCAGCAGGCCGGCACTCCGGCCGACACCATACTTTCGCGCTTCCGAAGCACATTTTGCCCATCTTTCCAGCGCCATGTCCAGCAGCGTCGAGGCAACACACCAGTAGGAGCTGACGCGCTGCTGGCACGACACACTGCGAGAAACTTGCGAGGTACGTTCGGGGCACCGCGTGGCGCCGAGCACAACCCAGACCGCCCCCCGGCCGTCGCCACGCGCGTGTCCGTAAGTTGCGGCGCGGACCGGACCTGTGCAGTCCGAACCCCGCACGCGAGTGCACAGCATCGAAGGGCTCGTGGGTAATCTGTCCGCAACTCGCGTCGAGGGTTGGGGCACGTGTCCCAAACCTGCCCGACGGTGCGGTGCACAAGGAAACCAGCGCAGCCCTTGGACAGCTCGCGCGACGGGCGCTGCAACCGAAGGCTGGACCTGCCGCATCCTGCGCGCCGCCAGCTCGGCGGGTTCTGTTGGCGTCGTGTCGGAGACTCAGGCGCGACCGCAGCGTCAGCGGTCCCGGCTCCGTCGGTCCATTCCTGGCGCCGGCCGCTCTTACGGTCATACGGGCAGGTTCTGCGCAACGTCCTTGGAACGAGGGCGCACTTTCGGCGCCAAGGCGACCGGGGTGGCAGCAGCTTCGTCACGACCGTCATATCGCCTGCGCGCCATGACGATCTACCCAGTACGGGTATTACGCGGCGCCCAGTTGGGCCTGCGCTACGGAGCGCAGGCCGGCACCTCGGTCTGACGTGGCGCCCAGGAGAACTGTCATGTTCCGTATCCGACACGCTTGGATGGTACTGCTGACTCTCTTGGTTTTCTTGCCGGCCGGGTGTCCACCTTCCTTTAACTGGACGACCGACGGCGTCTGGACTCTTTTCGATGACGGTGGCACCGCCGGACCATCCGACAACAACAACTCCGCTGGCAACAACGGGCCGGCAACGGGCGAATGCCTGGTGCTCAGCGGACAACTGAATCCCGGTCAGTCCACCAAACCGCGGACACGAATGCAGGCCACGGACCCGACGTATCCGTTCACAATCGTGGCCCAAAGTGATCAGACAGGCACCGTCTACACCACCGAGACCGGGCCGGATGGCACGTTCGCGCTGCCGATTCCGCCCGAGGAGGCCGGTCACAGCTTCGTCGTGACCATCCTTGGACCGGATGGGCGCGCGGTCGGCCCAGTAGTCTTCGAGACCGACACGACCGGAACGCTGGGCACCACGGGCCTGACGATGCAACGCGACGCGGACCTCGGCACAATCGACCTGCCGGATGACCCCACGACCGCTGCGATCACCCCGGGTGCGGATGGAGACGCCGCCGAGCTCGCGGATCCGGCTATCGCGGCGCGCCTCAATGAGGCTGGCGCCCCGCTGGGACTCGGGACCGTCGGCAAGGGTGCCAAGACACTGGCGGAGAGGACACGCACCGGGGGCGTTGCCGACGCCGACGAGGACGGTCTCGTCGACCTGTTCGACGCCGACGACGACGGCGACGGCGTGATTGATGATCTGGACAAAGGCGACGAATGGACCGGCGTGCCCGATGACATCCACGTGAACTTCTTTATGAATCTGAAAATCGCGGCCTCGCAGGCACAGACCTACTACACCGGCAGCGAGGAGGAAATCAACAAGGCGTTGAGCCAGCAGACGGTGATCACTCTGGAGGTGATGAGCGAGCCCGGCGCCACGCGGGCGATCACGGGCGCACGCCTGCTGGAGACGCCGGGACCGGTCTATCTGCCAATCGGGACGCTCCTGACCGACAGCGGGACGAGCGAGCCGGTGCTGTGGAAGGACACGGGCTATGTCTTCACGTTCCGAGGTGACCGATTCGAGGCCTTCCTCGTGCCCAACGCCGTGATGGATGCCGGCGACACCTTCACGCTGGAGGTCACGTTCGATGATGGTTCGAGCGTCCGGGTGTCGCGGATGATCAACTACGTCTTCAAGAACATCCCGGCCTTGGTCGAATACGGCAGCCCAAGCGCTTTGGCGGCCTTCGACATCACCGACCCCGCGGCCAACGGCACGCCCGAGGCTCCGCTGAAGTTCGACGGGTCACAGGACCTGGTGCTGGTCTTCCGGCCGCCGCCGGACGAAACCGGCACGCCTATCACGGGCACCGACTACTCTTTCGGGTTTTTCTTCAACGGAGCGGACGGCGGACAATTGAACCCGGACATCGACAAGGCAGCCACCTGGCCGACCCCGGTCGCGGACTGGACGACGTACCAGGGGTTGTCGTTCAGGGTGACCGCCGATGATCTCGGGACGCTCTCCGAAGACGGCACATATACGGTCACGTTGCCGAAGGAGATCTTCGTCGATCAGGTCGTGTTGAACGACGGCAGCACGGCGGACGTCACTTCGTACAAGATCGACATCACTGCGGAGGTGCCCACCGGCAATGCGGCGCTGATGCTGACATTCGTTAAGCAATGATCGGCCGACACGCTACTAACCAGCGAGTCAGCAAACCGAGGGAGGTGAAGCTGGGCGTGCCCAGGCAGAGACGCGCGCGGATCCGCTTCGGCCATGGTGGACGCCGCAGGCAGTCGGGCGTATCAGGCACCGGAACCGCGTCGATGCGTCTTGCGTTCGCGCTCAGCCTCCATGCGGAAGTAAAGTGCGTGCAGAAGGTTTGAGAATTGGTACGCGCCGGGACCGCCGTCGGGATCGGGCACGATGACTCCGAGNTGTTTCATACGCTGCGCGAAGTTGTCGAACACCTTCCGCTCCTCCTCCGGGAGCCGCGCAATAATTTCGGCGCGACGAAACGTCGCGCTGGTGTTCATCGAAGACAACTTGTTAAGTATGCTGCGATACCGTCGGCTTCGAATCGCCTCGAAAACCTGCGGCTGCAAGTGCTTACGCCCCACGATGTCCGCCGCGGCCCTGACGGCTTCCAGCGCCTCCTCCGCGCCGATGAAGTTGTCCATATCGCGGCTGAAAGCAGCGTCGCCGATTTCGTGTGCGAGCACTGGCAGCCCTCCCGCGAAGTGAACAAACGTCGCGAGCGCTTTCTCGTCGACACGCACCGAGACTTTTCCGAATGATCGCCGGAAGAAATCCTCGGTCTCTTCGTCGGACCACGCACCGACGTGCACGAGGTCGAATACGCGGGCCAATGACGGGTTCGACTGAACCAAAGCCTGTCGGCGCTCATCCAGCCCCACCAGCACCAGACAGAGTCGTGTTCCATGCTCCGCGGTAGCCGCCTCGTCCACGGTGCTCTTAAGCCAGTTGGCGAACTCGCGCGTGCCGGCCAGCCCGTTCAGATCGTCCAGGACAAGGAACAGGCCACGCATCTCCGGCTCCAAGCTGTTCAGCAGCTTCCGAATGGCTGCCGCAAACCCACCGATCAGCCGGCGCAGGTCCTCCTCCGGCGGGTCGAAAACAACGTTAATTCCGAAAAGCCCGATCTGCCGGATATGCCTGCCGAAAAGATCCTTCACTCGATTCCACCACGGCGTTTGCAGCGCGACGTTGGCCAAGCGGTCGAATACCGCGCGCGCCAGCTCTGTCAGCGTCGTTACCCCGCCGAGAAATACGTGCAATCCGAGCATCCCGTCCCGGGTCTGGACCAGGTGACGCGCAAAGGAAGCCAGCGAGCTCTTTCCAATACCCCGCTCGCCGGTCAGGAAAACGGCCTCAATCCGGCCCTTGGCGGCCATGCGCGCCCTGCTTCGCACACGCTCGATTTCGGGCGTGCGCCCCACGAAGAAATCGACCGGAACAGGACGACCGGGAGTAAAAGGGCTGGTTGCATCCTGGGGGCATGGTCTCGGTCTCCTCACAACCCGTCGATCGGCCATCGCGCGAGTGCAAAGCCGCCTCAATGATACCATAACGTGGTCAAATCCGTCGCGTAGGCGGCGGGGTACACCACCCGCACCTTCAGGGGTCATACTGCCTCGGCCGCACCGGCGAAGGGCGCGGATACCCGAACGGTACCGCCCGTCAAACGTGGCCTCCCCGCGTTGCACGCGCTCTTGCAGTGCACGACACTCGGCCAGCAGAGCATCGAGCATGTGCTCCTCGGTCACGGTCTGCTTCTGCTGGCCCTGCACATAGATGATTCCACGTCCGCGGCCGGCAAAGATCGCGACGTCGGCACCCTCGCATTCGCCCGGCCCGTTGACCACGCAGCCCATCACCGCCACCTTCATCGGCAGCCGGATTTCGGCCGCCAGCCGCTGGCGCACCTGCGTGACCAGCTTGAAGAGGTCCACCTCGATGCGACCGCAGGTGGGACAGGCGATCAATTCGGGCTCGGTACGCGGACGCAGACCGAGGCTGCACAGCAGTTCCTTCCCGTCCTCCACCTCGTAGAGCGGGTCGGCCGCGTACGAAATGCGAATGGTGTCGCCAATCCCGTTGGCCAGCAACGTTGCCAGGGCCGCGATGGATCGGATCCGCCCCGTCTCCGGCGGCCCCGCGTGCGTCACGCCCAGATGCAGCGGATAGTCGTACCGCTGGCTGATCGCGGTGTAGGCATCGATGCAGATCCGCGGGTCCGGACTCTTGGCCGAAATGACAATGTCCTCGAAGCCCTCCGCCTCGAAGATCCGGAGGTACTCCTCGAGCTTATCAAGCATGATCCGGATCAGACCCGCGGCGTAGTCCCGGTCCAGCTCCGCCTTCTCGACTGCCCGCCGGTCCTTGTCCTTGCGCTCCACGATCCCCCCTTCGTTCGCCCCGACGCGGATCGGTATCCGGCGTTCGCGGCAGGCGGCGATAACCCGCCGCACCTTTGCCCGGTCCTGGATGTTCCCGGGGTTTAGACGAATCTTGTGCACGCCGGCCTCGATCGCCTCCAAGGCCCGCTCGAAATGAAAGTGCACGTCCGCAACGATCGGCACCGGCGACGCCGCCACAATGTGGCGCAAAGCCTCGGTATCGCGCTTTTCCGGCACGGCCACGCGGATCAGGTCCGCGCCGGCGGCGGCCAGACGGTGAATCTGCGCCAGGGTGGCATCCACGTCGTGGGTGTAGGTGCTCGTCATAGACTGGAGCGCAACCGGCGCGCCGCCCCCGATCGGGACGCGGCCCACGAGCACCTGCCGGGTTGAGCGACGGGGCAACATAAAGGGCTCCCTTCTCAAAGTATCCTATTGTATGAGGTTAGCGGCCGGGCGGCCGGGCGGATTCGGGGACGGATCGCGGCGTGTGAACTCGCGTTCCCTCCGCGGCGGCAATGTGTTACACTGAGTTTTTGAGGACAGGTCAAATCTCGGATCGCGACGGGGCAGACGCCGTCCGGTCGCGATGGAAAGGAGCGTGATCATGCGGAAGCTACAAAGTGCGCTGGCCGGCTGCGGACGCCCGATGGTTCTGCTGGCGGTGGCGTTGGCTGTTGCAACCGCCTGCGGGCAGGCTACGGAACGTGCGGTGTTCGTCGCCAACAACGGCAATCTCGAAGGCAGCGTGACGGCCTTCACCGTGGACCCGAACGGCATGCTGACCTTCGTCAACCGCGTCATCACAGGCACCCGGCCGAACACGCAGGTTCCGTGCCCGGGTTGCAACCCCTACCGGATCGCCATTTCTCCCAGCGGTCGGTACTTGGCCACCGGCCATGCCTCCAGTAACGACCCATACCAGCAGATCACTATTTACGAGGTCGCCGCGGACGCAAGCGTCACGCAGATCGGTGCGTTCATGGTGCCGTCGACGCCAATGGACGTCGCGTGGATCTCGGACGAGCTGCTGGCCACTTGCCGTACGAGCAGCACGCCGAACAAGATCGTCGTGTACCGCTTCCTGCCCGGTCCGCCGCCTTCCCTGACTGAGGTGGACGCGAAGGACGTGGGCGGCTTCAGCACCTATCTCGCCCTGCATCCCAGTCGGCAGTATCTCTACATCAACAACAGCGGCAGCGGCGCCTACGACGTGTACGCCTTTGCCATCAGTCCCACCGGCACGCTCACCCTGATCGACGCTGAGAATACCGGTTCCTATTATGCCCTGGAACTCGGTATCTCCCACGACGGAACCAAGATGTACGCGGCCGGCGGCATCACGTATGTCATCGACGGTTTCCATGTTCTGCCGAACGGCACACTTCAGATGATGCTCGGTTCGCCGTTCCCGCAGTTCGGGACGTCTCCCTCCAATGTCGCATTTAGCCGCGACGATTACTACCTGCTCGTCGGCCACGGCACGGATGCAACCGTGCGGTCCGCCGCCATCGACGCCGAGACTGGCGAACTGACCTACACCGGCAACATGTTCGACGTGGGGCTCCAAGGGACGCTGGGCGACGTTCAAACGCTCGACGACCAGTTCTTCGTCACGGATAACTCCACCGCCACCGACGGCCTGATGGGCATCTACAGCTTCACGCTGCTGCACGGCGGCGCGTTCCAGCAGAACGGCCCGATCGTCGATACGGGCGGAATCGCCCCGCGAGCCATTGCCGTTTGGAAACCCCCGGCTCCACCGCTGTGTCCCGGCGACACGAATTGCGACGGCAGCGTCACGTATGCGGACATCGACTTCTTCGTCGAAGCCCTCGCCGGCGAAGAGGCCTGGACCCACTGGCCCTGCCCGTGGCTGAACGCGGACTGCAACGGCGATTCGCTGGTCACGTACGCCGATATCGATCCGTTCGTTGCCTTGATCGGAACAACCTGCCCATAGCGCGGACTTCTGCGGGGGNCAGCCTGACCGGCACGGCCTGTTACGCTGCCCCCTTTTTTTGTTGCTATACTGGCGGCCAATGGACCTGTTCGCCGAACAGCGCGAGGCGGCCTTGCGTCGCGTTCAGCCGCTGGCCGTGCGGATGCGGCCCCGCACGCTTGACGAATTCGTCGGCCAGGAGCACTTCGCCGGTCCGGGCAAGCTGTTGCGACGGCTGCTGGAAGCAGACCGTCTGACCAGCGCGATCCTTTACGGTCCGCCGGGAACGGGCAAGACGACGCTTGCCTACCTGATCGCCGGTTACACGGAGGCGGAATTCACCACGCTTCACGCGGCCGAAGCGGGCGTAAAGGAGGTGCGGAGCATTATCGAAGCTGCGCGCGAGCGTCTCGTTGCCCGCGGGCAGCGCACCGTGCTCTTTCTGGATGAAATCCACCGCTTCAATCGGGCGCAGCAGGACGTGCTGTTGCGGGACGTGGAAGAAGGCACCCTGATCCTCATCGGGGCGACGACGGAGAACCCGTTCTTCTCGGTCAACAGCCCTTTGATCTCGCGGAGTCAGATTTTCGAGTTCCGTCCGCTGAGACCCGCCGAGATCGAGCAACTGCTGCGCCGAGCCCTGACCGACTGCGAGCGGGGTCTCGGGGCGTTGCGCCCCCGCTGCGATGACGACGCCCTCCGCTTTATTGCCGAGCGCTGCGCCGGCGACGCCCGCCGGGCCCTGACGGCGCTGGAGGTGGCCGTACTTTCCCAGCTTAAAGAGGCCGCTACTACAGCAGAAGGCGCCGCGCCGCCCGCCGCTCCCACGCCAGCCGCCCATTTGGCGGCCAGCTCGCCGCACGTCACACTCGCCGTCGCCGCCGAGTCCTTGCAGCGACAGGTCGTCCTGCACGACGCCACCGGCGACACGCACTACGACATCGCGTCGGCGTTCATCAAGAGCATGCGGGGCAGCGATCCGGACGCCACCCTGTACTGGCTGGCGCGCCTGCTGGAAGGCGGCGAAGACCCGCGCTTCATCGCGCGCCGGATCGCGATTTGCGCTTCCGAGGATGTTGGGAATGCCGATCCCCAGGCCGCCGTTCTGGCTGCGGCTGCGGTGACCATCACGGAAGCGGTGGGCTTGCCGGAATGCCAGTTCGCCTTGGCCCAGGCGGCGGTGTATATCGCGTGTGCGCCGAAGTCGAACGCGGTCACGTTGGGAATCGGCGCAGCGCGCGAGGACATCCGCACCGGGTTGATTTTGCCAGTCCCCGCACATCTGCGCGACGCGAGCTACCCGGGAGCCGCGCGTCTCGGTCGTGGCACCGGCTATCGTTACCCGCACGACGACCCCCGCGGGTACGTTGAACAGGACTACCTCGGCGTGGAACGCAAGTACTACAATCCCACGAACCATGGCGAGGAGACCCGGTTGGCCGCGCGACTGAGGGAACTGCGTTCGTCATGCTCCCCGCGGCCGCCCGAGCCGCCCAGGGTGTGAGCGTGCCCAAAAGAGCCCTGCGACAGCAGATCCGCCAGCTTCTGGAGGCCATGCCGCCCGAGGAGCTCACGCGGCGCAGCGCCGCCGCCTGTACCCTGCTGTGCGACCAGCCGGAATATCGCCGGGCCGACGTGGTCATGCTGTTTCTGTCGACCCCGCACGAAGTGGACACTTCCCAACTGGCCCTTCGCGCCTGGGCAGACCAGAAGCGCGTCCTGGCACCTCGCGTCACCTGGGATCAACGACGAATGCTGCCCATCGAAATCCACTCGCTGGCCACCGGCGTGGAGGTCGGCTACATGGGCATCCGCGAACCGGTGGAGGGCATGCCCGTTCCCGTTTCCGATATCGAACTGGTGATCGTTCCCGGGTTGGCCTTCGACGAGCAGGGCAACCGCCTGGGACGCGGCCGCGGCTTCTACGACCGCTTCCTCTCCCACCCCGACTTCCGCGGTGTCTCCTGCGGTCTGGCGTTCGAACAACAGGTCCTGCCGACCATCCCCGCCGGGCCAACGGATGTACGCGTCCAGATGCTGGTCACCGATCTTTATGTCCGGCGCTTCGCACGGTGAACACGCATGAGCAGGACTCTCGGTAGTCGCCGCTATCTCACCAACTTCGAGCCCCATCGTCTGCCACATCTGTTCACCGACGTGCTGGTTTTGGGCTCCGGCGCGGCCGGTCTTCAGGCCGCGCTCTACGCGGCCCGCACGGCGGNCGTGCTGATCGTGACGAAGGACCGCGTCGAGCAGTCGGCGACCGCCTGGGCCCAGGGCGGCATTGCGGCAGCCACAGGACCCGACGNCTCCCCGGATGCCCACGCCGAGGACACGCTGGCGGTCGCCTGCGGTCTGGGCCACGAAGACGTGATTCGTCAGGTGGTCGGCGAGGCCCGGGACGTAATTGCCCAGCTTCAGGAGGCCGGTGCGCGCTTCGATCAGCGCGGGACGGTGCTGGAGGCCGGCCGCGAAGGCGGGCATTCGTTCGCCCGGATCGTCCATGCCCAAGACACCACCGGACGGGAGATCCTGCGCGTCCTGTTGGAACAGGTCCGCCAACAACCGCGAATTCGCATTTTTGAGCAGTGCTTCGCAATCGATCTGCTGACCTGCGACGGCCGCGTGGCCGGGGTGATTACCTTTCATCCCAAGTACGGGCACCAGATCTTCTGGGCGACGACCACGATCCTCGCCACCGGGGGCTGCGGACGCGTCTATCGGGAGACGACCAACCCGCCGGTGGCGACCGGCGATGGATTGGCCATGGCCTTTCGGGCGGGGGCCGTGCTGCGCGATATGGAGATGATCCAGTTCCATCCCACCACGCTCTATGTCGCCGGGGCCGCCCGGGAACTGATCAGCGAGGCCGTGCGCGGGGACGGCGCCTACCTGGTAGACCGCAGCGGGCGGCGCTTCATGCCCGAGTACGACGAGCGGGCCGAGCTGGCGCCGCGTGACATCGTGAGCCGGGCGATCGCCGCTGAGATGAAACGCACCAACTCCCCGTGCGTGTACCTCGATGTGCGGCATTTCCCGCCCGGGCGGTTCGCCACACGCTTTCCGAATCTGGATCGCTTGTGTCGTGAGTTCGACATTCAGCCGGAACGGGACCTGATTCCCGTCCGCCCCAGTGCGCACTATTGCGTCGGTGGCGTTGTCGTCGACACCGATGGGCAAACGACGCTGCCCGGACTGCTCGCCGCCGGCGAGGTCGCCTCCACCGGCCTGCACGGCGCCAACCGCTTGGCCAGCAACTCCCTGCTCGAAGGGCTCGTTTATGGGCGGCGCGCCGGCACGCTCGCGGCCCGCCGGACGCTGGATAACAGCCGCATTGACCGCCCGCTGCCGGTCAGTCACTTGCTGCCCCACTCACCGCGCACCACGCTGGACCTGACCGACGTGCTGAACAGCCTCACCAGCCTCATGTCCCGCAACGTCGCGGTGGAACGCAGCGGTGACCGACTGCGCGAGACGATCGAGATCATCGAGTTCTGGTCGCGCTACGTGATGGACAAGGTCTTCGACAGCCCGCCCGAATGGGAAACCCAGAACATGCTCACGGTCGCCCTCGCGATCGCCACCGGGGCCGCGACGCGCTGTGAATCCCGGGGCGTACATTACCGCACGGACTTTCCAGCGCCTGACCCCCAATGGCAGTGTCACATCGATCTCGTCCGGACCGACGACGGCTTCCAAGTTTCCACTGCTCCGATACCCGCGCGGCACGCGCGGCCGGCAAACGGGATTCGGGGGC